>Ga0136641_1000304_pt1 | contig 21033 bp, 23 predicted proteins | sample EliLak1302023Y_FD_115312 | JGI IMG/M metagenome (GOLD analysis project Ga0136641, IMG submission 115312) | Freshwater microbial communities from Elizabeth Lake, Yosemite National Park, California, USA - 13020-23Y | ecosystem: Environmental > Aquatic > Freshwater > Lake ...
AACTGTCGAGTCTATTATCTCCGCCCTGGCTACCGCAACATCCGCGAATGGATGCTGCATCCTGACCATGTCTACATTGGACGACGTGACGTGGTGTTTATGAAGGGAGAGCGCTACCCCGCCCGTGATTCCATTTGGACCAATCCCTATCGTGTTGGACGCGATGGGACACGGGAGGATGTTCTCTTTAAGTACGAGGCGCTGATGCGGGCCAAGTTAGCCGCAGATGCAGAGCTACAGACGGAATTGATGCGGCTGGAGGGGAAAGTGCTGGGCTGCTGGTGCGCGCCTGAGCCATGTCACGGACATGTGCTGTTGCGATTGATTGAAGAAGCACAGTCTAAATAAGACAGGTGTCTCCATAGCAATGGACAATACTGTCGAAAATGCAGTGCGTAATGCAGTCATCTTCACGGGAGCACTGCGTACCATTCGTAAAAGCATTCGTTACTTTAAAGAAAATGTGATAGATGTGGCGAAGGGCACAGTCCATATCTTCCTCTGTGTCCAGAACGACACCTATCATCGCAATGAAGACTGGGAGCAGTGGTTCAAAGAGCAGCTGGGTGACCACATTCAGTCCATTGAATGGTTCTCCGTGGAAACCCATCCTGACTGGGTGGCACACCGTGAACGACAGTTGGGCCACTTGTGGCTGGACCATAGCTGGAAGACCTACTTGCGCTCTAGTGGCTCGATGATTGAATACTATCAACTGCAGTTGGCGTACATGGCGATGTGTGAGGCGGAGCAACGGGGAGGATTTCGGTATGACTATGTGATTCGCGCACGTACCGACAGCATTTATGCCAAGCCTGTCGATTTTCACTGGCTGAACTGGTCTGTACAAGAAGTGGCAGCACGGATGGAACGGGTTCGTACCGAGATGCAGTCCGCAAACATCGAAGATTCGGCACGTAACCTGCTCATGTATTTCATGTGTACGATGCTATCGGATGATACACTGCCGAATCTAGCGGCCATTTGGGCCAATTACAGTCCCTGTGAGACCGATCGGATTCTGATGGATGGCTTGTCAGCAAAAGACCTATCGGCAAATGCCTTGCATCAATACATTAAACAGGGGCGCTACATTCTGACCATTCGCAAGAACAATCTGTATATCATTCAACGGTGCCTGTTCCACCTCATCCCGACCCTAGGCACCATGTACGGATTTATGCGATCGCCTGGAGCGGATGATTATTGGTTTAATGCTGAGGGACAGTTTCGAGATGCCTGTTACTATTCATGTGTATCAGTCTTTGATTACAATACCGCGCTGGAAGATAAGTCGGTGCTACCCGCGGACCAGTGGAATGAAAGAGATTTCTTTACGGAGGATGGAGGGATGGCAGTACCGCACATGTTGTTTTGTATGGTTCGCAAATAAGAAGCGTGCTTCTTATTTTGTAGCATCATGTATTCACATGATGGTTCGCAAATAAGAAGCGTGCTTCTTATTTTGTAGCATCATGTATTCACATGATGGTTCGCAAATAAAAAATTGAGGCCATTTGCCCCCCCATTCTAAGATAATACCATAGTACAATGGCGCATGACCCCACCCCTGCGATTCTCACTCATACTGCTGAATTATGTGCCAATGTGCTGTCAGCTATGGAAAATAATATGGTACATCATATCACATCCAATGTAACTGTGGGAGAATATACAGTAACGATTACTCTTACCAAACAAGCAAACCAGGTAGAGCCTGTGGGTGCCAGACAGGTGGAGGGTATGCAAGCGTATACGGCAGCACCATCTGTGTTACGAAAGAGAACGTTTAGCAATATGAAACATGATACGATGATGGATGAACGACAGGTACATCCCAGATATATGCATGATGTTCATTTGTACAATACGTATGGGCATAATTTTGGAAGCGATGCCTATCAGAGCATGTACAGTTAAACACGTGTTCACAAAAAGCCTAAAACCAATAAAAATACATATTATATTTTTATTGGATTTGATGTTGGTTTGTTTTGGTTTATGGATTAGAACCCTTTGAAGATTTTAGTTCCATTGCGCAGCAGCGTATACATACAGTTTTCCTCTTCCTTTTCCTCTTCCTCTTCTTCCTCTTCCTCTTCTTCCTCTTCCTCCTCTTCTACAGCAGACCAGGTACGTTTCTGAGCTTCAAATGCAGGCAGTAGTTGGCGGGCACAGCTCATTGTATCGTCAGACGGAGTTGCGGACTTATCGGACGGATTGCCTGTAGGCTTACGCAATGGCGCATGGCAGAGTGCGTAGGGATTGGATGATGCAAGTGCAGGGTGATTGAAGGGTGTTGCTGGGTTTACAGTCACTGCGTTTACAGTCTCCTCGCTTACAATCGCTGCGCTTACAGTCGCTTTGCTTCTAATCGTAAGCCCATGGTACTCTTCCAACACCCCTCCAAATGTAACGGAAATGCCACACCATTGTTCTTGAACTTCAGACCAGTGCATGTGGGCGACTTCTGCGTTGGATACGAGACCATTGTGTTTGATGGAGGACAGTTCCATTGTATACAGAGGTTGAATCTGCTCGTCTGACATGCACAACAGCTGCTGCATGGATTGGCGAACCGTGCCATTTTTTTGGATAAAGAGGTCTCCGTTTAAATCTTCAAACACAAACTCATACACACTGTTGTAGCGACGAAATACATTGAAATACGCATGACCATGGAAGCGAACAATGGCAATAAAATCCATTTTGTTGACGGGGATGCCATCCAGATAGACCGTGGAGAGTTGGCGGAAGGTGGATTCGCGAGCAGACCAATCAAAAGCAGACATGGGTAGTGGGTTGACTATATTGTGGCAATCGATGTTGTCAATTTTTATATTTTGCATTGCACATTTGCACATTTGCATGTTGTAAGACAGCTTAAAAAAATAAAATACCCTAGTATAGAAATGGGTCTCATCAACAACGACGTCTATATCGCTCCGAACGGTGTGCAGATTACGGGTGCCTACATTTCCTTTGCGACCGAGACGCTCTATTTGCGTCAAGCAGGCGCTGGCTCTTATAACATTAATGCCAACTACCGCATTTACTGGAACCAAGAGTGCCGTGAGACGGGCCTGAGCTTTGTCGATTTGAAGACCGTGTCGGCTTCCGTTCCGTCAAGCGAACTCAGTAGCAATCTGTACAACATTCTGTATGAGGCCCTGAAGGTGATTTATCCGAATACGTCGGATGAAGTGCGGTCTGCACCTGCTGCTCCTATGGCTCCTCCTGTGGCATAGCCTGTGGCTCTTACCGCAGATGCTCTTGCTGTAGGTACGAGACCTGCAGGCGCTAAGCCTGTTGCAGAGTCCCTGTAATAAGTCGTCTCCCGTCTATTTCTATTATTGTCTATCTGCATAGAACATAATAGCAATTCATACAATTGTACTGTATTATACGACTATACTGCGTTATACCTATCTATCATAATTATTCGAAACCATTGGTCGAATGTTGTCTTGTACCGCGCTCGCCACGATATCAGGTAGCCGTTTCTGGTATAACTCTAGATCACGACTGAGATGGGACACTTGACCCATCACAGTTTCAGGAGAATACTCCATGTTCTGGGTGAGATAGACATTAGGAGGTCGAACACGGTCATCTACTTGGTCTCTGTACAGTGTAAAGTCCGCATCTGTCACAATTGTACTGCTTTTATCACAAGAAAATGCAGAGGAAATTACTGTGGTTGGATTACAGGTAGTATCCGTACTCTTCAGTGAAGTACGACTCAAGCATGTGTTGGTAGTAGGACACCACGAGCATCCACTGGCATTGGCACAGGTGTGACATGATGCATAGGCCGCACAATAGTCTGCTAGAAAATTCTCTTTGTAGGCGGTGGACAGGTAGAAAGCAATCACGAGTAGACTGCCCAGTAGGATTGCCACTTTCATCTCTGAGTAAAGCGGCGCTTTTTAAATGTGCGACTACGTTTGCGGTATTTCTTCATACGAATCGAATACAGTTTGACTCGGTTAATGGCCTCTTTCATCATCTCGATGCCTGCATCGACTGGCGTTGCTACATTCGTTAGGGTATTGGTTTGAGCATTCATTAGGGCATTCATCGCTGTATCCTGTTCATTATGAACTATCCTATGTGCATTTTGATGCATGGACAGATACATCATCGTTCGAATCATATCAAGTGGCGAATATGACATGGGGCTTGCAGTCATACCAAATACATCTGCCACATGCAGTGCAAATGGAATTGTATCTAGGTGAGCCTTCTGTAGCACTGATGTAAAAAGGTCGAGCATGGGTATTATCGGTTGCAACGAATGATAGGCAGGTACTTTGTAATAATTGGCTTGTAGTGTATTCTGCAAGTCAATGTGGTCCATATCATCAAAGAAGAAGACATCTTTGGCCATGATACGACGATAAGAGCCGTTTGGTGAAGTTTGTGATAGAATGGTCAACAGTCCATTCCATGTTTTGGGATAGAGATGGGGATACAGTGACCGCTCCTGATTTCGCAACGGATGGTTCCAGTGAATGCACTGTGAAATGAGATGTTTGGACCCTACATGCGCATGAATGACATCCCGCACAAATTCTAGGTTCGGCAGGTACTGATTGTTGCTGTAGATAGTTACACTGGTTACCAGGCCCTTTTTTTTCATGGCATGGAGTTTTTCCATCACGGATAACACCCCTGGTCGTAGGACTCCCAATGGAGTAGCAGACCGTTCTGCAGACAACACATCTTGAACAAAAAGAGCATAGGCCACGTTCGTCTCTAGATCCCCTAATAGAGCAGGGTGTGCATCTCTATTTCGTAGGGCAATAATACAGTAATAAATGAAGGTTACATCTGCCAGGGTGGCATCCAGATCAAAGACGAAGTGAACCATTTCCTGTAGTAGTATCTGATTTTCATTATATGATTGAAACGTGCGTTATCATGACTACTTCGTTACTGCGTTATCAAGACCACTGTTTTATATACCGACTACATATGAAGTATGTGCGTGATGAAACCCACACAGTATCCTTCTGGAATGGTGTACGCCCTCTTCCCCGAGAAATAAACGTACTCAGTTATCATGATAGTATGGCCGAATTTGAGTTACTGTCCATTCTGTGCGCACTACATGGCTTCGTAACTGCCTTTGATATTCTGAGTGGGGCCCATGAAGGCACCGAGAAGGACACAGACATCACTGCCGTCATGACGGCGTTTCAATGCTACATTGCTCCTAAGATGCCACTATCCAATTATTCTAACACAGATAAACGTAAAAAACTAGTCAGTGAACGACAACGTCTGCCCCTATCAAGTGATTCTGCATCTTTCATGTAACATATAAAAAAAATTGACGGGTGTTTTACAATAAAAGATAGAATATCACTCTACGACAGTATGGCCGCTGAAAAGAAAGTAAACGAAGAACCTGAAGTGTGCACCATCTGCTCGGACAAATATACGTCTATCATTCGAAAGCGAGTGGAGTGTCGCTTCTGTCACGTGGCGACCTGCTCCAAGTGCATCGAACAGTACCTGCTCAGTCGTACCGAAGATGCGCACTGTGTGCACTGTCGTGTCAACTACAACGATGCCACCCTGCAGGGCATTTGTACCAAAACATACCTGACCAGCCGCTATTTTAAACATCGTCAGGAGATTCTAATTAATCGCGAAAAAGCCAATTTGCCTAGTCTACAGCCTGCCGCCATGCGGGAAATCAAACAACGTAAAATGGAGGAAATGATTCGGGCGAAGTATCGAGAGATTCAAGAAATGAAAGAGAAACGCGGGGAAGTTATTATTAAATACAGCCAGGTCTGCAATTTGCACTATACGGCACTAAAGGCTGGACAGCAGCCATCAGGCTTTCAACCCGAAATGGACCAACTTCTTCACGAGTCTGAGCAGTATCGTGTTCGTATTCAAGAAAAAATGGTAGAAGTACGGGGGAGTCGCTGGGAGAATACCAATGCCGAGGAAAAAGAGGAAAAAGAGGAAGAGCGGAAGAAGTTCATTCGACGCTGCACCAACAATGGTTGTCAAGGGTTTCTGAGCACTGCCTGGAAATGCGGCATCTGCGAATACTACAGTTGCTCCAAGTGTTTCATGGTCAAAGGGAAGGAGCACGATGTGGCACATGCGTGCAAGCAAGAGGATGTGGACACGGCCGAGCTGATTAAGAAGGATTCAAAGCCGTGCCCAAAATGCGGGGAATTTATTATGAAGTCGTCGGGCTGCTTTGCGGTGGATACACCCATTATGATGTGGAATGGTGGTGTCAAGTTGTCCCAGCACATTGCGGAAGGCGATGAACTGGTGGGCGATGATAGCGTAAAACGCACGGTGTTGGGAACAGTGTCAGGTGAGGACATGATGTATGAGGTGACACAGCGACTTAATCTCGCTTCTGTTCAAGAAAACATTCCAGAACACCTGCAATTTATCAATGGTACTACGTATCAAGTGAATTCAAAGCATACTCTTGTACTATACCAAATTACTACATCGAAGGTGATTGAAATTCTAGTGGAAGACTATGTAGCATTGCCTGCCTATTTTAAAAAAGAACTGCTGGGGATTCGTTATGGTCGCTATGTATCCTATACCACCCTCTCTGTCAAACCATTGTACATGGGAACATACTTTGGATGGAGTGTAGATGGAAATAAGAGATTCTTACATTCGGATGGTACATTGCTTCGAAACTGCGACCAAATGTATTGTGTCTGCTGTCAAACCCCGTTTTCTTGGAACACGGGTAAAATCGTCACCTCGGGTCCCATCCATAACCCCCACTACTACGAATGGATGAAGCGCACAGGGGGTGCCGCCCCACGAAACCCCGCGGATGTCCCCTGTGGGGGCTTCCCTGACCGATGGCAGATTGTACCCTTCCCTCGCGGCCTGAGTGGTCACGTGTCCAATATCTTCTACGAATTTCATCGCATCTCCCAGGAACTGCAGGATATCTCGACGCGGAATTATCGTAGCCACATGGATATTACTAATACCAATCATATCAATGTTCGATTCCTGACAGGTGATTATGATGAAAAGAAATGGGGACAGCTGCTGGCGCTAAATGAGAAACGGCGGAAACGCGATGCGGAAATTCAGGAGGTCTTTGTGGCCTTTCGCATGGTAGCCGTGGACATCATGAACCAGGTTCAAAACTATTCTGATAATACCTATTCGCAGTTTGGGAAATTACCTGTGACTATCGCTGAGAAATTCTTATTGGAGTTGGATGTACAAATTCAAGGGCTGTTTACCATGATTAATGATGCCATTCGTCTGGTGAGTGTGACCCATAATCAGAGTGTGCCTTACATTCGTTCCATTCAGTGCCAGGATACGCGGATGAATTTCTATAGCATTGCGACCAAGAACTTTGCGGGGGAGACACGGAAGAAACGGGGGTCTACTGCAGAGGATGAAGATAAGGACGAAGATAAGGATGAAGATGTAGTCACTGCTTCGACTGTAGTCACTGCTTCCAATGCCGCTGCAGCTGCGCTAGAAAATGATGTAGTTCTACCTCATCGTGCCTTACAGATTCGACGGGAATACCTCAATGAACTAGAGGATGAAACAGAGGATGCGGTGCTACAACAAGCATTACTGGCGAGTATACAAACTCGTTAGCGAGTTTGCAACCAAGCATTACTGGTTCGTAACCAAGCATTACTGCATTCAAATCTCCTACCCTACTAGATGCAATACGATACCATCATCATTGGTGCTGGTATCGCAGGATTACGGGTCGGCATTGAACTACTAAAAAAAAAAAAGAACACGAAGGCAGCATACCATTGTTGCATTCTGGAAAAATACAAATACAACGGTGGACGTGTGACTACCTATCACACCCATCTTAAAAAAATAGGGGAAGTGCAATGGGAAAACGGGGCAGGTCGCATCGCGACCTCTCATACACGTGTACTCGGATTACTAAAAAAATATGGACTGCATACTGTGCCACTGTCTTCTGATTCAGCATATGAACGAAGTCCGAATCAGTTTACAGCACTGCTGCCTATTTTTTTAGAACCACTGTCTTCCTTATCGCCTACTATTCTACAACAGCATACCTTGAAACAATTGCTTACCATGGTCTGGGGGTCTCATGCCACACAATTCTACCTCCAATTTCCTTATTATTCGGAAATCCATGTACTGCGAGCGGATGTCGCATTAAAGGCTTTTCAACATGAAATGCACAGTAATGCAGGGTTTGTGGTGTGTCAGGAAGGACTATCTGCCTTGATACAGTCGATGGTCGAAGAATTCGAGGGGCTGGGGGGTGTTATCCAGCAGGACTGGACCGTGACTCGGATGTACAAGGATAATGATGGGATGTGTATTCAAGGTAGTCACGCGAAACAACGACAGCAGCTTCGATGTCACACCTGTATCCTGGCACTGCATTCGGTCGCCGTGCAACACATCAAAGGCGTAAACCATATGCCTGTCTTACAGCATCTGACCATGCAACCACTGTTACGTATCTATGCGGTGTTTCCTGTCAAGCAGGGTCGAAGCTGGTTCTCTAAACTACCGAAGACGGTGACGAGTGGGCCACTGCGGTATATCATTCCTGTGAACGCGGCAAAAGGCATTATTATGATTTCGTATACAGAGGGGAAAGACGCATTATACTGGTGTAACCAGTCAAGGTTACAACAGTCAAGGTTACAACAGTCAAGGTTACAACAACCAACAGTCGAGCAGAGCATTATGAAAGAGGTACGCGCCCTCTACCCAGACATCAACATTCCTGACCCCATCTTTTTTAAGATGCACCCCTGGTCGGCAGGAACCACCTATTGGCGGCCTGGAGCCTATTCGGTCGAAGAAGCCAGTCGGCAGGCATTGCATCCCTTACCCCGCGAATTCCCACGTCTATTTATGTGTGGGGAATCCTTTGCGGTCCATCAGGCGTGGATGGAGAGCGCAGTAGCGCATGCGGATTTGCTGATGGAGACGCATTCCTTATAGTAGTACGTAATAACAACCTAAATATCGCCATCGATTCTTACTACAGGATGTGTGGGATTTGGGCGTTGATTCCACTGGCTGGACAGAAGGCCACGTATGCCTGGTTTGAGGATTTTTACCAATTGAAACATCGCGGACCGGATCACAGCTCCTTCGAGGTCTATCAACAGGTGGCACTCGGTTTCCATCGGTTGGCCATTATCGACGACCGTGCCGCGGCCAATCAGCCCTTTGTCCTCGAAGAAGATGCGGGTACCGTGATATGCGTGTGCAATGGCGAGATTTACAACTGGAAAGAATTGGCAGCGCTCTATCACTTGTCCTCGGTGCAGAGCGACTGCCGCGTCATTCCCGAGATTTACATACAACTGCGGCAGGCGGATAGGCTCCACGAATTCTTTCATGTCATCAAGAATGAAGTACAGGGTGAATTTGCCTTTGTACTCTTCGATTTCGATGCACTAAAGAATCTGAGAAAAGTGGTAGTCGCACGCGATGAAATTGGAGTGCGACCCCTGTACTACAATCCTCACGGGGTTGAACAAGGGTCACTCCTCTTTACCTCGGAGCTCAAAGGGGCACTGCAGTACAAGGGAGAGGTGGTCGAATTCCCACCTGGTCATCTGCAGACGTATACGTTGGGTCTACTAGGGTCCGTTAAGGTCAACGACTATGATTTCTCCACGGTCTATACCTCCCATCGATACTTCGATGGCGACCTGGCCTATTTCCATAAAACCCTGCCCGCGCCTGAAGAGAAGACGGCGCAGGAACTACTGCAGATGGTACAGACATCTGTGGTGGCCTCGGTGGAACGGCGGCTGGCCGCCGATAAACCCTTTGCCTTTCTCCTGTCAGGTGGCGTGGATTCCAGTCTGGTGGCGGCCTTGTCTGCCCGCCTCCTCGGTAAGCCCATTCGTACCTTTTGCTGCGGGATGAAGGAAGGGACGGACTTGTTATATGCGCGAAAGGTGGCGGCACACATTGGCTCACAACATACGGAGGTGTTTTTTACGCCAGCAGAGGGTCTGGCGGCCATCCCTGCGGTCATTCGCACCATTGAATCATGGGATACGACGACAGTGCGCGCCTCAGTAGGACAGTATCTGGTTTCCAAGTTCATCGGTACGCGTACAGACTGCAAAGTGGTGATGGTAGGCGAAGGCCCAGATGAAGTCTGCTCTTCCTACTTGTTTAATTGGTACGCGCCAAACGGGGAGGCACTGGACCGCGCGGCAAAGACCTATGTGGCCGACATTCACTACTATGATGTCAAACGGGCAGACCGTTGTATGGCGGCCTGGGGCCTTGAAGGCCGTGTACCGCTGTTGGACCCTGAATTCATTAAAGCGTATTGGACCATTCCAGCGGAGCAGCGAATGCCTACGTACAAGGGTGTGGAAAAGTGGTGGCTACGTGAGGCCTTTGCAAACACGGGGCTACTGCCTGACGAAGTTCTATGGCGCAAGAAAGAGGCCTTTTCGGATGGCGTCTCGGGGGAAATCTCGTGGTACCAGCTGATTCAGACATGGGTAGAGGACCAAGTGACGGAGGAAGAGCTGCAAGGGGCGGCGATTAAGTATCCGTACTGCACACCGACGACGAAGGAGGCGTACTACTATCGACGGGTGTTCTGCGAGGTATTTGGAGAGCATCGGCAGGAGGTCATTCCTGGCTATTGGCAGCCGCGGTGGACGGCGGATGGACAGGAGGTGACGGGTTATGTGGACCCGTCGGCACGAGTGCTCGATGTCTATACGCAGTCTGAATGACAGCATAAAACCAAAGAAAATAATAACGACAGTATGACAACCGTAACAACAGCGTCATTAAGTAAACCCATGAATTTAACTATTCATGTCGAGGAAGAATGGTTTGATGCCAGTTTGGAAGCGAAGCTTCATAAGAAAATCGATGTGCTACAGGACCTTGTTCATCAACAGTTGAGACTTCTTCAGACCCTGCGCGAAGAAGTGCGGCAATTAAAAGAACTTCATTCCACCCATCGTACCTCTGCTACCCAGCAGGATCGAACCAATGAGCTACTCGAAGAATTGAAAGTGTTAAAACAGCGCGAGCTCAATATGATGCTGCGTGAAAAAAAACCCACCCCTTTTATTTCTTCCCATCAGCTCTTGCCTGTTTCTAGTTTTCCCTATATCAAGAAGAATACACCTACGAATTTATAAATCCACAATCGCCCTCATCTCTTCTTCTAGGACTCTATCCCCTTTTTGATAGCCCATCTTAAACCGTGTACACCACTGCGTAAGATAGTCTATGTATTGATTGTAAAAGGCATGGCGGTCTTCTTCACCGCTCTTGATAAAATACCATTCAATGTCTTTCAGGATGGAATAGCGCGTATCCCGCATGGGGAGAAAGTTAGCACAGAAGAAACACAGTGTGCCCTTGGACCATGATGTAAGATAGGTTAGATGGCAAATGCGACAGGTGGTATGCGTGTGTTTCACGGCAAATAACGCGGCTGCCATGGATTGCATCGATGGCACGGATTGCATCGATGGCGCAGTACCCATGGACATCGTTTCTGACCCATGTTGGAGCATGGATGCTATCAATTTTTAAAGCTGCCAAAGGCAGTGACATGCCGCGCAGCAGCACGTAAAGAGACCTATGGTCACGGCACGTAAAGTTGCCAGAGGCACGTAAAGCGACCTCTTACATTTATATCCTCCATCCAGATAGAGATGGATACCCACTTCATACTAAGTATCTTTCATCTATTGCTTATCGTTCCTCTCTTTCTCTTTGTAGGATTCCAGCGTGCTGCCACGAGTACCTGGTTGTACATGGCAATGTTTGCAATTGGCACGGTCATCTTGGTCTTTCATGGCTACAAACTGGTAGTACGGATGATGAGCCAATCGAGCTATGTATGGGTCAACGCCATTCATGTTCTTCTTATCGGGCCATTGCTTCTCTACATTGGCTATCACAAGAAGAATACCCCGCGGTTTGCCTATGAACTATTACTGATGTTAGGCTTTGCTGCGGCAGGATACCACTTGTTCTCACTTATTAAGGCACTCAATGTGGACTATGAATATGAAAGGGAGACGCAAACCTCCCCCTAACCCCCTGTTAGATGATATCTGTGACGCAAGCCTATAAAATTGAATATAAACAGGTCGACCTTAAAGATAACACAGTAGACCATGTCTCATTACTATACAAACGATGAATGCGATGACTGCCACTATTATGTGCGACAAGTCTTCGAACCTACTGCCTGGCACTGTATTCAGTGCGACATGCACGAGTTGGAGGGAATGGTGTGGAATCGGTACGAGCTGTCATGTGGCCATGAAGTCCATGTACGATGCTATCGTACCTGGTGCAAAACCATGGAGAAGGTCGGTTGTGTACAGTGTGGTCTTTTAGAAAAAACCGAGGAAAACAAGTTCTGCACAGCATGCGATGAATTTCATCACAGTACCTCGTATCATGCGATTCAATAAATATACATATATTATTACAAAACAAAAACCAATAAAAACACTAGTGTATTTTTATTGGGTTTTTAATGGCATATGCTCTGTATGTTTCCTATACTTCGTATTCTCCTTATGCAAGTAATTCTTTTACTGTCTTATATTTATCATCGGATGTATCAAACGCAATGCACCCTTTACAGTGATAATAAAATCCACAACTGGATGAAAACTCTTTTTCACACTCGTAACATGTAGTCACTTTACGCTCCTGGTCATATATCATAATCTCCCCAATTTCTTCTTGAAAGTGCAAGCGTAATACATGAATCACCAGATTACCTTTGGTGAGCGCATGAAATTTACAGTCATCAAACGGACAACTGTGCTTTTTATTAACGGTGTCCACTAGTTCAGGATGCTTTGAACGAATATGGAGGTCCAGGGTCTGCTTCTGTAGAAACCCTTTCTTACACGATTTACACACATGCTGCAGTTCTTCCAGGTGTTTCTTCATGTGATAGTGCATGGAATTCTGGCGATTCTTTGTAACACCACAGTCAGGGCAGACAAACAGTCCTTCTTCGTTTTTCTGATAGGTAAATGGCATTTGTATAGGGCTTACAGAGTGTAACGCGGTCTCTGCTATTAAAAATGGGGTGGCCATTTTCAATTTTTATTTTATAGATTTTAGGGTTTAAGCTGTCCTTTGGTGGAAGATGTCCTTTGTGTATGGGATTGGTTACGGTATTATTTTTGAGCTTATAATTGTTGCATCCGCTCCATAATGCGCAACATGTCGGCATCCTGTTCAATATTTCCTACCATCTCGTCGTCCTCACTATCTTCCATCAGATAGAACATGCTGTAATATTTCCACATGCACTGAATATAATCAATGACCACCTGGTACGTTGGCAGGTCGAACTGGGAATGCCCCGCCCATTCATCCATAAGTCTACGGAGCATCTGTTGAATCTGGAGAGATGTGGTATGGATGTAGCTGTCTTTATGGATGTACTTTCGGTTCAGGTCTTCCCAATTTAAGCCATGGTAGGCATAAATCTTGTCAATTCGCGCATCAAACCAGTCGGCAGGAGGCATGAATTCGTTTTGCATGATGAAATGGATTTCGCGTTGCAAGATGTCGAGCTGGGCGGCATTGGGGTATTCTTCCAGGTTTTGGATTTCGTGGTAGAGTTTTTCATCCATCATGTTTGAGTTGTCGATTCGATGGGCAGAGCGGGGGTTCAATTTTTATTGGGTGTAAAATAACTGCACTGTTTCTATTGTTTTATTGGTTACATTATCTATCCAATACTGATTTATGTAGGCAACATATACATATAACTACAAAGTATATGTACGGTATAGAAACATTCTACGGGCTGAATTATGTGTTTATAAAAAATATTTATAAATATTAGAAATATGCCTCTTAAAATGAAACGTATTGGATCGAAAGCAGAAGTATGGCATTCTACGTGCCTTTTCACGCCAGGCGGTCTTACTAAGAAAGACCTCATGAAGCACAATGGTCGTATCATCTCCCGTAAGAAACACGCCCTTGGCAAGAAGGCCATCAAGCACCTCTTCGCCCTTGGCTACAAGCCCAAGAAGGGTGCCTTTACACTGATGCGTAAGTCAATGTCTAAGGTGAAGCCGACTAAGAGTAAGAGCAGTAAGAAAGCCAAAGGCACCCGCCGCCATTCACGCAAGCACCGTGGTGGCGCGGATAGCATCTTTGGCGTCGTCGACCCCGCAGTCATGAATGATGCCTCGAATAACAAGTTGTAAACGGCTATCTTGATGTAACTGCTATCTTGATAGCAGTTGTTCCCCCATCCACCCCAGTAGCTCCGCCATGTGCTTGTTTGACAGTCCATCCCCCTGACGAGCCACAGGGTCATACCAGAACATACTGCCATTCGCCTCTTCCTCCACTTTGGTCCAAGCCAGCCCCGCCGCCGCAATCCGCAACTCCTGCACAATCTCCTTGTGCTCCTTTTGCGAATACGTAGCTCGGTAGACACTTTGTAGGGCCTTATGGGCATACTCTGCATAGCTCGATGCCACTTCTTCCATCGGCGCAAAGAAGATAGCATCGTACGGTCGTAGTTGTGAGACGGAGGTGGACGTAATATTGACAAACGTGGTGGCACGGGTCACCTTGGCCCACAGACCATCTGGAATCGCCACATCTTCACTTACCACCAACAACGGTTTAGGGGCATACGTGAGATAGGTGAGAATCATCGTCCAATCAGCTGCATCTTTGACTTGGAACATGGCATCATACTGCATGGGTAAATACTTACTCAGACAGAATGCCGTATTGGACAGGAGGATTTTCTTCTTAAACGGGTCGCGGAGCTTTTGAATGGAATCGAGAATGGGGGGGTATTTGTTTTTGGGAAATGGGCCTTGACACAAAATACGAGCACTGTGGAGGCTGGTATTAAATGCTTCGAGGCTAATAGTATCCATTTCTTTCAAGAGAGAACATATACCCGTAGCAATAAACGCATTATACTAGATATAAATAGGAATACATCAAATGAACTCCTATTTGTATCTCAAAACCGCTCTAATGCTTTTCTGCATTGACCTGGCCTGGATTGCTACGGGTGGCATCTACGCCAGACACATGACCGAAAAGATTCAAGGCAAGGCACTGTCGATTCGCTACGTGAGCGCGGCCCTGGTCTATCCCGTGCTCGCCTACATGCTACTTGAAACCACGACCTATATGCAGGCATTTCTCTATGGAGCCTGTATTTATGCCGTGTATGATTTGACCAGTCTGACTGTCTATGAGGATTATGATTGGAAGTTTGCGGTGGCCGATGTGTTGTGGGGGGGCACACTGTTTGTGTTTACGAGGTATTTGTTGAAACATCGGGTTTTTTAAAGCGTAGCGACATTACAGGCACGAGCACACGCATCGATTGTCATACGCAGCCAGCAACAGTTGAATCAGATGCAATGTGGAGACCACGAGAAACATCCCCGTGATTTCAAAGGGAACTTCAAGTTTGGTACGGGTGTTCTCTTCCTCCTCTTTCTCTTCCTCTTCGTCCTCTTCATCCTCCGCATCTTCGTCTGACGTATCGTCTTCCGTCGTCTCCTCTGCATCGGTCATCGTTGCATCCTCGGACTCAGACTCCTTTGAATCGGACTCAGACTCCTTTGAATCGGACTCAGACTCCTTTTGACATGATGTCGAATTTGGCAGACAGCCGCAGCATTCACAACATTGGCCGCAGGCCAAGCATTCACACACATAACAACAATCGTCGTCCTCTTTTTTGTCTTCTGTCGATGACTTGTTACACAGTGTAGTACAGTTACACTCTTTCTTGCAGTTCTCACAGCGCTGCGTCGTGCATTCGAGACATGATTCACAGCGGTGACACAGTGATTGGTCCTTCGTTTGATCCGTTGATTGGTCCTTCGTTTGGTCCGTTGATTGGTCCTTCGTTTGGTCCTTCGTTTGGTCAGCGGATAGATTCGTGGATTGATTGCCCATGTTTTCAGACATTTCTTGCTATCTTACTGTATCAGTAAATGTTTTAAGCCGCTTTAGGGGGACCTCCGCCTTTGGCGGCCTCCCCCTTACCCCCTGTTTGGATGTATCTGGTGCATCCAGACAGGCGAGATACATCTAAATAGGGGGCCCCCCCCTTACCCCCTATTTAGATGTATCTGGTGCATCCAGACAGGCGAGATACATCTAAATAGGGGGACCCCCCCCCTTACCCCCTATTTAGATGTATCTGGTGCATCCAGACAGGCGAGACACATCTAGACAGGGGAGACATATCTAGACAAGGGAGGTCCCCCTAAAAAATTGATGCCAATGATGTAGCGAGAGAACGTCAAACCATGGACATCGTCTTCACAGGAAACTATACTGCCAAGAAGACCCATATTGTGCACAAGGCTCTGAGATCTGGCTACAAGCTGCACCTCGGTACCGAATGCAATGACGGTCGTCCTATCACAGCTTCCTGGCGCTACCAACAGGCTGTCGCTCTCGGCATTCCCATCGTTCGACAGCGGCCCTTGGTCGTATTAACCGCATCTGTAAAAAAAGAACTCATCACCACCCGCTATCAGCCTGCCACCGTCAACGACATCCTCGGACACAAAGAACAGATTCAGGTGATTCGACGATGGATGACTGAATGGAAACCCGTTCACGAGAGAAAAGGACTTCTCATCACAGGCCCACCAGGCATCGGCAAGACCACCACTGTGCATTTGATAGCGAAAGAGCTCGGCTACCAGGTGACTGAATACAATGCCTCGGATACGCGCTCCGTGTCTATGCTCAAAGGGCTCATGGCCCTCGGTATGCGTCGTCTCCAATCCGAAATCATCGTCATGGACGAAGTGGACGGACTGGTAGGCGGGAAAGAGCGCGGCTCCGTGGGGGAGCTCGCCGCCCTGATTCGGCAGTCGCCGACCCCCATTGTCTGCATTGCCAATACCAGGAGTCCCAAGCTCACACCCCTGGTCTCGGCCTGCCTCGACATCAAATTCCAGCGACCCATGAAATCCACCATTGCTGCAGGTCTGATGCCTGTGGTCGTGGCCGAGGGACTGTCGATGACCAAGGCGGATCTGGAGCAACTGTGTGAGAAGAGTGGCAATGACATTCGGTCCATTCTGAATACACTGGACTTCTTTGAAGATGAAGCAAATACGGCAGTCTGTAAAGATGCTACGCAACGGCTGGACCTCTTCTCAGCCACCCAACGATTAATAAGTGCCAAGACGCTGCCCATCGTAGCCGCAGAGGATTTGGTCTACGTGGATTATCACATGGTACCGCTGATGGTACAAGAGGCGTATGCGGCAGCGGCGACGACCATCGATGAATTGGAGCGCGCCGCGGCGCTCCTGTCCGAAGGCGACCTGATGAGCACAACCCTGTGGCGAACCCACGATTGGAGTCTTTTGCCCGCCGTTATCACTAACACTGTGACCGTGACGAAGACCGTTTCAGGTCCCGCCCCGTTTCAACTCTTCCCCCAGTTCCTCGGGAAGAATTCGAAGCGCTTGAAACAAGAGCGATGGATACAGGCGTTGGCCAAGAAGATGCGATGCTCAGCGGCGACCATGCGACTAGACTATGCAGGCACCCTTCGCCCATTGTTGTTGTCCTTGTTGCAAGGAGGCGATGTGAAAGGGCTAATTGGGCGACTAGAGGGACTTGGGCTAACACGAGACGACTTGATGGAGACACTGTGCGAGGTATCATTGGACAAGGTGCAGGAGATTCCGACAAAAGTGAAGAGTGCATTTACACGGGAATGGAACAAGGGGCATGGAGACATGATTACCGAGGGGAAAAAGAAGCGGAGTGTGCGAATGGATTCGGACGAGGATTCAGAGGAAATGGATTCAGAGGAAGAGGTAGAAATGTAATAAAATTAAATCTATAGTATAGAATGCATATACATTTGTTTAGTGCAGATGCAAATAATTTACTATATAGTAGAAGAAATGAAAATGGAGTGATAGTCGGACCACGAACTATAGATACAAACATACACATTTTATCAGATATACAGTTACAGTCTAGATTTTTTGCAGATATCATAAAAGATTCACAAGCAGGCACGCGTGTGGGTAATATCATACAACATTTGATGCAATGTTATCCTGTACAAGGGAATGCAGGAATTATTCCAAATGGAATTACTCAATATAAAAATGCATTGTTAGGGTTAGAACACGCCATATTTACAGATGCAGAAATTATAAACAAGGTTACAAACCTAACTAATATTTTAAAAACGAGTACTGTTGGTAGTAATACAAAAATATCATATGCAGAAAATGTCTTTTGGGAAAGTGGATTTGGTACTGACAGTATATGTGCAGCTAATAATATCATACGCGTAGGGACACCTGCTGCTAAAATGGACCCATTGCCAAAAGAAAAATATACTATGTATTTTCCTCAACCTGGTACTGCAATTGAATTTAATCCATCGTTTACTCAGAGACTTGGTTTTATAAATACAGTATGGCAAATCGATGGAGCTTCTAATGTTAGAATTCGATATGGTCAACTACCAGGATATACTATCACTGCAGATGTTGGTGAGAATATAACAAAACCAATGTTAAGTGAAACAGAATTTGGGGGCTACATATTGGGAAATAATGAAAAAAATCAGATAATTGCAGATTTACCAGTGAATAATGATAATTGCAATGAATTTATTAAACTTGTAGAAACAAAGGAATTAGGCGATGTTGCACAAGTATGGTTATATTTAGCATATATTATTCATAATAATCTAGTTAATGATAGAATAAGAGCAGTAATGATAACAACCGATAGTGTGGTGTATTTGTTTTGTGTATTATTAAATTTATCATGTGTATACACTGGTTCGAGGGAAGGTGTATTATCTGGCCACTGTACACTAAAACATTATTTAGCTGGCCAACCAAATTTTAGTAATAAGATTCAAACAATGATAAAAGTACATTATGATAGAATTGAGGCACATAATAATGCAATTAAATTTGGATTACGAATTATGACTAATGATTTTAATAATTTTGAATACTATAGGAGTGGTAGAGGTAATGACCTTGTAAAAACATACGGAAATACTAAAATGATTCCTAGAATAAAAGAGAGGGTAGTCGCATTATTTAATGAAATAATACAGGAGATTGAAGCTCAAACTGTGCGCGCGAATAATGCATTTATTCAATTTCGTGATAGGGCTGCCATAAATGATGCAGATGTATCTGATATATTTAATAATTTTTGTCAACTCGTTAATGTAGAAAAATGTGAACAATATATCACAAAATTATCTTCTAAAAAATATATTTTGCAACCAAGTACATTATTAAATCGTTTCGCAGCTATTGTAGCTGATGTGGATATTCAGATTCCAAATACTATACAGGGAATTATTGCGCGTTCAGAATATGTTACAGCAGATATAGGAATACAACAGGGTGGTATAAGACAGAAAAGATATTTAAAAGGAGGTGATATAAAAAGTAGAGATAAACTAAATACAGAAATTTACTACTATGAATTTCTATTATTATGGTATGTTTCTCATATAATTATAACTAGAAATGGAGGAACAAATATTGAACACTATACTAGGATAAAACGTTTTTTAGCGAATGAAAATAAGCGTAGTATATTTGCACTAGTATATGATAATACGATATATAGTATTAACTATGATACAATTCTAATAAATGATAATCTAGATAATAGGTTTAGAGATATATTATATTCAACAACAGATGATGAAATTATAGAATATGGTAGAGAATTATCGAAATATATATATTTTGCAGACGATAAAGATATTGAAGAAGCAGCATTATCAGTTGAATTAAAAACATCTGAAATTCAACGAAATATGTTGCCTGCCTTTCAACAGTATCAAATTGAACATCCAGTACGCATAGTTCCACCCATTGCATCAGCAAATACTCGGGCGCAAGCACCGCACCCTGTTCGAGAATCAGTAAAACCACAAGGAATATATGGTAATAATGCACGCAGGTCTCGTATAGGTACAATGTTAAATCGACGTGCATTACGTAGAGAAACAAATAAAGCTAGTCGCCAGTCAACTCGAAACGCTGCACAAGGTGCCAATGTTAATATGGGTGGACGCGGTATGCCACGCCGTCATAAACCCAAACACCACCGTCGCACCCATAAAAAACACCATAAACGTCGCACCCATAAAAAATCCTCTAGATAAACGGATAATAACCCGTTATAACCCATTATAACCCGTTATAACCCGTTATAACCCGTTATAACCCGTTAGATAAACGGGTTATGCGCCCACTGCAGTAACGCCTGACGCTGTATCGGTCGACAATTCACATCCCCCTTCTTACAGTTGGCTTTGATTTGTCCCGCGTGTCTCTTAAACGCTTTCCATCGTTTGATTTGTACTTGGTCCAAGGGAGGATTTCGATATCCTAGAAAGTAGGAACAATACCATTGAAACCAGCCGCGTATCGCAGGATTGGCCTTCGGATCCGACAGTAACGGATACTGTTTGGCGACGATTCCTTCATCGTTCGGTACCCATCCATAGGCTTCCCATTCATGCAGTGGCAAACGGGATTTCACCCCAAAGCAATTGAGTTCAGGATTGGCCTTCTCGGGAGACAGCTTCCCTTCTTTAATAGCCTTGAGAAACCACTCTTTGGGAAATTCCAGAACACAGTCATTCATGTACTTACCCTCGAAGGCGCCCAGTGCCAATATTTCAGCGGGGGTAAAATAGGGCTCAAACTCGGGGTCGAAATTTTTGCCAGGGTTTTCGGTGAGAACATAGGAGTAGCCCTGTTGCATCTTATTGTAGACATGGATACGGGTGCCTTTTTTATAGGCGGAGAGAGGATTGCCCTTTTCTTTGAGGAGGGTACACATGTCATCAGTGGATTTTATCTGCAAGACTCGCTTGTCTTTGAAGTGCATCTACTCTAGGATGATATACAGTGAATACTTCGTTTACAGCAAATACTTCTTTATACTTCGTTATACTTCGTTATACTTCGTTATACTTCGTTATAC
>Ga0136641_1000305_pt1 | contig 21023 bp, 22 predicted proteins | sample EliLak1302023Y_FD_115312 | JGI IMG/M metagenome (GOLD analysis project Ga0136641, IMG submission 115312) | Freshwater microbial communities from Elizabeth Lake, Yosemite National Park, California, USA - 13020-23Y | ecosystem: Environmental > Aquatic > Freshwater > Lake ...
ACACCGCGCTCAGACATCACTTTCCAAATTGAAGGAGCCGTCTTAATTTTAAACGACCATAGACCTTCACGGGGATATAACTTGGGTCCCTGCGTATAGGCTTGTAGAAGAGGCTCCTCCTCGTACATCTTTAGCGTTATATCTTTTGTCTTTTGTTCACGTTCATCTTTGAATCCACGTGTTCCAGATGCTTGCATTCCGCCTTGTTCCAAAGCATAATGGGTTTCAAATCCTGCCCACCAATAGACTAATGCTCCACCAAATTTGTCAAGATAACGCGCTGTTCTTAATATATCATCATTGTGTGAAATCTTTGTAATAATCATCTCAGAATCATTACGACATCCAAAGAAATTACCCACTAGCAAAAATGGTCTAAATTCCTTGAAAGGTTTTCCTTTTAACCAAAACTTATTCTGCATGGAAGCAAAGGCAAAAGACCCAAGATTATATTTATCGATTGTGTCAAATGCATCTTCTAAATAATGTGCTAATTTTTGGGAATCTTTCTCAAAGTTATGATCCTTATCAAAGCAATAAAAACGATTTAAATCATCGTCTACGAACAGGATTCGTTGACCTTTTTGGAAAAACTTACAAATTGCTTTAACAGCGTTTGCCCCACCCAATTCACCAATAACAATTTTTTTGTAGGGTTTTCCCTTGAGGGAATGCTCATATCGGGTTTTTTCCTCAGCATTAGCAACAAAGATATATAACCGGTCAGTCAGGCCATTGTGCTCCAGCATACGATATGTTTTCAGAGGAAATATTTCCGCCCTGTCATAGGAGCGACAGGCAATAACATAATTGTTTATACTGCGACTCATCCCTATTTAGTGGCTTATGAAAAATTCAATACTTTTCCGTAAAGTAACCAAAGACCAACACCGAATACAGCCTTGGAGAAGACGTCCAAAATATTATAGGATATATTCATTGTTTCCTCATCCGTCATGTATGCCACCCCGTATAATGACCAGAGAAGTGTGAAGACTATGAACGCCGAATAATTAGAACCAGATGGAATACAGCAAGTAACCATTAACGATAAAAGCGAAACCAAGAAACCAAATCCAAGGCCAAGTCCCACAAGTCGGGGAATTGCTCCGATTTCACCCATGTATCCTGCCAATAACATGAGCCAGTTAAAACAGACCATTGTGAAAAAAGTCTTGTATTTAATGGAGGCCAACTTCTGATTATAGAATAATAGTAGACCTAAGATAATTAGTGGTGTCGTGATCATCCAGTCCAAATAACGGAGTTTTGTAAAGTCTTTTAGGGCCCAGTTATCTGTCTTCACTTTATCATTAAAGACTACATACACAATGGAGGCCACTAAACTAACAGTAGTTTCCAGATTCATTATATGACGTACATTAATACTTGATGTTCGCACAGCTTCTATTAATGTAATTGTCGTATATCCCAGCAGAACTAAATAAGATATGAAAAGTGTATCTTTAAAAAGAGAACCATATTTAAGTACCGGTGGCATCCGACTCTACATTTAGACTGAAAATTATATTATTCCATACCGGGTTATTATGATTTATTATCTGCTGGTGATTTATGCGGAAAAAGTTATTTGTTAGTAAACAAAGCTTATTAAGAGACGAGCGATAGACATTGTAAATGCGATAGAACTCGTCTAAGATTTTTTGAAATTCAATTATATCCGTTTTTAGAAGAGAAATTTCTGTTTTTTGACTAAATGTTCGCTCTTTTTCTGCCACTCTCTCACAAGCAGTTAGAAGAATCTTGAGGTGCTGGATTTCTTCTAACCAATGAATGGGTGTTGCGCTGCCATTTTCTGACCAGACGAGACGAGACATTCGATTGAGATATTGATAATAGGGGTTTATATTCTGGCTACCGTAGATAATGTGATGTTTTAGATAATGGGCCTTGTCATTTTCGGGCATTGAATATAAAAAACAGGTAGCCGGTAGATGATGATAAAGCGACGGGCACGGCTTACCCTGTTTTAACCATATACGCCAGAGCATATTAATATTTTGAACACCACCATCGTGAAATTTGTAGTTCCGGGAGGCCCAGTTCCAGAAACAATCGCGGCGTTTAACACCACAATGAACACTTTTATCAGTAATACCAAGGACTTTGTAATCTGTAGTGGCACGCCAATTAAACCGATTCCAGATTTGCGGTCTATACATAAATGTGCGCCATCCCTTGCTAACACATGCCATTCTAGCAGAATCTACTGGATCTAAAAATCCAGCGACCAAGTGCATAATGTCCGAATTGAGAGAAAGTCCCCACTGTGACATTATTCTACATGTAGTTTAGCCGAATAACTTTAGGCGAAAACTAATCTAAATAAAACAAAAAAATTTGAGGCTTGAACGCAGGCAAGAAATCGGCATTCCTGGATATTTTCGCTTTAATGATTACTAGCAGGATGAGCATGGAAAGTATGAGTGTCGCTAATTTGGCTCCGATTGATTCAATTAGTGTTGAAAATGTGCAGAAGCCCTCTGAGAAGCCTATGAAGAAGTTGAGTATTGCGAATGAGGAGGAGGCCTATACTTCCAAGGGTATTTCAGCAATTGAGGCGAAGGCCCCTCTTACGGATGAGGAGGCTGACCGTTTTGTAGTGTTTCCGATTAAACAGCCGGGTTTGTATCAGATGTACCAAAAGCACTTGAGTGTCTTTTGGATTCCGGAAGAAGTATCACTGAGCAAGGATGTAGATGATTATCAGAACAAACTCTCGGCAAACGAGCGTTTCTTTATTAATCGCGTCCTTGGTTTCTTTGCTGGTTCTGATGGAATTGTTATGGAGAACTTGGCTATGCGCTTCATGCGGGAAGTGCCGTATACCGAGGCTAAGTTGTTCTACGGTGTTCAGAATATGATGGAAGGCGTCCATTCCGTTATGTACTCGCTACTGATTGATACGTATATCAAGGACCGGGAGGAGAAGCGCAATATGCTAGGAGCTATTACCCGCGTTCCGTGTGTCCAGAAGAAGGCAGCATGGGCTCTTCAGTGGATTGATAATGCGGATGCTGATTTTCCTACTCGGCTTCTAGCATTTGCCATCGTGGAAGGTATCTTCTTTTCAGGCGCATTCTGCTCCATCTTCTGGCTCAAGCAGAGGGGTGTTATGCCCGGGCTAACAACCAGCAATGAGTTCATTTCTCGGGATGAAGGTCTTCACACAGAATTCGCCTGCTTGCTTTATGGAATGCAGGCGGAGAAGCTGAACAAGACGAAGGCGTATAAGCTAGTCAAGGAGGCTGTCAAGATTGAGAAGGAGTTTATCACGGAGGCGCTACCTTGCGCTTTGGTCGGCATGAACGCAAAGCATATGTCGCAGTATATTGAGTTCGTAGCTGATCGTCTGCTCGTACAGACGGGGTATCCGAAGGCCTATAACGTTAGCAATCCTTTCCCTTTTATGGAGCGTATTTCGCTAGAGGGGAAGGATAACTTCTTTGAGAAGCGCGTTACAAATTATGCGTTGTCGGGTGTGGGGAAGACGGTGGAGGAGCAGTCTTTTGGTCTCGACGCGGACTTCTGAGGAACGAAGGTGACGAAGAGTGTCACGCGGAGAGTACCTCTTAGATGCGGATTTCTAATCCCATTATGGGGATGGACTACAATGATGTAGTGTATCAAGATGAAGATATATGTATTCTAAGACCCGACTCACGAAGAGGAATTGAAATTTTTACACGTTCCAATTCAGCCGCAATTTGCGATGAGGGTCTTTTTTCATATAACGAATTGAGAAGAAGGCATCCAGAATTAGGCCTCAGGCGACAGACAAGTCCAGATGCTGAGAATCACAGTGACCTTATTTATTTTAGACCCCCATTTACATCAGATACATCTTCATTTGAAAGCTCATATGGGCAAAGTCTTCGGCAAATGATACAGCCCGGTAATAGACAATTATTTCAAGAAGCAATTGCGACTATACGCGTTGACCGAGACCAAACATACGTATATTATCAAGAGGCAAGAACATTTGGACGAGACGCTCCATTTGCTTTGGAGGAATCTAGAGTTTTGCTAAGTCAACACTTAGATTATATGAATTGGTATCCAACAACTGTTCGTCAAAAAGGAGCTATGTTATCTCCAAGATTGTGGGAAGTTGTTGCCTACATACCACATATTCCTCGTAGATGGTTAGTACGATGCGTCTCAAATGGACTACATGGAAGAAAGGGCATAGATCCCGATTTTAATATTGAAGTAGTCGATTACGATCGTTCTACAGGTAATTTTATGGGTGATTGGGTGTGGGAAGATGGATTCACAAATCCAACTACTCAAAACTCAATGATTAGCATTGGTATCCTCGGATTAATTTTGGCTTGTACGTATGTAGTAAAAGCCAAAATAAGATAAATAGAAATCATAGTCAATAAAAATTAGTTTTTTCTACTTTTTCTTGATTTGCGTTTAATGTTGCGCCTGCTTCTAGCAGGACCATATTCTCCTTTGACATTTACTTGAGGACCTGCTGGAAGAGCAAAACGGCCAAAGTTCACCGGTGCCACAGGAGAAGGAGGGGCAGGCTGAGCAAGTCGTCGCGCAGTTGCGGCATTTACAGGATCAGTCATACTTTCATAGTTAATACGCCGTATTACATCTGCTATTACGCCAAGGTCTTCGGCCCTGACAGGATGATAATTTTCTCTAGTAGCATCAAACTGTAAAGATGTAGAATAACGATCAGTATATCCAATAGTTTTTATTAAACCTCCTTCTGTGTCAAAAATATAGGCCGGCTTAAAATTTAGATTAAAATGAGCCACAACTGAAAAATCAGGTACTGCGTAACCGATTACACCTCTCCAATTACTACGAAGTCTATAATCATTTGGCATTTTAACATAAATAGTGTCGGGTTGAAAATCGGCTAATTGTGTAATAGTTGTATCAAAATCTATTCCAATTTCTTCAGAACCCATCCATAAAGGAAGAGAGCTAGGTACATTAGAATTACTTTTATTTTTTCTTTGATAAATAAATCCATCCCTTCCAACACGAAGATGACCCATTCCACCACGAGGACCAAGAGGTAAACCCGCACCTCCACCAGGAAGTCCAGCTGCTATACGGGGGCGCGGACCTCTCAAAGGAATTGCTAAAGCGGGCGGAGGCGCACCTCCCGCAGCTCCAAAACCAGGAGCTGCCATTCTATATAGTAAATATATTTTACCCACTGAAGAGTTGGTCTCCACAGAAGCCAAAGCGTTCACACACAAAATCCTTAAAATCTACATGCTTCTCTAGCAAAAGTGTTTGGTAAATATCAACAGGAGACCGCCTCATGAATGTGATGAATAACAAATACAAAAAGATAACAGCACCAGCAAAATTAAACGCATTCCTAGACGTATCATACGGTATCCATAAGAATGGCACGGTATGTATCAGCGTGATAACCAGATTTTTAGACAAGAGTTGATTGCTTGGATTGAGAATCATTTCTGATAACCCGATTAAAGCTAGAACATTTAACGGAAAGGTTGAGACTCCGTGTGCTAGATAAAGCACAGACGCAATCAAAATCCAATAGGATAACAGTAGATACCATCGCGTAGGCCGGTCCATCTTCTTCTATCTAACTGTAGGAGAGATATGTCCGGCTATTGGAGTACGAATTATTTAACTCTGCCAAAACAAGTCACATTTGATTTGAGTGGATACATGTATCAGTCACAGGCTCAAATCACTGATCTTCGGAATGCTTGGAATACATACGAACGTATTCAAATCTGTAATATACAAGTCAGTACAAATATTGGCTCAGGTACTCTTTTATACGGCCCGGGAACAAATAACCCCTATTTTTACCAATTCGCAAGTATGAAAGAAAAAAATATGTTCAACAAAGGCCAAATGCTTCATAATGCGCGATATCCATATATTAATTTTTCAACTTCAATTAGGTGATGCCTTGTGCTACTCATGTATATCCGAGCACATTTACAGCGAAGGCAAATGATTCGCTAGTTAAAACAGAAAGTCAATTAATAGCCGGCATCAAAGATTTAACAACCTATATTTATATTTCAACGAATCAAGCAACGCCAAATCCAAATGGGCAGAAACCAAAAAGATATTTTAAAAGTTATCAGGACTACATAGCATCACTAAAAGGACTTAATCGCTAGGCTCACATAGGGCAATAGGTTGAACTATGGACTTTTCATAGAAAGGCTGAAGCTGACTCGTAGTTAGATGCGGATACAGCCGAAGCAAGTCCTGAAGGATTTCAAGGCGACGATATGCTAGAATTCTAGCAGTCCATGTTACTGTCTGGGCGGAAGACTCCATTCTTGCTTTACCAAGTAAACTAAGAATAAGTCAAATTTTTCAAGCCATCTTCTCGGCCATAATCTCCTTATAATTCGGCAGAAGCTGAATATGAAGAACCTTCGGGTCAAAGGGGTCCTTAATTGCCTTGCCAATTAGTGTGGGTGTCTCTGGAGGAAGACAATAGGTATAGCAGTGACCCTCTCCACCCTTCTCGGGAGGCGTATTGTCCACCCAATATACAATTCCATTTAGCGCTGCCCGGATAAGAGTCTTCTGTAGGGAAGATGAGGAAGACATTTGGGTATTAAAGGCCAGAAAGCGGAATCAAATTTTAATTAAGCATAAAAATTGAACCCAAGCCACTGGCTTGGTAAGCAGTGAAAATGTCCGAAAAACGAACCTGTGGTTTCTGTAAGAAATATATTCCATCAATGGCCGACTCGCATGGGGGTGAAGACTGTAAATTCCGAAAAAATGTAACTTGTCTCAAGTGTTGTATGAAGGGACACATTACAGCGGAGTGTTCAATGACAATGACGTGGAAGCGTCCTATTTATCTGGAAGACCTGATTTCTGATGAGGATAAGGAGCGATGGCAGATTACCACGAAGACACCTATTATTCACACACCTCTGACACAGGAGAACTATAAGGAACTAGCATTAAAGGAAATGCCAAGAGCTGGGACGCTCTTTGTTATAAACCAGGATAAGAAGATTCGTGATTTTATGGATAAGAATGGTGTGAAAACTGTCCACAAACAGATTGATAACATGCGTATCTTGACGGATTGGGCTATCCGGCAGGGTCGGCGTATTGAATTCGTAAAAGAAACCGTTGCCACGGTAAACGAGAATGTCTGAAGGCGACAATAGCACGGAATTCTTCAAGATGATTCTACGAGGAGAACCCAAGGCCCCTGGTTCCGTTCAGGTTGAATTTGACACGTCCGACGCGCAGGGCATGTTTGAATTTTTGCTGGAATTCATGACACATGCTCTCGTATCCTGGTATGGTCGACCGGTTGATCTGAAGCAAGTCACAGAAGCGAAACTTATTACTTTAACTGAGTACTATGCCTCATTTGGAATTCGTTTTGTCTGTGTATCCGAGCCTGAGCCGGAGGTTTACATGATAGACAACAAGCGATATCTACAACAGGATCGCTTGGAGGATATGTGTTTTCAGGCAGGTTCGGGTGGAAAGTTGTGGACAATCCGGTTTAAACTACAACATTTCTAGAAACGCCACGTCATCCTACCCATAACAAGCAGAGCCATTAGTGCTAAGACGCTGACTGCTGCCATATTTGTTAGGCCTGACTGTTGTAAAACAAAGGTCTCTCGAATAGCACGCTTTTTCGGAGCATCATCAAATGTGGAATCAGCTGTTATCTGGTCTAAATTAGCCTGACTCTGTTGCGTCAATTGATTGGGATTCCGGGGGTCTGAATCACTATACTCGGGAGGCACGGCTGCACGAGCATCGGATTTGATAGTAGACATTCTATTTCAGTAAAAAGATTTACTTTCGGCTGAACGCTGGACTGAATGAGGCACCGAAGTTATCATTCGGTTTCTGCTGGATGAACACGGCTGCCGCTAAAGGACCCTTGCCCGCCGCAGCTTCTAGGGAATGAGCCCACTGAGTCGGCGGAAAAGGCGTTGATGCCCACGGGCCTGTAGACTGCGGGCCACTGTACATACCACCATTTGCTAAGGCGGGAGGCGCTGTCTGGTTTGGTCCAAATTGAACTGCCTGTGACGGTGAGCCCCATGCTCCCCAGGACGTTGTGGGAAGAAAATCAGCCATTCCCCATTTGCCTCCCTGCTGTCTGAATCGGCGTCTTGTTCCCTTTTGTTTTTGTTTACGCATAGTAACGCAACCTGCTTTACGGCTACAACGTCTATATGTACGCTTCTTAGTAAACTTCTTCAGAACAGACATCCCCTATTTCAACGGTAGATTTTCCTTTTTTGTTTCTTGCAGAAAGTAAAATGAGCAAGGCCGACCGTGTCAAGCAGATGATTAAAGAAGTAGATACGGCCCTCCTTTCGAGTACCCCCGCTGTTGTCTCCTCACAATTTCCCAATTACCAGACCGAGTTTCCTCTCCTGTTTGCGATGATTCTGAAGCCGGATCATGACCGCGTGATTCTTCAGAAGTTGGTTGAACAGTTTGAGAAGATGGAGTCTGGCCAGCAGACACAACATCAGGCTTCCGTTGAAGTTGGGACTGTTCTTGTAGATACTTTCGTGAAGGGTAAAGTCCCAGCGCCGACGAAGTAAGAAGTTCTTTTGCTAATAAATCTAGGATTTTCTCCATTTCATTATCCTTGTAGAAATTGCTGATTTCTATTTCATGTTGCAAACACCATTCCATTGAGCGTATCACATTTTCCTTAATTTGCTCTTTCAGAATTTGATTCGTTTTTGTCTCAATGATTTTGAGCGTTCGCTTGATAGCTTCAATCTGAAAATTGGAGAGGTTTTCTTGGAAACTGATGATTTCTTTTTCAAAATCCCTGTACTCTTGTTGACTGTGTATATCAGCGTCAATAAAAGATATTATGTTTCTATGTTTTTTCTGCCTTAAAACCAGTGAAAACGTGCGCACAGCGTCTTCTTCATGCCCGAGGTAGCCACGGCATACTAAATAACGCTCTGAATTAGCGGCGCGACTTGTCTTTGGCTTTGTAATTGTCCATTCTCTAAAATGCCGTGTTGTGATATACAGCATTTCCAGAGTTGGTTGTAAGACAGTATCAAATAGCTTGATAATAAGGACACCCCCCTTTTCTAGCACACTTAGACCAAGGAGAATTTCTGCTAGAAGCAAGTGAATTACATTCTCCTCCTGATTGTTAAAGTCATTCGTGAAGTCAAACCCACCATCCGCTGTATAGAGATTTGCCTTGCCTTTGGCGCACCGTTTATTTAGGATTTCATTGAAAACTCTATGATTATCTAGATTATAGAGATTACCTGTGCCATCTTTGCCATATGTAATTTCTACAACGGGATTTGAATATAAGAATGCTTGTGACTTTTTCCATCCCGGAATATTCTTATCAGTGGCCTTAAGGGTCATCGCAAGACTTGCTTCTAAGGTCCGCTCCGTTCTAGCAGAAATATCTATGAGGGCTTCAATAAATCCACCGGGACCTTCGGCTGAATGTGCTGATACAAAATTTTTGGGAATTGAAGATCCTAAGTCTAGACTTTGCCAAATCTCAATCATCTTATAATATGACCTGCTAAGCGGGATTTTCTTGGCTACGCTAAAATGCATTCGTTTTGCTAAAGAAAGGAAAACGAACTCAAATGGATTCGTTATTTTCTTGTATTCGTCCCATGTATTCTGGTGGTCCATGTCATCAATACAGTTTTTCAGGCGATGTAGAGTCATTAGTATAGGAGTTAGCGCTTTGGAGAAATGGTTTTTCTGTTCGCCTTTTAGCCGAGCAAATTTCAAATTATATCGCATATAATGCGACTGTGGACCACCGGAGATCCACCGAAGAGAAGTAGTATCAACCATACCTATGTATTGAAAGGGGGGTTTAGGCTATAAATGTCTAAGGTAGAGCCGAACTAATGCTCCAGCAGGTCCACCCATTATAGCCCTCAAACCTTTTTGGGGCGACCATAGAGCCAAGCCATTCTTTTCACGTTCATCCTTTCGGAGATTGATTGAACGCGGATCATCCCATACAGCATGAACCTTCTCTTGCGCCTTCTCAAAATCTTTCCGAGAAATTTCAGCCGTAAAAATCATATATTGAAAGTACATATTTGGCTCGGGATAATCACTGTGTGTTGATGTATACGCCATATCGCGATGAAGCGTAAGTTTTTTAAGGGAACAGGGTAGAATCTTTCCCTCCTCTTCTGCTTCACGCTGAATTGTGTATTTGAGAATTTCATTCAAGAATTTATCATGCTCCTTGTTGCCACCTACAAGGCGTTTAGCAGCCAACATTTCTTTCTTCTCCACTTGACCCTTGATAGGCTCCCAGTTATTGTGGTCGGCGGGCCCTCCCAAAGGCTTATTCCAGCGGTGGACTATAGCAAAACTTTTCGGCTGGTGCTCATCTTTAATCGTCAGGAAAATACAGCAACGAACAAAAACTTTCGCCTTAGATTCGGGCATTTGAACATAGACATAGTCTTTGTCAAACCGGTCAAAATGATACACGCCTAGTTTGGCCCCAGGTGTAAAAATATCCCAGAAAGTATGGCTTCCATCGGGTGTTTTTAGCTTTTCAGTGTTTGTCATTAACCTATCCTATAAAAATAATAATTAAATGGTTGTCGTCTATTTTTTATACAAGTGTAATTTCCATCTCTTCGTATTCTACGTTTTCTTCATGTTGGTCCGGCAGAGTGGCTTCAAGGCGCAGACGGGGCAAGGCGCAGGCATCATCCTTATCACCAGAAGCGTTACGTGACTCCGATAGCGTGGCATCTTCATCATCCTGCGTATACTGTTCTTCCTTCTCTAATCCACTCAGGTCTACACCTGTTGCTTCACTCATGAACTTCTTGAGTGAATCTTCGTCCAACAAGATGGAAGAGAAGGATGTTCCGCCGCGAATAGGCTGGCCCGTCATGATATTGGCGGATACACCTGTAATCGGGTCCAGTTCACCGAAGAGCGCCGCCCGCAACATAATATCTTCCGTCTGCTCGAAAGAAGCCTTTGCTAGAGGTCCAATGTTATTCTTATTGATGCCATAGCGGTCCACTGTCATGAGCTTGCCCTTCGAGCAGATAACATCGCAGAGGAGGCAGAAGTGGCGGAAGTTTACGTTGTTATCTTCGAAAAGGCCACTGATTTCCTTTAGCAGAACAGCACGTGTGGCCTCAATACCCAGATTGGAATAGATATCGTGAATGTTATTACTATACAACTTAGTCGGATCAATATCCGGGTGGCAGAGAACATCGAGGAAGTTTGTGCCATCCGTATCCAAGACGAACTGGTCCACCTTCTCATATTGGCCAATTGTCGCATTAAACTCAAAGAAGTCCTTGATATAACTGAACGAGACAGCGCGAAGGCCCGTTACACCCCGAACCAGAGTACTCGTTAGCAGATTGTTCTGTAGTTTCTTGAGGGCGATTAGGTCATCCATCGGGTCGCTGGAATAAGGTTCTTCTAGACGCATGCGGATAACAAGTTCATCGGCGTTGTAATCTGTGTAGGCAGTCTCAAGGGAAAAGCGACGCTTGATTACATAGAGAACATCTTCCATCGTAATATTCTTGAGGAACATCTTGTCACGGTCTAACTCAAGACGCAAGATCCACGGGCTACGCTTGATTGTTCCTTCAGCCTCTTCACCTTCGCCAGATGACGCAATGGCAGCAGCATTTGTTGATGTTGTGCTTGCAGAACCAAGGCTCTCATAGGCCAAGAAGAATGACAGCCACTTCTCATCTTGCGCAATAACAGTGGCTGAGTCGCGCGGGTCAAAGTAGATACGAGCAACAGTTACAATGTCCATTAGGAGTGTGAACTCCAGTTCCTGCGCAATGCGACGGGCCTCTTCCTTTGACTTGCGGAGCTCAGGCTTCAAGTAGATTGAAAGTACAGACGCCTTCGGGTTGCGCGTTGCCTTGAGCAGTTCCTTCAGACGGGGAATACCTCGGGTTCCAGCAGACTTAGCTGCTACACCTGCCAAGTGGAACGTATTAAGTGTCATCTGTGTTGATGGTTCGCCAATACTCTGCGCAGCGATAATGCCCACCATTTCGCCCGGTACACACCATGATGCCCAGTTTCTGTTAACAATCTGCGTGGCCAATACTTCTAGTGCAGTCTGTGTGAATCCGCGACGCTGGAGATTCTGCGGATTCATGTGATAGCGCAGGAGGGCCGCCCAAATCTTGTTGCGGGGCATTGTGCGCTCCTTGATACGCTCAATCGTAGCCAAGACCTGCGTTCCCGTAACCTTATACTGCTCCTCCTTGTTGAGATTAAACTGAAGCGCTACATTCTTAATCATTCGGTCCAAATGAACAGGGCCTGCCACAGTCTGCTTATCCGTCTTGACAAGCTTGCTTCCGAGTACACTTTCTACCAGCATGCGCCGGTCAGCCTTGACTGCCTCCACGAAAGCTGTGCCTTCCTCTCCAGCATCCGGCACAGCAAACTGATCCTCAATCTCCTGATCGGAGAGGCCACCAATATTCAATGGCTGATACTCAATCTTTGTTGAGTTTGTTCCATCCTCGCCATAAGAGAACTGGATAATCGTGCCTGCAGCATCACGCACTGTGTTATCGTGCTGGGTCATCAAGTCCTCCATGGCCTTTACGAGCTGACGCTGTAGATATCCAGTGTCGGCCGTATCACGAACATGAAGACCATTTGCCAAGCAGAAGTTAAATGTGCTGGGGACAGTCAAATCATAAACCTTGGGATAATCCTTAGCATCTAGCAATTGAATGTCTACAATTTCATCAAAGACGCAGCCGCCCTGCTTCCCGAAATTCCTGTGCTCAGAAGTCGCTTTCATTTCAGACAACTTCTTCTGCTTGGAGGCAAGGATAAGCGGCACCTTCTCAGCAAAACGTGTAGCCCACTGTGACCGGATTGCCAAACAATGAACAGGATTAATATTCTTCGGGCCTAGATTGTTAGACTTGATGATTTTCTGAGATACCTTTCCGAAGATTCCAAGACGTGTACAAAGCATGCTGATTCCATCAATCAGAGCAGCAGAAGAAGAAGAGCAGTCTACCGAATTCTCTGAGACTGTTCCATCACCGGAGAAATAACCATTCAAGAGACCAACAATAAATTCCTCAGGCGCAGCGACAGCGGCAGCGGGTACATGCTTTTCAGCCGCTCCATGTCCAACTAGTTCTGTGATGAACTTTGCTAGAATCGTTGAGTATCCGCGGACACATGAACTTGTTCCACCAATATGATTTGTCTTGATTTCTTCTGATGTCTCAAGATGCTGCTTGGCAAACCACTGTTTAACAAATTCTCGGATTCCAGCATCATTATTAGTAATCTGAATGTATCCTGACTTAATATCCGCATTTCCTTCTGCTAGGAAAAGACCAAGGAAAATACCATTCTCATTGTTGAGTTGGAACACTTCAGAAATGAGTCCATGGTCACGATTTGTAGTAAAAGGATAAATATACCCAGCCTTGATATTCTCCATATTTGAGCGAACAGTGGCACGCTGTAACTTTGCCTTACTATCATAAGGAACTGTGAAATCAGTACTATTTGCAGAAGACCACCATCCGGCAGTTACCTTCTTCTTGCCTTCCATTGTCTTATTCATAGCGGCAACTGCTAGCAGATATTCACTTCCATAGAGATACTTTGTCTTAGGCATATAGGTTTCTAGCATAATTTCCCGTTGCTCTGTTGGAGGATCAGGCAGATTGGCAGTAGTTGGAACGAAATCGCCGAGATGAACGTCAGGAAGCGACTTTTTCTCAAAACCTGTACCATTCCACACAAGAAGAGATTGTGACTCTGTTACTGTAACTGATTTTCCTGCTTGAGTCTTGATCGCATATAGTGTTTGACCGGGGTCGTGGCGGGTAACGGCTACGATTTGACCCCATGAGACATTTCCTTGAGCATCTGTGGTAGGAATATGCGTCATTTGACTGAGACCAAGCATTTCCATATTCCGCTCTTGGAAGTGCTCAATATTCTCCACCTTCTGTTTGAGATGCGTGTCAATCCATTCGCCAATTTGAACTGTCTTCATCTGCCCATTCTCTTGGATAGTAATCAGGGTATCGCCTGTGACTGACTTAACGGCTGTATCAATCAGACCCTCACGACCTGACATAGCGTGAAAGAATGTCTCTGCTGGAGTCAAGCCCTTAATGAATGAGGACTCAATGAAGCCACGCGCCGCCGCGCCGTCATCATAGCGCTTGAAGTGGGGCAGAGTACGGTCCTGTAGACCATAGGGAATACGCTTACCTTCTACGTTCTGCTGACCGAGAACAGCAATCATCTGCGCTACGTTGGTATTTGAGCCCTTCGAACCTGCCTTAATCATGTTTGTCATGCGATTGTTGTCGGCCAAACTATTACGTCCCAGCTTTCCAGCAGTATTCACTACCTGATTTAGCTCGCCGAAAATGAGACGTTCAAACTCCTCCTGATTGGTACGACCGGATGAATTATCAAAGAGACCCAAGTGAACCTGCTGGATGATATTCTCAATCTTGCCCTTCAGCTCGTTCATCAGCTTGTCAATCTCGGAGCGCGTGTTTGCGTCGGCAATCAAGTCTGAAAGACCCACTGAGAAACCGCTGTTCATCAAGTGAATCGCCACGATGCGCTGGAGTGAATCCAAGAACTGTACCGTCTTAGCCGGACCATAGTCGTTGTAGATAAGGTGAATCAGCGCAGCAGAGAAGATGGACTTATCAAAGACACCGCGTTCAACAATTCCATTCTTGATACTTACGAAGTTCTGCGAATTGGGGTCGCCCTTATCTTTGTCTTCGTCAAACTGACCGTTGGGCATGTCCAAGTTGAGGGGCGGAAGGAGCACACTTACAACCTGCTTGCCTGACCACTTCGGACCCTTCTCGTTATTAGAAGGCGGAGGCAACTTGCCCGTCCAGCCGGGAGTCTGAATGAGCATATTCATGATTTCGCGCTGGTTCAGCAGAACATTATTCCGCATAAATCGGTTAACACCCACGAGGGTATCCTGTACTACACTGACGATAGGCTTGGAATCACGGGGGCTTACAATTTGAAGGGGAACCGCTGCAATTTCGCGCAGTTCCATGGCAGCCTCTTCCGACTGCGGTGCGTGTAAGTTCATCTCATCACCGTCAAAATCAGCATTATAAGGTGCTGTAACAGAGACGTTGAGTCGGAATGTGTTATGGGGCAGAACACGGACTTGGTGACCCATCATGCTCATCCTGTGAAGAGACGGCTGACGGTTGAATAGGACGTAATCGCCGTCCATCAAGTGACGATTAACAATATCACCTTCGAAGAGCTGAAGGTCCTTGCCCGTAATGTGCTTGAGGGAAATCATGCGATTATCAGCAGCGCGGACAATTGTCTTTGCGCCAGGATAGACATCTGGTCCATTCTGAATGAGCTTGTAGAGTTTATTGATATTGAAGGCTGTTACACGCTCAGGGTAGGTCAGATTAGACGCAATGCGAATCGGAACACCGATTTCCTTGATGCTGATATTCGGGTCAGGAGTAATAACGGTACGAGCAGAATGTTCTACGCGCTTACCCTGTAGATTGTTACGGATGCGACCTTCCTTGGAGCCAAGGCGCTGTTGGACCGACTTGAGCGGACGGCCGGAGCGCTGGGCTGAAGGAGGCACACCGGGAATCTCATTATTAATAAATGTAGCCACGTGATACTGGAGAACATTCGTCCACTCGTCAATCACCTTCTTCTTGACATTCTTCGCAATCTTATCTGCTAGAAGTCCATTTGTCTTGATAATATCCACCAACTTCTGTGTCAGGTCATCCTCTGAACGCTGGTTGTTATCTTGGAGTACAGAGGGGCGGACTTGGGGTGGCGGAATGCTGAGGACCGTACACATCATCCAATCTGGCCGGCACCAATACCGGCTGAAACCCATGAAGTCCACATCATCATCTGAGATGCGCTTGAGAAGCCGATGAACATACTCGGGCTCTAGGAACTTCCGCAAGGTCACAAGGTTGGAAAGCAGAGCCCCTGTGTCCTTATCATTGACCGCTCCAGTGATGTTGGCTCCCTCCGGAATTTCCGCTCCAGCAGGAATCTCCATGTCCTTCCACTCAGCGAAAATCTTACAGATATCGTCCTCTGTGTAGTTACGGGGCTGGCGCGCTCCACAGCCATCCTCAATCGCTTCACCGCAACGGCTAATCTTTACACACTGGTTTAAGACCTGCTTCCAGCGGGCTTCACCCTTCAACTTAAGAAGATTCGTATGCTGGGACTTATCTATCAAAAGCTTACCACACTTCATACAGCAACACCGCAGAACCTTAAGAACAAGCTTGAAGAACTGAATGTAATAGACAGGGCGGGCCAACTTGTAGTAGCCCCAGTGACCTTGGCACTTGTGATTGTTCTGGAAGCATGAGCGACAGTTCTTGCCGTTTTCTAGCACGCCCATTCTCGGGTCAAATAGACCACCGATTTTACCTTCCTGTGTGTTATGATTCGTAATTTCAACTACAGACCGACGGATAATCTCATCCGGACTGAAGATACCAAATTGAATTCCTACAATTGTCTCTGTTTCAGAAGTACTTGGAAGAAAGGGCATCCTATCTGTCCTATGTTTGGTTTTTTTAAACTCCGGCTGAGTGCGGTCAAATTTTATTCTTTCTACTTAATAAGGGATGGCTACAGATATTAGCTTATCAGAAACAGCGTCAATTCTATCAAAGAATTATGCTAATAAACTTAAGAAACAAGAAAATAAGAGTGACAATTTGGCAAATAAAAAAGAAGAAGAAACACCCCCTTCTTTAAACGAAACACCAATTATTGCAATGACTGAAACACCCCCTGTTTTAAAAACAACCTTGAATTACTTAAAAAATACTACAGCTCCGCCACAGTGCTCCCAGCGTGGAACTTCAAAGATTGATCAAGTTAATCTTGATAATGGGCAAACAGTTGAAATTTGTAAGAATGAATTTAACACCTACGAAAATAAAAAACGTAATGTAGAAGTAAAACGGAATTTAAATGAATATAAAGTAGCAGTCAAAGAACAGGCATTTCGCGAAGGAATTGTTAAAGGATTGCGACCAGGCGCATCAGTTTGTATTGGATTTACAATAATATTTATGACTGAGATGAATAAATTCTTAAAAGAAAACAAAGACGCAATCTGTAATGATACACGTTTATTTTATAAAAATATCTTGGAGCGTTCACTGAAATATTTTTTAGCAAGAGAACAGAGTCATATTGTGGAAAAACTACTTAATTTAATCGTTGACAAATTGAATGTTATAACTATGATTCTCAGTCTTGTATCGTTTCCGCTTTTATCAGCTTGCGCAACAGGCATTATTGGTCCAATAATTGACGTTATCACAGTAGCAATTTCAGTTGTTACAGAAAAATTATGTACTTCTGAAAGACTTACAATTAAGGCTACTGTATTAGATATAATAAAAAACTTAAGAAATACAAAGTTACGCGATTTATACCCGGCAGAAACATTAAAACAGATTGGAGAATTATATAAAAATATTAAACAAAAGGGAAAGAATGCTATAGATAATATTAAAAATAAGACAACGCGAAAATTTAAAAATTTTAAAAATAAATATCAAACACTTAAAAGACAATATTCTAACTGGGCGGGATATACAACGCAGAGAGAAAATGCCCCCGCACAAAGATTTAGTCTGAACAATTTTGTAAAAACACCGCAAGAAAATAGCGTACCGCAAACATTTAGCATGAATAATTTTACTAAAGCACGTAAACGGAAACAATAAATTTGAGGCTACGCCACTTTCAATGAAAGCAAGCAATGTCACTTGAAATCATCATCGGACCCATGTTTGCGGGAAAGTCATCGGCTCTTCTATCGCGGATTCGCCGGAGCAGAGCAATAGGAAAGAAAGTTATGGTTATAACATCTTCACTGGATAAACGTTATTCAGTGGAGCCTGCGTTGACAAGTCATGATAAGGAATCAGTTGCGGCGTTTGCTACATCAGAACTGATGTCTTGTTTACAAACGGACGATTTTCAGAGGAGCAAATTGCTAGAAGCCGATCTCATAATTATTGAGGAAGCGCAATTCTTCCCCGATTTGCTCCAATTTGTGGAATTGGTTCTCATACTTGAGAAAAATCTCGTAGTCTGTGGTTTGGATGGCGACACTGCTGCTAAGCCTTTTGGCCAAGTGCTGGACTGTATTCCTCTAGCAGATTCCGTTGTTAAGATGACGGCTTTGTGTGAAAGATGCGGTGACGGAACTCCAGCTATTTTCACGGGATCCAGAACGCAAAAAGACACTAATCAAATCCACATTGGAGCAGCGGAGGCTTATATTCCACTTTGTCGCAAGCATCGGTTTTCATAAGTTTTAACCAGAATTCATAATAAATCCTGTTATTACCAGTCCTATAATAAGAACAGGTACTATTATAATTAAAGCTATCGCTAAATTAACACTGACAGAAGGGTATCTATCATTTATTTTGTATGCTATTTGACAAACAACATAATACACAAGAGTTAAGACGACAAATACTAATGGTAAACCGATACCAAAAGCAAACATTGCAGCATCCGGACCAGCCATCTCTATAATATGTTTTTTTTTTGTAATAAAGGCCTGCCTCTAAAAAGAGATAGAATGGAGCGCAACTACGGATTAGAAGAAAAAATAAACGTTGAAGAATTTTACGAGGAGACCGCAACAAGTAGTGAAGTTTCGAGCAAATATCCGGTTAGTTCTGTTCTATGGGCTGGTTCAACACCCTTCTGTAAAGAGGTTCTTATTGCGAAATCGGACGAATATGGCCGGATGTTATTTACAGATGGTGAGCTCCAGAGCACTGAGGGGGATGAGGCGATTTATCACGAGCATTTGGTACACCCGGCAATCATCACGCACAGAAGTTTGTATGGTAACAAGCCATTAAAGGTGTGCGTACTAGGAGCAGGTGAAGGAGCCACTTGTAGAGAACTCTTGAAGTGGCCTGTCTCAGTTGTTAAAGAAATTGTATGGAATGATTTTGATAAATATTTGGTTGAACTTTGTCGCGACTATATGGGTTACTGCTCGACGCAAATCGGTGAAATTTATTATCCTAATCAGCGTATTGTTCAATTGAATATGGATGCCAGCAAACTTTTGCGAGATGAGACACTTTTGCCATTTGATATTATTATCTGTGATTTACCCGACCCGGCGATCGACATAAAGGAGGGATTATATAGCCCGGTGTTCTGGAAGGATATCTATGCTAGAACTGCTGAGAAGTGTGTAATCATAACACATTGTGGACCTATAGCCCCTGCCTCGGTTGACGGAATGGCCCTGGCCACCTCGGTAAAAGAAGAGATGATGCGTGCCGGTTTTGCGGAACCCCGTCTCGGAAAGGTAGCAATTCCATCATTTCAGAGTGAATGGGGCTTTTTGATCGCAACCAAGAATGAGGCAGTGCCCGATTTATGGGCAGATTCCCTGCCTGCGGATTGTCGTATTCTTGACAAAGATGCTTTGACGGCATTTTTCCGGATTCCGGCATATTATACCCGAGTGGAGTAGGAAGGCGGATGGCCGAATTACAACCAACTCGTATCTTAGCGTTTGACTTTGACCAGTGTATTTGCGATGGCGAGGGATTTTTTGAGTTGTTCACACAATTGTTGGACATCTATCAATTCTGCCATATGAACAAGCACACCGGCAGTCTGCCTATGGGTTTTGTGGATGCAGTAGAATTGGCTTATAGAAGCCTAGCTCTTGAGGCTGGAACTGCGTCTAAGAAAAAGGAACTCTACCTCTTTCGCCCCGGCATGGAAAATGTTTTCCGAACGGCTCAACTCATGAAAAGTCAAGGACATCTCCAATACATTATGTTTTACTCCAATAATACTTGCCCGGAATTCTTATCCTTTGTGGAACTCGTTGTGCGTCTAGCAAATCTAAATATATTTTCTGTTAAAAAACCTGTAATTGAGCTTGTTTTCACTGCGAATACTGCTTCCCGCATGAAGGTAGAACGTGCTCCTGCTGGACAACCAAATGCGCGTGAAAAAACTATCCGTGGTATCCTCCAGTGTTTAGAGGACTTAGATTTACCCATGACTACTAAACCTGAAATCCTCTTCTTTGATGACTTGAAGCATATGGGCTTGGGGACAACCTTGAAAATGGTACCCGAATATAGGGCTCTTCATACAGCACAACAGATTTATGATGTATTCTTTGGCACCTTGGAAAAAGCGGGGCTTTTTATTGGCGGTGAATTGCGACCTGAGTGGCAGAAACTCAGTATTGCTAATTCATTAATGAAAAATTCGGCGGCGGTGTTTCAGAATTGGTTATTAGAAAAAGACTTACCCACGTTACCAGTTTCAAAAGATGATCCTGCTATGATAAAAAATCTGAAGGTCAGTGAAATGATGGTGGCGGAAATCTACACATTCTGCGGAGTTCAAGGAATCAATAAAAAGAAGAGCCGAAAACGTCGGGGCAAATACAACGCATAAAATACTTTAATAAGGTAGATGGCAAGTCTTATGGCAAGCGCTTCACCACCAAAAGCGGAGTCACCTCCTAAGACAGGGGACGACAAGGATAAGCCGAAGATGGAGGCTTCAAAGCCCAAGAAGTTTTTGAATGGCTGGACACCTGAACTGGACGACTTAATGGCAGAATGGGCTGACAAGGCCGCGTGTTATCGCTGGATGCACGAGCGCACAGAGAAGATTTTTAGTCGCAATGACCGGATGATCACCATTCCCGTCATTATTCTAAGCACATTGACAGGAACAGCCAACTTTGGTCTCACTTCCATTTTTGGCGATAACAAAAGCGCTGCGAGTTTGGCGACACTGGCAATCGGCGGTGTTTCTATTATTGCTGGAATCATTACGACACTTGGGAATTTTTTGAGATATGCGCAGGGCTCTGAGGCTCACCGTGTTTCTAGCATTTCATGGGGCAAATTCAATCGTTTAATTTGCGTTGAACTCCG
>Ga0136641_1000306_pt1 | contig 20971 bp, 19 predicted proteins | sample EliLak1302023Y_FD_115312 | JGI IMG/M metagenome (GOLD analysis project Ga0136641, IMG submission 115312) | Freshwater microbial communities from Elizabeth Lake, Yosemite National Park, California, USA - 13020-23Y | ecosystem: Environmental > Aquatic > Freshwater > Lake ...
ACTGGTTCGAAGGTACTTGGATCAAGTACAACACCGCTACTCATTAAAGGAATGTAAGGGCAATAGAACGCAGCTGCATCAGCTTCGCTAGTACCTTTATATCCAACTAATACAGAAGCTGTATCACTTGCATAGCTGTTTACAAACACACGCATAGCGCCGTTCAATGTTCCAACAAACTTGGTGTTTGTAGGAGCTTCAAAAGTGCCTTCAGTTGTGCGAGCAAAAGCTGATGTTGTGGCTGATTGCAATACTGTCAAACTAGCTGGACTAACAACAGCCCAGTTACCAGCGCCACGACGTGTACGCTGAGCGATCAAGTTAGCAACACGATTGATAAGAACAGCTAAAGCAGCGTGTTCGTCACCAACGAATGTAGCAGTACCAGATACAGTAGCTTGGTTGTATGTGTACTCAGTTGCAGCCAAAGTTGACAGGGATAAAAGAATCTCTTGATCAATTTCAGCTGTAATTTCTTGAGCCAATGCAGCCATGATTTCTGCTTCAACGTCAATACCATGCATGGCTTGTGCGTCTTGTGCAGATTCAAATGTCCAACGAGCTTGTAACTTGCGTGTTTTTGCTTCAACAGCTTGTTTCAAGATCTGTACAGAAATTTGCTTACCGCCATTACCTTCCATTACTGCTGTGTTGTTACCGGTATAACCAGTAGCTGTAGCAGTAGTTTGTGGTACTGTGGAGTATGCTGTAGCAATGGTAAATGGGCTTAACGCTTCTTGACCAGCTGTTACAGAAGTTGCGGCTGCTGATTGATCATTTAATGACTGAGCATAGCGAACACGCAATGTGTGGATTTGACCAACAGGACCTGTCATTGGCTGTACGCCGACCAACTCGTTAGCGATAACAGTTGGCATAACACGTCGAATAACTGGCAGAATCACACGGTTTAATGTAGCGATGTTACCACTTGCTGTTGAACCAGAAGATGCGTTCTCACGCAAGTACTTCTTGGTATTTTCAAGGATTACACTCATGGATGTACGCTTAGAACCGGATAAACCTTCTAAGAGTGCGTCTTTAGTTTCGTCCCAACGACCTTCTAATAATTCTTGTGACATTTAAGTCTCCTTTTTTAATATCTTAAATTACAGCCCTGCCAAACGCTTCAAATCGATAACATTGCTTTCGCTTTCGTTATCAGCATCTTGGCTACGGACAGATTTATCACCAGTTGCTACAGAAACTGTTTCCGTGATCACCTTGTGGGCTTTCGCAGAGCGGTCTTCTAACACAGCTGGTAGATACTTTTCAAAAGCATTTGACAGACGAGCTGTTTGTACGCTTTCGAGCAAATTACGCATGACTTCTTGTTTCTCTTTATTCAAGGGAGCAAGCAATTCATCCAAGGCGGTTTCCCGTGTATTGGATTCTTTGATCATTTGTATTTCGCGTTCTTTGGACTCAACTAAGACTTTCGCCTTTTGAGTAATTTTGATGGCTTCGGACAGTTTTGCATCTTTCTGAGCGATTGTATCATGCAACTTACGAACTTCCGCTTTCTCATTTAAATGAGTTGCGCCAAATTCAGCAGCATACGCTTCAAAAATTCTGCGACCAAAGTTGTTCTCACGAGCAGCTTTGATATCTTCTTGCAACTGACCAAGTTCGGCCTTCAGATGTGTGGACACAGCTTGAGTCATTTTCTTAGCTGATTCTGTTACGAAACGGCTTTTCAATTCTTCAAGTTTACTGCGAGCTTCACGCACCAGACGAACTTTTGTGTTGACCACATCTTGTTTGTCTGTTGCAAATTCTTGAATCTCACGAGCCAATGCATGAACAACAAAGCCTTCCAATTTGGAAATGCCTTCTGCATGCATCTTACGGTCTTTGCGCAATTCGCCAATTTCTTCAGCAAGTTTAGTAACCATAAAGTCGTTGAACTTTGTGGCTGACTCTTTCATCTTACCTTGGAATTTGACACGATCTTCTGCTAATGATTGCTTTTCAGCTTTCACTTGCTCGAGTTCTGCGGTCAAACCTTCTGTTACCATACGATCCAGGGCTTCCACCATCACTGTTTTATCATGCTCATAGCGTTGTGCAAACTCTTCGCGGAGTTCTGCACGGGCTTGTTCTTTGGCTTCAACTAACTTGGCTTCCCAAGCTTCATTGATTTCAGCTTTCGCTTCCTCAGTAACTAACTCGCTATCTAGTAACGGTTTAATAGCATCTAACATGCTTATTTCTCCTGTATCTTGAGATTCTTGATTAAACGAATTACTTCGTTTTTCACAAATCTCTGTGCTTTGTTGCTCTTCGCTGGATCCTTAAACATGTCTAACAAGCGTTGTCCGCCGGTATGATTTAACAAACCTTCGTAAATTGCTGTTGGATATGCATTTGGAGCACTGGGTTGAGCAACTACATCCACAGTGACTATTTCAAAGTCACTGACATGTCCGTTGGCGTCGTTGACGTTACCGCTGCCACGACTGCTAACACCTAGTTTTACACCGGATTCTAACATGGTTTTAACCAGTTGTCCCATTGGTGTAGGTAATATTTTTAATGTGCCATAACCGCATGAGCCATCCATCCACATGTTTTCAATCATGTGACTTACACGATCCAGGTTAATTTTCAAGTCATCTGGGTGATCTACTTCACCTAGCACAGAGTGACCGGTTTTAATCTGTTCGTTGACAGTGTCTACTGCTTTGGCAATTTCGCTAACTGGATATACTCGCTCATTGGCGTTTCTTACGCCGCCTTCGATACAAACACCCTTTAACTTGAGAGTCTTGGTACCAGAGCCATCTTTGGCTTCCTCAGACAGGAGTTCTACCCTGGCCTGAGTGAAGCTTAGATGTTCTTTAAGATAAGTGTTACGAGCCATATCTACCGATTAACCTTTTGGAAAAGGTGTACGGGTGTTAACTCCAGCAGCTTGAGCCGTTACAGGCTTTGTAGCTGGGGATAATTTTTTGCCACCAGTTGCAGGTTCGTTCTGAAACTTGTCACTGCTTACAGGTGTTGTACTTGGAGCTGGACGGCCTTTGGCTGTGTCACCAGTCATTCGAACTGGAGCACCTTCCATACCTTTGGCGCCACTGTTAACTGCTACAGTAGACTTGGTATTTGTACCGGCTGGTTCTGTTGTCACAGGTTTTGGAGCAGCAGCTAAGTTGATGTTTTCCATCATGCCTTCGTCTGTGTCAAAAGCCATTGTGTCGTCGGCTGCCATGGCGTCGCCGCCTAATGTTTCGCCTTCTTCACCGGCCATATCACTCTCAATACCGTTGCCTTCGCCACCCATAATAGCTTCAAATTCAGCCATTAATTCGTCGAGTTTGTCTTCAAGATCAACCACGCGATCTTCAATGTCGCCTTCTTCGTCGTGATCAGATTCCATGTCATGTGTAACATCGTGACCTGCTTCTTCAGCTTCATCATCAAATTCGGCAGCTGATTCTTCATCTTCGCTCATGCCTTCTTCTTCAGCTTCTACTGTGTCAAGCATTTCATCTTCACTTTCCATGCCATACATTTCGTCGAGTTCTTCTTCACCTTCGTCGAGTTCTTCTTCTTCGGCTTCTTTAACTTTACGTCCGTTTTTAAAGTCGTATTCTAAGTCTTTTTTAACTTTTTTAGCATCACGTTCAGCACGGTCGTCAGCTTTTTCGTCATGACTTTCTTCGTCTAACTCTTCGGCTTCGTCCATGAGCGTTTCGTAAATTTCACGGGATTTTTCAACCACGATATCGTGGAAAAGCTCTTTAGCTTTTTGTTCTTCATCGTTAATTACAAATTCAATTAACTGTTCAAATTTTGAGGTCATGTATTTCTCCTTTAAATGGCTCGTGAAAGTATTTACTTGCAACGAGTAATAACGGTGCTTTATAAGGAGAAAAGTGGGTGTTTTATGTTGTTTTTATTACATTGCCGGGGCGGCAGGCGGTGGTGCGTATTGTTTGCGAATATCTTTGAGTTTTTCTTTGTATTCTACTGATCTAATGTCATTCATCTGACGTAATTTATTAATTTGACGCAGAGTTAGACGGGTCTTGCGCAGACTGTCCAAGGCAGTTTGACTGTTATCCTGGCCTAAATCTTGATAAGCTGACGGACTACGATCGTAGAGTTCATTTAAAATCATACTGTATTTATAATGTTGGCACTGGAGGAACTCCAGCAGCTGCGCCTGGGGCGCCTTGTCCTGCTGGCTGTCCGGCCACTTCTGTTGGTGCTGTACCAGCACCCGGAATGCCACCTTCGGCTCCAGCCAGTTCTTCGCCGGTGGTGATGTCACTTTCCATGCCTGCAGGAGTAATGCCAATTGAGCGTAGATCTTGGCCTTGTGTGGTTTGTAATTCAGGCTCGTCGCGCTCTTCACGCCACAAATCTTCGTTTTCTACAATTTCTTCTTCGGTCAAGCCCAGGAAGCGTTTCATCATAAAACGCTTGCTCATGTAAGGGTATGCTTCTAGCTGTGTGAATGCTGTGATACGAGTGGTGTCTAGTTCACTCTGACGATAGCTGGCAAAGTTTTGTGGCTCACAAAGGCTAAGGCCAAAAATTCCAGCGTCGATGTTAAAGCCTCTCCAGCGCAGGAACATTTTGAATTCGTCATCTAACTTTTGCATTATGAGCTTTTGCAAGCGTATGCAGTACTGGTTAAAACGGTATTCTTGAATGAGTGCTGTGCCTACACGACCGTCGTTCATGGCTTGATTTGAGTCGTCTGGACCAGTGGGCAGGTAACTGCTGGGCACACGCAGACCGCGGGCCATTTTGTTGTTAAAGTATTTTAAATCGTCAATTTCGCCCAGGTTTGATCCGCCAGGTAAGGTAGTAACATCACTGCCACGACCTTCGGCTGTAACCGGGAAGAAATAGTCTTCATTGATACTGAGTGGATTGTAACTGGCATCCATCATGTTGGCGCCGCCACCTGTTACAGTAGGAATACGCCGTTGATGCATTTCATTTTTAACCCGCTCAACAAACTGCATGGCCATATGACTAGGCATGTTGCCCACATCAATTTTGAAAATTCTACGCTCTGGTGCTCGTTGCACACGATAGATCAGGACAGAATCTTCTAGCAATTCTTTTTGTTTGTAGACCTTGAAAATATTTTCCAGGATACTTTGTCCAAAAGGCCAGAAAAAGTCTAAGCCTTCGTTTAGACTTAAATGCACAATATGACGGGCATCCAAACATGATTCGTTCATGGCCTGTTGGAAACGATTGTTGCCAACACCACCAGCTGATCCTGCATAGCCACCTGCACCACCTGCGCCTGTGCCCGAATTGCCTTGACCCATGGCACCGGTTGGACGGCTAACATAGTAGTCTTGTGTGGTTTTGCTGGCCACACTCATGTTTTGAAAGTTAGGGTTGATGTCACGAATAATATACTGCTCTGGACGTTTGCCTTCGGATTCGTTGACGATCACTCTACTGACCTTGGTCATGTCAACCCACATCATTTCAAATGTTTCTGGGTCACGCACAAATACTTGATCACCATACTTGATGGTGTTGCGGAACAGTTTGAACATGCGCTGATCCAGCTTGTTCAGCTTGGTCCACTGCTGTAACTGCTTTTTAATAATTTCTACTTCGTGATCGGTGGGCTTGTCTTTGAAATGAATATCAAAGGGAGTTTGATTGTCTTGATTGATCTGTGTGGAAAATTCAGATATGATATCTAGGCAAGCATTGACTTCTGAATCCATGTCCATGTTTTCGTACTGATTATAGCGTTCAATACGGTTTGGGTGTCCTGTATATACTTCTGGCAAGCGACTGGCATAGTTTCTAAAGGCAAAGTCATTGCCGGCGCCGTTTTGTCCAGCTGCACCTTGGCCTGTTTGGCGGGCATAGCCCGGAAGTCCAAATTGATTTGTGCCTGAGATTGGGCTTAGTTGTCCGCCAGCATCTGGCACACTAAAATATTTACGCCACCCACCATTACGTCCATTTTTACCGTTGTCAATTGCCATAGTTTATTATTTAGCGGGTTTAGCTTTGCATGCGTATTAATCTTTCGCTGGCCGTGACTTGATTTTTCATTACCGATACCAACTCGTCTAATTTGGACAACTGTGCTGACAGCAACGAAGTGGCCATTTCGCTCACACTGCTGTTGGGCATGGCTGCTGTGTTTGCAGTTGGTGTGACTGTGAGTGCTTCGGTTCCGTGCATGGTCAAATTTGGTTGATACCCGCCCGACGGTCCACTTATTACTCCACTAAATCCATCTTTTGCACTAATTTGCGCATGGATATGGCCGCCTGTGGCCTTGGCGCTAGGTGAATTATATTCATCAATGGCCAAACTAGCTCCAAGGCTTTGTAGGTACTTGACAATACCAGCACCTTGTTCTTTGGTGGGCTTGGATTGAAGAGCAAAGTCCATGGCCAAGCCTTTGGTATGCTGGCTGTTGCCTGCATTTTCTTGATGGAAGTTATCGTTAAACCCGGAAAAATAAGCAAACCCTGGCACTGTGCTTTGTATTTCTTTGGCCATTTCAATAAGTCTTGGATCAATTCCGGCACCTTCTTTTTGCACATCGCCTGCTTTGATATTCAGGCCCATACCTTTTAAATCGCTTTGGCTAGTTGGTTGAACATTGGCACCACCGCCCGAGGGTGCAGCTGCACCTCTTCCAGTACTAAGTCCTGTTGCAGCCCCGCCCATACCAACGGCTTTATTGGCAGTTTTTCCATAATCAACCATGCCAGTATAGCCAGCTATGCCACCAATTACCCCACCAATTGCTCCACCAACTGCGGTGCCAATGCCTGGAATAACCGAGCCCATCATTGCTCCAGCTACACCCATACTAACTGCCCCGGCTATAGCACCTGCTTGTCCACCAACAGCTTCGCCTGTATCGCCACCTTTGTCTTCTATGGCGTCGTTTGTGGCCTTGAGCAATTTTTGCATGGCCTCGGCCACTGCCTTGGTATACCTGGCAGTATACGGCATTATTCCATAAGTTAGTGCATCAAATTGTCGTGTTAGTCCTTCGAATGACTTTTGTGCTTCAATTGTGTCCAGTGTTAGTTGGTCAGTTTGAGTAATTTGTTTTTTCTGAGCTGCTGCTGCCTGCTCAACAATTTTACCATTTTGATCAAATTTAGTACCAGTCAAATCAAGTAAGCCAGCAAGATCACTAAATGTTGCTCCGTAATCCTTGTTATATTTTCCTTGCTGTATTAATGTGCTTTCGTTTTCTTTAATGGCTTGTTGTAATTCTTCTGTGGCCTGAGCTCCTGTAATTTGTCCGGCAGTTAATCTTTGTTGGATGTCTAAGGCTTTACCATTGGTAGCAGTCATTAGGTTCTGTGCCGCGGCACTGTCCACAATGCCTGATGACAAGTCTCTAATGCCTTGGCCTGCATCTTTGCTGACTGAACTAATGGTACTTTGGAACTTCATTAATTCTTTTGCAGCCGCTTCGTTGCCATTATTAATCATGTCTTGATACTGAGCACGGAATCGTGTTTCGCTTAAGGCAGCATCTTGTTGTTTCTGTAATGATTCTCTACTTTGTCCAGTTACCTTACTTAATAAATCTAACTCTCTAACATAACCTATAGTACCTTGTGCCAACTGTTCGTTGGTCATCATCTGACTACGACCCAGTCTAGTTTGCTGTGTTAAAAAAGCTCCAGCACTGGAACTAATTTGATCTGCACTTAGGCCTAATTTTCTTAGGGTTTGGTCTGAGCCGTCACCAAGCCCGGTTACTTGTTCCAAGACCCGACTAAAACTTTCTGCACCTTCGCCAGTGAGACCATTAAATCTGGCCAGCGTTTGTGAGTTGTCCATTACTACTTTTTGGAACTGTTGTAAACTCAGTCCTGAACGAATCTGCTGATCTTTTAAGGCTGACATGCCCTGGGCAGTGGTGGCGCCAACAGAGCTTAGTGCATTAAATGATTTTTGCGTGGCATCTAACTGCCCTATAAGAACTTTAGCACCTTCCGCAGCCGCTTTAAGTGCTCCAGCAATGGCGTCCCCAAATACCGGTACCGCTTTGGCCACTGCACCCATGGCATCGGCGGCTACATCAACTACCCGGTTCATTGTGGTTAAACTGGAGTCGCCTTTGGCCAATTCTCCAGCAAATCCTAGCATGCCATTGGCTATGCTTTTTGTTGCGTCAGCTAGGCCTTTGTCAAGATCTTTAATAAATTTTTGGCTTGTGGTAAGTTGCTGTCCAAACTTGGTGGCCGCAACTCCACCTGATTGCAACGATTCACGCAGTGCGTTCATTGCTTGGGCTAGTTGTTCTGTTTCGTTTTCTAAGGCCATGTTTTTTAGTCGATAAGTAATAAAGTATTATATCAATTATATTTATGGTGGACAAAAATGGCTCAAAATGACAACCCTTTACGCCGGTATTTTAGACAACCTGCGATTTATATTCGACTGCCCAGTGAAGGGAAGTTTTACCCGCCTGGCACGCTAGACATGCCGCCCAATGGCGAATTGCCAGTGTTGCCCATGACTGCTGTGGACGAAATTGTTAGCCGTACTCCGGATGCCCTGTTCAATGGATCAGCTGTCATGGACATTATTGGCAGCTGTGTACCAAACATTACAGATCCGTGGTCTATTCCTACCACAGATCTTACCACGCTGTTAATTGCTGTGCGGTTGGCCAGCTACGGACATGACATGGAAATTGGTAGTGTTTGCCCCAAGTGCGGTCATAACCATGATTTAACTCTGGATCTGCGTGTGGTCCTGGACAGTATTGGCACTGCTGATTATAACGAAACGGTGATTTCAGGTGATCTTACTTTTTATTTTGCTCCAATGACGTATCGTCAGGTAAACGAAGCTGGACGAGTTCAGTTCGAAGATCAAAAGATTTTACAAATGATTCAAGAAACCGATGTGTCTGAAGAAATTAAGTTTGCCAAATTGGGTGAAGCATTCAAGCGTATCACAGAACTCACTGTCAAATCAATTTCAGAAAGTGTATCAGCTATTAGAACGCCCGATGCCATGGTAACCGATCAACCTAATATCCAGGACTTTTTACATAATTGTCCAAAAAGTGTGTTTGATTCCATAAAAGATCATGCAATCAAACTACGAGCATCTACAGATTTTAAACCAATCAATGTTACCTGTGAGGAATGTACTCACGAATACGAACAAACCTTTACGTTGGACATGACAAATTTTTTCGTCAACGCCTCCTAGTCCTGAACTCTGACCAAATTAGCGAATTAGTTGAACAGTTAGATAAAGAAACACACAACATCAGGCTAGATGTTTTAAAATTGTGTTGGTACATGCGAGGCGGGGTTACATATGATGAAGCCATGCACATGAGCGGATCTGAGCGCAAGATCATGAATGATATTGTGAAAGAAAATTTAGAGACCACTAAAAAGTCGGGCCTGCCGTTTTTTTAACCTATGCTAGACTTAGACACCGTAAAATACAATATAGAACGCTGGGTAGAAACTTTTGTAGAAGTTCCTAATCCTGCTCTAGGTGGCTGGTCACCATGTCCTTATGCTCGCAAGGCCAGATTAGATCAGGACTTTGAAGTGCGTCTGGGCACAGACCCATATCGTGATGCCATGAATGTTGGTGTGTCTGGATTATCTAAAAGTGTGGTTATCTATGCTTACAATACAGAAGATTGGTCGCATATGGATTTTGCCTACAAAATAGATCAGGCAAATCAACACTGGCTACTGCCACATGACCTATTGGGTCTTGAAGATCACCCAGGCGATCAAGAGGTTGTTAATGGTGTTGTCATGAATCAAGGCACTTACGCCCTGCTAATGATTCAAAAACTGTCTGACTTAAATGAAAAAGCTCAACTTGTTGCCCGAAAAGGATTTTATGATACCTGGCCAGAAGAGTATTTACAGGTGCTGTTTACCCACCGTAAAGATCCGCGGACAATTTAATTTTACTATCTCGACGGCATAGCCAACGATAATGATCTACATCCAGACTCCAAACATCGCCAGTCCACCATTCAAATCCCTGCATGTCGGCCTTGTACACCGAGCTTCGTTCGTAGCCAGGTCCTAGATAAACATATTTGTAGCCAGCTTGTTTGGCCCAGGCAATTTCATGCTCAAGACTGCGTGTGCCTAATTTTGTAGCAGGCAAACTGTAATCCCAAACAAACAGACTGGTTTCAATGGCTTGATCTGTATAGTGTCTTAACTTTGCCCAGGCCACAAATACATCGTTTTGATAGTAGGCCATGAATCGATCTGTAGGCAGGCGTTGTCCTACTTCAAAGTATTTTTTAAATTTTTTGTAGTAGCAGTAGGCAGTGTAGATATGATCCATTTCTGTGAACTGACCAGGAGTAGGGTCTAGCAATACGGTAGCATCCGTCATTAACTCGTAGTTGGTCGCTGATGTGGTAACTTTGGTGCTGCGACTTTGATACCATTTAACTTGATTGTGTTCAATGGTTTGTAAAAATCCCATTTCCAGGGCTGCATTGTATTCTTCTATGGCCACATCAATGAGCTCGCAACCAAAGTGAAAAAACTCACCTTGCTCTTGGTGGCCAAAATTATGATCAAACTTTATTTTCATTTAAATAACCCTATATTACTACTTATCAGGAGAATCCACAGTGGCAGACATTTATACAATATGGGCAAACAAAGAAGGTGAATTATCTGATCTGGAGTTTGCCACTAACATGCGAGGTTTTTTACAGCACCTGGTTGACGAAGGCAAAATGGAGTCATTCAGAATCACACGTTGTAAAATGGGCTTTCGCAGTGTGGCTGATATGCCCGAGTGGTTTATCATGATGGAGTTCAAGAACATGGCTCAGATTGATGAGGCATTTCATAGGGTTGCACCACTCAAAGGCGAGCTAGAAGATAAACATCGCAGTTTTAATCAGTTTGTCAGTGGTGACATACAGCATGCCCTGTGGCGAGATTGGCCTGATACCAATCTATGAATCAACTGACCCTGGCATTTGAGGCCACAGAATGCAACGGTTGGCCAAGTCTTAGATTTTGCATTGACCATGATATACAACAAGAAATTACTTTTTCAGGACCCAGTGCTGTGGTCACGCTTGATATAGATTTGCTAGATGGTGTCCACGAATTAGAAATAGAACGCTACGCAAAAACCAACAACAATGTGGTATTTGTGGACAATAAAATTCTACAGGATCAATTGGTCACACTGACTGATATCTATGTTGATGATGTAAAATTGCCAGATATGTTTAAATACTCTGGTACTTTTTATTATCATGACCAAGCAGTCAAGTCAGGCACAATATGGGGACCAAATGGCAAATACATCTGGTCTTTTGAAACACCCTTGTTAAATTGGTTAATTTCACAACGCAAAAAAGGAAGTGACACAGTGGTTGACCTGTTTAATCCAGATAACACACAGCAACTACTGAATGATTTGGCCAAATTTAAATCTATAATCAATGACCAACAAAATTAAAAAAATCTGTTTGATAAGCAGTGCGCAAATACAATACAGCAGACCTCCTGCTGGCCTGGCATTCATGGCCGGAGTATGTGAACGCAACAATGTTGAATACAGCGTGATAGATTTGAACATAAATTTTTTACATCATGCAGGCAAGGAAGTTTGGAATCAGTGTTTTTTACACACCACAAATAATCTATCAAAACTACCGGCCAAATTAAATGAAATAGTAAATGAGTTTTTAGATCAAACCATTGACCAGATTGTTGCCACCGGAGCCGACTGTGTGGCCATCACTACCTTAACACAGTTAAATCAGCAATGGGCTGAAAAGTTTTTGCGAAGATTACGACGTCGTGTTAATCTGCTGACCATTGGTGGTGGGCCTGGTCTAGGAGTACCTGACAGTTTTGGTCAGGACCCTACCATGACCTTTGGTCAACATCTGGCTCAACAAAAATTGCTCGATTATTATGTGCTGGGCGAAGGCGATATTGTGTTTGAAAAATTTTTGCAGGGCAGTCGTAACGAACCAGGATTAAACACTAAAAATTGTCCTGAGACCCTGCAACCACAAATTGATGATCTAAATGGGCTGGCTATGCCCAGCTACAAAAATATTGATTTTAACTTGTATAAAAGTTTCTATGATAAGCCAGTGATATCAATTACCAGTAGTCGTGGCTGTGTGCGACGTTGTAGTTTTTGTGATGTTGGACATTTATGGAAGAAATTTAGATTTCGCAGTGGAAAAAGTGTAGCCGATGAAATGCTCAAACACCATCTGGACACCGGTGCCACAGACTTTTGGTTTACTGATAGTCTTATCAACGGTTCACTAAAACAGTTTATGGATTTACTGGAGCAGTTGACCATTTACAAACAGCAGTATCCTAGCTTGGAAAAGTTAACCTACTCAGGACAGTTTATTATTCGCCCACAAGGCAGTCACCCTGATCGCATGTTCAAACTCATGAAGGAAACCGGATGCAATCATATACAGGTTGGAATAGAATCAGGCAGCGAGTCTGTTCGCAATCACATTGGCAAAAAATTCAGCAATGCTGATATTGATTATCATTTTAAAATGTGTGAGAAATACCAAATCAAAAACTGGTTACTAATGATGGTTGGGTATCCAACTGAAACTGAGCAAGATTTTCTTGACTCGCTAGACATGCTGACTAGATATCAAAAATATGTAGTCAATGACACTGCATTTGGAGTGCAGGCAAATGGCCCTGCTTCCATATTGCCCAATACTCCGTTGGCATCTCAGCAGAATGAACTGGGCATAATATACGAGCACGAAGGCAGTTCAAATTCCTGGACAACCGCAGATAATCCTGGCCTGTCGTTCAATGAGCGGCATCTTAGATGGATTAAATTAATCGAACATGCTGTAACGTTAGGATACAATTTGCCAGTTGAGATTGACATTTATTTGACAACTAACCAACAAGCAGTGCTGTCAAACAAAGAAAATCAAACTGTCAAAACTAAAAAAGTAATTCCTATCTATACTACGTCATCTAGCATATATTCATAAGCGGTACTAAAAGATTAGCTACGCTAATCTATGTCTTTCGCTAAAGCTCAGACATGATTTTTATTATTTGTTTTTATACGCATTATCCAGATTACGCGGTCACAATTCACCGTATGCACGGTGAACTGACTCTACATTATCCGAGTGTAGCTGTCATTTATTATAATGAGATTAGAAAAAGTTTACTAACCTGGTGTTTTGTATAATTTTCTTAACATCTGTATAAAAAAGTTATACCAAACCTGGTTTTGCAAGGTTTTCTGCGGAGGCGGTTGACCGGTACCCCCTACTCAAGCTTCACATATCAACGGAACCCTAGTGACCCAATAATAAATCCAAGTCCTATGAGCATGGGTCGTATCTTTTTCAACGGAGCCCAAACCATTTGTTGCCTTAAGTTAGCAATTGCCTTTGACACACAAGATTATCCGGACCGGGTATCTCACCGTTCCTCCTTGCGGATCTAGCTGCCTAGATCAAACAGAGTCGTTTAATTTACGAATATGACTACCATGTACACGAACAGATATCTGCCCATTATAATAGTCATTGGTTTCTAATACTTTTCTTTGGAATTGTTCTCTAGCTTCTATGTAACTACATTCGGCCTTGGACCTACAGTAGTATAATATTTCGCGAGTAAAGTTGCCTGCGCCTAAGCGTTCGATGTCTTGATTGAGTTCTATGTTGCTGCCGTAGTAGGTTTGCCAGTCTGATTCTATTTTGCCTTTGATTTTTTTGCGTTTCTTTTTACCGTTTTTTAATTTTACTACCTTATATGTTGTCCTACTAAATTTTGCTAATTTTTTTCCAATATATCGCCTACCGGTTGAGTTATTTGTGATCAAATAAACAAAACCGACACAATCTTCGGGCAATTCCGTGAGTTGAGTGTTTTCGTAAAGCCATACCATGGACTTATAGTTATCCAGGATCTTGAAATACTCATTAATTTGTTTCCCACCCCACAGCATACTGTTCGTCCACCACTGCACTGCTGCATTTTTGACTGCACTCTACCCAGGATTTGGTGGCATCAGTAAATCCCTGACTACATTTATTCCACAGTGGATCTGCAATGATTTCTTCAAATGTTCTGTTGTGCAAGCTCATGCTCTCGCGATGCTTTGCAAAAAAACTATCTTTCCACTGGATAGTTTTATCACCGTAGGTTAAACTATGATACGGGAAACTGACCCAGCTGCAAGGAAACACAACTCCTTCGGCATTAACATACACACCACGATTGCCAACCTCGCATAAAGGCGTAATAGGCTGGTCTTTGTACTTGTTACAAGTTTTAACGTACTGTAGACGGTTGTAGTCAAGATAATCGCCATTGTTTTGTTCTCGTCCGCTGATGTTTATAGTTTCACGTTCATATCTGTGAGTCTTACTAATAAACTCAGATCTGGGTTCCAATGGATCTGCAACGCCGCCATACCCGCCGTACACACTGCCAAACTTGGTACTATAAGTCCATTGCACAGTGTCCATTGCTAATTTTTGGGCCTGTGCTACAATGTTGTCCTGGTGATCTTGGTTAAACGCAAATATAATAGTGGCCCAGGCCAAAAACACATCTCGGTTTGTTTCGCGCACAGCCTGTATGCCTTGCATGATACTATCAAAATTGCTGTTGACACGATACAGGTTATTGCTGGCATCATCGTAGCCATCTATGCTAAAATTAATAGTGTCACGGTCGTTCAGCACACTGGCCAATTCTCTCCACCATTCAGATTTTTTATAACTACCGTTGGTGATAGTAAAGATGTGTATGTTTGGATTGACTGACTTGATATAACGACAAATTTCAATGTATTCTTTACAGTATATGGGATCACCTACATCACCGCACATGGTAACACGTTTGACTTGAGTGCGTAATCGTTCTTCTGTAAAAAACTTCTTTACAAAATCCAATGTCATGTTTTTGTTCAGCCACGGAGTATCTGGATGTTCGGTGCGTGGACAACGAGGACATTTGAGTGCGCATACAGCACTGGGCTCCAGGTGCCAGTGATAAAATTGCCAATTTAAAGCCATAGGTCTAGCCTTTTGATCATGGGATCCGCTGCCATAATTTTAATTCGTTCAGCAAGATCCGCCACCGGCATTTTGGTAATGTTTAAATGAGCAATCATGGCTGTGTCGATTGGGCCTGGATTAACAATTTTCATACTGCATCGTGCTGTGGCCAACATGGCATCGTGCATCATCTGCAGAGATTGCTTGTGTTGACGATAAGCCCAGTACTCATAATCAAGTGCCAGTTCCAGGCGTGGTTGAGTGATTACCTTGCTGCCCACAGTGACAATTGTTTTTGTTTTGTCGTATTTCCAGTGCTCAAAAAAGTATTCCAACACAAGTTCTTGTCCACGTCCATCATACGCACAGTTAACTACCATGTCGTAGTCCAAGAAGTCTACACCCCACAGATCTATTTTGTTAATATCGTGGCCACCAGACACCGACACGCATTTAACTTGGTGTTCGGCATACACGTTGGCCAAGGCTTGTGCCAGTCCAGTTTGTCCAGTTATTAGTATTTTCATGCTGGTTTTAACTCAAATATTTTTGCAGGAGTTTTTGTAAATTCACGGCTGCGTTCTGCTAATTTTTTAAGAATTAACAACTCTTCTTTGACTCTGGGCATAGGATAACCCAGTTCCACTGACAATTCGTGTATTTCTAAACGACGACGAATGCGCTCACGCAATGTGTTGCCAGGGTTCACGCCAGAAGTCCATCCGTATAAACTGTCAAATTTAATATTACTTTCTAAACTAAGTTCTAATTCATCAACCATGTTCATGATTGGAGTATGCTCATACAAGTGCATGGTAAATCCCCAACGAGCCATGAATATAGTGCCCATGTCTGCATATGTTTTGTAACGACGCAAGGCATCTAAATTGGCCTGGTGATCCTCTAGTGTTTCTGTTGGATAACCCACAATCATTAACAACACATTGGGAATATTCCAACGCCCACACTGCTCTAAATGATAATCAATATCTGCATCTGAAAACTTCTTTTTCATGTGTGTTCGTACACGATTACTGAAACTTTCAATGCCGGTGATCAACATTGTGCAACCTGCCAGATGCATGAGCTCATAACTGCGTTCACGCTGTTGACTACTGGGTCTGCAAATAAACTGCCCTTGATACTTGATTGGCGCCAATTCTGGACGCTGTTGCTTTCTATTATACAGTAGTTCGTTAAACTTGTCAAAGTTACTGATACTGCCGTTGATCAAACTGTCTGTAAACTCAAATTCAGTAATGCCATAGTCATCAAAATGTCGTTCCATTTCGGCCACAATATGTTCAGCACGACGATATCTAAACTGCGGCCAAGTAAGTTCAATGTCGCAAAATGTACATTTACGCACACATCCGCGACTGCCTGTAATTAATATCTTTTTATTTTGATAACGTGGCATGTCAAAATATTCATAAGTTGGCATGGGCAATGCAGTAAGGTCTTCAATTTGCACAGGATTATTACAGTTGATACCAGGATAATTGGCATTGCCTTTGAGCAGGCAATCCAGCGCAACTTCGCCCTCGCCAAAAATTACATAATCAGCCAAGTTGTTTTTTATAATATGCTCACCAAAGATTTCCTTGTTGCTGGCACTAATGTCGGTGCTAATGCCCGCACCCCCAACCACACTAGGAATGTCACTAATGGTAGGATACCAGTCTAGTACCTTGGCTGCAATACGATTGCTAAAATAACTAAACACACTAAAGCACACAAACTCTGTTTCTGCGTTGATGTTTTTTTGCAACTGCTCAACAAACACACGGCGAATTTTAATTTCTAAATCAGCAGGCAAGTGATCCATGGAAAAAGTTGACCACGATTCTAACATGTCCCAGTCATCGCTGGATAACTCATAAAACAAATCTAAATTGTAGTCAAAGATCTTGACATTGTAATCGTTTTCCTTGGCCACACTAGATAGTATGCTCAATGCAGCAGGCGGAAAGTTGGTTTCCACTTTGGGCAAAGATACCAGCACAATGTTTTTCATTTAAGGAACTCTTTTATTTCTTTAACTAATTCTGGATACAAGTTATTGATGCCAATATACTTGTCGTACATGTTTTCTGCAGACTTTTCCTCTATGGTCAAATGAGCAAGTCGTCCGGCAATGTCTTTATTTTTGTAATCTTTATAAAAGTTTTCGCCAATGGTAAACTCTAACTTATGATCTTGAACCAGTACATCAGCTAACCAGTAGTTTAACATATAATTGTTAAATCTCACAACAGGTTTAACACCATACGGTTTAAACTCTACTTCGACCACAGCCGGCAAACGATCAACAGTGCCGGTCAACACAGCGGTATTGGCCGACGCTGCCACAAGAGTCTGATTGACAAAAATCTTGATAGATTCAAGCGATTGGGTATGTGATACTTCAATGGTATTCATCTTAATTGTATTTCCTGGCGCCACTTATCTAACGCAAACGGTTGTCCGCTAGTCGCAGTACAACTATCACGACATATCTTTAATGGTGTTTGATTCCAAGACTGCCAAACAGCCTGCCACTCAGGCAAGGCATGTACTTGATCAAACACCTGGGGTTGACTGCGATTGTGGAATATGTTTCTTAATTCCTCGCCAGCAGCATCCGGATATTCAATCTTGCCCCCAATGTAACAACAAGGTACCCATTCTCCAGTGGCCATTAAATAAGCCTGCCCTGTGGTTTCATAATGGCATTCAATAGGGCCTGCCAACGCAACAGGTTCTGTGCTAATTTTAGTTAACCACTGTATTTTTTGTGTTACGGGGCGATCTGTATATTTAGTGCGGAACCAAGTGAATCCTAGGTCACGTGCCAGTTGTTCGGCCTCAGCAACTTGATGTTGGTTGTATTCAAACACCAACATGTCCCAATGGGCCGATCCTCCTGCATCAATAAACGCCGTTGCGTTATTGATAATCTTTGACCAATTGCTATTCCTGCGATAGATATGATTGGTATCTTCAAGTCCGTCTATGCTAAACACAGCATAGTCAAGCGGTCCGTTAAGTATGCCGGCCAATTCACGCCACCACGCTTCATTTCTTAAACTGCCACTGGTGTTAATACCTAGCACAATTCCTGGATTGACTGATTTAAACCAGCTAAAGATATCCAAACATTCTCGAGCCGCCGCAGGTTCACCGTAGTTGCCACACAAAAACATTTTGTCCAACTGCTTGACCCAATCAACCGGGCATAGGCGTTGTATATCAGCCAAAGATAACTCGGCCGAAGTCATTAATGGATTTGGCTCATCATCATGATAACGAGCACACTGTGGGCATGCTAATGCACAAGCGGTAGTGGGCTCAATTTGTAAAATTTTTTTAGTAGCAAGTTCGAACATCAAGCAATTTCAACATCCGTATTATAGCTGGTAAAGCCATTTTCCTTGACTACTTTAAGTATGTTTTCCACTCGCCCAGACAATTCATCTCTATGGCTTACTAGCCAAATTGATTTGTGCCGTTCACGGCTCATTTGCTTTAGCAAGGCCAAGGCATTTTCCACACCTTGTGTGTCCAATCCGTTGTCAATCATTTCATCAATAAACAAAATGTTGATAGGAGTATACAAACTTTCAAACACATCTCGGAATGCCCAACTCATACTTAGGATCAAGCGATTGCGCTCACCGCGACTCAAGTTATCAAAATCCAACTCGCGTCCTAGTTCTTCAATACTAACAGTTAAGTCGTTTTGAAATACCACAGTGTGTGGTAAACCAATACGATCCAGATAATGTGTTAGTCGTGCATTTAGATAACTTAAATTTTGTTCAATAATTTTTTTACGAATAAACGAATCTTTGTTGGTCAACAGTTTGAGCAAAAACTCTTGATGTTCTTGCAAGCGGGTAAGCTCGTTAAGTGTGTCATAATTGACTTCTTGCAGTGCTTGACTTTGCATGTCAGAAATTTGTTCTGCATAAGGATCTGTTTCCAGTTGTTTAACATCCAATTGTGTTTGTAGATTGGCCAAGTTTGTGCGATGCTGGATGGCATCTTCCTCTTGATCATAGAACCTGGTGGGTGGCTTGCCCAACTTACCCAACGCTTCAGATGCTTCTTGTAACGAAGCCAAGCCAACAACATATTCTTCATGACTTGTTGTTGCTTGAGCCAGCTCATTCTTTTTAGTTGTTAATACTTGTTCATGTTTGCTATCGTGAAACGCTTGCCCGCAAGTATGACAAGTATGTGCCTCTAAAGACTCAATTTCTTTTTTTAACTTCTTAATTGTTTTTTCTTCGCGATCTAAATCTAACTTGCCTCTACTGATAGCAGTGGAGAAATCGTTGATGTCCTTGCGTTTCTGCTCCCATAACGCATGATCCTTGTGTGCCTGTATTTCGGCATCAATATTAATTTCTTGTAAACTGGCCAAGGCAGACTGCAGCTTTTCTGTGTCTTCTTTGTGTTTGGTTATCCATAAGACTTGTCTGCGTTTAAGTGCTTCAATTTGCTCTTCGATACGCACATTGGCTTCTTGAATGGCACGACTGCGAAACTCTTCTTTGGTAATATCCTCTTTGGTGGTACGATTAAGTTCTTTAATTTTTTCTGCACGTTCTGACAACATGGTGATGCCCAACAACTGCTCAATGATTGTGCGTTGGCTGTTGGCATTTAAACTCAAGAAAGGCTCAGTATAAGTGTTCAAGGCCATGATATGCTTGAACATATCGTGCGACATGCCCAGGATGTCTTCAATGGCCTGTTGAGTTTCACGACTATCGCCTTGTGCGCTGTCTTCTACCTCTGTTTCTTTGTTGTCTATATAAAACTTTAATAAGTTGGGTTTGCGACCACGCTCAATACGATACTCTTGATTGCCCACTGAAAAGTCCAGGCTAACCAACATATTTTTGCCATTGGTTTTGTTTACTAGATTATCTTTACGAATATTGCTTAATGCTGTGCCATACAAGGCATAGCTAAGTGCATTGATAATAGTGGTCTTGCCAGTGCCGTTACGAGAACCATCGCCGCCCAAGTCTAAGTTTTCTCCCAGCACCAGGGTTAAATCTTGGCGATCAAAGTCAATGGCCTGGGTGCTGTTACCCACACTCATAAAATTACGAACAGTTAGATCTTTTATTTTAATCATAGTAAATTTTGTAGTTCCGGTAATACCTGCGCCAATGATTGTTTTCTATGAACATCCATTAGATTTGTTAATCTTTTAAATTCTATCAATTGATGACTGGTATCGTTGGACCACATATAGTTTAACACATTATTCCACTTGGTTGCAAGCATATCGGCACCATTGTTTCGGCACCATACCATGTGATTTTTTATTAATATATCCAGTCGTGTTTTGTGTTCCAGCGGTAATGTAGAAACAGTCAAATGATCTGGGCTAATCATGGTATTCAATGAAAATTTTAAAAGATTTAATATTCCGTTGGTATGCCATGTTTTTTGTAAATCAATTAAACTTGACACATTTAATAAGCCCACAGTTGAAGTCACGGTAAAATTTACATGTGGACATTCGGTTTTAACTAACTCTAAATTTGATTCAATGGTTTTCCAATTGCTTCCAGATCTAACATACTCGGCCACATCTCCAATGGCATCCAAGCTGGCGCCAATTGTAATATTTTTAAATTTCTTCCAAAGATCCAACACAGATATGTCTTGATATTGTAAAGTTGTAAAATTAGTGTTGTATGAAATTTCTAAATTGGTATTACCGCACCTGATAAGAGCCTTTAATATTTCGTAGTGTTCTACAGCCAACAATGGTTCACCACCGGCAAAGTATATCTTTTCAGCCAGCGGTAGATACTCTAATATTTCTGTCAGGCTAGATTTTCTTTGGCCAGAACGCAGAGCTGATTTTACTGAATTGGTATTACCAAATAATTCTGTTTCTTCCTGTGCAATGGCACTACTAAAATAGCCACTGCACATACG
>Ga0136641_1000307_pt1 | contig 20933 bp, 18 predicted proteins | sample EliLak1302023Y_FD_115312 | JGI IMG/M metagenome (GOLD analysis project Ga0136641, IMG submission 115312) | Freshwater microbial communities from Elizabeth Lake, Yosemite National Park, California, USA - 13020-23Y | ecosystem: Environmental > Aquatic > Freshwater > Lake ...
GACCCAGAGATGTTGCCAACTGCTGGCGCATTGGGTGTTCCTTACATTGCTATGCATTGGCGTGGGCATTCCAAAGATATGAATTCACGAGCGGTATATGACGACGTGGTTAAAGATGTCATTTCTGAATTACAAGAACGCATAAGCGCCGCGTTAGATGCTGGAATTTCTAAAGATCATTTAATTATTGATCCAGGTATTGGTTTTGCTAAAGATGCTCGCCACAACTGGGAAATCATTGATTCCATTGAAGATTTCGTGGCCATGGGTTATCCGGTGTTAATTGGTGCTTCGCGCAAACGTTTCTTAGGTGGCGATAATCCGGATTCACGCGAGGCAGCAACGATCGAACTTACTAAGCGCCTATCTACCTCCGGCATTTGGGGAGTTAGAGTTCATTCTGTGAAACCACATAAGGAAGTTTTAGGCGAATGAGTGATCAGATAACTCTGACCGGCATCCATGGCTTTGGGTATCACGGTCTCTTTGACCATGAACGACGCGATGGACAGGATTTTTACGTTGATGTGATTTTAGAACTAGATCTCACTGCGGCATCCACAAGTGATCAAATTGACGACACTGTTAATTATGGCGCCATAAGTGAATTAGTCGTACAAGAAATTACTTCAAATCCAGTCAATCTTATTGAAAAACTAGCTGGAAGAATTGCCACAAGAATTTTGAAAGAACATTTAAAAATTGTAGTTGTAACTGTCACCGTACATAAACCCCAAGCGCCAGTGGATGCACAATTAAAAGATATTGCCGTGCAAGTAACCCGTAAGCGATGAAGGCAGTTATTGCACTTGGTGCAAATATTGGTAACCCTCAAGAAAATTTAGATGTAGCAGTTGCACTTTTAAAAGAAGCTACTGACGTTATTGCGGTTTCAAACTATTATCAAACAGCACCGGTGGGTGGTCCAGAACAACCTGATTATTTGAATGCAGTCTGCATTATTGAAAGCGAATTACCTGCGATGGATTTACTTTCCTTATTGCATGGAATTGAAAAATCGATGGGTCGTGAAAGATTAGAACATTGGGGCCCACGAACTATTGATCTGGATCTGATTCAATTTGGCACACTTTTAAGTAAGAGTGATGAATTACAACTTCCACATCCGCGTGCGCATGAGCGTCGTTTTGTTCTAGAGCCTTGGTTAGAGATTGAACCCGAGGCAATATTGCTAACTCACGGTCGAATAAGCCAGCTTTTGGAGCAATTGCCTAAGTCGTCGTAAACTTAGCGACATCTCGCCCGGTACCTGAAAGGACTGGAGCCACACGATGACTGTTTTAGTGCCAACTATGGGCGCCTTGCATAAGGGCCACCAAGCGTTGATTAAACGTGCCCGTAGCTTAAGTAAAGAAGTTGTCGTCAGTATTTTTATTAATCCACTTCAATTTGAAAACAAAGATGACTTAGAAAAGTACCCGCGTAGCCCAGAAAAAGATATTCAATTGGCAACTTTGGCTGGGGCTACTGAAATTTGGTTACCAGAGTACGAAGAGATTTATCCTGGTGATATTTCGAAATTACGCGCTGGATCACTTGGTCAGATTTTCGAGGGCAAGTCCCGTCCCGAACATTTTGATGGCGTCGTAACTGTAGTTAATCGTCTTTTTGAAATTGTTAAACCAACTACGGCAGTTTTCGGCGAAAAGGATTTTCAACAGTTAGCCATTATTAAAGCGATGAAAAGTAAAGTTGAAATTATTGGCGTACCAACCGTTCGCGAATTTGATGGCTTAGCCCTTTCATCCAGAAATATTCGTTTAACCGAGCAAGGTCGAGTGAGTGCCAACGTTATTCATCGCGCTTTAGCTGCGGCGCATTTGGCACCAACGGTGGCGATTGCTCAGGAGATTATTGATACGACCCTTGCGACTGAACCCGCATTTAAATGTGATTATGCGGCAGTTATTGATGAGAACTCTTTTGAATTTGCCAATGAAACAACTAAACACAAACGAGCGATTATTGCGGGTTGGATTGATGGAATCCGCTTAATTGACAATATGCGAATGGGAGAGGGGCGATAAGTGTTACTAACAATTGACGTAGGCAATACCAACACCGTACTTGGAATTTTTAAGGGCGATGAGTTGGAACGCTCATGGCGCGTAAAAACTGACCCCCGCAGCACTGCCGATGAACTCTGGTTACAGTACCGCTCATTAGTCGATGACTACGCAATTACTGGCCTTTCTATTTGTTCAACGGTGCCAGCCACGCTACGTGAGCTGCGCACAATGATTGAAGATTACTTCTCAGACATTCGAGTAACAATTGTTGAACCCGGCATTAAGACTGGCGTTCCATTATTAGTAGATAATCCAAAGGAAATTGGTGCTGACCGAATTGTTAATACTTTGGCGGCACACACACTTTATGGCGGTCCAGCCATCGTGGTGGATTTCGGCACATCGACAAATCTTGATGTGGTTTCGCCTAAAGGTGAATTCCTGGGTGGCGCACTTGCACCAGGAATTGAAATCTCAGTTGATGCTTTAGCTGCACGTGCTGCGCAACTTCGAAAAGTTGAATTGGTGCGCCCTAAGAATGTTATTGGGAAAAATACTGTTGAAGCTTTGCAGTCCGGAACTATCTTTGGTTTTGCTGGACAGGTTGATGGTCTTGTTGATCGCATTTCTGCGGAACTTCTTGAATCGTATTCTGATGCGCCAACGGTTATTGCGACTGGCGGCTTAGCGCCGTTAATTATCGGCGTTTCTGAAACTATCGACCATCATGAGCCGGATTTAACACTTATTGGCCTCCGTTTAATTCACGAACGAAATGCCTGAACCGTCTAGACTTCCCAACATTATGAGTACTGAGAACACACCTATCGACGAGGATCTGCCCGAGCAGCTTCGCATCCGCCGTGAAAAGCGTGCGGCTTTGCTAGCTAACGGTATCGAGCCTTATCCAGTATCAGTACCCCGCACTTCGACTTTAAAGCAAGTGCGTGAGAAGTATGCAGCTTTAGAAATTGATGTTGCAACCGGTGACATCGAATCTTTAACTGGACGCATTATCTTCAAGCGCGACACTGGAAAACTTTGTTTTGCAACTTTGCGTGAAGGTGATGGAACCGAACTTCAAGCGATGTTTTCATTAGACAAAATTGGCCAAGAATCAATTGATTCATGGAAATCAGATATTGATCTAGGTGACATTGTTTCTGTGACTGGCGAAATCATTACGTCAAAGCGCGGAGAACTTTCTATTCTGGCTAACTCTTGGGCGCTTGCATCTAAGTCACTTCGCCCTTTGCCAAATGATCACAAACCAATGTCTGAAGAAACGCGCGTACGTATGCGTTATGTCGATTTAATTGTGCGACCTGAAGCGCGTTCAAATGCGCGACTTCGCCCACAAGTAATGCGCTCTCTCCGTGAAACTTTTGCAAAGGAAGATTTCATCGAAGTAGAAACACCAATGTTGCAGGTCATGCATGGTGGTGCGGCAGCTCGACCATTTAAATCTTTCTCAAATGCTTATGACATGGAATTATTTTTACGCATCGCGCCAGAGCTTTTCTTAAAGCGTTGCGTAGTTGGTGGAATTGAACGAGTCTTTGAAATCAACCGAAATTTCCGCAATGAAGGCGCCGATTCATCACACTCACCTGAATTTGCGATGATCGAGAGCTATCAGGCTTACGGGGACTGGCGATCAATCGCCGATTTAACGCGCAAACTAGTTCAAGATGCTGCTATGGCTGTAGCTGGTTCACATGTTGTCACTCATCATGATGGTCGCCAAGCAGATTTAGGTGGAACATGGCGCGAAATATCCTTATATGACGCTATATCTGAAGGCGTTGGGCAAAGCGTTACTGCACTGACCACCATTGATGAATTGAAAACTATCGCCAGTAAGTTGGGCATGAAGATTGATCCAAAGTGGATCACCGGAAAACTTGCCGAAGAAATCTTTGAACATGTGGCAAAAGATCAATTAATTGCGCCTACTTTCGTGATGGGTTTCCCAGTAGATACTTCACCGCTTGTGCGTGCGCACCGCGAACTTCCTGGCGTTGCCGAAAAATGGGATCTTTATGTTGATGGTTTCGAATTAGCAACAGGTTATTCAGAACTTATTGATCCAGTGATTCAACGCGATCGCTTAATTGAACAAGCGAGCCTTGGTTCAAAGGGTGACTTGGAAGCGATGCAAGTTGATGAAGATTTCTTGCGCGCAATGGAGTTTGCAATGCCTCCAACTGGCGGAATGGGAATGGGTGTTGATCGACTGCTGATGGCACTTACAGGACTTGGAATTCGCGAAACTATTTTGTTCCCATTAGTAAAACCAGAATCAGATTAATTATGGAAATTCGTCCAGCTCAAACGAGCGATATTAAAGGGATCCGTGCTCTCATTGATTCTTATGCACCCCAAGGTCGCTTGCTTACTAAAGAGACCGTAACGCTCTATGAAAGTGTTCAAGAGTTCACCGTTGCAATTGAAAATAATGAAGTTATTGGTTGCGGGGCTCTGCACGTGCTGTGGGAAGATTTAGCCGAAGTTCGTACCGTTGCCGTGATTGAATCGATGCGCGGCCAAGGTGTGGGACATAAAATTCTGGACTCAATTGTTTCGCGCGCCCAGAACTTAGGAGTGAAGCGGATTTTTTGTTTAACTTTTGAAACTCGATTCTTTGGTGCCCATGGTTTTGAAGTTATTGAGGGCACTCCAGTTGATCCAGATGTCTATGCCGAGCTTTTGCGCTCCTATGACGCTGGTGTGGCCGAATTCTTGGATCTCGAGTCGGTGAAGCCAAATACCTTGGGTAACACCCGAATGCTCAAAATACTCGCCTAGATTTAGTGATTTCCGGGCATAAATCGCCCACCCATTGGGTTGTAAAAGTCAGTAGCTTTCCACCTCGCGAGCGTGACCCTGCAGGTATTAGGCTAATCATGAAGACCACAGGAAGAGAGCCCCGCCCATGTTTGAGCGCTTTACAGACCGAGCCCGCCGCGTTGTTGTGCTGGCCCAAGAAGAAGCTCGCATGCTCAATCACAACTACATCGGCACTGAACACATCTTGCTGGGCTTGATCCATGAAGGTGAAGGCGTTGCCGCAAAAGGCCTTGAGTCACTTGGAATCTCACTTGAAGGCGTTCGCGCACAAGTGGAAGAAATTATTGGTCAAGGGCAACAAGCACCAAGCGGACATATTCCATTTACACCTCGCGCAAAGAAAGTTCTAGAACTTTCACTTCGTGAAGCTTTGCAACTTGGTCACAACTACATTGGTACCGAACATATTTTGCTTGGTCTTATTCGCGAAGGCGAAGGCGTTGCGGCACAAGTTCTTGTAAAACTTGGTGCTGATTTAAATCGTGTTCGTCAACAAGTTATTCAATTACTTTCTGGTTACCAAGGTAAAGAAGCCGTTTCACAAGGCGGACCTGCTGAAGGCACACCATCGACATCATTAGTTCTTGATCAATTTGGTCGCAATCTGACACAAGCTGCACGTGAAGGAAAGCTGGATCCAGTTATTGGTCGCGAAAATGAAATTGAACGCGTGATGCAAGTTCTTTCACGTCGCACAAAAAATAACCCAGTTCTTATTGGTGAACCAGGTGTTGGTAAAACTGCGGTTGTTGAAGGCTTGGCGCAAGCAATTTACAAGAACGACGTGCCAGAGACTTTGAAAGATAAGCAGTTGTACTCACTAGACCTTGGCGCACTTGTAGCGGGTAGCCGATACCGCGGAGATTTCGAAGAGCGCTTGAAGAAAGTTCTTAAAGAAATCAAAACTCGCGGAGACATCATTCTTTTCATCGATGAAATTCACACCCTTGTTGGTGCCGGAGCTGCTGAAGGTGCAATTGATGCAGCAAGCATTTTGAAGCCAATGCTGGCTCGTGGTGAATTACAGACAATCGGTGCAACAACTCTTGATGAGTATCGCAAGCATGTTGAAAAAGATGCTGCACTTGAACGTCGCTTCCAACCAATTCAAGTTAAAGAGCCATCGGTTGCACACACAATCGAAATTTTGAAGGGTCTTCGCGATCGCTACGAGACTCACCACCGTGTTTCAATCACTGACGGCGCATTAGCTGCAGCAGCAAATCTTGCAGACCGTTATGTTTCAGATCGTTTCTTACCAGATAAGGCAATCGATCTAATCGATGAAGCGGGTTCCCGTCTTCGCATTAAGCGCATGACTGCCCCCGCTGAATTACGCGCATTTGATGACAAAATCGCTGATGCCCGTAAGGAAAAAGAATCTGCCATTGATGGTCAGGATTTCGAAAAGGCAGCATCACTCCGCGATAAAGAAAAATCTCTTATTGCCGAAAAGCATGAAGCTGAAAAGAATTGGAAAGCAACTGATCTAGATAAAGTCACTGAAGTTGATGAAGAACTCATCGCTCAAGTTCTTTCAGCATCTACTGGAATTCCAGTCTTCAAGTTAACTGAAGAAGAAACTGCACGACTTCTTCGCATGGAAGATGAACTCCACCACCGAGTTATTGGCCAAGATCAAGCGATCAAGGCACTTTCACAAGCAATCCGCCGTACACGCGCTGGACTTAAAGATCCTCGCCGCCCTGGTGGATCATTTATCTTCGCTGGTCCATCCGGAGTTGGTAAGACTGAACTTTCACGCACACTTGCTTCATTCCTTTTCGGAGATCAAGATGCGCTGATTCAACTTGATATGTCTGAATACTCAGAGCGTCACACCGCATCACGTTTGTTCGGTGCACCTCCAGGGTATGTTGGTTACGACGAAGGTGGACAGCTGACTGAAAAAGTTCGTCGCCGCCCATTCTCAGTTGTTCTTTTCGATGAAATCGAAAAAGCACACCCAGATATCTTCAACTCACTTCTTCAAGTTCTTGAAGATGGTCGCTTAACTGATTCTCAGGGACGCACCGTTGACTTCAAAAACACGGTCATCATCATGACTACAAACCTTGGTACTCGCGATATCTCAAAGAGTCTTGGTCTTGGTTTTGCTAATAGCGATGACGACCAGACAAATTACGAACGCATGAAGGGCAAAGTAAATGACGAACTTAAGACTCATTTCCGCCCTGAATTCCTGAACCGTATCGATGATGTCATTGTCTTCCACCAGTTGACCAAGGATCAGATTATTCAAATCGTTGATTTGATGATCAAGAACCTTGATGATCGTTTGCAAGCAAAAGATATGGGCATTGAATTAACTCCTGCAGCTAAGGATCTTCTTGCTGCTCGCGGTTACGACCCACTTCTTGGTGCACGACCATTGCGTCGCACAATTCAACGTGAGATTGAAGATGCACTGTCAGAGCGCATCTTGTTCGGCGAACTAAAGGCCGGCGAAATCATCGTTGTTGATGCAGAGGGCGAAGGCGCAGATGCGGTCTTTACTTTCAAGGGTGCAGCTAAGGCAACCATGCCTGATTCACCTGAAGATCTTGCTGAAGCACCAACTGCTTAACTAACTTCCAAGTTTTTTTAGTGCATCTCCACTAACCCGGAAAACTGTCCATTCGTCCATGGCTACTGCGCCAATGGATTTGTAGAACTCAATTGATGGTTCATTCCAATCTAGAACCCACCATTGGAATCGTTCATATCCGCGTTCAACACAAATTTTTGCCAGAGTTTTTAGAAATGCCATGCCATGACCCTGGCCTCGAAACTGTGGATCAATGTAGAGATCTTCTAAGTAAATACCTGGTTTACCGGTCCAGGTTGAGTAATTAAGGAACCAAATTGCAATACCAACAACTTCTCCATCAACTTCGGCGACATGACAAAAAGCAACAGGGTTTTCAGCAAAGATTGTTGATTCGATTTGCTCCAAAGTTGCTTTCGCTTCACTCAAGAGCTCCTCATACTCCGCTAAGTCTTTAATGAGTTGCAGAATGCGTGGAGCATCTTTTTTAACAGCAACGCGGATCATGCGGGCAGTCTATAACGGTTGCGGGGGATAGCTTCTATAAGTAAATCTTCTTGCAGAGTTTTCAGCGCTTTTTCTACTTGTGACTCATCTGGCCAGAGTTTTTTGATTGCATTCTCGGTGAGAGATTCATTCTCGCGGAGTGCTTGAACAATTGTGCCGCGGCATTTTCTATCGGTGCCATGCCAATCTTGCGACTTGCGCACTAGTGCAGTTTTTGGATAACCATTTTTACGCCAATTGCACTGAGAAATAACTGGGCACTTTTCGCAGATGGGATTTTTAGATGTGCAAACAAGTGCCCCGAGTTCCATAGTTGCTGCTGCCCATATATGTGCATTCTTATCGGGCTTTAAAGCTAAACGTGAAGCTTTTTCTTTAGTAGTAGGCGCCGGCTTTGGGTGTTCATTTCCATCAATGATTCGTGTTAACAAACGTCGGATGTTGACATCCATTACTAATGATTGTTGTTCAAAAGCAAAGGCCGTAATTGCAGCAGCTGTGTATTCACCGATTCCAGGGAAAGTTTGTAACGTAGCCGCATCTTCGGGAACTTGGTTGTTGAAATCTTCCGCGATTATTTGCGCAGCGGCATGTAGACGCAGTGCACGGCGCGGATAACCAAGACGTCCCCAGGCTGTAATAACTTGGGCGGGAGTTGCTTTAGCTAAATCTTGTGGAGTTGGCCAGCGTTGCATCCATTCATGCCATTTAGGCAGAACACGATTAACTGGAGTTTGTTGCAACATATATTCGCTGACCATCACACCCCAGGGCGTTGTGTTGCGCCAAGGCAGATCGCGTTTGTTTTTCTTAAACCAAGAAATTATCGGTTTTTCTAACTGGTTCATTCGCCAGTGATTTTTACCCGTTTGAGTGCTTGATCAAGACGTGAAACTTCAACGATCTCCATGCCAGGAATAGTTGTTTCGGAACCCGTTGGAACTAGTGCGCGTTTGAAACCTAAACGGAAAGCTTCTTGCAGACGGCGATTAACCCCGCTTACTTTGCGAATTTCACCAGCCAAACCAACTTCACCAATTGCAACTAAATCAGAAGGCAGCGCTAACCCTTTAGCTGCAGATGCAACTGCTAAAGCCAGAGCTAAATCAGCGGCAGGTTCAGACATTTTCATTCCACCCACAGTTGCGGCATAAACATCGCGGCCACCAACGCGCACACCTGCACGAAGTTCTAGAACTGCAAGGGTCATTGATGTGCGCGCAGAATCTAGACCTGAAACAACACGACGGGCATTACCAAAATCATTTTCACGTCCCTGACTTACTAGCGCTTGAATTTCAGCTAATAATGGGCGACGACCTTCTAGCGTGACCGTTACACAAGTGCCTGGAACTGGTTCGGCGTGACGTGAAGTAAATAAACCAGTGGGATCTAGTACTGATTCGATTCCGGTATCACTTAAATCAAAGCAACCAACTTCATCGGATGCACCAAAGCGATTTTTAATTGCACGAATTAAACGAAGCCGTGAGTGGCGTTCACCTTCAAACTGTAAAACAACATCAACAATGTGCTCTAGAAGTCGTGGGCCAGCGATAGATCCATCTTTTGTAACATGGCCAACAAGGAGCAAAGTGATATCGCGATCTTTACAGATACGAATTAATGCTCCGGCAACTTCGCGAACTTGTGTAACACCACCTGGTGAACCATCGGCAGTGCTGCTGCCAATTGTTTGTACTGAGTCAATAATTACTAACTGGGGTTTAACGGCATCAATATGTGCAATGACTGCGCCTAAATCAGTTTCTGAGGCAAGAAAAAGTTGTGGATCTATTGCTTTGATGCGTTCAGCACGCAGACGTACTTGGGAAGCAGATTCTTCGCCGCTGATATAGAGCGCAGGAATTCCTTTTGCAGCAGTTTGTGCAGCAACTGACAGTAGCAATGTTGATTTTCCAACTCCAGGTTCACCAGCTAACAAGATTGCCGCTCCTGGAACTAATCCACCGCCTAAAACGCGATCGAGTTCGGAGACTCCCGTAGGGCGGGCGTGTGCTGCAGATAAATCAACATCGCCAATAGGAGTTGCTTTATTTGTTACATGTCCGGCAACGAGAGAAAGTTTTTTAGGTGCAGCGAGTTCTTCTACAGAACCCCAAGCTTGGCATTCACCACAGCGGCCCACCCACTTTTGCGATGTCCAGCCACATTCACTGCAGCGAAATGGATCTTTCTCGACCTTAGCCATGGGTAGAGCCTAGGAGATAGGACTGACTATTTCTTCTGGGCAGCAAGGGTTGCTGGATGTTGGATAACAAACAGCGGCAATGAACGGCTCTGAGCATCTTTAATTCCAGCTACGCGCTGATCGCACAGGCGGGCGAGTTCTGCGTAAGCGGCTTCACCCATAAGTTTCTGAAGCTCATATTTATTAGAGAGATATACCGGCTGGCTACCGATGTGGGCTTCGGGATTGCTGGTGCAATACCAATCGAAATCATCTCCACCATCGCCCCAAGCCAAGCGTTCGTATTCGCCGATTACGGTAACTGAATATTCGCGCTCGCCAACTTCGCGAGTTTCAAAACTGCGACGAAGCGGCAACTGCCAACAAACATCAGGCTTAGTATCAACAAAGTGTTTCTTCTCTTTAATTGCTAAGTGGTGAAGCACGCAACCAAATGATCCAGAGAACCCTTCAGCTTCATAACCTTTACGGTTTAAGAAAATACATCCATCTTCTACGCGACGTGTTTTACGATCGCCATCTTCATCTTTTTCAGAAATTCGTAATGCTCCGCCAGGTTTCTTTGGACGTGCCTCTGAATAAAACTGCCACATATCAGGAGTTAAGTAAGCGGCAGCTTTATCAGTGCGCTTCTCATCATCTTCGTCGGTGTACATCGCACCTTCAGTGCAACAACCACTAAATGGTTGGTTCTTAAATACACCTTGGCAACCATCGCCATAAATACAGGTCCAAAATGAGGTCAACCATGTGAGGTCGCACTTAAAGATTTCTTCTGCATCATTGGGGTCGGTAAATTCCACCCAATCACGCGCAAATCCTGGTTTTATTTCAGACATAGTCGCAGAGCCTACAGGCATAAAGGTAGGCTTGTTACATGAAGCAAGTTGGAGTAATTGGAGCTGGCGTAATGGGCGAAGCGCTCATCGCTGCACTGATTTCCTATGGTGTTTCACCGGACTCCATCTGTATCTCAGAGAAGCGAAAAGATCGCGCGGACGAGTTAACTGCCCGCTATGGAATCACGGTTGCCGACTTAGCAACGAATGTATCAAAGGCTGATGCGCTGCTCTTGGTAGTAAAACCTCAGGATATGGCTGCAGTGCTTGAAGATATTAAGAGTTCCATAAATAAAACCGCTGTAGTTGTGACCTTTGCTGCGGGAAAGAAAATCTCATTTATTGAAGCTGGTCTTGGAACATCAAATCCAGTCGTACGCGTAATGCCAAATACACCAACAATGGTTGGGGCTGGAATGGCCGCGGTTTCTTTAGGCAAGGGCGTAAGTGCGCAGCAAGCCGCTTTTGTTTCAGGTTTCCTTGCAGCAACTGGAAAAGTCATTGAAGTATCCGAAGATCTACAAGATGCAGTCACTGCTACTAGTGGTTCTGGACCGGCATACTTTTTTCGTTTTGTTGAAGCGATGGTTGCTGGAGCCAAAGAACTTGGGCTCTCCGATGCCGATGCAACTACGCTAACAATTCAAACAATTGTCGGAGCGGCAAAACTTTTAGATGAATCTGGAAAGAGCGCAACTACTTTGCGTGAAAATGTAACAAGTCCTAATGGCACAACTGCAGCTGCATTAGCTTCATTTGAAAATGATGGAATCACCGCAGTGGTAACTAAGGCTATGAAAGCCGCGCGAGATCGCTCGCAGGAATTAGCGTGAAACGCTTAATCTCACTTGTTGTAATTGCAACCTTATTCATAGTTCCAACTTCAACTGCGGCAGTCAAAAAACCGGTAGTAAAACCTTTAAAACTACTGACTTCAATTGGCAACCCCGATGAATTTTCTGGTTTAGTAACAACGGGTAAGACTGTTGTAATTTTTGGAAATAAAGGTGATAAGTCTTTCGCTCGTGCCCTTGATACAACTGGAAAAGAACTATGGAATTTAGCTCTAGACCAAGCTTCGCCTTCAGTTGCTACGGCAGCAACCGTAGATACCACGGGCACAATTTGGATTGCGGGTTCTACTTCGCTATCGCGTGCAGCGCCGGTGCCTTCGCCAACGGCAACACCGCTCAATCCAGACAAAGTAGTTTCCCTTCCAGATATTTTTACTGCCGATTTAGATGCCTTTTCATTATGGTCAATTAATCCAACTACCCAAGCTTTAGCGCAGTACACCCTTCAATTGGATGCACCTATTTTAATTAATGCCATCGCTGCAGATAGTTCAGGTTTAAGCGCCGTAGGGAGCTCTGGAACCATTATTAACGCAGATTTATTGGGTCACATATCTAAAGCAGTCACATTGGGTAGCACAGCAACTACTTTTGAACAAGTAATAAAGAATGTCGATGGGACATTGACTGCAATTGGTTCAAGTACTGAAACTTTGGGTGGCAAGAAATTAGTTGGCAAAGTCGATGGAGTAATAATTAAGATTTCGAAAGTGAACAAGATTATTTCTTTAGTGAGAAGTTCTGCCGCTAAAGCGCAACGAAGTTGGACTAGCGCAACTACTTCACTACTTTTAGGTGGTTATGTAGTCACCGGTTCTAAAACCGAAAGTGCAGTGACGAAATTTTCTGCCAAATTTCTTCCTACTTGGACCTACAGATTTGCTGCAACGGGAACGGTTTTTACTGCTGGATCAACTTATGCTGTTATTCAATCCACTGGAGCTATTTCACAATTAGCTGGTTGGTCACCTAAGAGCCCACAAGGCTTGTTGATCAGCTTTGATTCCAAAGGTGTTATTAATGGCGGCTACAGCGCCCCTAACGAGCAAATTCAACTGCTGGGGCTGTACGCCTCGAAGGATTTAGGGATTTTATGCATAACTTCCAGCGCAGAAACCGTTTCGATTTTTACCCTCAACTAGAGGTAACCTAACGCCCTAAGCATTAACGATTCTAGAAATGAGAGCGTGACATATGGGTTCCGTAATTAAAAAGCGACGCAAGCGCATGGCGAAGAAGAAGCATAAAAAACTTCTCAAGAAGACTCGCATTCAGCGCCGTAACGCTAAATAGTAATTACGGTTTTAGCAGTGCCAGCTTTCCACTAACCGTGGCAAGCACATACTTAACTTTATTAACAGTCACCAAGGTGCTCTGAGTTGGTTCAGAGCCTTGGGTGCTTCTGATTAAACGTATTGCAGCTTGGCCAAGGGATTTCTTACTTGTATCTAGTGCACACAAACGATCCTGACAGTTAAAGAGAATAGTTTTTCCATCAGTGGCTAGATATGCACCAGGTGTTCCGTAGTTTTCTGTAGTGATATTTGAAATATCTAAAGGCTTACTGAGCATCGCCCAACGAATCTGATCAGGCTTCGGGAATGACGCGGCCGAACTTGAAAGCCACACGATTTGAGTATCACTGCCAACTTTAGAAAGCGCGACGTCGTAACCAAAAACTGACGCGCTATCAGTTGAGACATCTAGGGTTTGATAGCTCCAAGTATTTGCATCACTTCCTGTACGAGTAGCAATTCGAATCGCACCAGATGTAATGTCCTTATTCTGATTTTGAGTCACTACAGAGTCGTATGCAATTACAGTTTTAATTCCATCAAAGATAGCTTGTAAGTGGAAACCAACATCGCCGGTGGTACGGCCTTCGGTCTTTCGATCTCCGTCAATCATTTCATAAACCCATGGAGCTGATTTAGTTTTGACTGCACCAAGTAATACACCTTGGCTCTCATCACGATAGAAAACTTGAATGCCAGTCGCGGTTGCAACACAAGCATTTGAAACACTCACATCGCTGGAAGTACGTACCCGAATGGGATCGGCGTAGTCATTGACTGAAGGACCATTTCCATCAACTACATCAAAAGTGAAAGTACTTCCGTTATAGGCGGCATAGTGTAAATCTTTGTCGGTTGTATCACCGTAAAAAAGATGCAGCGTTTGTTTAGTTCCACTTCCATTGACGCACATTGAGACTGGACCAGCTATTTGATTTGAAGTACGACCACCACTGCCACCCGCGCCATCCACTGTTACTTTTTTCCATACCTTGCCATCGTATGTAGCAAGCTTTAAGTCACCAGATTTTGTATCGGTGTAGGCAACGGCGGGTTGTCCATCAAAGGTAGTACTGCTGACAGAAGTTCCATCGGCAGTTGAATCAAGAACACTGCTCTTCCAACCAGTTTGCGGAATAACTGCCTTGCTTACCGCCGCCTCTGAGAGACCTAATGAGTTTTTTGCAACGACTGAAAATGTATACGTAGTTCCATTCTTTAAACCAGGAATAACTACGGGACTAGAAAGCGCCTTCTTTTCTACACCTGTTTTTAGATTCTTAACGATGTACTCAGTGATTTGAGCGGTTCGTATATTTACAGGTGGATCAAAAGTAATAAGTGCAGCTGAATCAGCGATGAAAGCTTGAACATTTCGAGGCGATTGTGGCAGACCAGCTGCAACGCCAGCTGGTGGCTTATTGCGCATGTCATCCATCATGCCGAGCAACAAAGGTCCAGGCTCTTTAAAAATCTCACCGGGATCTAAATTGGGTGTCATAACAGAGTTCAAACCAGTTTTAGAAAAAGTTGATTCATCTAAATGGCTAGTTGATGATCCAGGTTGATATGACGAAGGTGTATACAGTTTTGGTTTTACCCCACTGTTAGCCGAAATACCTAAAGGTCCCGCCCACACAAGTGAAGAAGTAAGTGCTTGGCCAAGATCAAGTGATGGTGTTGGTAAATCAGCTAAACGACGACCATCAGAAGTTTGCGCGTATGCATCGTAAGGTGTTGGTTGGTCCAAGCTGGCAATTCCAGAACGTGTGTCATATGAATCGTTAGATAAAAAACCCAAACCGTGCGCAATTTCATGGAGAAAAACCGATTCTAAATCGTATTCACTATTACTTGGGGCACCATCACCACGCGTATTCCATGCTGCATTCGAACTTACTTGAATAATAATTTCAGGATTGTTTTTATCTAAATCTTTACCAGCTAGCGCGTTAGCTAATGCCGATGGGTACCAGAGTGATGGATCTGGGGCACCAGCAAAACCTGAATAAAAGTTAGTTGGTCGAGCACTTCCTAAGACTCCCCATGATGAAGAGCGGCCCCATGAAGCATCCACATTAATTGGTACGGTCGATGCAAAGTTTGCTGACCACACATCAATGGCGGCTTGAACTTCTTTTTTCGCCCAATCTGGAAAGTTGTTGTAGTTAACAACGAATTTAGATTTAGCTTGGATGTATGCAGTTTTTGGCCGTTGCTGCGGTTTTGTAGCAGTTGACGTACCGGCGTAAATATTGCCCCACTGCGTTGCTGGTGCAACTCTGAACAGAGCTTGGGCCGATGGCGCACTCAGAATCGATGCAAGCAGGGCTACAACAACAGCGCTAGCCCGAAGCTTGCTCGTGGGGAATCTCAGCATTGGCGCACACTATCAAGGTGAGATGATTGCTTCATAGCCGCGTGCTTAAAAATAGGGGTTCTCTAAGCAAATTGACAGGGAAGAGGCGTTTTCATGACAGTGATAACTGTATTTAGCCGACATGGCTGTCATTTGTGCGAAGTTGCCACTGAAGTTTTGGAATCGATGCAAAAAGAATTGAATTATGAGATTGATAAAATTTATATCGATGGAGATTTAGGGCTAGAAAAACTTTATGGTGAACAAGTTCCTGTGATTCATATCGACGGGGTACATCATGATTTCTTTAAATTAGATCCGGAACGTTTTAGATCTTCCCTTGAAAAACATCGTCAGCATCAATAATTTTGTACGAGTAACCCTGTTCAGCTAAGAAGCGCTGACGATTCTGAGCAAAATCTTGGTCGATAGTGTCGCGTGAAATAACTGAATAAAACTTCGCAGTCCGCCCGTCAGATTTTGGACGCAGGATTCTTCCAAGTCTTTGGGCTTCTTCTTGGCGGCTACCAAATGCACCACTTACTTGAATCGCGATAGTTGCATCGGGTAAATCGATAGAAAAGTTAGCAACTTTAGATACGACTAAAGTGGTTAATTCACCTGATCTAAATTTATTAAATAAAATTTCGCGCTCTTTGACTGGAGTTTCACCTTTGATAACAGGTACTCCAAGAATTTCTGAAAGTTCATCAAGTTGATCAATGTATTGACCAATAACCAGAATCTGTTCGCCTTGGTGTTTTTTAACTAGCGCTTCAACTACATCACGCTTTGTGCGCGTAGTTGCACAGTAGCGATATCGGTTTTCGACCTCGGCAGTTGCATAAGTAAGACGTTCATTTTCAGTCAGGTTTACGCGCACCTCAATACATTCTGCAGGAGCGATATACCCTTGTGATTCAATCTCTTTCCAAGGAACATCAAAGCGCTTTGGCCCGATCAGTGAAAAGACTTCACCTTCCATTCCATCTTCACGAACTAGCGTTGCGGTAAGACCCAAACGGCGTCGAGATTGGATGTCTGCAGTAAAGCGGAAAATTGGTGCAGGCAGCAGGTGTACTTCATCATAAATAATTAAGCCCCAGTCGTATGAATCAAAGAGATCTAGGTGGGAATACACGCCATTCTTCTTTTTGGTCATGACTTGATACGTAGCAATAGTTACTGGGCGAATCTCTTTTTTTGCTCCGGAATATTCACCAATCTCATCTTCATTTAAAGAAGTGCGCTTAAGTAATTCTTCCCGCCATTGACGTGCTGCAACCGTATTGGTTACCAAGATAAGCGTTGTGGCTTTTGCATGCGCCATAGCCGCAGCACCCACAATTGTTTTTCCTGCACCACAAGGAAGTACTACAACACCAGAACCACCATGCCAAAAACCTTCAGCTGCTAGTTCTTGATAGGGACGAATCTTCCAGCCATCTTGCTTCAATGCAATTTCATGGGCTTGTCCATCAACATACCCGGCAAAATCTTCGGCGGGCCAACCTAAACGCAATAGCGATTGTTTTATCTGCCCACGTTGGCTCGGCAATACCGCAATGGTCTCTTTATCAATTCGCGCACCCAGAAGTGGTTGAATCTTTTTTGCACGGATAACTTCTTCTAATACCGCTGAATCAGTGGTAATTAAAATCAATCCATGAACGGGATCCATTTCGAGTCGAAGTCGACCGTAACGCGACATTGTTTCGGCAACGTCAATTAAAATTGAGTGTGGAACCGCATAACGCGAGTACTTAATTAATGTGTCGATTACTTGTTCGGCATCATGGCCTGCTGCACGAGCATTCCAAAGTCCAAGGGGTGTTAGCCGATATGTATGGATATGTTCGGGGGAGCGTTCTAGTTCAGCAAAAGGTGCGATTGCACGCCGACATTCAGTTGATAAAGGATGATCGATATCTAACAGCAGCGTTTTATCGCTTTGGACGATTAACGGGCCATCAGTCATCTAATAAATCCTTAATTAATGCGTGTAGTAAACGGCTGCGATCTTCAAGGGTACTGACGTCTACCCATTCATGCGCGGCGTGGGCACCATCTCCAATTGCACCTAAACCATCCAGAACTTGTGCGCCGGCAGCTGCAGCGAAGTTTCCATCACTTGCACCACCCACTGAGGCATGACCAAGTGGTGGCATACCAAGATCTTTTGCGACTTTTTCAGCGCGTTCATACAAAGCCATCGTTGAAGAAGTTTCTAGCGGTGGGCGATTAAATCCACCAGTTATTTCGTATCGAGCACCTGGGTTAACTGCTTTGAGATTTCTAATTGCAGCATCCACACGTTTTAAATCATCCATTGAATATGAACGTATATCGATATCTACCACGGCTAAATCAGGCACGGTATTAGTTGTATTTCCTGCACGCAGAGTTGTTGGAACAACTGTTGTTCCATGTTCTTTATTTTCCAATGCAGCGATTGCCAGAATTGCATGAGCAATTTCAACTGAAGAGTTAATGCCTTTTTCAGGCTCAAGCCCGGCATGTGACGCTTTTCCATGAATTTTTACTTGATACATGGCTGTACCTTTGCGGCCTGTTTTAACCATTCCATTCAGGGTTGCTTCTAAAACCAAAACTGCTTTAGCTGTTGATGAAATCTGTTTAATGAAATCTTTACTTGTTGCACTTCCAGTTTCTTCATCAGTTGTCGCTACAAGGGCAACTGAACCAGTGAGCCCCTTCATTGCGTAGAGCGCTTGAATGAAACCGGCTTTCATATCAAAAATTCCTGGACCTGAAACTTTTGTGCCATCAACTTTCCATAATGGAATGAAGGAGCCCTTTGGCCAAACGGTATCTAGATGTGCAAGTACAACAATCTCTGGATTATTTGCACCCCACCAAAAAACTGGGCGACCATTCACATCACGAATTTCTGCAGGTGTTCCCAGAACGCGCGTTGCAATATCGCTGGCTAAACGAATAACTTCGTGGCAAGCCTCTAAATCTTCAGTCGGAGATTCCAACTTCACAAGAGCTTCAAGGGCGGCCAACATGAGCTAATCCTATAGTGGCGCAACGCCGGTGATGCGTGGAATTCTAAAGGATTGGACTTCGCCCGTTGCATGGTCGCGAGCAATCAAGGCTCCAGCGCTTACACGGATTGGATCGATAATTCGATGCGTGACCGAGCCATTGTTATCGGCATAACCAATGGAAAGCGATTTTTCTTCGACAATATATTTATTAACTAAATCCATCGTTTCATTTGCAGTGGTACGGGGCAAAGCACCCAGTGCCTCATTTGCAGCTTGTCTTAAGTGTGTTTGTTTATGCGTTGACTTTTCACCGGTTCGAATTGCGCGAATAGCTGCATTTAAATTCTCATTAGTTGGTACTTCAATTTCTCCAATAACTCGTGGAGGACGAGGTTTAGTTAATGCCCGATTAGCGCGTGGTCCAGTCAGCATGATTCCGGAAGCAGATTCACCGGCAGGTAAGTAACCCGCTTCACGCAGAACTCGCATGGTGTCAGTTGCATCGTGATCGCAAATAACAACCTCTGGTGCAATTCTGCGAAGCGCAAGAATTTCTAAACGCTTGTCATTCATAATCTGAGAGATTAAGGCCGTGTCTTCGCAGCGTACAAATGACGTTGTATTTCCAACACGAAGTTTTCCGTGCTTCTTAGCAACATCTGCAATCAAATATTCCAATGGTTGAGGCATGGGTGTCTTTGATGTTTTAGTGAGAAAAGCTTTAATTTCATCTCCAGTCTTACCATGATCCAATGCACGGCGAATTGTTGCTTCACTAAAACGATAAACCGTTGCTCCGCCTCGACTTTCAATTTCAGCCATGATTGCCAGCTGTTGCGAAATTTCATGTTCGAGGGGTCCAGGTGCAATTGCAGTGTTATCGCTTTGAATCAAAATGTGATCAACGGTCTTAGGCAAGTCAGCATTTATTAGTGATAAATCATTTCCAGTTAGAAACTCAACGCCATAAGTAGAAATTGCACCTTGGCCAGTAATCCCGAGCCATTCAGCTTCGCGCAACGTCCAACTCGCTAATTCTTCTTGCAGAGATGAGTTGCGGCGCACAGGTGCGCGCCAAGTGAGAACCTCATTAAATGATGCTGCATCTGGTGCGATACCTGGATTCTCACTAAGAATTGCCAGCGTTAGCGCACGAACTTTGGCGGCATTAACGCGGTCAAGTTCAGGGCCAAGGGCTGCAACATTTTTTGAATCAGCTCTTCCAACTAAACCGCTGACGCGTGAAGTAATTAACCACTGAGAGGCTAGAACTTGCCAGCGATCAGCTGGAGTTTGCATCAACCAGATATCAAATTTATTGCTAGGCATTATTCGATCATCTGCATCAATACTTATGAGAGAGGATAAATATGCTAATTCGGTAATGAAAGCAGTACACGATTCATCCACGCCTAAATGTGTGGATAGAACTTTTAAGTCGCGAACACCAAGACCTCCTGCGCGAAGCGCATCGGCAGGTTCGTCGGCCCAAAAATTAAGAAGTTCTTCCACCCAACGAAGCACAGTGGAAATATTTGCAATTGCCGCAAGATTTACTTGCCGCTCATCCCGCTTAGCTCCGCTGAGTACTGGTTGTTTAATGAAGTTTTCCCTATGTACTTTGCCTCCACGAAGATGAATTCCAACTTCACGCGGCAAAATAACGGTTCGCTGATCTAGAGGTACTAAAAATTTCTGTTCAAGTAACCAAGCTACGCCTGGACCTGGATTCTTTATATCGCCAACACTTCCGCGTGGAGGTCCCCAAATTAATCGTTCTAGAACTTTTTTAGCTTCGGGCGGTGCTTTATCTATTTCGGCTAACTTTAATTTAGCCATTGATGCAGGTCCAAGTCCGGCGGGTTCATTCCCGATCACATCACGCAATTGTGAAGGCAATCGCATCCCATCATCAGATGGATAAACCAGACCAACGGTAATTAAGTGAGCTAAAGCTTGTTCGGCGGCTTTATCCGTTATTGCAATGAGATTCTTTACTGTAAAAGGTTCATTTAAAGCTGCGGCTGCTTCCAGAATTTGAAACTGCCATTGGTTTAATGAATCGATTGCGCGCGCCAAACTTGGTGCAGAGCAAGCACGAACTGCAAGGGATGCGATATCGGGCGGAACTGGAATTACGAGATCAGGTCTTGCAGCAAAAAGATTGAGGAAGGCAGAATCATCGACACTACGTAAGTAGTCGGAGAAGGAGCGCATTTCCATAACTGCCCTACATTACTGGGCAAAAGCACTTAACGGCTAATTAGCTTTTCTTTCCGCGCGGAGTCAGCCAGCTAGCCAGAGCGGCTAGACGAACGACGATGGGTGAAACTATTTTTCCAAGAAATCGCGCTCGTCGGAAATCATGAATTGGCCAACCTTCGGCCATTGCACGCAAACTTAAAATTGCATCAGGGTTAATTGC
>Ga0136641_1000308_pt1 | contig 20884 bp, 19 predicted proteins | sample EliLak1302023Y_FD_115312 | JGI IMG/M metagenome (GOLD analysis project Ga0136641, IMG submission 115312) | Freshwater microbial communities from Elizabeth Lake, Yosemite National Park, California, USA - 13020-23Y | ecosystem: Environmental > Aquatic > Freshwater > Lake ...
TGACGCTTGTCAAGATCTGAAACAAAGCGTAGAGGATCACCATGCACATGGGGTAGATGGCCGCATGAAGGGGAACATCCCCGCCAGGGCGCACAATCATGAGTGCCCCTAAAAACCCTCCCATGATGAGCAGCCATCGAAGCAAAGAGACTTGCTCCTTCATAAAAAATTTAGCTAAAACAGTCACCAGCAACGGCGTTAACATACCAATGGCAGTGAACTCGGCAACAGGGATGTGCTCTAAGCTTTTGAAGCCAAAAAAACTGCAACCAAAGAGCAGCAAACCTCGCAGAAGCTGAAGGGAAAAGCGTTGGGTTTTGAACAAACTCCAACCTTGTTTAGGCAACAAGAAAGCTGTGGTGCTTAGGGCTTGAAAGGCATACCTGAACCAAAGGACCATGAGCAAGGGCACACTGGTCAGCACCACCTTGTTGGTGGTGTCAAGCAATGCGATACAGCCCATGGCCAAAACGGTAAATAAAATACTCAGCGGATGGGTTTTTTGCATCAAAAGGGTCAATTGATTTGACAAAAATATGTCAAGTGTTCGAGGAGATCACTGAATTCGATCTTCTATCAATTCCCAAATTGGTTTGAGCTTACCCGGTAACCAAGGCAGGCCACCCAAGTCAATTCGGCTTTCAGTGGGGCTGTGAAAGTCGCTGCCTCTGGATGCTACCAAGTCAAACTCAAGAGACAGGTCGGCATACGTCACATATTCGTCTGGGGTATGACTGCCAGTCACCACCTCAACGCCTTGTCCGCCATGGGTTTTAAATTCGCTGAAAAAAGCAAACTCCTCTGTTGGGGTGAAAGCATAGCGACCCGGGTGGGCGATGACTGCAACTCCCCCGCAGTCTCTGATCCAAGTGACGGCATCTTTTAGGCTTGCCCATCTGTGCTCAACAAATCCAGGTTTGCCCTCTGTCAGGTAGCGCCTAAAGACTTCGTTGGTGTCGTTACAAACGCCACTTTCAACCAAAAAGCGCGCAAAGTGTGTACGGGAAATCAACTCCAAATTTCCAGCAAATTGGAGAGCGCCTTCAAATGCACCCAAAATGCCAACTTTTTCAAGTTGCTCAGACATTTCACGAGCACGTTGCTCGCGTCCACCCCGAGTGGCCTTCAGTCCTTCGAGCATCAAGGGGTGTGAGGTGTCAAATCCAAGTCCAACGATATGAACAGTTTTGTGAGCAAAGGTGACGGAGATTTCAACCCCGCTTAAGTAAGGAAGGCCAAGAGATTGCGCTGCATCAAGCGCCGCCTGTTGCCCGCCAATTTCATCGTGATCCGTCAAGGCCCACAACTCGACACCGTTGGCTTTTGCTCTATGAGCCAAGGCCTCAGGCGTAAGGGTTCCATCTGAGACAACAGAGTGGCAATGAAGGTCTGCGTTAAGAATTGAATTCACTGCTCTATTGTAATCTTCTTTGTTGGCATGCAGGAGTCAAAAAAACTACCAGCAAAAGGGTTATGTTGAGCATTCTGTCAATGAGCGACAGCGTTTGAGATGGGAGCATCAGTTTGAATAAAAAGTTTAAGTTTTTCTATGCCGCGCCACGTATCGATCTCTAATTTGTAGACCAAACAGGCTTGCTTGCCCAAAGTTTCCCTGCGCCCAAACCAGATGCCATCCACCAACAGCGCCCCCATTTTTAGCTTCAATGACAAGTGCTGTTCGCCGACAATGCGTTGATCTAGCACTTGCATGTCATCCATGAAGATGGGCGCCAAGAATCCTTGACCCCAAACTGTCGATTTGAGCATTTTTGCAACACTCAATTGGCAGTTGACATCACCAAGAGAGCCATCGATGAGCAATTCTTGGGTTAAGTCTTGTGGACTTAAACGCTCAAGAGCAACTTCTTGAAAAGCCGATTCAAACAAAGCGAGCTGATCCTCTTCAATGCTGCAGCCTGCAGCCATGGCGTGTCCACCAAATTGAGCGATTAAATCGGGGTAGCGCTTGCTCATCAAATCCAAGGCGTCTCGCAAATGAAAGCCTGGTATCGATCTTCCGGAGCCTTTGAGCAAATGTGTTTTGTCTGAAGCCGTGCTGTTAGCAAAAACAAAGGTGGGCCTGTGGTAGAGCTCCTTGACCCTTGAGGCCACGATACCAATCACTCCCTCATGAAAATCTGGATCAAAAATACACAGAGCTGCTGGAGCCTTCTCGTTTTCATCCAAAAGTGACAGTGCAATTTCAAGTGCTTGCTCTTTCATGTCAAGCTCAATATTTTTACGGTCTTTGTTGATTTGATCCAAGGTTTGAGCCAGCAGATGCGCCCTGGCGGCATCGTTGGTGATCAAGCACTCGATGCCCAGGGTCATGTCTGAGAGCCTGCCTGCTGCATTGATTCTTGGCCCAATAGCAAAACCGAGGTCTTGGCTACACAGTTGTGCAGGCTCTCGAGCGCTGATGGCAATAAGAGCCTTGAGTCCCAAGGGCATTTGACCCTTGCGGATGCGCTCTAGACCTTGGTGAATGAGGCGACGGTTGTTCAGATCAAGGGTGACCAGATCGGCGACGCTTCCTAGCGCCACAAGTGGAAGGAGTTGATCCAGTTTGGGCTCTTCGATGGACTGAGTGCTGAAAAAACCTCTTGATCGAAGTTCAGCACGCAAACCGAGAAGCACGTAGAACATCACGCCAACGCCAGCTAAATTTTTACTCTCAAACGGACATCCCTCTTGGTTGGGGTTGACAATCACATCTGCGTTGGGTAAAGCTTGGGCGGGCAAGTGGTGATCGGTGATGATCACATCCAAGCCAAGAGACTTGGCTGTTTTCACACCTTCAATGCTTGCGATGCCGTTATCAACGGTGATCAAAACATCGGCCTGACTTTCTTTGACGCGCTGAGCGATGATGGGCGTCAAGCCGTACCCATCGTTGAGCCGATCTGGAACAATAAAGTGGACAAACTTTGCGCCAAGAAGTCTAAGTCCTGTCAATGCCACAGCACAAGCCGTTGCACCGTCGCAATCATAGTCTGCTACAACACAGATATTTTTTTGTGCTTGAATCGCATCGGCAAGCATTCGTGCAGCATTAGCATTGCCCTTTAATTGCGAAGGTGCAATCAAGTGCTTGAGTGACAAGTCCAATTCTTGTGCGTCCTTGACGCCTCTAGAAGAAAGCAATTGGGCCAATAAAGGGTGCTCACCTGCCTCTTCTAATGACTTGGCTACTTCTGGATTGAATTTTCGTGAGATGAGTTTCATGACAAAAGCTCCAGGGTGCTTTGTATTCCGCGAATCTGATTCTTCAAAGTGTTGAGGCTTTGGTTTAGCCAGCTCTTGTGCTGGATGCTCCATGTCTTAAAGCCGTGTTGACCGCAAAGCACGACTTGAAGTTGTGGATGTTTGAGAAGCGGCTGAAAAATCAATTGATCCATATTTCTCAGGTCTTCAAGCCACGCATTGAAGTCATGATGGCGCATTGGTTTTGTGAGTTCATGTAAGCATAAGATTTGCGCATCTTTTGTTTTAAAAAGTTCATGCTCATGGTTTTCAGAGGCAGTGACGAGTTCAAGAGAGTCCCAGGATGCTGGTGCCACGCCTGTATCTGAAAACCATATCGAATTGACCTTGTTTTGAGTTGATAGTTGGTCGGGTTGATCGTACAAAAACATTTGAACTTCACTTTGTAGTCTTCTTAGTGTGTGTATGCTTGACTCGAGGGAGGGTTGAGTGTTGGCGGTGTCCTTTTTTGAAACACCAATGAGCCACGGCAACACAACATCGTTCATGACCTTGTTCAAGGATGCACTAGGAAGATTTTTAAAATGCTTAGAGCGCGCAAGCCAAGCATCTTTTTTGAAAGGAAACAATTCAACACCTTCGCCTTGAAACAAGGGTCCAAGTTTTTCTCGCAAAGCGTCGCTGGTTTGAAGATCGATATCGTACAAGTCGTTCAACACGACTCTGCCACCTCCAACTCGCCAATGGCAAAGATGAACCACCGCATAAGCATGTGCATCATCTTCAGCGTGGTAACGCGTCAATGGGCGTGAATCGGGATAAGTGAATTTATAGCCAAGCTCGCCTCTTGCAGTAAGACCTTCCAATGCAGGTGCGTCCATGACATATGAAAAGGCCAAGTCAAAAGACGAGCTCAAAGATGTTTCCTCGCACGGGTGAAAAGCCGCTGAGCCGGCTTTTTGCAAAATGCCTTTCATGCCCTTGAGTTCGATCGCTTGAAGGGAGGATTGAAGGTGCTTATTTTGAGCGGACTCTGGGCTCAGTAGGGCGTGATCAATTAAAATGGCAAGCTTGTCGTTGCTTATTTTCTCAAACAAGTTGGAAATTGAAGATTTTTGTGCGATATTCATTGCGCTATTGTGAACGATGAGACAATGGTGCATAACAAAATGATCAAAATATCCTCTATTCCCTTTGAATGTCGTTTAGGCTGGCGGTACACGCGAGCTAGGCGTGGTTCTCGAAAAAACACTTTCATTTCCTTCATCTCTGGTGTTTCAATGTTTGGCATCGCTCTTGGTGTGGCTGCGTTGATCATCGTATTGAGTGTGATGAACGGTTTTCAAAAAGAGGTCAGAGATCGCATGTTATCCGTGGTCTCACATGTGGAAATTATGTCATCCCAAGATGCAGCATTGGAGGATTGGCCGACGCTTCAAGAGAGTTTGTCTCAAAATGTTGAAGTTTTGGGTTCGGCGCCTTACGTCACCGAGCAGGCCTTGCTGGTCAAAGGAGAGATGATGCGTGGCTCATTGATCCGGGGTATTGATCCGCTTCAAGAGTACAAAGTATCTGAGTTTGCGACGCAGTTGTCAGAGCAAATGACATCGCAATTGCAAGCAGGACGCTTTGGAGTTATTTTGGGTGATGAGTTGGCTTACGCCATGAATGTTCAAGTTGGGGATTCGGTGGTGATTTTGTCGCCCGGGGGGCAGTTTTCACCTGCAGGGATGCTGCCACGGATGAAACAATTGCGAGTCATTGGCTTGTTCAAATCTGGGCATTATGAATTTGATGCATCGTTGGTGCTGATGCACATTGAGGATGCCAAAGCTTTGTTCAGATTGAGTGGGCCCAATGGATTGCGAGTAAAGTTGGTCAAGCCTCAAGAGGCTAGAAGTTTTTCACAAGAACTTCAGGCAAAGCTTGGAGGTGCATTCAGTGTTAGTGATTGGACTCGACAAAATAAGACATGGTTTGCTGCCGTTCAAGTTGAGAAAAGAATGATGTTTATCATATTGACTTTAATTGTTGCAGTTGCAGCATTCAATTTGGTAAGCACATTGGTCATGACCGTGACCGATAAATTGGCGGATATTGCGATCATGAGAACTCTGGGTGCAACGCCTGCCTCGGTCATGTTTATTTTCATGATTCAGGGTTCGTTGGTGGGTGTCATTGGCACCTTTCTTGGCTTCGTCGGTGGAACACTTGTAGCTTTGAACATCGACGTGATCGTGCCTTTTATTGAAAAGTTGCTTGGAGCACATTTCTTGCCCAAAGATATTTACTTTATTTCAAGCATGCCCAGCGACCCGCAAGTGGCTGATATTGCGCCTATTGTGATCATCTCTCTTTGTATGTCCTTGTTGGCAACACTTTATCCAAGTTGGAGAGCAAGTCGGGTCAATCCTGCTGAGGCGCTGCGCTATGAGTGAAGTCAACGTGGAGTTTGTTCTCCAAGCTAAATCGGTTTCTAAGCGTTTTCAAGATGGGCGACTTGATGTTCGTGTTTTGGAAGAGGTCAATTTAAGCTTAAAGCGAGGAGAAAGTCTCGCGATCGTTGGGGCCTCAGGATCGGGTAAAAGCACGCTTCTTCATATTTTGGGTGGCTTAGACCGTGCGAGCCATGGCGAAGTGCAATTGATGGGGCAGTCCTTATCAAATTTATCAGCAAGTCAATTGGGTATGCTGCGCAACACGCATTTAGGATTTGTTTATCAATTCCATCATTTATTGGCTGAGCTCAATGCTTGGGAGAATGTGGCGATGCCTTTGTGGATCAGACGGGAGTCCTCTCAAAGCAGTCAACTGCAAGCGCAGCAATTGTTGTCTCAGTTAGGGCTTTCTCAAAGGCTGACACACCGGCCTTCTGAGTTATCCGGTGGTGAGCGTCAAAGGGTTGCCATAGCACGAGCGCTTGTAACAAAGCCAGCTTGTGTTTTGGCTGATGAGCCCACCGGTAATTTGGATAGACAAACAGCCAAAGAGGTTTTTGAGCTGATGCTGTCCATGTCAAAGTCGATTCAGACTTCCTTTGTCGTGGTGACCCATGATCCTGAGTTGGCAGCTCTTTGTGATGCTGTGATGAATTTAAAGGATGGCCATTTGTCGGTCTACTCAAGTGGTATTTGACAAGATGGAACACGCTCCCTAAGCATGATGAATTGGATCGATTCACATTGTCATTTGGATGCCTTGGAGTTTGAGCTTGATCGTCTTGAGGTTCGCCAAGCTGCTAGACAGTTAGGGGTCAGTGCTTGCGTGATCCCATCGGTTGAGAAAGCCAATTTTCAAACGGTCAAACAACTGGCCCATCAAACCCAAGATTTCTACGCTTTAGGTATTCATCCCTTGTACACGGGTCAATGCAAGGCTGGGGATTTGGAGCATTTGCGTCAAGAGATTGAATCAAATTTGCTCGATCCAAGGTTGGTCGCAGTCGGTGAGATTGGTCTAGATGGTTGGGTGACTTCGCTCGATTGGCCTTTGCAGTTGCACTATTACAAAGCGCAGTTAAAACTTGCCAAGTTCTTTAAATTACCAGTCGTTTTGCATGTCAGAAAATCAGCCGATGATTTGCTCAAGGGGTTGCGAGACATACAAGTCTCAGGAGGTATTGCGCATGCCTTTACGGGCAGCTTGCAACAAGCCCAAAAATTCATCGACTTGGGTTTTTGTTTGGGCTTTGGTGGCGCTATCAGCTTTGACAGGGCCAATCGATTGCGCACGTTGCTCAAGAACCTACCTCTAAGTGCTATTGTTTTGGAGACAGACTCGCCTGATATGGCACCGAAATGGATTTATGTACAGGCTCAAGCCAGAGTTCGGGGACAAGCGCAGGCTCGAAATGAGCCCATGCATTTGCCACAAATTGCCAAAGTCGTTGCTGATATTAAAGGGATTGACTTGGAAGATTTGGCGCTTTGTTCATCGCAAAACGTTCGCCGCGTCCTGCCGAGGATGTCTGAGCCCGAAAAAAAATCCAACCTAGATCAAACATAAAAATGGGATACCAGTTTTGAAGAATAAATCAAAGTTACCAGATGTTAATTTCTCAGAACATGCTGGTGTTCGTTACCTCCATTTGGGCAGTGAGTGGGTTCAAGGGTCCATGCATTTAGACAGTCCTTTTGATATTCACCTTGAGTATGTTCAGCGGATGATGGCTTGGCTTTTGTTGATGGATCCTAAAAGCATGGAGGGTCGACAGTGCATGCAATTAGGTCTGGGTGCAGGGTCATTGACAAAGTTTTGTTTTAAAAAAATGAAATTAAAAACGACTGCAATTGAAATCAATCCTCAAGTTGTTGCCGCTTGTAGGTTGTGGTTTAAAGTACCGAATGACACGAAACTCTTGTCCGTGATTTTGGGGGATGCAGAGGAGGTGGTAGCTCATGAGTTGTGGCGAGGAAAGATCGATGCGCTTCAGGTTGATTTGTACGACCAAGAGGCAGCCGCACCTGTGCTCGATAGCCATGACTTTTATAAAGACTGTCGAAGTCTTTTGACAGAGGATGGCGTGATGGTCGTTAACCTATTTGGAAAAGATAGTCACTTTGATAAAAGTTTATCAAAGATCAAAGAGATCTTTGAAGGAGGTTCGGTGTGGTGTTTTAAGCCCACCAAAGAAGGCAACACGGTCGTCATGGCTCAAAAAGCTTGCATAGAAATCAGCAAAGAATCTTTGATGGAACGGTCTGAGGTCATTCGCTCTCGCTATGGATTGCCTGCGCACAAGTGGTTGAAAGTTATAAGTCAGACTTAGTTGGCGTTAACCCTAGGTTTAAATTTATAGTAGATAATAGACTGGTTATAACGTGCTTTATTAGGGTATTCCACTAGTAAAGATCTTGAGCCTTGGCTCACAATTCGCCATCCGTAAGAAATGTCTAGGAGAATTTTGTGAATATTAAGAGTCAGAAAGACTTTTTCTCAGGACTCATGTTCCTGATTGTTGGTGGGGTTTTTGCATTTGGTGCAACCTCTTACTCCATTGGATCGGCAGCTAGGATGGGCCCAGGCTACTTCCCTTTGCTTTTGGGCGTCATCTTGGCAATCCTTGGTGCATTTGTTTTGTTTTTCTCTTTAGTTGTTGAAAGACCTGACAGTGACCCCGTTGGAAAGTTTGCATGGGCGCCCATTTTGTACGTCCTTGGCTCCAACATCTCTTTTGGCATCATGCTCGTGGGTTTACCAAGCATTGGCTTACCTTCGTCAGGCATGATCGCTTCGATCTTTGTTTTGACGCTGATTGCCAGCAAAGCCGGTGACAAATTCGTACTTCGCGAAGTTTTGATTTTGGCAACTGTTTTGTCTGTCATTTGCTACTTGGCCTTCATCATGTTGCTCAAGTTGCAAATGCCCGTGTGGCCTGTCTATATTACCGGTTGAGGAGTAGGAAACGATGGATTTATTTTCAAACCTTGCACTAGGCTTTAGTGTTGCTGCAACTCCTTTAAATTTGGTTTACTGCTTTATTGGTTGTTTGTTGGGTACTTTGATTGGCGTGTTGCCAGGCGTTGGTCCTGTTGCAACGATTGCGATGCTGTTGCCAGCAACGTATGCTTTGCCACCCGTGGCAGCGTTGATCATGTTGGCTGGTATTTATTACGGCGCACAATATGGTGGTTCAACCACCGCGATTTTGGTGAACTTGCCAGGTGAAGCTTCTTCAGTGGTGACCACCATTGACGGCTATCAAATGGCCAGACGAGGCCGTGCCGGCCCTGCCTTAGCAGCTGCTGGCTTGGGTTCATTTTTCGCTGGTTGTGTTGGGACTTTGATCTTGGCTGCTTTCGCACCCCCATTGACAGAGTTGGCCTTCAAATTCGGGCCTGCCGAATATTTCTCATTGATGGTTCTAGGTTTGATTGGTGCTGTGGTTTTGGCCTCAGGCTCGTTGATCAAAGCCATTGCGATGATTATTTTGGGCCTTCTGATGGGTTTGATCGGTACCGATGTGAACTCTGGCGTTGCACGCTTTAGTTTAGACATCCCAGAGTTGACCGACGGGGTAGGCTTTGTTGTGATTGCGATGGGTGTGTTTGGATACGGTGAGATCATCTCCAACTTGTCCTTGCCCGAGGATGAGCGTGAGGTCTTTACATCTGGTGTGACAGGCTTGTTCCCAACGGCTGAAGACTTTAAGAACATGATCCCCGCTGTATTGAGAGGTACAGCTTTGGGTTCTATTCTGGGTGTTTTACCTGGTGGCGGTGCCTTGTTAGCGGCTTTTGCGGCCTACACGGTGGAGAAGAAAACCAAATTGCGTCCTGGTGAAGTACCTTTTGGTCAGGGTAACATTCGCGGAGTGGCCGCTCCAGAGTCTGCAAACAATGCGGGCGCACAGACCTCTTTCATTCCATTGCTCACCTTAGGTATTCCACCTAACGCGGTGATGGCTTTGATGGTGGGCGCGATGACGATTCACAATGTGCAACCAGGCCCACAGGTGATGACAAGCAACCCAGAATTGTTCTGGGGATTGATTGCATCCATGTGGTTAGGAAACTTGATGTTGATCATCTTGAATCTGCCACTCATTGGCATGTGGATCAAGTTGCTGACTGTGCCTTATCGCTTCTTGTTCCCTGCGATCATTTTGTTCTGCGCGGTCGGTGTTTATTCAACCAACAACAACTCATTTGATATTTGGATGGTGGCTGTGTTTGGTTTCATCGGTTATTTGTTTGTGAAACTCGGTTGCGAGCCACAACCACTCTTGCTGGGATTCATTTTGGGCCCCATGATGGAAGAAAACTTGCGCCGTGCATTGCTCTTGTCAAGGGGCGACTGGACCGTTTTTGTGACGCGTCCTTTGTCAGGCAGTTTGCTTTTCGTGGCTTTGATTTTGCTTGTGGTCGTGTTGTTGCCATCGGTCAAATCCAAGCGAGAAGAGGCTTTCGTGGAGGAGTAACAAATTGACATTTGCTTGAATTGAAATTGCCTTTAAAAATGGCGCTTGTCTTTTCAGTCAATTGAACAACCAACACCCACTCTTTTTCACAGAAGAGTGGGTTTTTTTAAACCCAAAGAAAGAACCCATGTCCAAATCATTTCTACCTAAACTTTTCGCATTGCTCTTGTCGATGTACATGGGTTTGAGCGTGCAGGCTCAATCCACTTATCCCAACAAGGCCATCAACTTTATCGTGCCCTATGGTGCGGGTGGTGGCGCAGATTCACGCAGCAGACAAATTGCGCAAGGCATGAGTGTGCTTTTAAAGCAACCCATTGTGGTTGAAAACAGGGCTGGTGCGGGCGGAAATATAGGTACAGAGTTCATTGCCCGTGCGGCGCCAGATGGTTATGTCATCGGTATGGGCAACTTTGCACCCTTGGCGGTCAACAAGACCTTGTTTGGCAATTTGCGCTACGACCCTGAATCAGACCTCACGCCCATCATGTTGATTGAGAAAGGACCCTTGGTCTTGTCAGTCAACCCAAGTTCTAGTTTCAAGACCATTCAAGATATTGTCACTGCAGCCAAAGCCAAACCCGGTGCATTGACCTTTGCATCTGGCGGTATCGGGGGGTCGCATCAGTTGTCGGCTGAACTCTTTAAGCAAAGCACAGAAATTGACATGATTCATGTGCCCTATAAAAGTGGATCCGCGGGATTGATGGACTTGATGGCGGGCAATGTGAACATGATGTTTGATCAAATGTATTCGGCCATGCCCAGCATCAAGGCTGGCAAGCTTCGGCCCATCGCGATCACCAGTGAAAAACGCTCGCCCCTGTTGCCCGATGTACCCAGTTTTACTGAAATGGGTTTGGCCAAAGTCAAAGTGTTGAATTGGCAAGGTTTGGTGGCACCAAAAGGAACACCCAAAGCGATCATCGACAAATTGAACGCAGCTGCCAATGAGGTTTTGAAGGACCCTAAACTCAGGGCGCTGATGCTTGAGCAGGGCAATGAAATGGGTGGCGGTACACCCGAAGAATTCAACGCCTTGATCAAGTCAGAGGCTGCCAAGTGGAGTGTTGTGGTTAAAGTCGCCAACATCAAGCCCGAATAAGGCCTCAATCGGCTGAGCTAGAGGTTCAGCCGATGTAATGGCTCTTAAAGGCTTGTTGTGTTGAGAGACTTTTCATCAAATGTCGGGACATCTTTTTATCAACTTGCTGACAATTTATAATTAGATTTGATATTTGATGTCCCCTATCAACGCTGGTTATGTTTATGCCATTTTGGGAGCCATTGCCTTTAGTGGCAAGGGCATCTTGATCAAGCTCAGTTATTTGCACAAGGTCGATGCAATGACCTTGATCATGTACAGGATGTTGTTTTCTTTGCCCTTTTTTCTGTGCATGGCGATTTACGCAGAAAGACGTGCCAGGCGCCAAGGTCATTGTTTGAGCAAGAAGGACATCCTAGGCGTCATGGTCTTGGGGTTCATTGGATACTACTTCTCAAGCTATTTGGATTTCTTGGGTTTGCAATTCATCTCCGTCAGCCTTGAGCGACTGATACTTTATTTGAACCCCACCATGGTGTTGCTTTTGGGTTGGGTTTTGTACAAGCGCAAAGTTACTCCCCAGCGTTTCATGGCCATGGCCGTCAGTTATTCGGGTGTATTGTTGGTTTTTGGGTTTGAGGTGTTGTCTGCGGGCCCCGACGTGCTGACGGGCTCGGTGTTGGTTTTTTTAAGTGCCTTGCTATACGCGTGCTATATGGTCTTTAGTGAGCACATGCTAAAAAAAATGGATTCATTGAGACTCGTGGGTTGGGCCAGTACGGTCGCGTGCATATGCTGCATTGCTCAATTTTTGCTTTTAAGACCCATTGAGATGATGCATGTCGATGATGCTGTATTGGGTTACTCGGTGATGAATGCGTTGTTTTGCACGGTCGCTCCGATTTTGTTTGTCATGTTTGCCATTGAGCGCTTAGGCCCATCCTTGACCTCGCAAATCGGTATGATTGGGCCCATGTCAACGGTGATGATGGGCTACTGGTTTTTAAATGAACCCATTCATGCAGTGATAGGATTAGGCACTCTCTTGGTCATGGGGGGCGTGTTCATGGTTACAAAGTTAGGAGTTAAATAATGGATTTAGGGATCAAAGGAAAATGGGCTTTGGTGGGCGGAGCCTCCAAGGGTTTAGGTTTTGGCTGCGCCAAAGCGTTGGTTTTGGAGGGTGTGAACGTGTGTATCGTGGCGAGAACGCTTGGGCCTTTGAATGAAGCGATCAGTGCCTTGAAGGCCTTGAATCCTTCTGTCACAGTTTTGGGTGTAGCTGCAGACATCACCTCCGAAGAGGGGCGCGAAAGCATTTGGAACGTACCCCATGGCCCTGGAAAAGATTACGATATTGTGGTCACCAATGCCGGTGGACCTCCTCCAGGGGACTTTAGAAATTGGGACCGCACAGCCTGGGTCAAAGCATTGGATGCCAACATGTTGACCCCCATAGAGTTGATCAAAGCCACCGTTGACAAAATGGCCGAAAGAGGATTTGGCCGAATCATCAACATCACCTCTGGCTCAGTCAAAGCGCCCATTGACAACTTGGGACTCTCCAATGGAGCCAGAAGTGGCTTGACGGGCTTCGTGGCTGGTTTGGCCAGAACAGAGAAAATGGCCGGCAACAACGTCACGATCAATAATTTATTGCCCGGTGCGTTTGACACCGATCGCATTCGAGAAACCATGAAAGGTGTGGTCGAAAAAACTGGTAAATCCATGGAGGAGGTCGCTCAAATGCGAGCCAAAACCATACCCAGTGGACGTTTTGGTAACACCGATGAATTTGGATCGACGTGTGCATTTTTATGCAGCCAGCACGCCAGTTACATCACCGGCCAAAACATTTTGATCGATGGCGGGGCCTACAAGGGAACGCATTGATTCGTGCTGACTTGTGGCGAGCCTTTTCGTCAAAGGCCCTTCTAAGCCATACGTCAAAGCCAATTTTATTCAAATCACAGCAGGAGAAAACTTCATGACCAGAACCGTCAAAGCCATTCGCATTCATCAGCACGGTGGTGCTGAGCAGTTGAGACTTGATGACGTGCCAATTGGCGAGCCAGCTCAGGGTGAGATCCGCATCAAGCACAAAGCCATCGGACTCAATTACATCGATGTGTATCAAAGAATGGGTTTGTACCCCATGCAAATGCCCTTGAGCATGGGCATGGAGGCCTCTGGCGTGATTGAAGCCGTGGGTGAAGGGGTAACGCACTTGAAGGTTGGGGATCGTGCTGCGTACGCAAGCCAACCGCCTGGCAGCTATTGCCAAGAGCGGGTGATGCCCGCCAAATGTGTGTGCAAGTTGCCCGATGCCATCGATTTTGAAACGGGTGCTGCGATGATGCTCAAAGGCCTGACCGCACAATACTTGCTCAACCGAACCTTGCCTCAAGGCGGCTTGAACAAGGGGGACTTTATTTTGTTCCATGCTGCTGCCGGTGGCGTTGGTCTGATTGTTTGCCAATGGGCCAAAGCATTGGGCTTGCAATTGATTGGTACGGCAGGCACCGATCAAAAATGCCAATTGGCCAAAGACCTTGGCGCCTCCTACATGATCAACTACTCAAAAGAGGATTTTGCTGTTCGTGTCAAGGAGATCACGCAAGGCAAAGGCGTCAAGGCGGTTTATGACTCGGTCGGCAAGGACACTTGGGACAAGTCATTGGATTGTTTGGCGCCATTTGGCTTACTTGCTAGTTTTGGAAATTCATCGGGCCCAGTGCCTGATTTTTCTCCGGGCATCTTGGCTGGCAAGGGTTCGCTGTATGTAACGCGTCAGACGCTTTTCTCACACATCAGCTCTCGCGAAAGTACACAGGCCATGGCCGACGATCTTTTTGATAAGGTCAAGAGTGGTGTGATCAAGATCAGAATCGATCAGCGCTATCCTTTGGCCGAGATTCAAGCCGCTCACAAAGACCTAGAAGCTCGCAAAACCACGGGATGTACCATTTTGACGCTTTGACCTTGGCCACCTTGGACAAGACCGTTCTTTGTTACTGAAAGCGGTCTAGACTGGCCCAAGATCGATCGCAAAAAAGGACGTCGAGGCTTTAGGGCTGGACGTCCTTTTTTTCATCAGGCGAGTTTCCAGGATCTCTGGACTTCATGAGTTCATCCAAGATCAAAAGTGTTGCGCCCAGGGTGATGGCGCTGTCGGCCAAGTTGAATGCTGGGAAGTGCAAAGTGGACCAATGAAAATCCAAAAAATCAACCACGTATCCATACATCAAACGGTCCATCACATTGCCCAAAGCGCCCCCCGCAATCAAAGCCAGAGACCAGCAAAACAAGGCTTGGTTCTTGTTCGTGTAAATCAATCGGTACATCACTGAACTCGCAGCAACACCTAAGAGGGTAAAGAACCACCTCTGCCAACCCCCATCGGAGGCCAAAAAAGAAAAGGCCGCCCCCGTGTTGTGGACCCGAACGAGGTTAAAAAATGAGACGATCTCTTGACTTTGAGCATACACAAACTCCTGAACAACCATGTACTTGCTCAGTTGGTCCAGTGCAATCACCAGCAAAGAGAGTCCCAAGCAATGCAACACACGAGAGGGCGGTGCGTCTTTGTTGTGATCGAGGCTCATGCAAATTTTCGGGTTTCACCGCTACTGAACAAATTGCTAAAGCACCTGGCACAAAGCCCAGGGTGCTCGGCGTGTGAGCCCACATCTTGCTGATAATGCCAGCAGCGCTCGCATTTCAGGTGGCTGCTGGCTTTGGGTGAGACGTTTAAAGCTGAGCCCAGATGCAACTGAATGCTTGATGTGATCATCACAAACTTTAAATCCTCTTTTAAAGAGCTCAGCAGCGTGTGATCTTCCGCATTCAAGGTCAAGTCCACCTCAGCTTGCAAAGAGGCACCCACCTCGCCTTTGGCCCTGAGCGTTTCAATCTCTTTGTTGACCGAATCTCTGATGTCCCGAATTCTGTTCCATTTGTTGATCAAAGACTCGGTGCTATCCATGGGTTGGAATTTTTCAGTGAAGATGCTCTCGGTGTGTCCCAAGACAGCCCAAGCCTCTTCTGCTGTAAAGCTTAAAAAGGGTGACATCAAGCGCAACAAAGACTGGGTGATGTGCCAAAGCGTGGTTTGGGCACTGAGCCTTGCATGAGATTTTTGTGCGGTGGTGTACAACCTGTCCTTGAGGATGTCAAGGTAAAAAGCCCCTAAATCCTCAGAGCAGTAAACCTGCAACTTGCTGACCACTGGATGAAACTCGTATTGACCAAATAGACCGCCTTCAAAGATGCCTTTGCTCATGTCAAAGTTGCCTGTGATTTCACGTTGCAATTGCGCCAAGCGCTGCAGGGCGTATTGATCAATTTCAAGCAAGTCTTGGAAGTCAACGCGCTCACTTTGAACATCAAAGTCACTGATGTTGGCCATCAAAAAGCGAAGCGTGTTTCGAATGCGTCGGTAAGCATCGACCACTCGAGCCAAGATCTTGTCATCGATGTTGAGGTCCCCAGAGTAGTCGGTTGAGGCCACCCACAAGCGCACAATTTCAGCACCCAGTTTGTCGGTCACTTCCTGCGGAATGACCACATTTCCCAAAGATTTGCTCATCTTTCGTCCTTGCCCATCCGTGGCAAAGCCGTGTGTGAGCAGACCCTTGTAAGGGGCTCTTCCGTACAAGGCGCAACCCAAAAGCAAAGAGCTGTGAAACCAGCCACGGTGTTGATCATGTCCTTCTAAATACAAGTCGGCCTCGGGCCCGCTGTCGTGAAAGGGTGCTCGGTCATAGGCGAGCGCGTGTGAACCTCTGAGCACGTGTTCAAAGGTAGAGCCAGAGTCGAACCAGACTTCTAAGATGTCGGTGCTTTTGGTGTAGAGGGGTCCTTCGTCCGCGCCCAAAATGTCTACATCGCTCAAACGACTCCACGCCTCAATGCCGCCCGCCTCGATCACATCAGCAGCTTGATCCAAAATCTCAAGCGTGTTGGGATGCAGCTCGTTGGTCTCTTGGTGGATAAAAAAGGGCAAAGGCACGCCCCAACTGCGTTGCCTGGAGATGCACCAATCGGGGCGATTGGCTATCATGTCCCTAAGACGAGTTTTGCCATTGGAGGGATAAAAAATGGTCTGTTCAATAGCATCAAGGGCTAAGTTTCGCAAAGTTTTTGGGGACTTGTGTTTTGTAAAAACTCCCTCACCTTCGTCCATGCGAATGAACCACTGAGCTGCTGCTCGGTAAATCACTGGCGTTTTGTGACGCCAGCAATGAGGGTAACTGTGGGTGATGGTGTGCGTTGCGAGGAGACGATTCGCTTGCCTGAGGGTGTTCAAGATGCTTGGGATGGCTTTCCAAATATGTTGTCCACCAAAGAGCGGGAAATCTAGCGCATAAACACCATTGGCTTGAACTGGATTCAAGATCTCGTCATAGCTCATGCCATGGGATTTACAGCTGTTAAAGTCATCCACCCCATAGGCCGGTGCGGAGTGCACGATGCCAGTGCCTTCGCTGGCTGTGGCATAGTCGGCCAAGTAAATGGGAGCGTGCCTCTTAAAGCCTTCATGCTCTTGAGCCAAAGGGTGTTCAAATTCAAGATCAGCCAGGCTTTGCCCTTTGGTGGTGGCCAAAACTGTTCCAGATAAAGCCCAGCGTTCAAGGCATTTCTCAACCAAATCACTGGCCACCAACATGATGCCTTTTTCGGTATCGATCAAGGCGTAATCGAGCTCTGCGTTTAAATTCAAAGCCTGGTTGGCTGGGATGGTCCACGCGGTGGTGGTCCAAATGACGGCATAGCTAGGCTTGCTGAACTTGGGCAGTCCAAAGGCCTGTGCAAGTTTCTCAGGTTGAGCGCACAGGAAGGCCACATCCAAGGTGTCACTTTTTTTGTCGGCGTACTCAATTTCAAACTCTGCGAGTGAAGATGCGCAATCAAAACACCAATAAACAGGCTTCAAGCCTCGGTAAACAAAGCCGTTTTCGATGACCCGTTTGAAGGCCCTGAGTTGACCCGCCTCGTTGACAGGATCCATGGTTCTATAGGGACGCTGCCAGTCGCCGAGTACGCCTAAGCGTTGGAAGTCTTCACGCTGCTGATCAATTTGCTCGTTGGCATATGATCGACTCTTGCTTTGCATGTCGTCTCGACTGAGTTGACGTCCGTGCAATTTTTCGATGGCGTTTTCAATGGGCAAACCGTGGCAATCCCAGCCAGGGATGTATTGCGCGTCAAAACCAGCCAGCTGCTTGGATTTAACAATCATGTCTTTAAGAACTTTGTTCAAAGCGTGGCCGATGTGCAGTTTGCCATTGGCATAGGGCGGGCCGTCGTGCAAGACAAACAAAGGCGCACCGTGTCTGGCCAAGCGAAGTTTTTGATAGGTTCCCTCAGCGGACCAATTTTTAACCCAATCCGGCTCGCGCTTGGGCAAGTCACCTCGCATCGGAAATGGCGTGTCGGGCAAATTGAGTGTTTTTCTGTAATCGGTGTTTTGAGTCATGAAAGAGGAAATGAGAGAAGGGTAGAGGTCAAAAAAATCTAGTGTTCGCGAGCTGCGTATGGAGACAAGTGAGGCTCTTTATGTGCTCGGATGGCTTTGAAACCACTCACGTGCAAGATCGCAGTCTTCTTGGATGCCCTTTTGCAAGGACTCCAAACTGTCGTATTTCAATTCGTCGTGGAGTTTATGGAGCAATTCAATTTTGACGATTTTACCGTAGCCGCCCTCCATTGAGAGTCCTCTTGGCCAATCCAAGCAATGTGTTTCAAGCAAGATTTGCCCTCCATTGACATCGTTGGCGTCCAAGGTCGGGCGAACGCCAAAATTGGCCACGCCGTGCAAAGCTGTTGGTGCCAAGCCATGCGCTAAAACCACAAAAATTCCTTGGGTTGCCGCACTTTTGGCTTTAAAGCGAATGTTGAGGGTTCTGGCATTGAGGCTTCTGCCCAATTGACGTCCAAAGACCACATGCCCGGAGATCGCATAGGGACGCCCAAGCAATTGAGAGGCTTCGTCCATTTGTCCTTTGCTCAGAGCCAAGCGCACAGCCGAGCTTGAGACGCGAAGGGCGTCGTTTTGCTGCGCTGGGATCTTGGGATCAGCAGGCGTGGGCCTTGATTCAAAAGCATGACTTCTGGGCAAGGAGATTTGATAGCTGTTCATTTTTCCCACATCCAAGCCCAAGGGTTGACCGATTTGGGTGAGCATGTGGTGGTCACCGACCCTTTGTTTGCCAAATCGAAAGTCGTCTCCAACCAAGATGTATTGGGCGCCTAGGCCGTGGATCAAAACATCTTGGATAAAGGCTTGTGGGCTTTGATTGGCCAAACGTTCATCAAAGCGCAAGACCACGCACTGATCAACCCCACAACGGTTGAGCTCATCGAGCTTGTCCCTGAGGTTGGCAACCCTCGGGGGGGCAATGGAGGGGTTGTGTTGAAGCTGGGCAAAGAACTCTCTTGGATGGGGTTCAAAGGTCATCACGCAACTGGGCACGCCTCTGTGCCTGGCTTCTGAGTTGAGCAAGGCCAGCATGGCTTGGTGTCCGCGGTGGACACCATCAAAATTACCTATGGTCAATGCGCAATGCTTGGCCAAATTAGGGTGTTGAAATCCTCTGAAAATTTTCATGTTTGATGTCAAAAAGTCCAAAGATTCATGTTTGTCATGAAAAGAAGGTATATTGTCTATGCAAAGTGAGTGTGTCCCGGTCAAGAGCTCTTTTTTTCATGAATTTTGCCACCTCGTGTGATAAAAGAACTCTGGACAAAGGCCGCACTGCAGTGAGGTGGTCATTTTGGGTTTTCTCAAAGGGAGGCGTTCATTGAAAGTTTTGAAGTTATCCGCACAAGGTCTGCCACAGTCATGGATTTCGCTAGAGCAAGCGGTGATCCATTATGCGGCCAACGATGTTCGTTGGGAGGCAGGTGCCCAGATCGCTGTATTTAGAGGTGGACACAATGCGATCACAGGAAAACAATCCATCATCACGGTCAACAGCATCATTGGCACCAGAGGGGTCCCCAACATCAGCCCCTTTTCATTAAGACCAGGGCTGACCAACGGCAAGCTGTTTGCTCGAGATCGAAACATTTGCGCTTATTGTGGCGGCTTGTTTTCTGAGTTGGAGTTGACCCGAGAGCACATCATTCCTTTTGCTCAACAAGGGGTCGATACCTGGATGAATGTGGTCACGGCTTGTCGCTCTTGCAACCACCGAAAAAGCAGTCGAACGCCAGAGCAAGCCAGGATGCCACTTTTGTACACGCCTTACGTGCCCTCATTGTGGGAGGATTTCATCTTGAGAAATCGTCGTATTTTGGCCGATCAAATGGAGTTTTTGACAGCACATTTGCCTAAAAACTCAAGACTCATCGATCAAACCCTCTTGAACGACTAAGCTGTTTGCGTTTTGAGCCAGTTCTCTATCACTCTGGGGTAAAGCAAGTGTTCTTGGGTGAGCACCCTAGTGGCCAAACTGTTTGGCGTGTCATCGGGTAAAAGCGGGACCAGTGCTTGGTCAATGATGTGCCCAGCATCAAGCTCCTCGCTGACCCAATGCACGCTTGCACCTGAAAACTTAACGCCTGCTTGGATCGCTCTTTGGTGCGTATGCAGCCCAGTAAAGGCGGGCAACAAAGAGGGGTGAATGTTCATCACCTTGTTGGCGTAATGGGAGACAAAAAACGGGCTCAAGATGCGCATGAAGCCGGCCAAAACAAGCAGCTCGGGCTGGTGGGGTTCAAGCCTTTGTATCAAGGCCTCTTCAAAAGCGCGGCGAGGATGGGCGTCTTGATGAAAGTGTCGATGGTCTACCACCGCGGTTGGCAGGCCTTGTTGTTGAGCCCACTCAAGGCCCTGAGCCGAGGGGTTGTTGGAAAGCACAAGGCCGATTTGGGTCTGAAAGCGTTCCAGCCATTGTGCCTTTTGAGCCCGATTGACGATGCTTTTCATGTTGGATCCCCCGCCGGAGATCAAGATAACGATATTTTTCATGGGAGATGAAACTGACGGTTGGGACATGGAGATAAAGGCAAAGTTTCAGGGGTTCAAGGCGTGTTCAAGTGTCACTTGGAGGGTGTTGTTTTTCTGAAAAACTCAAGGGACATGGATTCTTTCAAACCTTTGAACAGATTGTCCATCAATTTCAACGCTTTCTAAAAACATCGCTGCGGGTCGCACCCATGTGCCACCCTCGTTTTTCAAGGCCTCATAGACCACCATGGTTTCCAACGACTCGCTGTGAAGCGCCATGAAGAGGACTTTGTAGAGCCCGCCCTTGTAGTGTCGGTAGGTGCCAGGATCGATAAAAATAGTGGGTTTTGGCATTGGGTCGCTCATGGGTGAGAGAATACACCCATATGCATCCAAAATTACTTCTCCAAGCTTGTAGCGACCTGGTTCGTGCGGTGATCCAATTTGATCACCCAGCCGACGCCGTTGTTTCCAAATTCTTTCGTGATCATCGTAAAACTTACGCCCTAGGCCAAAGAGAGAGGTCGTTGTTGGCAGAAACGGTTTACAACGTTTTGCGTTTTAAGCTGCGCTACGATCACTTTGCCCCCTCGGGCTCTGGTCCTAAAGAGAGACGATTGGCGATCCTGGGTTTTGCTCAGTACTTGATGGACCAGTCCCCGACAGGCGCTCCCAAAATGAGTCTCAGACCCTCAGAGGTGCCGAAGAAAAATCCCAGCAAAGATGCGCAGCGCTACAAAGCCAATGAAGCCGCACAAAAAAA
>Ga0136641_1000309_pt1 | contig 20838 bp, 13 predicted proteins | sample EliLak1302023Y_FD_115312 | JGI IMG/M metagenome (GOLD analysis project Ga0136641, IMG submission 115312) | Freshwater microbial communities from Elizabeth Lake, Yosemite National Park, California, USA - 13020-23Y | ecosystem: Environmental > Aquatic > Freshwater > Lake ...
ATTAACTGCAACTCGCCGCTTCGCTGGGATGATCGCATGTTGGAATCGCTATTTGAATACAGCGAAGCTGGGCAGCCTTGTGTGCTGACGCCGTTTTTGTTGATGGGTGCAATGAGTCCAGTAACAATTCCGGCCTCTCTTGTGCAGCAAATTGCAGAAGCATTGAGCGGTATTGCACTTGCGCAACTTGTTCGTCCAGGTTGCCCAGTGGTATTCGGATCATTCCTTTCAAATATCGATATGCAATCTGGTTCCCCAATGTTTGGAACGCCAGAATCTGCAATGGGACTTCTTTGCACTGGTCAGATTGCGCGTCACTTTAAATTGCCATTCCGTGGTGGAGGTGGCCTAAACGCGGCCCAGACTGTTGACGCCCAAGCCGGTTACCAGACTTTGATGACAATGCACGCAACATTCCTTGCCGGCACTAACTTCGTTATGCACGCAGCTGGCTGGCTCGAGGGTGGCCTTGTCGCTTGCTACGAGAAGTTTGTAATGGATGTTGAAATTCTGCAGGCTATGAAAGCTGAGTTCACACCATTTGAAATTGATGAGGCCTCGCTAGCATTTGAAGCACATGAAGAATCAGGACACGGCGGTCACTTCCTAGGTACACAACACACCATGGAACGTTTCCGCGATTGCTTCTACCGACCATTCCTGTCATCAGCGGACAACTTTGATCGCTGGTCACGCAATGGTTCCAAGACAACAGATGTGCGGGCAAACGAAATTGCTCACAAAATGATCGGCGAATACGAACCACCAGCAATGGATTCTGCAATCAAAGAAGAACTTGATGAATGGGTCGACAAGCGTAAGAAGGAGTTACTGGCATGAAATCAGATATCGATATTGCTCGGGCAGCTTCAACTGAATCAATCGTTTCAGTTGCGGCAAAAATTGGTATACCCGCGGATGCGGTTCTGAACTATGGACCTACCAAAGCCAAAATCAACATGGATTTCATATCCACGCTGAAAAGTAAGCCGCGCGGAAAATTGATTCTGGTTACTGCAATGACGCCAACACCTGCGGGTGAAGGTAAGACAACCACCACAGTTGGGTTGGGCGACGGTCTTAATGCCATTGGCAAAAAGGCAATCATCTGCATACGCGAACCATCACTTGGTCCTTGCTTTGGCATGAAGGGTGGCGCTGCCGGTGGCGGCTTTGCTCAAGTAGTTCCAATGGAAGACATTAATCTGCACTTCACTGGTGACTTCCATGCAATTGGCGCTGCCCATAACTTGCTGGCTGCCATGTTGGATAACCACATCTATTGGGGCAATGAGCTTGGGATTGATGTAAGACGAATTGCCTGGAAGCGCGTAATAGATATGAACGATCGGGCACTTCGCGAAATCACGGCTGCACTCGGTGGACCTGGAAATGGTTACCCGCGCGAAGCTGGTTTCGACATTACAGTTGCCAGCGAAGTCATGGCTATTTTTTGTTTGGCCATGGACCTAGATGATTTAGAGCGCCGCTTGGGCAACATTGTTGTTGGTTACACCCGCGACAAAGTTGCAATCACTGCCGCTCAACTCAATGCAAACGGCGCTATGACAGTACTTCTTAAAGATGCCTTGATGCCGAACTTGGTTCAGACGCTAGAGAACAACCCGGCGTTCGTACACGGCGGGCCATTTGCAAACATCGCGCATGGCTGCAACACGGTTTTGGCAACAGATACCGCATTGCGCCTTGGTGATTATGTTGTTACTGAAGCAGGTTTTGGCGCAGATCTTGGCGCCGAAAAATTCTTTGACATCAAATGCCGCAAAGCTGGTCTAGCACCAGATGCTGCGGTAATCGTCGCTACCGTTCGAGCTCTTAAGATGCATGGTGGAGTTGCTAAGGATGATCTTGGTAATGAAAATGTTGCAGCCGTGGAAGCAGGATTGGTTAATCTTGGTCGCCACATCCGCAACGTGCAAAAGTTTGGCGTTCCCGTTGTTGTTGGCGTGAACAACTTCACTACAGATACCGATGCTGAATTCGCTGCCGTACAAAAGTTCTGTGCCGAAATGGGCGTATCCGCGATTCGCTGCACCCACTGGGCCGAAGGCAGTAAGGGCACCACAGAGCTCGCAAAAAAGGTTGTTGAAATTGCCGAAAGTAACTCGGCAACCTTCAAGCCGCTCTACCCAGACACCATGTCACTTTGGGACAAAGTTTCAACAATCGCAACCGAGATCTACGACGCTAGCGAAGTTGTTGCTGACAAGAGCGTGAAGGATCAGTTCAAAGTATTCGAAGATGCTGGATACGGGCACTTCCCGATCTGCATGGCAAAGACTCAATACTCATTCTCAACGGATGCTGCTGCCAAGGGCGCACCTTCTGGTCACACGATTGCGATTCGCGAGGTGCGATTAAGTGCCGGAGCCGAGTTCATAGTTGTCGTAACTGGAGACATTATGACGATGCCTGGCTTACCAAAGGTTCCCGCAGCAAATAGCATCAAGCTTGAAAATGGAGAAGTTGTCGGCTTGTTCTAACAAATTGATAAAACGATGGACAAGTGTTGCCCATGACGCATAATGTTGCGCCATGGGCAACACTTATTTGGCGGAGAGTAGTTCCGTTCAATCAGTAGATCGAGCCCTAACGATCCTTGAAATTTTGGCGCAACGCGGTGAATCAGGGGTAACTGAAATCGCTGCGGACCTCGGGGTTCATAAATCAACGGCGTCTCGACTTATGACGGCGCTACTAAACCGCGGCCTAGTTGACCAGGTGTCTGATCGCGGTCGATACCGACTAGGACTTGGTTTAGTTCGGCTTGCTGGATCTGTCACCAGTTCACTGGATGCAGTTTCCGGATCGCGAGCGGTAACTAAAGCATTGGCAACCCAAGTCGGTGAGACAGTCAACATCGCCGTGCTCGACAACAACCGAGTGCTTTACGTTGATCAAGTGATTGGTCCTTCTATGGTTTCCATGCGAAGTTGGCTTGGCCACAGCGTCCCAACGCATTGCACTGCTAGTGGCAAGGTGTTAACCGCTTGGCTCGATGAGGCTGATCGAGTTTCAGCCCGGCCAAGTACCTGGCAGGCACTGGCGGCCAACACAATTACCTCAGGTGATGCCTTAGAAAAAGAACTGGCAAGAGTGCGGGAACTTGGATTTGCCGTCGCAAATCAAGAAATGGAACCAGACTTTATGGCTGTAGCTGCGCCAATTCGAGACGAACACGATGAAGTAACTGCAGCACTTGTGATTTCTGGGCCAGCAAGTCGAATCAAGCCCGAAGATTTCGCATCGTTAGGCCAAATTGTGAAACAAAGTGCATCCAAGCTTTCGGGTAATCCGAACTTCTGGCGAGAGTAAGGTTTTTGCTTATGAATTATCAAAATTTAACTGAGCTTTTCATTAACGGAAAGCGCCAAGGTAGTTCCTCTGGCGAGATCCGCAATGTATTGCATCCTGCTGATGGACACCTAGTAGCGACTTTTCATGAAGGCGGTGCAGCCGACACCGTCTCGGCAATCGATGCCGCGCGGAAAACTTTTGATGGCACGCATTGGTCTTCGTTTAGCGGCGAGCAACGCGGAAAGATTCTGGAACAAGTCGCCGAGATTCTGGAGCGCGATAACGAATTATTTGCGCAAGCCGAATCTGAAGACACTGCGAAACGAATCGTTGAAGCTAGATACGACATTGCTGATGTGATTTCAGTTTTTCGTTACTTTGCCAAGTTGGCTTTAAAGTCCCATGAGCGCGAAGTAGATCCAGGTCGGGAAAATGTTCGTAGCACCATGACTGCTGAACCAATTGGTGTGGTCGCGATGATTACGCCTTGGAACTATCCATTACTTCAAGCCTCGTGGAAAATCGCGCCAGCAATTGCAAGTGGATGCACTTTTGTTATAAAGCCGAGTGAACTTACGCCAACAACAACTTCGATGATGATGGATGTGCTCAATGAAGCCGGACTTCCAGCTGGCGTGGCAAATCTAGTTCTTGGATCTGGCGCGGTGGCTGGCGGACCACTTAGCACTCACCCAGGTGTTGACATGGTTTCATTTACCGGAAGTTTGGCAACGGGTAAGCGTTTGATGATCAATTCTGCCGAGACTATAAAGCGAGTAGCGCTGGAACTTGGTGGCAAGAATCCAAACATTATTTTTGCAGACGCTGATTTAAATGCAGCCATTGACAATGCGTTAACCGCTGTCTTCTTGCACTCTGGTCAGGTTTGTTCATCGGGTGCAAGGCTCTTAGTCGAAAAAAAGATTCATGACCAAGTCGTTGATGAGATCTCACGGCGGGCAGATCTAATCCGACTTGGCGGTGCGCATGATGATGATGCGGAAACTGGAGCGCTAATCAGTGCTGCGCATCGAGACAAGGTTGAACGATACGTGGCAGATGCAATTGCCGAAGGTGCCGTACTGCGCGCCGGCGGTAAGCGCCCAGAAGGATCGCAGTTTGCAAACGGTTTCTTTTATCGCCCAACAGTTTTAGATAACTGCACCACCGAGATGTCCTGCGTGCAAGATGAATCGTTTGGACCGATCTTGACAGTTGAGACTTTTGAAACTGAGGAAGAAGCAATCGAACTTGGTAACGACACAATCTTTGGACTGGCTGGAGCCGTCTGGACTAACGATTCCGAAAAAGCCCAGCGAGTTGCGCGCGGACTTCGGCATGGAACTATTTGGATCAATGATTATCACCCTTATGTGGCTCAAGCCGAATGGGGCGGCTACAAGCAATCTGGTAACGGTCGCGAGCTTGGCGAGGCTGGACTTGCAGAGTATCTAGAGCACAAACACATTTGGCAAAATCTTGCTCCAGCGGCTTCGGAGTGGTTCGTTCCAGCGAAAGGTGAATTAAATGTCTGATAGCACCAGTGCGATATCGGTAAAAAATCTTTGGCAAGTCTTTGGACCTAATCCAGACAAGATTGTGGGAAGTCCTGATGCCAGTTTGCCGCGCGCGGAATTGCGAGAAAAAACTGGCAATACTGCAGCCGTTCGCGACGTTTCCTTTGATGTTGCACCAGGTGAAGTCTTTGTAGTTATGGGCCTATCTGGCTCTGGAAAATCAACCTTAGTTAGATGTCTAACCAGATTGATCGAACCAACCTCAGGCAGTGTTGTATTAAACGGAGAAGACATCATGAAAGCAAATGAGGCGCGGCTTCGTGAGTTGCGCCGCACTAAGTTTTCGATGGTGTTTCAGAATTTCGGATTGTTACCGCATCGTAAAGTCATTGACAACATTGCTTTTGCACTAGAAGTAAATGGTGTAAGCAAAGAGAAGCGTCATGCGCGAGCAAACGAAGTTATTGAATTAGTAGGCTTACAAGGTTTTGCCTACGCTTATCCAGAACAACTTTCTGGAGGTATGCAGCAACGAGTTGGTTTAGCTCGGGCACTTGCGGTAGATCCGGAAGTTATGTTTCTAGACGAACCATTTTCTGCCCTTGATCCATTGATTCGCAGAGATATGCAAGCAGAGGTTATGCGCCTTCACGAAGAACTAGGCAAAACCATGGTCTTTATTACTCATGACTTAGATGAAGCCATAAAACTTGGAGATCGAATTGCGATTATGCGCGATGGTGCTGTTGTGCAGATGGGTACTCCGGAAGACTTAATTGCAAATCCCGCTGACGAATACGTATCTGAATTTACCCGCGATGTACCAAAATCACACGTTATGACCTTGCGCACTATTGCTCGACCTGCGCAAGCACAAGAAAAAGTGTCAACAGCAACTTTGCCTTCAAGCACAGTTATTCGCGACTCCACAAATCAAATTTTGTCTGCAGATGGTTCCGTCACAGTTCTTGATGGAAATATATCTATAGGTGTGGTAAATGCTCAGGATGTATTGCGAGTGATCGGTGGAGGCATTAAGTAATGCTTAACCGCAAGATCCAGGTAGCCATCATCGTTTCACTTTGGGCGGTCCTGGGTGTGCTCATGCACGGCAAAGCTACCCAACCTCTTGATGCATCGACATTGACTCCCATTCAATCCAAGTTCGGAGACTGGGCTGCCAAAATAGACTCCCAAAGAAACACTGGCTTTTTATTCAAGTACCTATTTAATCCACTTCGTGCTTTCGTAGATTCGTTTGTGAAACTAATCCGCGATGTCATCAGCCTGCCTGAAGGCCACAATCTAATTCCGGTTTTGGGTTGGTCCGGCGTTGTTGCGCTGTTTGCGTTTGTGATCTACGCAACCTCAAATATCAGAACCACAATTCTTGGGATTTTGCTATTAGTCGGTTGCGGTATTCTGGGCGTTTGGACACAGACCCTTGACACACTTGCATTAACAATTGCTGCCGTGGTTTTGTCTGTAGCTATCGGATTGCCTCTCGGAATTTGGGCCGGGGTTTCTAATCGTGCGTTGACCGCGTTAACACCTATCCTTGATTTTGCTCAGATCATGCCTACCTTTGTGTATTTGACGCCATTAGCGTTGATTTTTCTGATTGGTCCCGCCTCAGCAACAATCGCCACAATGGTTTATTCAATTCCGCCAGTCATTCGCATCACGGCTTATGGAATTCGACGGGTACCAACGACCGTAATTGAGTCCGCCACATCAATGGGTTCTACAAAGGGACAAATCCTAAAAAAGGTGCAGCTGCCACTCGCACGGGAAACCATCATCGTTGGTGTGAATCAGTGTGTGATGGCTGCGCTTTCGTTAGTTACGATCGCATCGTTAATTGATGCACCAGGACTTGGAAAAACTATTCTCCTTGCACTTCAAACATTGAACGTTGGAAAAGGATTCGTTGCGGGATTGGCAATCGTATTTCTGGCGATTATGTTGGACCGTTCCGCTAGTGCCGCTGGTGCCCGCGCACGGAACTTTGTCCCACCTACAGAATTGCAAATTAGGAGTCGTCGTCTGAACATTGTTATTGCTGGTGCGATTGCAATTACATTTATGTTTCTATCACGCACAATATTGACACTGGCAGTATTTCCAAGCAGTCTAAATGTTGGCAAGCACGTCGAGAACATAACAAACAGCATATTGCTCTGGGCAAAACATAACGTTTATTTCTTAACCGATGGTTTACAAAACGCGATCACTGTCTCGTTCATAAACCCACTCGAGTGGATCCTTTCAGGAACTCCCTGGTTCCTCACTATCGGCATGATTGTTGGAGTCGGATTTCTTATTGGCGGAGCTCGTCCGGCATTAATTGCAGCTTTGTCATTTGGCGGCATCTTCGTGATTGGACTTTGGCAAGATAGCATGCTGACTTTGACTCAGGTACTGACTGCAACAGTTCTAACGCTTTTACTTGGCGTCGCATTGGGAGTTGGAGTTGGCCGAAGTTCGACATTCGATCGCCTCATGCGCCCAATTTTGGACGCAGGGCAAACCTTGCCAGCCTTCGTTTACATGGTTCCACTACTTGGCCTCTTCGGAGCTACCCGTTTCACCGCGATCGCAGCCGCTGTTTTCTATGCATTTCCGGTCGTTGTGAAACTAGTAGCTGAGGGCATTCGAACTGTCCCAGTAACAATGATCGAATCTGCAACAGTGTCAGGATCCACATCATGGCAAATGATTACAAAAGTACAACTTCCAGCCAGCCGAAAGTCACTAGCATTAGCAATTAATCAAGGATTAATCTACGTCCTCGCTATGGTCGTAGTAGGTGGTTTGGTTGGCGGTGGCGGACTTGGTTATGACGTGGTCAACGGCTTCGTGCAGTTGTCGCTTGTAGGCAAGGGTCTCGCTGCTGGGCTCGCGATCGTGTTTATGGGAATTGGACTTGATCGAATCTCGCAGTTCGGCGCAAAACGCGGAAGCTCCGTGGATCGCATTTAGATTTCTGCCTCACGCGAGTGAGACAGATTGATCATCAGGTCGATGGTCACTCTCTCGGAGGGAAAAAGGATGAGCAAAGTAAGCAAGCGTGGACTTGGTATCGCCATGTCCACAGTTGTCGCTCTTGTGCTGAGTGCATGTGGCGGCGGCGTGAATAACGCATCAACGTCAACAGCGCCAACCGGAGCAGCGCTAGCCGACTGTGGTACTTGGTCAATTGCCATGAACCCATGGGTTGGTTACACCGCAAGTGCCAGCATTGTCGCAGAAGTTGCGCGGCAGAAGCTTGGCTGCACAATCAACCAGAAGGACCTGGACGAACAAGTTTCATGGCAGGGCTTCCAGAGCGGCGAAGTAGATCTCGTTGTAGAAAACTGGGGTCACCCTGATTTGGTCAAGAAATACATCACTGATGCAGGCGTCGCAGTTGATCTTGGCAGCCAAGGTAACCAAGGTGTTATCGGTTACTACGTACCACCATGGTTAGCTAAGGCACACCCAGATATCACTGACTGGAATAACTTGAACAAGTATGCAGATATTTTCAAGAATGCTGAATCAAAGGGCAAGGGCGACTGGATCGAAGGAGATCCGAGCTACGTAACCAACGGTAAAGCGCTTGTAAAGAACCTAAAGCTGAACTTCAACGTTCGCTTCCTAGGCTCTGAGGCTGCACTAATCGAAGCATTCCGTGCTGCTGAGACAAACCAGAAGGCCGTCATCGGTTATTTTTACGAGCCACAATGGTTCCTCAACGAAGTCCCGTTAGTTAAGGTTAATTTCCCGGCATACACAGATGGTTGCGATGCAGATCCAGCCATGGTTGCTTGTGATTATCCACCGTACCCACTGAACAAGGTTGCTTCAAAGAAGCTCGTGGACTCAGGATCGAACTTTGCGATCCTTGCCAAGAACTTCAGTTGGACCAATGACGATCAGAATGCGGTTGCAAAGGACATCGAAGTTAACAAGATGGATCCTAAGGCAGCTGCTGACAAGTGGATCGCTGCAAACCCAGACAAGGTTGATGCTTGGCTGCAAGGAACCAAGTAATACTCGAGTCAAAAAACCGGCCGCCCGAAAGGGTGGCCGGTTTTTTATTCCCCAGGGAGGCTCGATTTGATAAGTCACTGAATATCTCAAAAAACGACTTGACCCAAAGCATCACTAAGAGGACGATTATGTTGTTGCGCACAACGCACTCTGTTGCATAGTTCGCAACAATAGATTTGAAGTGAATGAGGGTTAACTGTGAAAAAAATTGTAATCATCGGCGGCGGAATTGTTGGCTGTTCACTCGCTGATGAGTTAACTGAGCGCGGCTGGACCGATGTGACCGTGCTTGAGCAAGGTCCGATGCCTGCGCCAGGTGGATCAACTTCACATGCACCAGGGTTAGTGCAAAAAGTAACTGGCAACAAGACTTTAGCTGCGATGGCAGATCAAACTATCAAAAAACTTTTAACAGTTGAAACCGAAGAAGGTCCAGGCTTTTACCAAGTTGGCTCACTCGAAATCGCAACCACCCCAGAACGCCTCAAAGAATTACACCGTCGCACCGCATGGCTACATGCTTACGGTTACGAAGCTGAAGTAATTTCCCCAGAGCGCGCTGGTGAACTACATCCAGTTCTTGATCCAAAAGCAATCCTTGGTGCGATCTACTGCCCGACTGACGGAATTGCAAAATCAGTTCGCGCAGTTCAAGCCTTACAACGCCTTGCCGAATCTCGTGGCGCAATTTTTAAAGATCGCACTGAAGTGATTTCAATTGAACAAGAAGCTGGTCAAGTAACTGGTGTAATGACGGATCAAGGATTCTTCCCAGCCGAGATCGTGGTTTCTTGTGCTGGCATTTGGGGTCCAAAAGTCGGTCGCATGTTTGGTATGGCAAAAGCCTTCCAGCCGCTAGCCCATCAACTTGCTTGGACTGAAGACATTGCATCCCTTGCTGATCAAACTGAAGAAATCACAATTCCAATCATGCGTCACCAAGGTGAGGATCTCTACTTCCGCCAGCGCTTTAATGCAATGGGTATCGGCTCTTACTTACACCGCCCACTCCCAGTTGAGTCAGAAGAAATTCTGCCATTTGATAAAGCTGAAATCATGCCAAGCCAAATGTCATTCACTGCTCCAGAGTGGGAGCCCGTTCAAGGTATTGCTGGAAAAGTTTTGCCAGAACTTAAGGAAGCCAAAATCGCCGAAGGCATGAATGGCATGTTTTCATTTACGGTCGACACTTTCCCGCTTATGGGCGAATGGAATGGCCTCAAAGGATTCTGGGTTGCCGAAGCAGTTTGGGTTACCCAGTCAGTTGGCGTAGCGCGCGCAACAGCTGAGTGGATTATCGATGGCCATCCAAAACTTGCAGTGCACGAATGCGATGTAAATCGATTTGAAGCACACCAGCTTGGACCAAATCACATCGCAATGCGTGGTGCCCAAAACTATGTTGAGGTTTACGACATCATTCATCCATTGCAGCCAATGGAAAAGCCTCGGCCACTTCGCACCACAGGTTTTTACCATCGTCAGCAAGAACTCGGAGGCTACTTCCTAGAAGCATCTGGCTTCGAGCGTCCACAATGGTACGAATCTAATAAAGATTTAGTTGCTAAATATCCAACGCCAGCGCGCGACGAATGGTCCGCGCGTTATTGGTCTGCGATCATCGGAGCCGAAGCGCAGTACGTGCGCGAGAATGTTGGACTATTCGATATCACAGCACTAAAGCGCATTGAAGTTACCGGTAAGGGGTCCATGGAATTCTTAATGGAACAAACCACAGGAAAACTCGATAAAGCTCCAGGTTCAGTTACCTACTGCCTGATGCTTACTAAAGATGCTGGAATTTTGTCTGATGTAACAGTTACTCGATTAGCTGAAACTCACTTCATGATTGGGGCTAACAACACAATCGATGTGGCCCGCTTGAAGGCCGCCGCTCCAGACACAGTTCACATCAAGGATGTAACTTCTGGAACCGTTGGTCTTGGGTTGTTTGGACCGCAGGCTCGCAAGGTGGTAGAAACACTTACCAATGTTGATGTATCAAATGAAGCCTTTGGTTACTTCAAGGCTAAGTCGCTTTACCTAGATCAAGTTCCAGCAACACTTTGGAGACTTTCCTATGTCGGTGAACTTGGATATGAAATTTACACTGACGCTGACATGGCCTTAAAGCTTTGGGACACCTTGCTCGAAGCTGGTAAAGAGTTTGGAATCATTCCAGCTGGTCGTGGTGCCTTTAACTCGATGCGCCTGGAAAAGGGTTACCGCTCTTACGGAACTGACATGACGAGTGAGCACAATCCGCATGAAGCTGGCTTGGCATTCTCGGTACGTAAAGGTGGCGGCTACATCGGCGCTGATGCATTTGAAGCCTTGGACCCCGCAGCAATCACCAAAAAATTGGTTTGCCTAGTATTTGATAATCCAGAACACGTGGTGATGGGTAAAGAACCAGTATTCGTAAATGGAGTTCCAGTTGGATACACAACCAGTTCATATTTTGGCCATTCCATTGGCAAGCAGATTGCCTACGCTTGGCTACCGATCAACCACACCACTCTTGGCACCCAAGTAACCGTCAAGTATTTTGACTCAATGTATCCAGCTGTGGTTAGCGATGACCCACAGTTTGATGCCTCTATGTCCCGACTGCGCTCTTAATTAACAATAGATAGGCTCTAAACATGGCTACCACGACCCGTCGACGAAGTGTCGAATTACCTGAACATCCCGATTTCTTATGGACGGCAAAGGTTGCTCCAAAAAAGGTTTATGACGTCATCATTATCGGTGGTGGTGGTCATGGACTATCTACTGCTTATTATCTTGCCAAGAACCACGGCATCACCAACATTGCAGTGCTCGAAAAAGGCTGGCTAGCTGGTGGCAACATGGCACGCAACACAACTGTTATAAGGTCCAATTACCTGTGGGATGAATCAGCTGGAATTTACGAACACTCACTAAAATTGTGGGAAAATCTAGAAGACGAAGTTGGCTACGAAATGTTCTTCAGCCAACGCGGTGTAATGTCGTTGGCTCACAGCGTAAGTGACTTACGAGCTAAAGCGCGCAATTACCATGCTAACAAAATAAACGACATCGATAGCGAGTGGTTGACTCCTGAGCAGGTAAAAGAAATTGCTCCAATTGTGAATATCAATCCAGATGTTCGCTACCCAGTACTTGGTGCTACTTACCAACCGCGCGGCGGCATTGCAAAACATGACTGGGTTGCTTGGGGTTATGCAAAAGCTGCTGCCGACTTGGGCGTTGACATTATTCAAGGTTGCGAAGTTACTGGCTTCGATATTCGTGATGGAAAAGTTCACGGCGTAAAAACCAATCTTGGACCAATTGCCGCACATAAAGTCGGCATGGTCGCTGCTGGTCACTCCAGCGTGTTAGCAAATCTTGCAGGCTTTGATATTCCGATTCAAAGTAGGCCATTGCAAGCACTAGTTTCTGAACTACTAGAACAAGTCCACAACACTGTAATCATGAGCGGCATGGTGCATGTTTACGTAAGCCAGGCCCATAAAGGCGAATTAGTAATGGGCGCAGGAACTGATGCTTTCAATTCCTACGCACAACGCGGTGGTTTTCATGTGATTGAACATCAGTTGGCTGCAGCAATTGAATTGTTCCCGATTTTTGAGCGAGCCCACCTACTTCGCACTTGGGGTGGCATAGTCGATATTTCTCCCGATGCCTCGCCAATCATTGGACATACGCCAGTTGATAACTTATTTATCAATACTGGTTGGGGTACTGGTGGTTTCAAGGCAACTCCTGCGTCCGGTTGGACCATGGCACACACCATTGCAACTGGTGAACCACATGAATTAAATGCCCCATTTAGCCTGGACCGCTTTATCACCGGTCACTTAATTGACGAGCACGGCGCAGCCGGCGTAGCCCACTAGGAGTCTGAGATGTTACACATTCCATGCCCTTACTGCGGCCCGCGCGATGAAACTGAATTTCACTATGGCGCTGGCGCAAATATCTTTTACCCAGAACCAACAACCGCAACTGATGAAGAGTGGTCGAAGTTTGTATTCATTAGAGAAAATCCAAAGGGCTGGCATGCCGAGCGTTGGGTGCACTCTGCTGGATGTCGACGCTGGTTTAACGTGTGGCGAAACACCATAACTCACGAATTCGGCCCAACTTATAAACCATTTACCGAGCAACCAAAGAGACCAGTATGAGTAATGTGACTTTCAAGTTCGATGGTGTTGATTATGTTGGCCAAGCTGGTGATTCATTAGCCGCTGCCTTGTTGAAGAATGGCGTATTGCATTTCACTGACAGTACTTATCGAGACCGACCACGTGGAATTATGGGCCTTTGGATTGATGAACCAAATGCGTTGGTAAACATTGATTCAGGTGCCGGCGAACCTATGGTTCAGGCCACGACGGTTGAAGTCGTCGAGGGTCTAGTCGCTCGCAGCCTTTCTGGAATTGGTGACTTGCCAGATACTCGTGATCTGTCCAGATACGATCGGGCTTATCGGTACGCAGATGTTTTAGTAGTCGGTGCTGGATTATCTGGCTTGGCAGCGGCAAAAAAGTATGCTGACTTGGGCAAGATAGTAATCATCATGGATGACAAGCCTGAAGTTGGCGGTCACGCAAATCAGTGTGGTGAAATTATTCCGGCTGAACTTATGTCTGTGCTCACCCGCGAAAATGTTACGCACCTACAGCGCACCACAGTAATTGGAACTTATGACCAAGGTTATGCAGTTGCGGTAGAACGTCGAACCGATCATGTAAGCAGCAAAGTGTCAACTGATGTTGCCAGAATTCGTACCTGGCACGTGCGAGCTGAACACACTGTGCTTGCGACCGGTGCTTTCCAAAGACCACTTGTTTTTGCTAACAACGATCGTCCGGGAATCATGCTTTCCCATGCCGCAGCTACTTATGTTGAACGTGGCGTAACAAAATTCAAGACCGCCGTAGTTGTCACTATTGATAATCAGGGCTACATCGATGCAATTCGCTTGCACAAATCTGGAATTCGCGTACTTGCGATTGTCGATGTCCGAAAGAAGTTGTCGAAGGCCAGCAATAAGTCAGCTCGAAAGCCAGCCGAGAAACTTGGGATTCGAATCATCAAGGGTGCCACTGCACTTGATACCAACGGCACTTTGGATGGAATTCTTTCCAGCGTCGTCGTCAGTGACCCTAAGTCTGGCTTAAGAGAGACGATTGCTACTGACTTGCTTGCAATTTCAGGTGGCTGGACTCCGACGGTTCACTTAGCTACTTACATCGGAATTAAACCGACGTGGAGTAAAAAGCGAGCAGCATTCATAGTGAATTCAAAAGTTAAGAGCATCAGCACAGTTGGTATGTTGGCTGGAGATTTCGAAGAATATGAACCAGCGGTGTTTTTTGGTCCAGAACTTGACGATACGCAAGCCTTGGTCGCCTATGTAGATCATCAGCGTGATGCAACCTTGCGCGATCTGCGTCGTGCGGTCGGCGCTGGCATGATCAGCATCGAACATGTTAAGCGCTACACCGCCATTGGTACCGCACATGATCAAGGTAAAACTAGCGGCACGCTAACTATGGGCTTGATTGGAAACCTAGTTGGTTTAGCGCCTGATGAAATTGGCTCACTAACCTTCCGGCCTCCATACATTGCAGTCCCCTTCGCAGCCTTGGCTGGGCGCGAACGCGGATTACATACCGAACCAATTCGCACTACTTCGATACACCCATGGCATGTTGCTGCCGGCGCTCCGATGGAAGATGTTGGGCAATGGAAGCGTCCTTGGTTTTTCCCAAAGCCAGGCGAAGACATGCATGCTGCTGTGTTGCGGGAATGTCGGGCTGCTCGCAATGGCGTAGCGGTTATGGATGCAAGCACTTTGGGTAAAATCGACATTCAAGGTAAAGACGCAGGTGCTTTCCTAGATCAGGTTTACACCAACATGTTTTCGACGCTCAAAGTTGGCATGAGCAGATACGGCTTAATGTGCGGTGTCGATGGCATGGTCTTTGATGATGGAGTAACAACCAGACTTGGCGAAAATCATTGGCTGATGACAACAACAACCGGTGGAGCTGCAAAAGTTATGGATTGGCTCGAGGAATGGTTACAGACTGAATGGCCACACCTTGAAGTATTTTGCACATCAGTTACCGAACAGATTGCAACTGTCGCCATCGTTGGGCCAAAGAGCCGTGAACTTTTAGCTCTGCTTTCACCTGGCCTAGATGTTTCCAAAGAAGGTTTCGCCTTCATGGAAAACAAGTACGCAGATGTTGCAGGAATTCCAGCGCGCATCGCTCGAATCTCATTCTCAGGCGAACTTGCATACGAAGTAAATGTCTCTGCTTGGTATGGCTTAGAGCTATGGAACAAGGTTATGGAATTAGGTGCTTCGCTAGACGTCACGCCATACGGTACCGAATCCTTGCACGTACTTCGTGCTGAAAAAGGTTTCGTAATTGTCGGCCAAGAAACCGACGGAACCCAAACCCCAGATGACTTGGGTATGGATTGGATTGTGTCAAAAAAGAAAGACTTCATTGGCAAGCGCTCATTTAGTCGTGCCGACACCAGCCGACCAGATCGGCATCAGTTGGTGGGCTTGTTGCCTGATACTTCGGAATTTGTAATTCCTGAAGGCTCATACTTTGCTGAGATTCAACATAAAGGCGCTACTCCACCGATTCCACACATTGGTTATGTAACGAGTTCTTATTTCTCAGGTGAACTGAATCAATCATTTGCCATGGCACTAGTGCAAAATGGGCGAGCGCGAGTTGGCGAGCGAGTTGCCATTGGAAATGAAACTGCAGTAATCACAGAACCGATCTTTGTCGATAAGGAGAACGTGCGTCGCGATGGTTAAGGTAAATAGCGCTATAGCCACTAGCCCACTTGGTGGCGCAGTGCATGGTGGAGTAGACAAAGGCATTTACATCGAAGAGGTTCCATACACTCCTGGAATTGACTTGCGAGTTGACCCAAGTTCGCTGGCTTTTGCAGCCGTCAACCAGGCACTCGGATTGACTTTGAATCCGCAAGTTGGATCAGTAGTGCGAAAAAATGCCGATTGCATAGTCAGCCATGACCAACAACCAGATGCTAACGGCATAAGTGCACTTTGTCTGGGTCCAGACTGGTGGCTACTAACCGGCACTGCCGATATTCAGTCGTTACTAAAGCCAGTGCAAAGCGCACATCACATTTCAGTTGTTGATGTCAGTGCCCAGCGAACCAAACTAGAAATCTATGGCCCAAAAGTTAAAGAAATTTTGGCCCATGTTTGGGAACAAGATTTACGGGATGCTAATTTTCCAATTGACACTTGTACTCAAGGTTTGATGGCAAAATCTCCCGTCATTCTTTGGCACTGCTGCGAAAATTGCTATCTAATATTTGTTCGCTCTTCTTTTGCGACACATCTCTGGGAAGTTCTGTCTGATTCAACTGTTGAATACTTGTAATTACTTACTCGGAAGTAGGAAGAGTGACTGCTGTAATTCTTGACGGGATCGCAACTGCGGCAAAGGTGAAGCAAGGCCTGGCTACCCGCGTAACTGAGCTGCACGCAAAGGGTATCTACCCCGGACTTGGCACAATCTTGGTTGGTGACGACCCAGGTTCACATTCATATGTCGGTGGCAAACACAAAGACTGCCACGAAGTTGGAATCACCTCCGTGCGCGAAGACTTACCTGCTACTGCAACACAGCAAGATGTTATGGATGCAATCGCGCGGTTAAATGCAGATCCAACTTGCACCGGATACATCGTGCAACTTCCACTTCCCAAGGGACTGGATTCTAATGCTGCGCTGGAAGCGATTGATCCTCGAAAAGATGCCGATGGCTTACACCCAACGAATCTTGGTCGATTGGTTCTTGGTGAACCAGCACCGCTTCCTTGCACTCCGCGAGGAATAGTTGAATTACTTCGCGCATACGAAGTCAACATTGATGGAGCCGAAGTTTGTATCGTAGGTCGCGGCGTAACTGTCGGAAGACCACTGGGCTTGCTGCTTACTCGTCGTAGTGAAAATGCGACCGTTACTCTCTGCCACACTGGAACTAAAGATATGTCAGCTCACATTAAGCGTGCTGACATTGTGGTGGCTGCAGCTGGCGTGCCACATTTCATAAAGCCTGACATGATCAAATCCGGTGCTGCACTAGTTGATGTCGGTATTACTCGTACGGATGCTGGCTTACTTGGTGACATTGATCCAGCTTGCGCGCAAGTGGCTGGCTGGATTGCACCAATGCCTGGCGGCACCGGCCCAATGACTCGTGCCATGTTGTTGGCGAACGTAGTTGATACGGCAGAAGGAAATCTCTAGTGGCAATTAAAGAATATGACTATTTGATAATTGGCGGCGGATCGGCTGGCTCAGTTCTGGGCAATCGACTTTCTGAAAATCCAGATAATGAAGTTCTAGTTTTGGAGGCGGGACGCAAAGACTCTTGGTGGGATGTTTACATCCAGATGCCAGCTGCCTTAACTTTCCCGATCGGTAACAAGTTCTATGACTGGATGTATGAAACTGATCCCGAACCAAATATGAATGGCCGCCGGGTTTACCAAGGCCGCGGCAAAATCCTAGGTGGCTCAGGCTCAATTAACGGCATGATTTTCCAGCGCGGCAATCCTATGGATTATGAACGTTGGGCTGCAGACAAAGGAATGGAAAACTGGGATTTCGCTCATTGTTTGCCTTACTTCAAGAAAATGGAAAATGCTACAGGCGTTCCTAACGACTCTACTTACCGTGGTCATAGTGGTCCGCTTTATCTCGAAAAGGGTCCAGCTAAGAATCCACTTTTCAAAGCATTCTTCGACGCCGCAGTAGCTGCTGGATTCAAACGAACTGACGATGTGAACGGCTTTAGTCAAGAGGGCTTTGGTCCATTCGATAAAAATGTTAAGAACGGCAGACGTTGGTCTTCTTCAACGGCATACCTGCATCCAGTTATGAATCGCAAGAATCTAACCGTTGCAACTCGTCACCAAGTTCATCGGGTAATTTTCGAAGGCGACAAAGCTGTTGGCGTAGTAGCTCAGCGTGGTAAGAAAATTACAGAGTACCGCGCCAAGAATGTTGTGCTTTGTGGCGGTGCAATAAATACTCCGCAGGTGCTACAACTTTCTGGAATTGGCCCGGCTGAACTTCTAAAGCAGCATGGCATCGCAGTAGTAAAAGATCTGCCAGGCGTTGGGCAGAATTTGCAGGATCACCTAGAGGTTTACATTCAGCATGCCTGCAAGCAACCAATCACTATGAATCCAAATCTAAAGTTATGGAAGCGACCATTTATTGGGGCAGCCTGGATGTTTGCCCGAAAGGGACCTGGCGCTACAAACCATTTTGAAGGTGGTGGATTCGCTCGGTCAAACGACACTGTGAAGTATCCAAACTTGATGTATCACTTCTTACCAATTGCAGTTAGATACGACGGAACTGGTATCGAGCAAGGACATGGATACCAAGTTCATGTTGGGCCAATGTATTCCGATGCCCGCGGTCGAATAGAAATCAACAGTGCTGATCCAATGGCAAAACCATCAATCCTGTTTAATTACCTTTCTACCGAGCAAGATAAGCGCGAATGGGTTGAAGCTATTCAAGTAACCCGAAAAATCTTGGCCCAATCTGCTTTTGACCAATACAGTGATGGCGAACTATCCCCTGGCCCGTCAGTTCAAACTCCGGAAGAGATTTTGGATTGGGTTCGTAAGGATGGCGAAACTGCCTATCACCCTTCATGTACTGCAAAAATGGGTACTGATGAGATGAGCGTAGTTGACCCAAACACCATGAAAGTGCACGGTGTCGAAGGGCTTTACGTTGTGGATGCCTCGGTATTCCCTTACGTAACAAACGCCAACTTGTATGCCCCGACCATGATGGTTGCCGAACGTGCAGCTGACCTGATTCAGGAAAAGCCAACTTTGGCTCCTGAATATGTTGAGTGGTTCAAGAACTAATCGCTAGGGCGTAACTACTAAAGTTTTTTCTTTACTGTTAATAATTACCAACCCAATCAAAATCAGACATGATCCGATAATCTGCCAAATATTCATTGCCTCACCCAGCACAATAATGCCGAGCATGATCGCTACAAACAGAATCACATAAGTGGTGTCGCTTGCCACTCCAGCACCGGCTTGCTTAATCAGAGTTTGAATCATGATGTACGTGATTCCAGTTCCAACAACACCCAAAATCAAAATCGAAATCAACGAAATATTTGAAGCATCAGTCGTGATGGTTACAAACCACGGCAAGATTAAAGTGAAATGAATCGATGCACACAGCATTTGTCCGGCAGCAATTGAAGTTGGCGTAAACGAAACATTGGCAAAGTTTCGGCGCGCATACACAAGTCCAGCTGCATAGCTTGTGGTTCCGATCATGATTGCGCCGGTTCCTAAGGCATCAAAGTCGCCAAGACCTGACCAAGGGTGAGCAATGAATACGGCTCCTAAGAAACCCATGCTCAAACCAGTTACCCGACGCCAAGTTGGGTTTTCTTCTGGGATAAACAACAGCACAAAACCAAGGGTCACCAACGGAACAAGTGCGTTCCAGATACTCACTTGAACAGTTGTGATGCGACTTACCGCAGTTGCCATGCCAACAAAGGAAACCGTGTTAAACAGCAATGCGGCAATGTTTAACTTGATCCAAATTTCTTTACCGCGTGGGTAATGATCTTTAGTTACCAGCAGGACCACTGCAAGTGTGGCTGCCGCAAGTACGGTTCGTCCCCAAGCAACTTCAAGTGCCGAAAATGACTGAAGGGCAAAGTGTGCCCACATGTAGTTGCCACCAAAGAGCACTGAGACTGTTATAAAGAGTGCAGTGTGTGACTTTGCAGGTGCGGTCATCGATTATCTAGTGCAAGTGCGGCTAGTGCGGCGTTGACAATAGCCCCTGATGACAAGTCATTCATGTTGTACAAATCTTTCACTGTTCCAGACTGACCAAATGAGTCAACACCAAGTGATACACAAGGCACTCCAATTGCCGATCCCATCCATGCCATCGCATGACTAGATGCATCTTGGATTGTGACAATTGGTGCGCGATCACCAATGACTGACCAAAGTGGGCCAGGCAAACTTGGCGCAGATGCAGTTCGCACTGCTTGGCGCAAAGTGCGTTGCCACGAGCCGTACCAGCGATCCGCGCTGGTTACGTCGATAACATGCGCTGCCACACCTTCGCTACACAACTCTTGGGCGGCTGCCAAAACCTCTGGCATGACAGCGCCAGAAGCCACTAAGTGAACCATAGGTACTCGCTCGGCATCAGTTGCCCCACGCAAATCTGGAAACTGTTCGAAGGCATCAAACAAGCGATATCCGCCACTCAACACTTGGCGACGCAAAACTGCATCTCCAATTCGCTTCCGAGCTGCCTCAAATGGGGCTTGATCTAATGGACGGGTAGTTAGTCGGAAGTAGAAAGCCCCATCGTCATATGGCGCCGCGGTTTTCAACTCTGATGGCCCGGCGGCAACTCGAGTAATTGCATCAGCCAGCATCCAACTCAAGGCTGTGCCGTATGTCGGCTCGATGAAAGTAACACCAGGCAATTCCATGCCGATAGAAGCAGTAATCGTTGACTGATGCGCGCCACCTTCGGGAGCCAAAGTAACACCACTTGGGGTGCCCGCAATGATAAATCGGGCTGCGGAGTAAGTGCCATAGATAAAGGCATCAAGGCCGCGACAAACAAAGGGGTCATAAACCGTACCAATTGGAATCAACGGTTGATCTGACAAATCCCATGATAACCCGAGCTGTCCGAGCAACAAGAACAAGTTCATTTCACTAATGCCAAGTTCAATGTGTTGACCAGTTGGACCTTCTGCCCATTTGAGCATCGGATCTTCATTCCAGGCCCGACGTTCTTCGGGTGAATAAATTCCGTTTCGATTTATAAACCCGGCTAAGTTCGTAGAGGTCGCCACATCGGGCGCAGTCGTAACCA
>Ga0136641_1000310_pt1 | contig 20750 bp, 23 predicted proteins | sample EliLak1302023Y_FD_115312 | JGI IMG/M metagenome (GOLD analysis project Ga0136641, IMG submission 115312) | Freshwater microbial communities from Elizabeth Lake, Yosemite National Park, California, USA - 13020-23Y | ecosystem: Environmental > Aquatic > Freshwater > Lake ...
CTGGGCCACTACGAACGCTTCATCACGACCCGGATGAAGAAGGCCAACAACTTCACCGCCGGCCAGATCTACAAGACCGTGCTGGAGAAGGAGCGCCGCGGCGACTACCTCGGCAAGACCGTTCAGGTCATTCCGCACGTCACCAACGAGATTCAGGAATTCGTCAAGCGCGGCGCGGCAACGCCCGGTGCGGCCGCCTTGGACGTGGCCATCGTGGAAATCGGCGGCACGGTGGGCGACATCGAAAGCCTGCCCTTCCTGGAAGCCGTGCGCCAGATGAGCCTGAAGATGGGCCCGAACAACACCGCCTTCGTGCACCTGACCTATGTGCCGTGGATCGCCGCGGCGGGTGAACTGAAGACCAAGCCGACCCAGCACACGGTGCAGAAGATGCGCGAAATCGGCATCCAGCCCGATGTGCTGTTGTGCCGCGCCGACCGTGCCATCCCCGACGAAGAGCGCGAGAAGATCAGCCTGTTCACCAATGTGCAGCCGCACGGCGTGATCAGCATGTGGGACGTCGACACCATCTACAAAGTGCCGCGCATGCTCCACGAGCAGGGCCTGGACGAGATGATCTGCATGAAGCTGCAGCTGCTGACCAAGCCGGCCGACCTGCGCCGCTGGGACGCCCTGGTGCACGAGGTGGAGCACCCGCAGAAGACGGTGAAGATCGCGATGGCCGGCAAGTACACCGACCTGTCGGACAGCTACAAGTCGCTGAACGAAGCGCTGCGCCACGCCGGCATCCACAACCATGCCAAGGTCGACATCGAGTACGTCGATGCCGAGTCGCTGACGCCGGACACGGTGGGCCAGCTGGCGGCCTTCGACGCCATCCTGGTGCCCGGCGGCTTCGGCAAGCGCGGCATCGAAGGCAAGATCGTCGCGGTGCAATACGCCCGCGAACACAAGCTGCCCTACCTCGGCATCTGCCTGGGCATGCAGGTGGCGACCATCGAATATGCGCGGCACGTGGCGGGTCTGACCGACGCCAACAGCACCGAGTTCGAGCCCGACAGCCCGAACCCGGTGATCGCGCTGATCGAGGAATGGCAGGACCGCGACGGCAGCATCCAGAAGCGCAGCGCCAGCAGCGACCTGGGCGGCACCATGCGCCTGGGCGCGCAGAGCTCCGACGTCAAGGCCGGCACCCTGGCGCACCAGATCTACGGGCCGGTGGTCACCGAGCGCCACCGCCACCGTTACGAGGCCAATGTCAATTACCTCGACCGTCTGCAGCAGGCCGGCCTGGTCATTTCAGCGCTGACGCAAAGCGAACGCCTGACCGAAATCGTCGAATTGCCGCAGTCGGTGCACCCCTGGTTCATGGGCGTGCAATTCCACCCCGAATTCAAGAGCACGCCCTGGGGCGGTCACCCGCTGTTCAGCAGCTTCGTGAAGGCGGCCATCGACCACCACCAGCGCCCGGCCAACGACGCCCAACCGCCGACCACCGTCGCGGCGGCGGTCGGCGCAGCCTGAAGGAGTTGCCTTGAAGCTTTGCGGCTATGACGTCGGCCTCACGCGGCCTTTCTTCCTGATCGCCGGCCCCTGCGTGGTCGAAAGCGAGCAGTTGCAGATGGACGTGGCGGGCCAGCTGAAAGAGATGACCCGCGCCCTGGGCGTTCCCTTCATCTTCAAGAGCAGTTACGACAAGGCCAACCGCAGCAGCGGCACCACCTTTCGCGGCCCGGGCATGGAGCGCGGCCTGGAGATTCTGGCCAAGGTCAAGCGCGAACTGCAGGTGCCCATCCTGACCGATGTGCACGAGGTTTCGCAGATCGCTGCGGTCGCCGCCGTGGTGGACGTGCTGCAGACGCCGGCCTTCCTGTGCCGGCAAACCGATTTCATCCGCGCCGTGGCGCAATGCGGCAAGCCGGCCAACATCAAGAAGGGGCAGTTCCTGGCGCCCCATGACATGAAGAACGTCATCGAGAAGGCCCGCGCCGCAGCGCGCGAAAAAGGCCTGCCCGAAGACGTCTTCATGGCCTGCGAACGCGGCGTCAGCTTCGGCTACAACAACCTGGTTTCCGACATGCGCAGCCTGGCCATCATGCGCGAGACCAACGCGCCGGTGGTCTTCGACGCCACGCACAGCGTGCAGTTGCCGGGCGGCCAGGGCACCAGTTCGGGCGGCCAGCGCGAATTCGTGCCGGTGTTGGCCCGCGCGGCCATCGCGGTGGGTGTGGCCGGCGTCTTCATGGAAACCCATCCCGACCCGGCCAAGGCACTCAGCGACGGCCCCAACGCCGTGCCGCTGAAGCACATGAAAGCGCTGCTGGAACAACTGGTGGCGCTGGATCGCGTGATCAAGCAGCAGCCTTTGTTAGAGAACGATTTTTCCTGCTGAAAGACACCGCATGCCCGCAGCCTATCTGATCGTCGAATCGCAAGTCAGCGACCCTGAACTGTTCAAACACTACATGGCCGCTGCGCCGGCGGTGGTGAAGGCTTTCGGCGGCGAATACCTGGTGCGCGGCGGCCGCAGCGCGGTGCAGGAAGGCGACTGGAATCCACCCCGCATGACCGTGATTCGCTACCCCAGTTTCGAGCAGGCGCAAGCCATGTACGAAAGCCCCGGCTATGTCGCAGCCCGCGCCTTGCGTCAAGGCGCTACGGCCTGCTTCAACATGGTGCTGGTCGAAGGCGTCGACGCGCCGCCGGCCTGAAGCCGCCTTGTCTGCCCAGAATTCAATTACTGCCTGAGGAATCGAATGAGCGCCATTGTTGACATCGTCGGCCGGGAAATACTCGACAGCCGCGGCAACCCCACCGTCGAATGCGACGTGCTGCTGGAGTCCGGCACCATGGGCCGCGCGGCCGTTCCGTCGGGTGCTTCCACCGGCAGCCGCGAAGCCATCGAGCTGCGCGACGGCGACAAGAAGCGCTACGGCGGCAAGGGCGTGCTGAAGGCCGTCGAGCACATCAACACCGAGATCAGCGAATCCGTGCTGGGGCTGGACGCGTCGGAGCAAGCCTTCCTCGACAAGACCCTGATCGACCTGGACGGCACCGAGAACAAGGGCCGCCTGGGCGCCAACGCCACGCTGGCGGTGAGCATGGCCGTGGCCCGCGCGGCGGCCGAGGAATCGGGCCTGCCGCTGTACCGCTACTTCGGCGGCATGGGCCGCATGAGCCTGCCGGTGCCGATGATGAACGTCATCAACGGCGGCGCCCACGCCAACAACAACCTCGACCTGCAGGAACTGATGATCATCCCGGTGGGCGCGCCGTCCTTCCGCGAAGCGGTGCGCTACGGCGCCGAGGTCTTCCACGCGCTGAAGAAGATCATCGACGCCAAGGGCATGACCACGGCAGTGGGCGACGAAGGCGGCTTCGCTCCCAATGTGGCCAGCCACGAGGCGGCCATCCAGATGATCCTGGAAGCGATCGACGCGGCCGGCTACGTGGCCGGCGAACAGATCGCCCTGGGCCTGGACTGCGCGGCCAGCGAGTTCTACAAGGACGGCAAATACCATTTGGCCGGCGAAGGCCTGCAGCTGAGCGCCCCCGAGTGGACCGATGTCCTGGCGACCTGGGTCGACAAGTACCCCATCATCAGCATCGAAGACGGCATGCACGAGGGTGACTGGGAAGGCTGGAAGCACCTCAACGATCGCCTGGGCAAGAAGGTGCAGCTGGTGGGCGACGACCTCTTCGTCACCAACACCAAGATCCTGCAGCGCGGCATCCAGGAAGGGGTGGCCAATTCCATCCTGATCAAGATCAACCAGATCGGCACGCTGACCGAAACCTTCGCCGCCATCGAGATGGCCAAGCGCGCCGGCTGGACCAACGTCATCAGCCACCGCAGCGGCGAGACCGAAGACAGCACCATCGCCGACATTGCGGTGGGCACCAACGCCGGCCAGATCAAGACCGGCTCGATGAGCCGTTCCGACCGCATGGCCAAGTACAACCAGCTGCTGCGCATCGAGGAAGACCTGGGCGACGTGGCGTCCTATCCCGGCCGCGCCGCCTTCTACAACCTGAAGTAAGGCCGGGCGGCGCCGCTCATGCGTTGGACCACCGTCGTCATCGCTGCGCTGCTGCTGCTGGTGCAGGCCGACCTGTGGTTCGGCAAGGGCAACCTGCCCTACGTGATGACCTTGCGCAAGCAACTGGTGGCGCAACGGGCCGCCAACGAGCAGGCCCGCCAGCGCAACGCGCGCGTGGCCGCTGAAGTGGTCGACTTGCGCGTAGGCCTGGAGATGGTGGAAGAGAAGGCGCGCGCCGAGCTGGGCATGGTCAAGCCCAACGAAATCCTGGTTCAGATCAGTCAACGCAAGCCGTGAATTTCACCGGGCTGGAGCTGGCGGCCGCGCTGATCGCCGTGGTCATGGTGCTGGCCAATCTGCGCATCAACCCCATCGGTTGGCCGCTGGCCATCCTCAGTTCGCTGATGTACGCCAAGATCTTTGCCGACAGCAAGCTCTACGGCGAAGCCGGCCTGCAGTTCGTCTTCGTCGCGCTGGCCTTGTGGGGCTGGTGGCAATGGCTGCGCGGGCGCGGCGACGATGGGCAGCCCTTGCAGGTGCAGGTGCTGCCGGCGCGCCGGCGCTGGCAGGCCGCAGCGGCCACGCTGGCCGCCTGGCCGCTGCTGGGCCTGTTGCTGTCGCACGCGACCGACAGCGACGTGCCCTACCTCGATGCCCTGCCCACCGTGGCCAGCCTGACGGGGCAATTCCTGCTGGGCCGCAAGTACATCGAGAACTGGGCCGTGTGGGTGGCGGTGAACGGCTTCAGCATCGCCCTTTTCGCCCACAAGGGCCTGTGGCTGACCGTCGGGCTGTACGCCGTGTTCGCGGTGCTGGCGCTGGCCGGCTGGCGGGCCTGGCGGCAGCAGTTGCAGCATGGCTGAGGCGGCGCTGCGCATCGCGCTGATCGGCGCCGAGAGCACCGGCAAGACCACGCTGGCTGCTGCCTTGGCCGCCCGCCTGGCGCAGGACACCGGCCTGCGCGTGACCTGGGTGCCCGAGTGGCTGCGGCGCTGGTGCGACGAAAACGGCCGCACGCCGCGCCAGGACGAGCAGCGCGCCATCCTGCAAACCCAGCATGCGCACATCGACGCCGCCGCCGCCAGCCACGACGTGGTCGTCTGCGACACGACGGCCGTGATGACGGCCGTCTACAGCCGCATCGTCTTCGCTGACCGCTCGCTGGACGCGCCGGCCGCCGCCCTGCACCGCGGCATTGACCTGACCCTGCTGACCGCGCTGGACCTGCCCTGGGTGGCCGACGGCGCCCAGCGCGACGGCCCGCAGGTGCGCGGGCCGGTGGACAGCACGCTGCGCGAACTGCTCAGCGCGCACCAGCTGCCCTGGGTGGCGGTCAGCGGCAGCGGCAGTGCCCGCCTGGAACGCGCCGTCGCAGCAGTGGCCCCTTTGCTGCGCGACCGCGCGCGTCACTGCACGGCGCGGCTGCCCGGGGGCTGATCGGCTGGCGGGGTGAACATCTCGCCGACGTCGATGGCATCGAATCGGTACTGCAGGCCGCAGAACTCGCAGCCCACTTCGACCAGGCCGCGCTCTTCGATCAGGCTGTCGCTTTCCTCGCGGCCCAATCCGCGCAGCATGCCCTGCACGCGCTCACGCGAACAGGTGCAGGCGAAGCGCGGGTGCTGCGGCTCGAACACGCGCAGCGTTTCTTCCCAGAACAGGCGGTGCAGGATCGCCTCGGGCTTGAGCGTCAGCAACTCGTCGCGCGTCAGCGTGGCGGCCAGGATCGCGATGCGGTTGTAGGCCTCGCTCAGGCTGATGTCGTCTTCATTGCGACGGCCGCCCAGATTGCCCTCGCCCTGCACGGGCAGGCGCTGGATCAGCAGACCCGCCGCCACGCCGTCGTTGGCCGCCAGGATCAGCCGGGTGTCGAGCTGTTCAGACTGCAGCATGTAGTGCTCCAGCACCTGCGAGACGTCCTGCAGCGGCTCGCGCTGGTCGCCGTGCAGCGGCACCACGCCCTGGTAGGGCTGCTGACCGGGGAAGCGGTCCTTCGGGTCGAGCGTGATGGCGCAGCGGCCCTGGCCGTGCACGTTGAGCAGGGCTTCCAGGCGCGCGCCGGGTGGCACGGTGCCCACCACGGTGGCGGTCGCGCGAAAGCTCAATTCGGGCTGCACTTCCACCACCGCCAGCTTCACCGGGCCGTCGCCAAAGATCTGCAGCACCAGCGCGCCGTTGAACTTGATGTTGGCCTGCATCAGCACGCCGGCGGCGGCCATTTCACCCAGCAGCACGCGCACCTCGGGCGGCTGGGCACCGAGGGTCTCGCGGCGGCGCAGGACCTCTTGCCAGCTGTCGGTCAGCCGCACCAGCATGCCGCGCACGGGCAGGCCTTCGAAGATGAACTTGATGACATCGGACATGGCGCTCTAGCCGATCCGCTTGAGCTGCTCGCGGTGGCGCACCGCGTTCTCGACATAGTGCGCCGCCGCCATGCGCACGCGCGCCGCCTGCTCGGGCGAGAGTTCGCGCACGACCTTGGCCGGGCTGCCCAGGATCAGGCTGTTGTCGGGAAATTCCTTGCCCTCGGTGACCACCGCGCCGGCGCCCACCAGGCAGTTGCGGCCGATCCGGGCGCCGTTCAGGATGACGGCCTGGATGCCGACCAGGCTGCCTTCGCCGATGCTGCAGCCGTGCAGCATCACCAGGTGGCCGATGGAGACGTCGTTGCCCAGCGTCATGGGGTAGCCGTGGTCGGTGTGCAGCACGCTGCCGTCCTGCACGTTGACCCGTTCGCCCAGGGTGATGCTGTCGTTGTCGCCGCGCAGCACCGCGCCGTACCAGACGCTGCTGTTCGCGCCCATGCGGACCCGGCCCAGCACGGTGGCGCTGTCGGCCACCCAGGCGGTGGGCGCGAGCTGTGGTGCGTAGTCGGGATCGTCCCCGAGTTGGTAGATGGCCACGGTGCGCCCCTTCAGGCAAAGCCGATAATTCTAAGGATGGAGCTGAGAACCGCCGCATTGCAGGTTTTATGCCTGTCCGACCCCGCCGCCAAGGTGGCTGCCGCACGGGTCTTGCCGGACACGCCGGGCTCCTGGATAGACCCCGCTGCGGTGCTGGTCCACGCCGGCACCCTGCCCGGCCGGCCGGCCCGCCCGGCCCTGGTGGCGCACACCACCCTGGCGCGCCGTTCGCCTTACACCACCGCCGGCCGCGCGGCCCTGCTGCATGCGGTGGCCCACATCGAATTCAACGCCGTCAATCTGGCCCTGGACGCCGTCTGGCGCTACGCCGGCCTGCCCGAGGCCTACTACCGCGACTGGCTGCGCGTGGCTTCCGAAGAGGCCCTGCATTTCAGCCTGCTGAATGCCCACCTGGCCACCCTGGGCCACACCTACGGCGATTTCGACGCCCACGACGGGCTGTGGTCCATGGTCGAAAGAACGGCCCACGACATCACCGCCCGCATGGCGCTGGTGCCGCGCACCCTGGAAGCCCGCGGGCTGGACGCCACGCCGCCGATGCAGGCCAAATTGCGCCAGGCCGGCGACGGGCGCGCGGTCGAGATCCTGGACATCATCCTGCGCGACGAGGTGGGCCACGTGGCCATCGGCAACCACTGGTTTCGCTGGCTGTGCGAGCGCGACGGGCACGAGCCGCTGGACCACTACGCGGTGCTGGCGCAGCGCCACGGCGCGCCGCGGCTGCGGCCGCCGTTCAATCTGCAAGCGCGTCGCGCCGCCGGCTTCACGGCGGCCGAGTTGGCGGCCCTGGCAGCCTCCTGAAGCGGGGCCGCAGCGGCCCGGTTCGTGCAAGGCTGAGCACTACACTCGCGCGCTACCGCTGCCGACACCCGCCCGCCCATGACCTGCATCCCAACCCGCCGTTTCCTCCCGATCGCAGCCTGGGCTGCGGCCGGCGTGCTGCTCGCCGCTTGCGGGAAACAGGAAACCGGTTCGGCGGGCGTGCCCGCTGCAGCCTCGGCGCCCGCCCGGGTCTACGTCGTCGGCACCGACGCCGCCTACGCCCCCTTCGAAAGCCAGAACGAGAAGGCCGAGATCGTGGGCTTCGACATCGACGTGGTGAAGGCCGTGGCCAAGAAAGCCGGCTTCGAGGTGAGGTTCGTCAACACGCCCTGGGAAGGCATCTTCAATGCGCTGCTGCAGGGCGACCGCGACCTGGTGACTTCGGCCGTGACCATCACGCCCGAACGGCGGCTGACCATGGACTTCAGCCAGCCCTACTTCGACGCGGTGCAGCTGATCGTCGTCAAGCAGACCAGCCAGGTCGCCCGCTTCAATGACCTCAAGCCGCTGAAGGTGGGCGTGCAGACCGGCACCACGGGCGACGAGGCCATCACCAAGCTGCTGGGCAAGACCAGCCCGAACATCAAGCGCTTCGAACTCACGCCGCTGGCGCTGAAGGAACTGGAAGCCGGCGGCGTCGACGCCGTGGTGGCCGACAACGGCGTGGTCATCAACTACGTGGCCAACAACCCGGGCGGTCAGTTCAAGACCGTCACCGACCCCAGCTTCACGCCCGAGCAATACGGCATCGCGATGAAGAAGGGCCAGACCGAGTTGCTGGCCAAGATCAACCTGGGCCTGACCGGCATCAAGGCCGACGGCACCTACCAGGCCCTCTACGCCAAGTACTTCGGCACGGCCGGTGCCGGCGCCACCGCGGCGGCCGCTACGGCCGCTGCCTCTGCCACCTCAAAGTAAGGCGCGCGCGGCATGGATCTGCGCTGGGAGATCCTGGCCGGCTACGCCCCGCTGTTCGTCAGCGGGCTGTGGATGACGGTGCAACTGACGCTGGTGGCGATGGCGGCCGGCTTGGCTTTGGGGGTGGTCTTCGGCCTGGTCAGCAGCTCGGGCGATGCGCCGCCGCCAGCCACCCGGCTCGCGCGCGGGCTGCTGCAGGCGGCCCGCGCCGTGACGCTGGCCTATGTGACCTTCTTTCGCGGCACGCCGCTGTTCGTGCAGATCCTGCTGGTGCATTTCGCCTTGATGCCGGCGCTGATCCACCCCGATCACGGCCTGCTGCTGGCCGGCGAGGCGGCGCGCACCTTCCGCCAGGAACACGGCGCCTTCTTCTCGGGCTGCCTGGCCTTGTCGCTGAATGCCGGGGCCTACATCAGCGAGATCTTCCGCGCCGGCATCCAGAGCATCCACCGCGGCCAGACGCAGGCCGCCTACAGCGTGGGCCTGACCCATCTGCAGGCGCTGCGTTTCGTGGTCCTGCCGCAGGCCGTGCGGCGCATGGTGCCGGCGCTGGTCAACGAAGGGGTCACGCTGATCAAGGACTCGTCGCTGGTCTCGGCCATCGGACTGGCCGAACTGGCGCTGGCGGCGCGCACCGTGGCCGGCGCCTATGCCCGCTACTGGGAGCCCTACCTGGCGATCTCGGCGGTCTACCTGGTGCTGACCTTGACGCTGTCGCTGCTGGCCAAGCGGCTGGAAGCGCCGGAGCACCTGCGCGGGCGCTGAGCGTCACACCGTCCGGCGTCTGGGCTTCAAGCGCGGGGATGGTGGGCCGCGTGCAACTGCCGCAGCCGTTCACGCGCCACATGGGTGTAGATGGTGGTGGTGCCGATGTCGGCGTGGCCCAGCAGCATCTGCACCACCCGCAGGTCGGCGCCGTGGTTCAGCAAGTGGGTGGCGAAGGCGTGGCGCAGCGTGTGCGGTGACAGCGGCGCGGTGATGCCGGCCTGCACCGCGTAGCGCTTGACCAGGCGCCAGAACATCTGCCGCGTCATGCCCGCACCCAGCCGGGTGACGAAGAGGTCGTCGCTGGCTTGCGGGCCCAGGATGGCCGGGCGAGCCTGCGCCAGGTAGCGGCGCAGCCAGCCGTGGGCTTCGGCGCCGAAGGGCACCAGGCGTTCACGCGCGCCCTTGCCCACCACGCGCAGCACGCCTTCGTCCAGCCCCAGGCGCACCGTCTTGAGGGTCACCAGTTCGCTGACGCGCAGGCCGCTGGCGTACATCAACTCGAGCATGCTGCGGTCGCGCAGACCCAGCGGGGTGTCGGTGTCGGGCGCGGCCAGCAAGCATTCCACCTGCGCTTCGCTCAGGGTCTTGGGCACGCGCAGGGCCTGGCGTGCGGCGCTCAGCTTCAAGGTCGGGTCGGTCGCGACCAGGCGCTCGCGCGCGGCCCAGCGGAAGAAACGCTTGAAGACGGTCAGGCGGCGGTTGGCCGTCGTGGCCTTGCTGGCGGCATGGCGCGCGGCCATGAAGCCCAGCAGGTCGGGCTCGCTGCTGTCGGCCAGCGCCTTGTCGGCGGCGGTCTGCAGCCAGTCGGCGTACAGGCTCAGGTCGCGGCGGTAGGCGGCCAGGGTCAGCGGCGCCAGACCGTCCTCGATCCACAGCGCGTCGATGAAGCGGACTATGACGGCCTGGCTGGCCGCCATCACGCCGCTTTCAGCCGCGCTCACGGCTGTTCACTCGACCTTCAGCCCTTGCTTGACGACCACGGTCTTGTAGACCTCGAGTTCGGCCTTGATCTGCGCGGCGAACTGCTCGGGCGTGTTGCCGATCAGCAGCGAGCCGGTTTCCTCGATGCGCTTCTTCACGCCCGGGTCTTCCAGCGCCTTCTTCACCGAGTTGGCCAGCTTGTCGACCACGTCCTTGGGCATGCCCTTGGGGCCGACGATGCCGTAGTAGGCCATGCGGTTGACCGGCTCCAGGCCGACTTCCTTGAAGGTCGGCACCGCGGGCAGCTGCGTCAAGCGCTGCGGCGCGGCCACCACGATGGCGATCAGCCTGCCGTCCTTGATGAAGGGCAGCGCCGAGGGCATGTTGTCGAAGATGATGGGCACCTGGCCGGCCACCGTGTCGTTCAGGGCCGGGCCGGCGCCGCGGTAGGGGATGTGCGTCATGAAGACGCCGGCCAGGCTCTTGAACAGTTCGGTCTGCAGGTGGCCGATGCCGCCGGTGCCTGAACTGGCGTAGCTGTACTTGCCGGGGTTCTTCTTCAGTTCAGCGACGAAGCCGGCGTAGTCGCGCGCCGGAAAACTGGGGTGCACGGCGATGACGTTGGGCGTGGCTGCGATGTTGATGACCGGCGTGAAGTCGGTCAGCGGGTTGTAGCCGATGCGCGGATTGATGGCCGGGTTGGCCGCCGTGGTGCTGACCGTGCCCATGCCGATGACGTAGCCGTCGGGGCTGGACTTGATGACCTCCTGCGCGCCCACCGAACCCCCGCCGCCGGCCTTGTTCTCGACCAGCACCTGCTGGCCCAGCGCCGAGCCCATGCGCTCGCCGACGATGCGGGCCACGATGTCGGTGGTGCCACCGGGTGCGAAAGGCACGATCAGGCGCACCGGCTTGGTCGGGTAGCCCTGGGCGCTGGCGACCAGCGGGGCGGCCCCAGCCAGCACGGCGGCACACAGCAGGATCAGTCGGGTGGATGTCATCGGGAAGTCTCCGTTTTTTGGTCTTGGAAATGGCGCCGGCCCGGCGCCTCAGGCGGTGCCGCCCAGCAGGCCGACCTTGAGCTTGGTGTCGGAAGGATGATCGCCGATAAAGACGCGCAGCAAGGCGCCGTAGAAGTCCTCACCCGGTATCGCCTCGCCGCGCAGTTTGCCATTCAGCTTGAACAGCAGACCGCGGGCCGGGTCGAAGTCGAGGTCGATGGTGTCGGTCTCGTGCAGGGTGTCCAGCGCGGCGATGCGTGCCGCCAGCTGCGCCTGCCGCTCGGCCAGTTGTGGCGCCAGCGCGGGCTCGCTGTTGCGCGGCAGGCCCGCGTTCAGCGCCTTGACGAACTCGGCCGCCGGCAGGTCGCGGTAGAAGCGCAGCTGCAGGCGTTTGGGGCCGGGCGTGCCGACGACCTGCTCGGCGGTGCCGGCGCGGGCGCTCAGGTACAAGGCGGCCGCGTAGGCCTTGAACCAGGCCACGGCGCGCAGCCCGGTGCCGTTGAGCAGCAGTTCGCTGCCGGCCAGCTGCACCCGCCGCTCGAAGACCAGGCCGCTGACCGTGACGGTGGTGTCGGCGGCCCGGGCCCAGCGCGGCACCAGACCGCTGCCCAGGGCCAGGATCAAGGCCCGTCGAAAGGGCTGTCGGGTTGTCATGTTCATGCAGACTCAACGCAGCCGGTGCCTGCGGCGCCGACCACCGCGGTGGGCGCCAGCGCCCAATCGATGTGCTCCTGCACCAGCGGAACCACCTGCTCGCGCCGGGCGAGCAGGGCTTGTGCCAGCGCCGAGTCGCCCGTCGCCCGCCAGGCATTGCCCAGCGCCACCGCCAGGTTGCGCTGCCAGCGGACGGCGCCGATGCGCCGGATGGCGCTGCCTTCGGTGCGGCGCCCGAACTCGTCGTCGTCCCAGGCCCACAGCTGCAGCAGCGTGGCGTGGCCCAGCGGCGCGCGTTCGTCGAAATCGGGCAGCGCCGAGCGGCCCGCGTACTTGTTCCAAGGGCAGGCCAGCTGGCAGTCGTCACAGCCGTAGATGCGGTTGCCCATCGCGGCGCGGAATTCGACGGGTATCGGGCCCTCATGCTCGATCGTCAGGTAGCTGATGCAGCGCCGGGCGTCGAGCCGGTAGGGCGCGACGATGGCCTGAGTCGGGCAGATGTCCAGGCAGGCGCGGCAACTGCCGCAGTGGTCGGTGACGGGCTCGCTCGGCGGCAGCGCCAGGTCGATATAGATCTCACCCAGGAAAGCCATGGACCCGCCATCGCGGGTCAGCGCCAGCGTGTGCTTGCCGCGCCAGCCCAGGCCGCTGCGGGTGGCCAGTTCCACTTCCAGCACCGGGGCCGAGTCGGTGAACACACGGTGGCCCAGCGGGCCGACGGCAGCGGCCAGCCGGTCGGCCAGCGTCTGCAGGCGCTGGCGCAGCACCTTGTGGTAATCGCGGCCCCGCGCATACAGCGACACAACGGCGCGCTGCGGGTCGGCCTGCGCGGCCCACTCGGCAGCGATCCAGTCTGCCGGGGCGTCGCGCGGCAGGTAGTCCATGCGCGCCGTGATGACGCACACCGTGCCCGGCACCAGCTCGGCCGGCCGCGCGCGCTTCAGGCCGTGCGCCGCCATATAGGCCATGCTGCCGTGAAAGCCCGCCGCCAGCCAGGCCTGCAGGCCCGCCTCGGCGGCCGACAGGGCGATGCCCGTGATGCCGATCTGGGAGAATCCCAGCTCGCGGGCCCAGGCTTGCAGGCGCCGCACCAACGCCTGGCCATCGGCTGTCGGCCCGTCTTCCCGCTCACTACCGGTCCCGTGTTGCAGCCTGTCCTCCAACCCGCAGTCGAAGCACCGATTCTAGGAAGCCGCAAGCTCTTCTGGCCCGATGAGGCCGCCTGTGCCGAATTCGCGCGGCAACTGGCCCGCCGTCCGGCCTTGCACGGGGCCTACATCGAACTGCGCGGCCCGCTGGGCGCCGGCAAGACCACCTTCGTGCGCCACCTGCTGCGCGCCCTGGGTGTCGAAGGCCGCATCAAGAGCCCCTCCTACACGGTGATGGAACCCTATGCGCTGCAGGGCCTGGCGATCTCGCACTTCGATTTCTACCGCTTCAACGATCCGCGCGAATGGGCCGATGCCGGCTTGCGCGATGTCTTCGCCGCGCCCGGCCTGAAGCTGGCGGAATGGCCCGAGAAGGTCGCCGGCATGCTGCCCGTGGCCGACCTGCGCCTGCACATCGACGTCGACGACCAGCCCGACGCCCGCCAGGTCAGCCTGCAAGCCGGCACCGTGCTGGGCCTGGAACTGCTGGCATGACCCGCGCCGGCCGCCGCCGTGCTCTGGGCCAGATGAGCCAGATGGGCCTGCTGGGCCCGCTGGCGCTGCTGCTGACGGCGCCGCGCCTGGCCTGGGGCGCGGCCATCGTGGCCGTGCGCCTGTGGCCGGCGCGGGACTACACCCGGGTCACCATCGAATCCGACCAGCCGCTGGCCGCCAGCCACCTGCTGACCGAAGCGCCGCACCGGCTGGTGGTGGACATCAGTGGCCTGGAGCTGAACGCCGCGCTGCGCGAACTGGTCGGCCAGGTGCGGCCTGACGACCCCTACATCGCCGGCGTGCGCGTGGGCCAGTACCAGCCGCGCGTGGTGCGCCTGGTGTTCGACCTGAAGCAGGCCATCAAGCCGCAGCAGTTCACGCTGGCACCGGTGGCGGCCTACCGGCACCGGCTGGTCTTCGACCTCTACCCGCTGCAGGACGCCGACCCGCTGCTGGCCCTGTTGCGGGAACGGGAAGGGGCGAGCCTCGCATCGGCGCAGGCCGCGCAGGCGATGCAGGATGCCTTGGGCGAGCTGATTGCGCAGATCGACGCGCCGGTCTCTGCCGCGGCACCCGTTGCCACCGCGCCGCTGGCGCTGGGCGACACGCCGCCGCTGGTGATGCCCGTACCACCGGCGCTGCCCACGCTGTCGCCGATGCCGGCCGCGCCCACGCCGGCCGAGCAAAGGCGGGTGGACAGGCTGGTCATCGTGGCGCTGGACCCGGGCCATGGCGGCGAAGACCCGGGCGCCGTCGGGCCGAGCGGCCTGCGTGAAAAAGACGTCGTGCTGGCGGTGGCCCTGGCGCTGCGCGACCGGCTCAATGCCGTGCCGGGGATGCGCGTGATGATGACCCGCGACGCCGACTTCTTCGTGCCGCTGCAAGAGCGCGTGCGCAAGGCGCGGCGGGTACAGGCCGATCTCTTCGTCAGCCTCCACGCCGACGCTTATCCGCGCCCCGAAGCGCGCGGCGCCAGCGTCTTCGCGCTGTCCACCCAGGGCGCCACCAGCAGCGCGGCGCGCTGGCTGGCGGACAAGGAAAACGCAGCCGATGCGGTGGGCGGCGTCAACGTCAAGGCCGTGCGCGACCCGCAGGTGCTGCATGCCATGCTGGACATGAGCACCACGGCGCAGATCAAGGACAGCCTGCGCCTGGGCAGCGAGGTGCTGGCGCGCATCGCCAAGGTCGGCCGGCTGCACAAGGGCCAGGTCGAACAGGCCAGCTTCGCGGTGCTGAAGGCGCCCGACATCCCCAGCATCCTGGTCGAGACGGCCTTCATTTCCAACCCCGAGGAAGAGGTCCAGTTGCGCGACAGCGCCTACCGCGCGCAGTTGGTGCAGGCCTTGGCGAACGGCATACGCGGCTACTTCGAAAGGCACCCGCCGCTGGCGCGCCAGCGGCCCTTGTCCTGAAGCGAGCAGCCTGGCGGACCGACCCTCAGCCGTGGCCGCCGATGTAACGTTTGCGCCAGAAGAACAGCACCAGGCCAATGCCCACGGCGAGCATCGCCATGAACGCGAACCAGAAACCGCTGGCCGTATGGATCAGCGGCAGGGCTTCGAAGTTCATGCCGAAGAAGCCGGTGATCAGGTTCAGCGGCAGGAAGATGGCAGTCAGCACGGTCAGCGTGCGCATGATGTCGTTGGTACGGTGGCCCAGCGCGCTGAAGTGCATCTGGACGGCGGTCTCGGCGCTTTGCTCCAGCCGCCGCACATGGCCCAGCACGCGCTCGATGTGTTCCAGCACATCACGTGAACGCAGGCGCAGCAATTCGCGTTCGCGGCGGGCTTGCGCATCGGCCTCATCGGGCCACTCGTCCAGCGCGTCTATCCATTCCTGCATCGCACTGCGCTGGTCTTCGCAGGTGTCTTCCAGCAGGTGCAAGGAGTTGCGCGACTCCAGCAGGATCTGCCAGTCGTCGAAGCGGCTGCGCGGGTCGAGCAACTGGGCCTGCAGCGTGCCCAGCTGGCGCGTCAGCAGGCGGCGCAAATCCAGGTAGCTGTCGACCATGTGGTTGAGCATGCGCAGCATCAGTTCGGCGGCGCCGACCGGCAGGCGCGGCGAGCCGCGCAGGTCGCCGCCGGCCGCCATGCCGCCCAAACGCTGCGCGAAATGGTCCCGCACGGCGCAATCGGTGGGGTGCACGGTGAGCAGCACGCGGTCGAACAGGGCAAAGCCGACCGGGCTGGTGTCGATGGCCGCCAGCGCCAGACGGGCGCTGCTGGCCGTGCCGTGGCTGTCGTCGAAGAACATGCCTTGGCTGCCGGCCCCCGCAGCCAGCCGGCGGAAGACCATCATGTCGTACCAGGAGGTGTAGTCGAAGTGGCTGGGCAGCTGGTTGTTCAGCAGATCGGAAATGTGCAGGTCGACCAGCGCACCGCCCGTCCAGCGCTGCAGCGCGGCCTGCACCTCGGCGCTGCCGACCTCGAATTCACGCCGCCCGCTGCCCAGCCACAGGAAGCCCTGGGCGGGCAGCGCCTCGGGCAGGGCGTCGAGTTCGGTGAAGTGGTCGGTGCCGACGTGAAAGACGCGCATGGCCAGCGCTGTCAGCGCGCGCGCAGCAGGCGGGCGGCGTCCAGCGCGAAATAGCTCAGCACGCCGTCGGCCCCGGCGCGCTTGAAGGCCAGCAGCGCTTCCATCATCACCGCGTCGTGGTCGAGCCAGCCGTTGGCCGCGGCGGCCTTCAGCATCGCGTATTCGCCACTGACCTGGTAGGCAAAGGTCGGGACCTGGAATTCGTCTTTGACGCGGCGCACGATGTCCAGGTAAGGCATGCCCGGCTTGACCATCACCATGTCGGCGCCCTCGGCGATGTCCAGCGCCACTTCGCGCAGGGCTTCGTCGCTGTTGCCGGGGTCCATCTGGTAGGCCTTCTTGTCGCTCTTGCCCAGGTTGGCGGCCGAGCCCACGGCGTCGCGGAAGGGGCCGTAGAAGGCGCTGGCGTACTTGGCGCTGTAGGCCATGATCTGGGTGTGCACCTGGCCGGCGGCTTCCAGCGTGGAACGGATGGCCGCTATGCGGCCGTCCATCATGTCGCTGGGCGCCACGATGTCCACGCCGGCCTGGGCGTGGACCAGCGCCTGCTGCCGCAGCACGGCCACGGTGTCGTCGTTGAGGATGTAGCCGGTCTCGTCGAGCAGGCCGTCCTGGCCGTGGCTGGTGTAGGGGTCCAGCGCCACGTCGGTCAGGATGGCCAGTTGCGGGAAGCGCGACTTCAATTCGCGCACGACGCGCGGCACCAGGCCATCGGGGTTGGTGGCCTCGCGGCCGTCGGGCGTCTTCAAGGCCGGGTCGATCACCGGAAACAGCGCCATCACCGGCACGCCCAGCTGGACGCAGTCTTCGGCCACCGCGTACAGGCGGTCGACGCTGCGCCGCTGCACGCCGGGCATGCTGGCCACGTCCTGGCTGCGGCCGTGGCCGTCGAGCACGAAGACCGGCAGGATCAGGTCTTCGGGGGCCAGGCGGTTTTCCCGCACCAGGGCGCGGATGGCAGCGTCGCGACGCAGGCGCCGCGGACGGCTGGCGGGATAGGGCGGGGGCGTGATCAAGGCGGTCTCCTGAGTACCGAAACGGCATGCGGTTCAGCATGCCGGAGGCTGAATGCACAGCGCATGGCGCCGGCGTTTTCGTTCTGCTACAGTCGTTTTTGGATGATAGCCGCGAGGCTGCCGTCCCCTGCTTTTCCTCCCTGAGCAGGTGCCTTCCGGTGATGACATCGAAAAGGCTTGCAGGCCCTGGCTTTGCGCCGGGGCTTTTTTTTGGCCCACCATAATGCCGCCATGAGCAGCGCTTACCTGTGGGTCAAGGCCTTCCACATCGTCTTTGTGGCCAGTTGGTTCGCCGGGCTTTTCTACCTGCCCCGCATTTTCGTCAACCTGGCCATGGTGCCCGCCGACAGCCACGCCGAGCGTGAACGGCTGCTGCTGATGGCACGCAAACTGTATCGCTTTTCCACTCTCCTGATGGTGCCCGCTCTGGGGCTGGGCTTGTGGCTGTGGCTGGGCTACGGCGTCGGTGCGGGCCAGAGCTGGATGCACATCAAGCTGCTGCTGGTGGTGGGCGTGATCGGCTTTCACCACCTGTGCCTGCGCCTGATGCGGCAATTCGAGCAGTCCCGGAACCAGCGCAGCCACAAGTGGTTCCGCGTGTTCAACGAAACGTCGGTGCTGCTGTTCGCGGCCATCGTCGTGCTGGTGGTGGTCAAGCCCTTCTAGGCGGCCCGACTTGGCCAGCCCGCGCCACCGCAGTTCGGCCACGCCGCTGGCTGCGGCCTATGCGCTGCTGGTGCTCTACGCCAGCCTGTACCCCTTCACCGGCTGGCGCTGGCCACCGGGCCAGAAGCTGAGCACACTCGCCCTGTTGCCCAGAACCAACTGGCTGCTGTCCTTCGACATCAGTTCCAACCTGCTGGGCTACCTGCCGCTGGGCGTGCTGGCGATGCTGGCCCTGCTGCGCAGCGGCAACCGCGTGGCGGCGGCGACGCTGTGGGCCGTGGCTTTGCCTTCCGGCCTGTCCTACGCCACCGAGGTGCTGCAGCACTGCGTGCCGGGCCGTGTGCCGGCCCTGGAAGACTGGCTGATGAACACCGCCGGCGCGCTGGGCGGCGCCCTGCTGGCGCTGCTGCTGCACGCGCTGGGCGTGGTCGATGTCTGGCATGCGCTGCGCGGCCGCTGGTTCGTGCGCGAGAGCGCCGGGGCGCTGGCCTTGCTGGCGCTGTGGCCCGTGGGGCTGCTGTTTCCGACGCCGGTGCCGCTGGGCCTGGGTCAGGTCGGTGAACGGCTGCGCGAGTGGCTGGCCCAGGGGCTGGTGGACGTGCCCTGGGCCGAGTCCGTGCAGGCGCTGCTGGCGGCGCCTGCGCCGGCTGCTGCGCCGCTGCGGCCCCTGGCCGAAGCCCTGATCGTCGCCCTGGGCCTGCTGGCACCCTGCGTGGTGGCCTACGCGGTGATGCCGGCGGGCTGGCGGCGCATCGCCATCGCCGCTGGCGCGCTGGCGCTGGGGGTGGCTGGCATGACGCTGTCCACGGTGCTGAACTTCGGCCCCGCGCACGCCCTGGGCTGGCTGGCGCCTTCGACGCTGCCGGGCCTGAGCCTGGGCGTGGTGCTGGCCCTGCTGGCCGCAGCCCTGCCCCTGCGCGCGGTGGCCGGCGTCGGGCTGGTGGCGCTGACCAGCCTGGTGGTGGGCGTGGCGCAGGCCCCGGCCGACCCTTACTTCGCGCAAAGCCTGCAGGCCTGGGAACAGGGCCGCTTCGTGCGCTTCCACGGCCTGGCGCAGTGGGTGGGCTGGCTCTGGCCCTACGCGGCGATGGCCTGGCTGTTCTCGCGCCTGGGCCGGCGCAACGATGCGGGTCATCCCTAGTCGGCTGCCTACAATCTGTCGCATGAGCTATTACAAGCACCACCTCTTCATCTGCCTGAACGAGCGCAAGGCGGGCGAAGCCAGTTGCGCCAACCACGACGCCCAGGGCGCCTTCGACCACTGCAAGGCGCGCGTCAAGCAGGCCGGCCTGGCCGGGCCGGGCGGCGTGCGCGTCAACAAGTCGGGCTGCCTGGACCGCTGCGCCGGCGGACCGGTGGCCGTCGTCTACCCCGACGAGACCTGGTACACCTGGGTCGACCACGAGGACCTGGACGAGATCGTCGAATCGCACCTGAAGAACGGCCGGGTGGTCGAACGCCTGCTGCTGCCGGCGAATGTGGGTCGATGAAGCTCGACCGGTGAAGGCACCGCGGTGAATTCGGCCACCACCCGCCGGTCGGTCACCGGCCCGGCCGGGGCCCTCGCATGCGCCATCGACCAACCCGCGCAGGCCGCGCCGCGCGGCCTGGCCGTGCTCTGCCACCCCCACCCGCTGCATGGCGGCACGCTGGACAACAAGGTCGTGCAGACCCTGGCCCGCGCCCTGGTCGGCCTGGGCTACAGCACGGTGCGTTTCAACTTTCGCGGTGTCGGCCCATCCGAAGGCGTGTGGGATGAGGGCCGCGGTGAAGTCGATGACGCAGCGGCGGTCATCGCCGCGCACCGCCTGCCAGGCCAGCCGCTGGTGGTCGGGGGCTTCTCCTTCGGTGGCTATGTGGCGTCGCAAGCCGCGGCGCGTCTGCCGGCCGAACAGCGCGCCGAGCGCCTGGTGCTGATCGCCCCTGCGGTCAGCAACTTCACGCTGGCGCCCGTGCCCGCCAACACCCTGGTGGTGCACGGTGAAACCGACGATGTGGTGCCGCTCTCGGCCTGCTTCGATTGGGCGCGCCCGCAGGCCCTGCCGGTGACGGTGCTGCCCGGCGCCGGCCACTTCTTCCATGGGCAGTTGCCCATCCTCAAACAGATCGTGGTCGCGGCGTGGCTGGCGCGCCCGGCAGACTAGGAAAACATGAAGCTCTCGATAGCCCGTTGCCTGGCGGCCTGCCTCGGCGCCGCCGCCCTTGCCGTCCAGGCCCAGGCCCTGCAGCCGCCCGAAATCGCCGCTCGGCAGTACCTGCTGCTCGACGTGTCCAGCAACCAGGTGCTGGCCGAGCGCGACGCCGACGCGCAGGCCGAGCCCGCGTCGCTGACCAAGCTGATGACGGCCTACATCGTCTTCAACGCCATCCGCGACAAGAAGCTCAATCTCGAGCAGACCCTGCCCGTGTCGGTGCGCGCCTGGGCCGAGCGCAAGGGCGGCGGCAGCCTGATGTTCATCGACACCACGATGACGCCCAAAGTCAGCGAACTGCTGCGCGGCATGATCGTGCAAAGCGGCAATGACGCGGCCATCGTGCTGGCCGAAGGCGTGGCCGGCTCGGTCGAGAACTTCGTGGCCATGATGAACCGGCAGGCGCAGGCCTGGGGCCTGAAGAACACGCAGTTCAAGAACGTGGCCGGGCTGACCGAGGCGGGGCATTACGCCAGCGCGCGCGACGTGGCGATCATCGCCGCGCACATCATCACCGACCACCCCGAGCACTATTCCGTTTACAGCATCCGCCAGTACACCTACAACAACATCAAGCAGGACAACCGCAACATGCTGCTGGGGCGCGACCCGACGGTGGACGGCATGAAGACCGGCTACACCGACGCCGCCGGCTATTGCCTGGTGGCCAGCGCGGTGCGCGACACGCC
>Ga0136641_1000312_pt1 | contig 20639 bp, 16 predicted proteins | sample EliLak1302023Y_FD_115312 | JGI IMG/M metagenome (GOLD analysis project Ga0136641, IMG submission 115312) | Freshwater microbial communities from Elizabeth Lake, Yosemite National Park, California, USA - 13020-23Y | ecosystem: Environmental > Aquatic > Freshwater > Lake ...
CAGCCTTCTTTGCCGGTGCAGCCGCCTTCTTGGCAGGCGCAGCCGCCTTCTTCGCCGGTGCAGCAGCCTTCTTGGCAGGCGCAGCCGCCTTCTTGGCAGGCGCAGCAGCCTTCTTCGCCGGTGCAGCAGCCTTCTTGGCAGGCGCAGCCGCCTTCTTCGCCGGTGCAGCCGCCTTCTTCGCCGGAGCGGCAGCCTTCTTGGCCGGTGCAGCAGCCTTCTTCGCCGGAGCGGCAGTCTTCTTGGCCGGAGCGGCAGCCTTCTTGGCCGGCGCAGCGGCCTTCTTCGCCGGAGCGGCAGCCTTCTTCACGGGAGCAGCAGCCTTCTTGACGGGCGCCTTCTTGGCCGGAGCGGCCTTCTTCGCAGTTGCCATAACGATCTCCTTGATCAAGTTGCAAAAGGCTCTGCACTGCTGATCGCAGCACAGAGATTCGCCACCCGATGGTCTGCTTCCAGGCCGATGCGGCCCTTCAGCTGCAGCCTCGGTGCGGCGAACAGGGTCACGAACACGGCTGCGTTCTGGTGCCGGCCTGTGTTCGTCATTCTTGATCCCTCAATGCCGCTCAAAGCCACCCGGCACAGCCGCGGTGATCGCTGTTGAACGGATGCCATGCACAGCCATGGGCGGCCAGGCGACAGCCTTTCAGTCCCATGCCAGCGCGCCGCCGGTCTGGTAATCGATGACCCGCGTTTCGAAGAAGTTGCGCTCTTTCTTCAGGTCGATCATTTCGCTCATCCACGGGAACGGGTTTTCTTCGTTCGGGAACAAGGCCTCCAGGCCGATCTGCTGCGCACGCCGGTTGGCGATGTAACGCAGATAGCCCTTGAACATCGATGCATTCAGCCCGAGCACGCCGCGCGGCATGGTGTCTTCGGCATAGCGGTATTCCAGTTCCACCGCTTTCTCGAACAGCACCTTGATCTCGGCCTTGAATGCAGGCGTCCACAGCTGCGGGTTCTCGAGCTTGATCTGGTTGATCACGTCGATACCGAAGTTGCAATGCATGGACTCGTCGCGCAGGATGTACTGGTACTGCTCGGCCGCACCCGTCATCTTGTTCTGCCGGCCCATCGACAGGATCTGCGTGAAGCCGACGTAGAAGAACAAGCCTTCCATCAGACAGGCGAAAACGATCAGGCTCTTCAGCAGCGTCTGGTCGGCTTCGGTGGTGCCGGTCTGGAAGAGCGGATCCATGATCGCCTGGATGAAGGGGATCAGGAACTCGTCCTTCTGGCGGATCGAATCGACCTCGTGGTAGGCGTTGAAGATCTCGCTTTCGTCCAAGCCCAGCGACTCGACGATGTACTGGTAGGCATGGGTGTGGATGGCCTCTTCGAAGGCCTGGCGCAACAGGAACTGGCGGCATTCGGGCGCCGTGATGTGGCGGTAGGTGCCCAGCACGATGTTGTTGGCGGCCAGCGAATCGGCGGTCACGAAAAAGCCGAGGTTGCGCTTGATGATGCGGCGTTCGTCTTCGGTCAGGCCGTTCGGGTCTTTCCAGGTCGCAATGTCGCGCGACATGTTGACCTCATTGGGCATCCAGTGATTGGCACAACTGGACAGGTACTTTTCCCAGGCCCATTTGTACTTGAACGGCACCAACTGGTTGACGTCGGTCTGGCCATTGATGATGCGCTTGTCGGCCGCATTGACGCGGCGCGTCGAGACCGCCGCATCCACCATGGTGCTGGCCGCAGGCCGGGCAGCAAGCGGGCTCGGCATCGAGCCACCCGCTGTTGCCGGCAGCGTCGCGACGACGCGCTGTGCCATCTGCGCAATGGCCGAAACCGGCATGGCCGTGGGCACAGGGTGAACGCCGACCAGGCTCTGCAGCAGAGCTTGTTTCGGCGGTGTCGTGACTTCTTCTTCCCAGACCAGCATGTTGGTAATCCCTAGCAGCTTCAATTATCGGAGTGTTGTGCGGGAACACCAAGCACTGGTTGACAGTGCGGCGTTCCCGTTGTTGCAGCAGCGCATCGACAGCCCCGCAGGCTGGTCGATGCGCGGGCTCAGAAGGCGATGAACCCGGTCATTGGCAAGCCTCGCAATCGGGGTCGTCGATGGCGCAGAACTTGATGTCGGTGGCCGGCTCGGCAGGGCTTGCAGCCGATGCCGCCGCAGCGCTGCTGTCACCCACGGAAACCGCGTTGTGGCTGCCCGCAGCGACCGTCGACTTCTCGGTGTAGGTGGCGCTGGTGGTGCGCAGGTAATAGGTGGTCTTCAAACCACGCAGCCAGGCCAGCTTGTAGGTTTCGTCGAGCTTGCGGCCCGATGCGCCCGCCATGTAGATGTTCAGCGACTGCGCCTGGTCGATCCACTTCTGACGCCGTGAGCCGGCCTCGACCAGCCAGGTGGCATCGACCTCGAAGGCCGTGCCGTACAGGCGCTTCAGATCATCGGGCACCCGGTCGATGGGGCGCAGCGAACCGTCGAAGTGCTTGAGGTCCATGACCATCACGTCGTCCCACAGGCCGAGCTTCTTCAGATCGCGCACCAGGTACTCGTTGATGATGGTGAATTCGCCCGACAGATTGCTCTTCACCGACAGGTTGGCGAAGCTGGGTTCGATGGACGCATCGACACCGATGATGTTGCTGATGGTGGCCGTCGGCGCAATGGCCACGCAGTTGCTGTTGCGCATGCCGTGTTCGGCGATGCGCGCGCGCAGCGGCGCCCAGTCCAGCGTGCTGGACATGTCGACTTCGAGGTGGCCGCCACGCGCCGTGCGCAGCAGGTCCAGGCTGTCCTGCGGCAGGATGCCGCGGTCCCACAGGCTGCCGCGGTAGCTGGTGTAGCGGCCGCGCTCTTCGGCCAGTTCGGTGCTGGCCCAATAGGCGTTGTAGCAAACGGCTTCCATCGAACGGTCGGCGAAGGCCACGGCTTCGTCGCTGGCGTAGGGGATGCGCAACTGGTACAGGCAATCCTGGAAGCCCATGATGCCCAGACCGACCGGACGGTGACGCAGATTGCTGTCGCGGGCTTTCTTGACGGCGTAGTAATTGATGTCGATGACGTTGTCGAGCATGCGCATCGCCGTGGCCGTGGTCTGCTTCAGCTTGACCAGGTCGATCTCACCGTCCTTCAAGTGCTGCGACAGGTTCACGCTGCCCAGGTTGCAGACGGCGATCTCGGCGTCATTGGTGTTCAGCGTGATCTCGGTGCACAGGTTGGACGAGTGCACGACACCCACGTGGTTCTGCGGGCTGCGCACATTGCAAGCGTCCTTGAAGGTGATCCAGGGGTGGCCGGTCTCGAACAACATCGACAGCATCTTGCGCCACAGGTCCTTGGCGCGCATGCGCTTGAAGAGCTTGATCTCGCCGCTGTCGGCCTTGGCCTCGTAAGCCGTGTAAGCGACCTCGAAAGCCGCACCGAACAGGTCGTGCAGGTCGGGGCAGGTGCTGGGGCTGAACAGCGTCCATTGGCCGTCTTCCATCACGCGGCGCATGAAGAGGTCGGGGATCCAGTTCGAGGTGTTCATGTCGTGCGTGCGCCGGCGGTCGTCACCGGTGTTCTTGCGCAGTTCCAGGAACTCTTCGAGGTCGAGGTGCCAGCTTTCCAGGTAGGCGCAGACCGCGCCCTTGCGCTTGCCGCCCTGGTTGACCGCCACGGCCGTGTCGTTGACCACTTTCAGGAAGGGCACCACGCCCTGGCTCTTGCCGTTGGTGCCCTTGATGTAGGAACCCAGGGCGCGCACGCGCGTCCAGTCGTTGCCCAGACCGCCGGCGAACTTGCTGAGCAGCGCGTTTTCCTTCAGCGCTTCGTAGATGCCGTCGAGGTCGTCGGCCACCGTGGTGAGGTAGCAGCTGCTCAATTGCGAACGCCGCGTGCCGGCATTGAACAAGGTGGGCGTGCTGCTCATGAAGTCGAAACTGGACAGCACGTTGTAGAACTCGATGGCGCGCGCTTCGCGGTCGATCTCGTTCAGCGCCAGGCCCATGGCCACGCGCATGAAGAAAGCCTGCGGCATCTCGATGCGCACTTCATCGATGTGCAGGAAATAGCGGTCGAACAGCGTTTGCAGGCCGAGGTAGTCGAATTGCAGGTCGCGGCTGGCGTCGAGCGCGGCGCCCAGCTTGACCAGGTCGAATTGCAGCATCTTGTCGTCGAGCAATTCGGCCTTCACGCCCTTCTTGATGAATTGCGGGAAGTACTCGGCGTAACGCGTGGCCATCTGGCCCTGGGTAACGTTCTCGCCGAGGATTTCGCGGCGGATGGTGTGCAACAGCAAACGCGCGGTGGCGCGGGTGTAGGACGGCTCTTTCTCGATCATCGTGCGCGCTGCCAGGATGGCGGCCTTGAACACTTCGTCAAGCGGCACGCCGTCATACAGGTTGCGGCGCGTTTCGGCCAGGATGGGCTCGGCCTTGACGTCGTCGCCCAGACCGGCACACGCCGACTCGACCAGTTCACGCAGGGCGGGCATGTCCAGCGGCACGCGCTGGCCGCCTTCGGTGACATAGAGCTCGGCCACCTTGACGGGCGCTGGCGTGACCTGGCGGGAACGCTCTTGCGAACGGCGTTCGCGGTACAGCACGTAGGCGCGCGCGACGTCGTGCTGGCCGCTGCGCATCAGCGCCAGTTCAACGTGGTCTTGCACGTCTTCGATGTGGAAGGTGCCGCCACCCGGGCGCGAACGCAGCAGCGCGCGCACGACGCCTTCGGTCAGGCGTTCCACCGTTTCACGCACGCTGGCCGAGGCCGCGCCCTGCGTGCCGTGCACCGCCAGGAAGGCCTTCATCAGGGCCACCGCGATCTTGTTCGGCTCGAAGGACACCACCGCGCCATTGCGCCGGATGATCTGGTAACCCGTGTAGGCAGCGGCCGCGCCGAGGGCGTTGGCGGCGGCCGAAACAGGGCGTGCCGGGCTGGCAACGGCTGGTGCGGCGATCGCGGTTGGTGTGTTCTGCATGCATTCCCCTGTGTGGTTCGGTTCTGGGTTCGGTGGTTCATCGAGACGGCCCGGCGACGAAGCGTCGCCGCTGCGCGGTGCGCAGCCGGTGCTGCATGGGGGCCATCTGGGTGGGTGCGGTGCGCCTGGGTCGAGCCCCGCCGGCTCCGGGAGGACCCCGGCGGCAAAGGCCCGATGGACGGCGTGGGTAGCGTCTAGCTGGTCACAAGAATATCACCTGCAACCACTATAGCTGGGGTATCGCACCCCTACAAGCCACTACGGGTAGTGTCTGATCAGTTTTTTCCCGTAGGCCAGGGCGGACGCCCGGGACAGCCTTCAGCGGGGCTCGATCCGGTCGCCGTCGGCCACGCCCACGCCCAGGCGGGCCATGCGGTAGCGCATCTGGCGCAGTGATAGGCCCAGGCTGGCCCCCGCGGCAGTGCGGTTGTAGCGGTGGCGCTCCAACGCACGCTCCAGGATGTCGCGCTCGACGCCGTCCAGGTAGGCGGCCAGGTCGGCCGGCAAGGCGGGCGCACCGGGCGCCTGCAGCGGCGCTGGCGCGGTGTCGGGCTCGGTCGCGTCGGGTTCCTGCAGCAATTCTTCGGGCAGCGCCAGGTCGGAACGGCCGATCTCGGCCGTGCTGGCCAGGGCCAGCGCGCGGTGCAGCAGGTTTTCCAATTCACGCACATTGCCCGGAAAGCTGTACCGCAGCAGGTGTTGCAGGGCGTCGGGCGCCAGCATCGGCAGGGGCGTGACACCGGCATCGTGGGCGATGCGCTGCAAGGCCGCCGCGCACAGCGCAGGCAGGTCGGCGATGCGCTCGCGCAGCGGCGGCACGGCAATGCGGATGACGTTCAGCCGGTAATACAAGTCCTGCCGGAAACGGCCGGCCTGAACCTCGGCGCCCAGGTCGCGGTGGGTGGCGCTGACGATGCGCACGTTGACCGGCGTTTCGGCCACCGCACCGATGGGCCGCACCGCGCGTTCCTGGATCACGCGCAGCAACTTGCTCTGCATCGGCAGCGGCAGGTCGCCGATCTCGTCGAGGAAGAGCGTGCCCCCCTGCGCGGCCTGGAAATAGCCTTCGCGGTCCTCGTGGGCGCCAGTGAAGGCGCCTTTGCGGTAGCCGAAGAATTCGGCCTCCAGCAAGGCGTCGGGGATGGCGCCGCAGTTCACCGCGACGAAAGGCAGCGCGGCACGCGGTGAGACCTGGTGGATGGCCTGCGCCACCAGTTCCTTGCCGGTGCCCGACTCGCCGTGCACCAGCACCGGCGCCATGCTGCGGGCGACACGCTCGACCAGGGCCCGCACCTGCTGCATCGCGGCCGAAGGACCCACGATGCGGTCCAGCGCGGGGTGCAGACCCGAGGGGGTCAGCGCCGGCAGCGGCCGTGCCGGCAGCCCGGGCGCAGCCGCCGGCGGCGCGTGGGGCAGGCGGCCCAGGGCCGAGGCCACCACCGCGCGGAACTGGCGCAGGTCCACCGGCTTGGTCAGGTAGTCATAGGCACCGGCCTTCAAGGCCTCGACGGCATTTTCGGGCGAACCGTAGGCGGTGATGATGATGGCCTTTTCGCGCCGGCCGGCCTCGTCCATGCGGCGCAGCAGGTCCAGGCCGGTGCCGTCGGGCAGGCGCATGTCGGTGATGACGAGCTGGTAGCCAGCCGGCCCGCGCGACTGCAGCAAGGCCCAGCCTTCTTCCACCGTGCCCGCGCACTCGACGTCGTAGCCCTCGCGCAGCAGGGTCAGTTCGTAGAGGGTGCGCAGGTCGGGCTCGTCGTCCACCACCAGCAGGCGGGGGCTGGTTGCAGGGCTGATCGGGGAAGCGCTCATCGGGCAGGGCACACCAGCTTCGCCGCGGCTCAGGCGGGTAGCAGCGGCAGGGCCGCGGCCAGATCGGGCTGCGGCGCCCGCCGCAGGCCGACGGAGAACTCGTTGCGCAGGCGTTCGGCATGGGGGCGCGGCCGGTATTCGATGCGCGCCGCGTACCGTTCGCACAGCTCGCGGCAGATGTACAAGCCCAGGCCCGAGCCGCGGCTGCGCGTGCTGAAGAAGGGCTCGAAGAGATGGCGCTCGACCTCGGACGCGATGGTCGGGCCATCGCTCAGCACCGACAGCTGCACCCAGTGGTCGTCGCGCGCGGCCAGGCGCAGAAAGATGGCCCCCGGCACCGTGCCGGCGTGGCGGTGGGCGTTGTCCAGCAGGTTGACGAGCACACGCCGCAGGTGTTCGGCATCGAAGGCCACAGCCAGGGGCCCGCTCGGCAACTCGACGCGCAGGCGGCTGTCGGGCCCGAGCACGACCTCGGCCGTGCGCGCCCAGTCGGCGATGGCATCGGTAACCACCCCCGTGGCGTCGATGGACTGCACCTCGGGCGCCATGCCGGGCGCCACTTCCATCACATCGTCGACCAGGCGCTTCAGCCGCAAGACGTTGTCGGCCACCATCTGCGCCAGCCGCTGCTGCGCCGGCACCGTCAGGTCTTCCTGCAGCAGCGCGTTGGCCTGCGCGATGGCCATCAGCGGGTTGCGGATCTCGTGCGCGATGCCCGCCGAAACGCGGCCCATCGCCGCCAGTTTTTCCTGCCGGATGCGGGCCTGCAGGGTGCGCACATCTTCCAGCAACAGCACCGCGTGGGGCTCGGAGAGGGGCGTGGCGTCGTCAGGCGGCAGCGCCTCGCGTTCGACCCGGCGACCGCGCATGAAGCGCACCCGCAAGCGCAGGCCGCGCGTGCGGCCCTCGGCGAAGACCAGGGTCACGTCACTGCCGGCCTCCGGCCAGCTGTCTTCGGCCAAGGCCTGCGCGGCGGCGGCACGCAAGGCAGCCCAGGACGGCGAGAGGTCCAGCGAGAACGGCGCCGGCACGCACAGGCCCTGCTCGACCAGCAGCGCCCGCGCGGCCGGGTTGGCGGCGCGCACGCCCAGCGCCCGGTCGACCACCAGCACGCCATCGGCCATTTCCTCGATCACCAGCCGGTTCAACTGGGCCTGTTGGCGAGCCAGTTCGCGGCTGCCGCGGGCGGCCAGTTCCTCGCGCGCCAGGCGGCCCGCCAGTTCGCCGGCCAGCAGCGTGATCAGGAACAGGCCCAGGCCGGCCAGGCCCGATTGCAGCATCAGGGCCGGCGCGTCGGCCGGGTAGGGCGCAGCGCGCCAGGTCACCGCCAGCAGCATCAAGGCCACGCCGGCCGCCGTGCCCAGGGCGCGCAGCCGGCCCGTCAGCACGCCCGCCATCAGCACCGGCAAGACCAGCAGGGCCGCGTAATTGAAGGAACTGCCGGCCTCCAGCACGTGCAGCAGCGTGAAGGCCAGCAGGTCGACGCCGATGGTGGCCAGCCAGCGCCGGCGCCGCTGCCCGGCCTGGGGTTGGCCTGGTGCCAGCCGGTTGAAGCGCGGCAGCAGCCACAGCGTGATGGCCTGCACCGCGTACAGCAAGGACACCAGCGCCATCGATTCGGCGCTGCGCGTGCCCAGCAGGCTGCCCACGCCCTGCACGCCCACCAGACTGAGCCCGACCACCGCGCGGGCTGCGGCATAGCTGCGGTAGACCCGGGCCAGCGCGCTGTCCTGGGCCTGCACCAGGTGTCGCGCCTGACGCAGCAGCAGGCGGCCATCGTCATGCGCTTCGCCGGCGGCCAGCCAGCCGGGCTCGAAAAAGGCATCGCCACCCAGGACGGAGCTGCTGAACAGGCTGGGCGGCGCATCGGCACGGCGACGCCCGCCGCGGCGGCGTTCACCGCCCCGGCGCTCGGTGTTGTCGGCGCTGCCGCTGGTCATGGGGCGCTCACGGGCCACCCGGTGCGCACGGGCCTCAAAGCGGCCCGTCTTGTCGGTGCGCCTCGCTGCAGTAGGCACGGCCGGCGGCATCCTGCACGGTGTCGGCCCGTGGCAGATGCAGACCGCAATGCGCGCAGGCCAGCATCGGCGCAGCCGGCTGCGGCGCTTTCGGCGGCGCCTTGCGCGCGGTGGGCGGCGGCACCGCGCGGCCCTTGGTCTTCAGCAACCACAGGGCGAAAGCCACCACCAGCAAGAGAAGCAGGAATTTCATGGCGGCGGCTGCGGGCGGCGGACAGCTCGTTCAAGCCGGCAAGCGGCCCAGCAGCACTTCCAGAACGAAGCGCGAACCGACGTAGGCCAGCAGCAGCAGCAGCGCGCCGACGTACAGCCAGCGCGTGGCCTTGCGGCCGCGCCAACCGCGCAGCCGGCGGCCCACCAGCAGGGCCGCGAAGACAGCCCAGGCCATCAGGGAGAAGACCGCCTTGTGGTCCGTCCAGCGCCACTGCACCGTGGTCACGATGCCCAGCACCAGCGCCGCCGTCAAGACCACGAAGCCGGCTTCGACGAAGCGGAAGGTCAGGCGCTCGAGCTGCAAGAGCGGCAGACCCAGGGTCGAGCCCAGAGGCCGCGGCGCGCCCTGCGGGCCGCCGCGCATGCGGCGCTCTGCGGCGTCCAGCATCAGGCCGTGCAGGACGGCGGCACCGAAGAGCGCGTAGGCACCGACGCCCAGCGTGAAGTGCAGCGGCGCCAGACGCGACGTGATGGGCTTGAATTCGCCGGGGTAGGCGATGACCACCAGCATCGCCACCAGCCCGGCCAGAGCCAGCCACTGGCGCACGGCCGGCAAGGGCACGAGATGGCTTTCGATGCTGTAGACGGCGATCACCAGCCACACCGTCATCGACAGCACGGGCGCGAAGCCCAGGCGCGCGCCGGGCTCGGCCAGGCCGATGCCGGCGATGTCGATCAGCAGCAGCACCCCGTGCAGCACCCAGCCGCCGACCAGGGCCGCGGCCGAGTAGCGGCGCAGCGCCTGCGCCGGCACCGCGGCCAGCAGATACAGCACCAGCGTGACCAGCACCAACAGCGCGCCGCCGCCGGGCGCCAGCGTGGCAGGGGTCGTCGATAGAATCATCACGACAGTGTAATGACCGCAGGCCCTTCGTCGGCCACCTGCCGATGACCATGGCTACTACCCTCACCGACCGTCTGTCACGGATGGTCAAGACGATGCGCGGCCAGGCCCGCATCACCGAAAGCAACGTCCAGGACATGCTGCGCGAGGTGCGCATGGCCCTGCTCGAGGCCGACGTGGCGCTGCCCGTGGTGCGCGACTTCATCGCCCGGGTCAAGGACAAGGCGCTGGGCCAGGAGGTGGTCGGCTCGCTCAACCCCGGGCAGGCGCTGGTCGGCATCGTCCACCGCGAACTCGCCGCGACGATGGGTGATGTCGGCGAGGCCGGCGCGCACGGCCGGCCGGTGGCCGAACTGAACCTCAACGCGCAACCGCCCGCCGTCATCCTGATGGCCGGCCTGCAGGGCGCGGGCAAGACCACCACCACGGCCAAGCTGGCCAAGCACCTGATCACCCGGCTGAAGAAGAAGGTGCTGACGGTTTCGGCCGACGTTTACCGGCCGGCCGCCATCGAGCAGTTGAAGACGGTGACGGCGCAGGCCGGCGCCGAGTGGTTCCCGTCCGACCCCGGCCAGCAGCCGCGCGACATCGCGCTGGCCGCGCTGGATCACGCCCGCCGCCACTATTTCGACGTCTTGCTGGTGGACACCGCCGGCCGGCTGGGCATCGACGCGGCCATGATGGCCGAGATCACCGAACTGCATGCGCTGCTGCGCCCGATCGAGACGCTGTTCGTCGTCGACGCCATGCAGGGCCAGGACGCCGTCAACACCGCCAAGGCCTTCAAGGACGCCCTGCCCCTGACCGGCGTGGTGCTGACCAAGCTGGACGGCGATTCACGCGGCGGCGCGGCGATGTCGGTGCGCCAGGTCACCGGCGTGCCGATCAAGTTTGCTGGCACTTCCGAGAAGATCGATGGCCTGGAGGTCTTCGACGCCGAACGCCACGCCGGCCGCGTGCTGGGCATGGGCGACATCGTGGCCCTGGTCGAGGAAGTGCAAAAAGGCGTGGACGTCGAGGCGGCGCAGAAGTTCGCCGACAAGATGAAGTCGGGCGGCGGCTTCGACCTGAACGACTTCCTGGGCCAGATCAGCCAGATGAAGAAGATGGGCGGCATGGCCAGCCTGATGGACAAGCTGCCCAGCCAGTTGACGGTCAAGACGGCTGGCGTCGACATGGGCAAGGCCGACCGCGACGTCAAGCGCATGGAAGGCATCCTCAACGCCATGACGGCCAAGGAGCGCCGCCAGCCCGCGCTGCTGATGGACGGCAAGAGCAAGGCCAGCCGCAAGCGGCGCATCGCCAGCGGCGCCGGCGTGCAGATCCAGGAGGTCAACCGACTGCTGAATCAGTTCGACCAGATGCAGTCCATGATGAAGAAGATGCAGGGCGGCGGCCTGATGAAGATGATGAAGCGCATGGGTGGCATGGGGGGAATGGGCGGCGGCGGCGGGGGCTTCCCCGGCCTGCGCCGCTGACCCGGCGCGCCGTCAGCCCAGCAAGGCGGTCGCGAATTCGCGGGCCTTGAAGGTCTGCAGGTCTTCCACGCGTTCGCCGATGCCGATGAAATACACCGGCACCACGCGGCCCTGCTGAGCACCCCAGCGCGCGATCGCCGCCAGCACACCGCCCTTGGCCGTGCCGTCGAGCTTGGTCACGATCAGCCCGGTCAGACCCAGCGCCGCATCGAAGGCCTTGACCTGGGCCAGCGCGTTCTGCCCGGTGTTGCCGTCGACCACCAGCAGCACCTCGTGCGGCGCGCCGGCCTGGGCCTTGGCGATCACGCGCTGGATCTTCTTCAGCTCTTCCATCAGGTGCACCTGCGTGGGCAGGCGGCCGGCGGTGTCGGCGATGACCACGTCGCAGCCGCGGGCACGGCCGGCGGTGACGGCGTCGAAAGTCACCGCCGCGGGGTCGCCGCCTTCCTGGCTGACGATCTCGACGCGGTTGCGGTCGGCCCACACCACCAGCTGTTCGCGCGCCGCAGCGCGGAAGGTGTCGGCGGCCGCCAGCAGCACCTTGCAATCGGCCTGCGCCAGGTGGCGCGTCAGCTTGCCGATGCTGGTGGTCTTGCCGGCGCCGTTGACGCCGGTGACCATCACCACCGTCGGCCCCGGCGGCGTGACCGCGCCGACGACCAGCGCGCGTTCCAGCGGCAGCAGCAGGTCGGTCAGCGCATCGGCCAGCAGGGCCTGCACGCGCGCCGGCTCGGTGGCCTTGGCGTCCTTCACGCGGCGCTTCAGGTCGGCCAGCAGGAATTCGGTGGCCGACACGCCGGTGTCGGCCATCAGCAGCGCGGCTTCCAGCTCGTCGTACAGCACGTCGTCGATGCGCGTGCCGGTGAAGACCTGGGCGATGCCCGAGCCGGTCTTGCGCAGGCCTTGCGCCAGCCGGCTGAACCAGCTGCCGCGTGACTCGACGGCGGGCGCTGGAGCGGGCACCCACTCGGCGGCGGCCGCCAAAACAGCGGCATTCGGCGCCGGCTCGGTCGCCGCCATGGCGCCGCCGGCCGGTGGTTTTTTCTTGAAGAAGCTGAACATCGGGTGCAGAACGGGAAGCGAGCCTTTTCGCGAGCTGGGGTGCCCGCTATACTCCGCGCCTCAGGCGCTTTAGCTCAGCTGGTTAGAGCGACGGAATCATAATCCGCAGGTCCGGGGTTCAAATCCCTGAAGCGCCACCAGAACGTCGAAAGTCCGCAATCGCCCCGCCCGTCAACGACGGTCGGGGCTTTTTGCTTCCGGGCCGGCCGGGCGCATCACCAGCAGGGTGAAGGTATCGGGCCGCATCACGCGGCGTGGTCGGGTGGATCCCTCGGCCGGCGGCAACTCGTCGAAGTCGGCGCTGACCAGGTAGACCTCGTGGTTGCTGGTGTTCAGGGCCAGCGTGCGGGCGCCCAGCCGGGTGGTGGCGGTCTGCGCGACGCTGTAGCGGTCGCCGCCGGGCGCGGAGATGACGCTCATCGTGCCGTCGCCCTGCGAACTGAAGACCTGCCGCGTCAGCGGGTCGTAGGCATTGGCGTCGACGCCGGCGCCGATGGGCAGGGTGCTGAGCACGGCCCCGCTGTTGGCATCCACCACCAGCAGCGTGCGGTTGTGGCAGCCCACGAAGAGGCGCCGGGTCTGCGCGTCCAGGGCCAGTCCGGCGGGCTCCTTGCAGCCTTTGAGTGGCCAGGTCGCGGTCACCGTCGCAGCGGCCGCGTCGATCGCCGTCAGCTCGTCGGTGTCCTCGATGTCGACGTACACGCCGCCCCGGCCATCGGCGACGGCCGCCTCGGGCTTGCCGCGCAGCGCGATGGTCGCGACCAGGGTGTCGGTGGTGGCGTCGATGACGCTGGCGTTGGCGCTGCGGCCGTTGAAGGCGAAGACGCGCCGCGTGACCGCGTCATAGACGATGAAGTCGGGGTTCAGGCCGGCCGGCGTCGGCACGCGGGCCAGGGCCTTGAGCGTCTTCAGGTCGAAGACGCCGACCGAGTTGTCACGGCCGTTGCTGGTGTAGCCCTTGCCCAGTTCCGGCGCCAGTGCCACGCCGTGCACGCCCGGCGTGTCCGCGACTTCACCGACCACGGCCCCGGTCTCGGGGTCGACGACCTGGACCCGGTTGCCCCGCGTGACGTACAGCCGGTTCGCGGCGGGGTCGTGACTGAGATAGTCCCAGCCCCCCTCGCCGCCGATGCGGTGGCTGCGCGCCAGCTGATAGCTCTGTGCCGTGGCGGCGCTGCTCAGCAGCAGCAGGCTGCAAACCCAGATGGCGCAGCGGACAGTTTTCGTTGGCATGGGCGTACAAGCTCTCAGGAAGGGTGAGCGGCAACTCTACTGTGCCAGCGTGCCGCTACAGGCACCGCGGCGCGCGCTGGAAGCCGAGCTGCGCATCAAGAACGGTCTGTCGTCACCGCCGGCACCGACAGCGCAATCCGACCTGTTGCGCCAAGGGGTCGATACATTCATCCGCAAGTTGGTGGACACTCGCGCCTGGATTCAAGATAAGCAAAGGCGGGCGAGAACCCGACAAGTTGTGACCTCCGGCGCTCAAACCAAGACCTTCCTGCCCCTGGCGGCGCTGCCCGGCGGGGCGGCCGTGCCGTTGTTTCGCACGCTGTTCGAAGCTAGCTTCGAAGCCGCGCTGCTGAGTCGGCCCGGCGGTGAATTTCTGGCCGCCAACCCCGAGGCCTGCGCCCTGTTCGGCGCCAGCGAAGCCGCGCTGCTGGAGCGGTCGCGCACCAAAACCTTCGGCGGTCTGGCCGATGCCAGCGACCCGCGCCTGGCGGCCCTGGTGGCCGAACGTTCGGCACACGGGCGGGCGCGCGGCGCACTGCGGCTGCTGCGCGTCGACGGCAGCCCCTTCGAGGCCGAGGTGTCGTCCTGCGGCTTCCTCGGCGAAGCGGGGCTGGCGACCTCGGTGCTGACGGTGCGCGACCTGTCGGCGGTGCGCGATGCCGAGCGGGCTGCGCGCGACAGCGAACAGCGCCTGTCCTTCGCGCTGGATGCCGCCGGCATCGGCGACTGGGACACCGACTTGCGCACCCAGGTCGTTCGCCGGTCGTTGCGCCACGACCAGTGTTTCGGCTACCAGACCGCGGTGGCGAACTGGAGCTACGACACCTTCCTGGCCCACGTCGAACCGGTTGACCGCGCGCGCGTCGATGCCGCCTACCGGCAGGCCCAGGCCGGCGGCGGCGGCGGCGGCGACTATGACGCCGAGTTCAGGGTCCGCTGGCCGGACGGCAGCCTGCACTGGCTGTGGTCCAAGGGGCGCGTCTACTTCGACAACCAAGGCCGGCCGATCCGGATCGCCGGCATCCAGGTCGACGTGACCGCCCGCCGCGAGGCCACCGACGCGCTGCAACGCTCGGAACAGCGCCTGCAACTGGCGCTGCGGGCGTCCAGCGACGGGCTGTGGGACTTCGACCTGCGCACCCAGCAGCCCTACTACTCGCCGCGCTGGCTGCAGATGGTCGGACTGCCCGAAACGCCGTCGCCGCCGGACGGCCAACTGTGGCTGAGCCTGTGCCACCGCGACGACGTCGACCGCGTGCGCGAGACCTTGAGCCGCATCCTGGCAGGCCGCCAGGAGACCTATGAATTCGAGTTCAGGCTGATGCACCGCGACGGGCATGCGGTGCCGGTCCGGTCGCGCGGCTACGTGCTGCGCGACGGCGACGGCCAGGCCCTGCGCGTGTCGGGCATCAACACCGACCTGACCGAAGGCAAGCGCCTGCAGGAAGCCGAGCGCGCCCGGCTGCTGGCCGAATCGGCGAACCGAGCGAAGTCGGAATTCCTGTCACGCATGAGCCACGAACTGCGCACGCCGCTGAACGCGGTGCTGGGCTTCGCGCAGATCCTGGCGTCCAACCCGGTGGAGCCGCTCAGCGCCCGGCAACAGCGCCAGGTCCGGCACATTGAACAAGGCGGCTGGCACCTGCTGAGCATGGTCGACGAGGTGCTCGACCTGTCGCGCATCGACAGCGGCAACGCGCGGATCCAGGACGAGGTGGTGGACGTGCCGGCGCTGCTGCGCGAGTGCCTGGGCCTGCTGCAGGCCACGGCCGAAGCGCGGTCCATCCGGCTCAGCTGCAGCCTCGACCCGGCAGCGCCAGCCCTGGCCGGCGACCGCACCCGGGTGCGGCAGATCCTGCTCAACCTGCTGGGCAATGCCATCAAGTACACCCAGCCGGGCGGCCAGGTCAGCCTGGCCAGCAGGCTGGTGGACGGCGCCGCCGTCGAACTCTCGGTCACCGACAACGGCCCGGGGCTGAGCCCGGCGCAGCAGGCACAACTCTTCCAACCCTTCAACCGCCTGGGCCAGGAGAACGGCAGCACGCCGGGCACCGGCATCGGGCTGGTCATCAGCCAGCGGCTGGCGGAATTGATGCAGGGCTCGCTGTCGATGCGCAGCGCGCCGGGACGGGGCTGCGCCTTTGTCGTCCTGCTGCCGGCCCCGGCTGAAGCCGCCGGCCTGCAGGCCCAGACCGTCAGCGAGCCGCAGTCGCCCGATGCGGCCGTTCTGCAGCGAACCGGCCGCGTGCTCTACGTCGAAGACAACGCGGCCAACGCCGAAGTGATGCGCGACTTCATGGCCCAGCGGCCGCGGTTAGAACTGGACATCCAGCGCTCAGCGCAAGCCGGCCTGGCCGCGGCCCTGCGCCAGCCGCCCGATCTCATCCTGCTGGACATGCGGCTGCCGGACCTGCCCGGCCTGGAACTGCTGGGCCAGCTCAAGCAAGACCCGACGACGGCCGCCATACCGGTGGTCGTGGTGTCGGCAACGGCGATGGCCGACGCGGTGGCCGCAGCCATCGCGGCCGGTGCCGTCGACTATCTCGCAAAGCCGATCCGCCAAGGGGCCTTGCTGGCCGCGCTGGACCGCTGGCTGTCACCCCGGAGCACACCGTAAACCCGACACCCGATGACGCGCCCGTCCTGATCGCCGGCGGCGGCATCGGCGGCCTGGCCGCCGCCCTGGCCCTGGTGCGCCAGGGCTACAGCGTGAAAGTGCTGGAACAGGCGCCCGAGATCGGCGAGATCGGCGCCGGCATCCAGCCGGGGCCCAACGCCTTCCATGCGCTGGACGCGCTGGGCGTGGGCGAAGCGGCGCGCAACCGCGCTGTCGACACCGACGAGATGGTGATGCACGACGCGCTGGACGAAACGCGGGTCGGCCGCATCCCCACCGGCGAGACCTTCCGCCAGCGCTTCGGCAACCCCTCGGCCGTGAGCCACCGCGCCGACCTGCACCGCTTGTAGCTGGAAGGCGCGCAGGCCACCGGCCGCGTCGAGTTGCTGACCCGCACGCGCGTCGAACGCGTCGAGCAGGACGGGCACGGCGTGACGGTGCACGGCGCCGACGGCAGCGCGCACCGCGGCCAGGCGCTGATCGCCGCCGACGGCGGCAAGTCGGTGGTGCGCGAGCAGCACGTGGGCGACCCGTACAACGTGGTCGTCACCTTCCACAGCCGGCAGACCGAGACCTGGGGCGTCACCGAGGGCAGTCTGGCCGAGGTCCAGAGCGACTTCGAAGGCATCTCAGGACTGGCCGCAGGCCCTGGCGCTGGACCAGCGTTCGCGCGTGGCGCGCACCGCGCGCATCGTGCTGTCGGGCCGCGAAATGGGCCGCACCCACCACGCCAAGGGTGTCGAACGCCTGGTGCGCAACGACCTGTGGAAAGGCCGCAGCCCCGAGCGCTTCGACGACGCGCTGGAGTGGCTGGTCGGCTGGAATGTGGGCAACTGCCTGGCCGACGCCGCCCCGTAGAATCGGGGCTCCGCCCGGCCGCTCGCGCCGCCGGGTTTTCCCTCCACAGCCCCTGGATCTACACCATGTTTCGCTGTGCCTTGCTGGCCGCCACGGCCACGCTCGCGGGTCTGTGCGCCGGGCCCGCTGCGGCGCAGATGCCGCGGCCCTTCCCCGCCACCGCGCTGCGCGGTGAACTCGTCGTGCTGCAGCCGCCCGAGGTGGCGCTGAACGGCCGCCCGGCGCGGCTGGCGCCGGGTGCGCGCATCCGCGGCGACAACAACCTGCTGCAACTGTCGGGCACGCTGGTCAAGCAGCGCCTCACCGTGAACTACACCGTGGAGCCGGGCGGCCTGCTGCTGGACGTCTGGATCCTGAGCGCCGCCGAACGCGCCCGCCTGCCCTGGCCGACCACGCCCGAGCAGGCCGCGGCGTGGACCTTCGACCCCTCTGCACAAACCTGGAGCCGGCCATGACCGACCCTGACAAGGCGCCCCAGACCGGCAAGAAAGTGTTCATCCGCACCTTCGGCTGCCAGATGAACGACTACGACTCCGACAAGATGGCCGACGTGCTGCGCGCCGCCGACGGCTACGAGAAAACCCAGGATGTCGAAGAGGCCGACCTGATCCTGTTCAACACCTGCTCGGTGCGCGAAAAGGCGCAGGAGAAGGTCTTCAGCGACCTCGGCCGCGTCAAGCACCTGAAGGCCAAGCCGGGCGTGCTGATCGGCGTGGGCGGCTGTGTGGCCAGCCAGGAAGGCGCGGCCATCATCGCCCGCGCGCCCTATGTCGATCTGGTCTTCGGCCCACAGACCCTGCACCGCCTGCCGCAGATGATTGCCGCGCGCACCGCGCAGCAGCGGCCGCAGGTCGACATCAGCTTCCCCGAAATCGAGAAGTTCGACCACCTGCCGCCAGCCCGCGTCGACGGCGCCTCGGCCTTCGTGTCCATCATGGAAGGTTGTTCCAAGTACTGCAGCTACTGCGTCGTGCCCTACACGCGCGGCGAAGAGGTGCACCGCCCGCTGGACGACGTGCTGGCCGAGGTGGCCGGGCTGGCCGCGCAAGGCGTGAAAGAAGTGACGCTGCTGGGGCAGAACGTGAATGCCTACCGGGGTGTGATCGGCAACACCGCCGAGATCGCCGACTTCGCCCTGCTGATCGAAGTCGTCGCCGAGATCCCCGGCATCGAGCGCATCCGCTACACCACCAGCCACCCGAATGAGTTCACGCAGCGGCTGATCGACGTCTATGCCCGCGTGCCCAAGCTGGTCAACCACCTGCACCTGCCGGTGCAGCATGGCAGCGACCGCATCCTGTCGGCCATGAAGCGCGGCTACACGGCGATGGAATACAAGAGCACCCTTCGCAAGCTGCGCGCCGTGCGGCCCGGCATCCGCATCAGCAGCGACTTCATCGTCGGCTTCCCCGGCGAGACCGAAGAAGACTTCGCCAAGATGATGCAGTTGATCGAGGACGTCGGCTTCGACGCCAGCTTCAGTTTCGTCTTCAGCAAGCGCCCGGGCACGCCGGCGGCGTCACTGGCCGACGACACGCCGCAAGAGCTCAAGCTGAAGCGGCTGCGCCATCTGCAGGCCACCATCGACGACAACGTCCAACGCATCAGCGCCAGCCTGGTCGGCACGGCGCAGCGCATCCTGGTCGAAGGCCCGTCGCGCAACAGCGGCAAGGGCGACAAGCTGGGCAACGGCGCCAATGAACTGATGGGCCGCACCGAGTGCAACCGCATCGTGAATTTCGACGGCGGGCCGAATGCGGCGCGGCTGGTGGGGCAGATGATCGAGGTGACCCTCACCGAGGCGTTGCCGCATTCGCTGCGGGGTAGGCTGGGAAGCGCGGGTTGACGGTCAGGGCATGAAGCTGGCGACCTTGCCAAAACAGCCCTTGATTTCGTGCCGATTTCACTCGGCTCAAATCTCCACATCCCCCTGATCTACTTCAAACACCCTGGGGAGCAGCAAGCGGAATGTCAACCGTCCGGCGTCGAAATCGTGAAAGCGACTGGCCGTTGACGACCCAAACCGGGCGCCCAACTGCCGAGATTGGCAGCTGCGAAGCAGCCCTTGGCTGGCACATCGCGTCGCGCTCCCGCACAACCCACCATCGGAAGCTCACCGTTACAGCGGCTCAGGCCATGTTGGCATAATATGCCAACATGGCCAAGCGGGCTTGCCGCTTGCGCAACTCGGAGTCCCGCAATATGCCCACCCGCAACGTCGTTCTGAGCGAACATCAACAGCAGATGATTGAAACCCTGGTGCAGTCCGGTCGCTACCAGAACTCCAGCGAGGTGCTGCGAGAAGGGCTGCGCCTCATCGCGGAGCGCGAGCGCCGCGAAGATGCCAAGCTCGAGGCCCTAAAGCAAGCAGCCCACCAGGGCTGGGCGGATATTTCTGCAGGGCGATATGCGGATGTTGCCGATGATCAGCTCGAAGACTTCATTGGACAGCTGGGTTGCCGCGCTGCGCAGGCTGCCAAGACGGCGAGTTGATGTTTCGCTATCGGCTGTCGGAAGCCGCTCAGGGGGACGTCCTTGACATCCTCGCATGGACAGACGCGCAATTCGGCGAGGTCGCCCGGCTGCGCTACCAGAGCCTGATCGTCGCCGCGCTGCGCGACGTGGCACGCCAGCCCGACAGACCGGGCAGTCTCGCGCGGTCCGAACTCGGCGCACATGTTCGATCTTGGCATCTGCGACTGAGCCGGGAGCACGTGAATCCCGGTGTGGGGATCGTCCGCCGACCACGCCACTTTCTTGTCTACCGTTTGGAGCCCGGCTTGATTGTGGTCGGTCGGGTGCTACACGACGCCATGGAGTTGGCACGCCACCTAGACCCCGACACGGCTTGGGAGTAGCCGTCAGCGCGTGTTGTTCGACAGTTCGATCGCAGAAGGTAGCTGTTGCCGTGACGGACGCAGCGACGAAGTAGGCGTCCGGCAAGCCGCCCGTCGCGAACGACTCTTCGTGGCCGTCAAGAAATGCTCAGCGGGTCGTTGCGAGGGACTACTGCACGACGGACAGCGGTCATCCCGCTATCGACCGACTGGTGTGCGCCGCTGACCGGCCCACCGGCGAAAGTCAGTGAAAACCCGCATGCCACCCCTTGCAGCCTGCCGGGCCAGCGCCCTGAAGCAGCCGTCCGGTGCGCTGGTTTCGGGCGTGTCGCCACGGCCTTGGGGCCGCCACCCATCCCGAAGGCCCGCGGCAGTGACCCCCGACTTAAGGGGGGGGGGGTGAGGTTTTTTAAGGCTAATTTAAGCCTTCTCTGGCACCATTTTCTTTACGTAATCGATGCCGGCAGCCTGTCGCTGCACGCCGAGTGCGGGCCTTGAAGGGTGAATTCCATGAAGCGATTGAAAACCTGGGCGGCTGCGGCCGCGATGCTGGCGCTGGCCGGCACGGCGCAGGCGTCGCCGATGACGCTGGTGGACGGCGGCCTTGGGGTGCTCGACAGCGCCGCCAAGCTGGAGTGGACCTCCAACATGAATTTGAATGGCTCCATGACCTGGGACGCTGCCAACGCCTGGATAGCCACGCTGAACACGAACAACTACGCCGGTCACAACGACTGGCGCCTGCCGACGCTCAACC
>Ga0136641_1000313_pt1 | contig 20636 bp, 22 predicted proteins | sample EliLak1302023Y_FD_115312 | JGI IMG/M metagenome (GOLD analysis project Ga0136641, IMG submission 115312) | Freshwater microbial communities from Elizabeth Lake, Yosemite National Park, California, USA - 13020-23Y | ecosystem: Environmental > Aquatic > Freshwater > Lake ...
AATTTTGTCAGGGTGCGCATCGATGGCATAGAGGAGCCGCTTTCCAGTCGCGCAATCGTGGACTGCGATGTGCCCATTTTTACAGCCAATTGCTCTTGAGAAAGTCCGCTCTGAATCCTGGCCCGTATCAGGTGCCGAGCCAGCTCAAACTCCATTTGCGAGACATCAAATTCCTGTTTGTATCCGGGTGTTTTGAGCCAGCGATCATGTAGCGTCGCAATTTTGGTCATAGTAGTTTGGCCTCCTTGGCACGTAAGTTTGCAGTTCAAAGGGCGACGGCAGGTGTCTGTTGTGACTTCTTGCCAAAAACGTGAACGACCACAACCCGTTTTTGCGTCGCCACCAGCTAAATTCCGCGTCCAATTCCATCGCGACCACTGACCCGGATTTCCCATAGCTTGTTGCTCAGACTTCTGATGTGCGGCATGCCCACCTTGAATGGGCCAAATTCCTCTATGAGCTGGGATACCCGGACAAACCGCCCTCGCATATCCATTGGCAGCGCTTCTAATTCTCTGTCCACCACTTCGTTGAGGGTCTCTACCGTCCAGTTGGTCATGCCAATTATATTAAAAAAGAGATTTATAAGCCCTGCAAGCAAGCCCATATTCGGATTTTCAAGAGTGGCCATGCAGGTTATGGGTGGATGTAGCAGGTGGTGTCAAGCCACCACGCACCAAGGGGCCTTGTCATGCATTAAACCCATCCATAAGGCCCAGGCCGCGCTGGCGGCCAAAATCGCACCGGCTAGGCGCAACCACAGCCAAGGCCCGGCCAACATGGTGATGCCGCTGCCCAGCGCAAACAAGGCCATGCCACCTGCGCTTGCGCAGCAGCACCGCCTGGCTGCACGGCTTATGGTGCCGGTGCCATGGGCTCGTCGGCAAAGCGCTGGCGTATGGCCAGCACCTCGGGCCAAGCGGCCAGAAAAACATCGACGCATTGGGGATCGAAATGCAGACAGCGCTGCGCACGCAGGTAGTCGGCTGCTTCGTCAAGCGACCAGGGTTTTTTGTAGGGGCGCTCCGACGTGAGCGCGTCGAATACATCGGCTACTGCCACGATGCGGCCAAAGAGCGGGATAGCGTCGCCAATGAGGCCTTGGGGGTAGCCACTGCCATCGAATTTTTCATGGTGGCCCAAGGCAATAGTGGCACCGGCTTGCAACAAGCGCGAGCTGCTTGCTTTGAGCATGTCGTAGCCCAGGCGGGCATGCTCGCGCATGATGGCCATCTCCGCCTCATCCAAGCGCCCGGGTTTGAGCAGGATGTGGTCGGGAATACCCACTTTGCCGATATCGTGCATCGCAGCGGCGTCCAGCAACAGCGCTTGGTCTTGGGCGGACAGGTGCAGTCCCTTGGCAATCAGATGGGCGTAGTGGCCCACGCGTGCAATATGGGCGCCGGTTTCGTAGTCGCGGTAACCGGCCGCTTTGACCAGCGCCATCACGGTTTCGCGCTCGCGCTCGCGGATTTCACGGGTGGCTAGCTCCACTTCTTGGGTCAGCCAAGCGGCATGGTCGGTCAAGCGCAAACTGGCTTCACGCAGCTTGAGTAAATTGCGTGCACGGGCTAAAAACTCACTTGCATCCACGGGTTTGGGCAGGAAGTCGTAGGCACCGGCTTCCAGGGCCCGGTAGCGCACCTCTTTTTCGTCGTGCGCGGTGATCATGAGCAAAGGGACAGACCCAGCCCCTTGCAAGGCGCCGAAGGCGGCCATGAATTGCAGGCCGTTCATCTCCGGCATCTGGTAGTCGAGCACCACCAAATCTAGGTGATGGGACCGCGCATATTCCAAGGCGGCCAGCGGATCGGTAAAACTGGCGCATTGCGTTTGCTCTAGGCGCTGTACCAGCAATTCCAACCACTTTAGATTGACCGGGTTGTCTTCGACGAGGAGAACGCTTTGCATCTAAACGCTTTCAGTTTCCAGCGAGGGTTGTAAGTATCCAACATATGAGCATACAAGCTGGCGTAGTGCTTGCAAAGAAGCATGTGTGCATATTTCAAAAATCCGGCTGCCGCTTGTCTAAAAAAGCGTGTACGCCCTCGCGGTGTTGCGGGCTTGGGGCGTACGCATAGGCCGAATGGGGCGTGGGCTCCTGCGCTGGCAGCCCCTGACGCAGCACGGCTTTGTTGAGCCGGGCTGCTTGGGGCGAGAGCGCCTGCATCCGGGCCACCAAGGTGTCGGCTTTGCGCTGCAGAGCTTCATCGGCCAGGTTCCAGGCCAGGAAACCGCAGTGCAGCATGTGCGCGGCGTCAAAACTTTCTGCAGCCAGCAACATGGCACTGGCGGTGGCTGTGCCCACTGCCCGCTGCACCAGCGCAGCCTCGCGCGGCGCCATGGGAAAGCCCAGGCGGGCAATCGGTGCGCCATAGACGCTGCTGGCAGCGCCCAGCCGCAGGTCGCAGCAACTAGCAATTTCCAAACCTGCGCCCATGCAATTGCCGCGCACCAGCGCCAGCATAGGCAGCGGACAGTCCAGCATGGCCTGCAAGCCGCCCCACACCTCTACTTCGTGAAAATGCATCAGGCTGTCGGGTTCAAAACGAAAGGCCGGGTATTCGGATATATCGCCACCCGCACAAAAATGCGCGCCCGCGCCCTGCACCAGCACACAGCGTACCTCGGCGCGAGTACCAAGCTCCAGAAAAACATCGCGCAGTTGCTGCCACATGGCGCGCGTCATGGCGTTCATACGGGCGGGGTTGGACACGGTTACCGTGGCCAACGCGCCGCTGAGCTGCCAATCAATCGTTGCGGCCACCAGCGATGCCTTGTTAGGGGGCCGTTGGTGCAGGCCGCGTGCCGAACCACCGCCACAAGGCGGCACCGCCCAGCACCATGGGAATACACAGCCACTGGCCCATGCTCAGGCCCATTTGCAAGAGGCCGATATGGGCATCGGGCTCGCGGAAATACTCCACCACAAAGCGCAGCGCGCCGTAGCCTATGAGAAAGGCCGCCGACACCCGGCCTTGGCGCGGCCCGCTGCGCCCATATATCCACAAAAGCACAAACAACAGCAAACCTTCAAGCAGGAATTGGTAAACCTGCGAAGGGTGACGCGGCAAATCGCCCGCACCGCGAAACACCATGCCCCAGGGCAGCGCCGGGTCAGCCACCCGGCCCCACAATTCTCCATTGATGAAATTGCCCACCCGCCCACTGGCCAAACCTGTAGGTACGCACGGGGCCACGAAATCAGCCACCGCCCAAAAAGAACGTTTGCGCTCGTAGGCAAACCAGGCCATGGACACAATCACTCCCAGCAAACCGCCATGAAAACTCATGCCGCCACGCCAGGCGTACAAAATTTCAATCGGGTGGGCGGCGTAGTACGCCGGGTTGTAAAAAAGGCAGTAGCCAAAGCGTCCGCCCAGCACCACGCCCAAAACCCCTAGAAAAAGTATGTCCTCGACGTCGCGCAAGCTCCAAGCGCTGTCGCCTGCATACGGCACATGGCGCAAGCGGCGTGCGCCCAGGACCATGAAGAGACCGAAAGCAACGAGGTAAGTCAGGCCGTACCAGTGGATAGCGACGGGGCCTAATTGCAGGGCAACGGGGTTGATGGCGGGATGAATCAGCATGGCGCCTATTGTGCCTTGGGCTTTTAAAGTTCTGGCGATTTGACTAAACTCGACTTGTGCCGATGTTGGAGCACAGACCCTGTATAGCGGGGCTCGCTTACAAAACTATGCGTCCCAGGGCGCCAAATGCCATGAACCTCACACTGGTATTGCTGATATTTTTCTTTCTTGTCGCCGTGCTAGGCGCTGCCGTTTTTTACTACCTTACCTTGCAAAATCTGGCGGCGGTCAAACGCGAAGTAAACAAGCTACGCGACCAGGCTGACGATGCACGGGCCAGCGCCTTGCTGCGCAACGAGCGAGCGCGCTGCTACCAACAATTAAAGGCCTTGGAAGCCGACATACAGTCCCGCCAGCGCGACAGCTTGAGCAATGAAGAAACAGCGATGGTGGAGCTCAATCGCGAGGAAATTCAGAACTGCGTCAACGCACTCAAAAAATCGGGCAACTGGATGGGCTTGCCCTTTGATTTAGATTGGCAAGATATGTGGGGCAACCTGCCCCAATTAAAAAATCTTTACCGTGCCACGGTGATGCAGCAGGACTTCGAACCAGGCTTAGCAAACGCTACGAATGCGGGAGGCCCCAAGGTAGACAATGCAACCACTAGCATGCCCCCTGTGTCAGAAGCGCCGTCCCGGCCCGCTGCGGCCCCCGCAAGTGAGGAGCAGCCATCCGATAATTCCAACGTGATGGCCGCTGCCATGAAAAATATGATGCGGAGTTGATAGCTATGTATGTACCTACATCCATGCGGCGGGCGCTGTGCAGCGCGATTCTGTTTGCTAGTGTGGCCCATGCGGGCCTGTGGGAAGACGGCTATGCCGATTACCAGCGCAAGGACTACGCGGGTGCGGTGGCCAAATGGCAAATCGTCGCAGACACCGGGGACCGAGAGGCCCAGTCTTTGCTAGGAATGATGCATCTATTTGGTCAGGGCACGCCGCAAAGCTACCCCAAGGCCATTCTTTGGCTGCGCCGCGCTGCCGCGCAAGGGGAGCCCAAGGCCCAATTCAAACTGGGGACCCTGTATGCCAGCGGCCAAAGTTATAAATCCCAGGGTTTAGAACGCGATTACCAAAAGGCGGCCATGTGGTTCATCATTGCCGAGGAGTCAGGCCATCCGGAAGCGGGCAAATCGCTGAAAAAAGTCACTGCCGAGATCAGCCCACCCGATCTGCTGGTGGCGCAGCGCTGGGCCAAGACCTGTATCAAACGCGAATTCAAGGGCTGCGAATAAAACCGCAGCGATTGCGAGCGCACAGGCCTGGCTATTCTTTTTTGACCGTGATGCTCATGCGCCGGTTGCGCGCATCTTTGGGATCGTTGGGGTTGTAGGGCACGGTATCGGCCACCCCTTCAATTTGCACAAAACGGTCTTGCTTGATGCCGTTTTTCTCCAACACCGCGCGCGTCGCCTCGGCACGTTCGACCGACAACAGCCAGTTGTTGCGCCCCTCTTTATTGGCAAACGGTGTGGCATCGGTATGGCCGCGCACGGCGATCTTATTGGGCATGCCCGCAAGCGACTTGGCGATTTCGCCCAGCAAAGCCTGTGCTTTGGATTGCAGCTTGGTAGTTCCCAGCGGGAACATGGAGAAATCGGCTTTGTCGATGACCTCGATACGCAGTCCGTCTTTGTCGCGGACAAATTGCACTTGGCCTTGCAACTGTTCTAGCGCCGGGTTGGACGCCAAAGCTTCTTTGACATCTTTTTCCATCTGGTCCATTTTGCCTTTTTCGCCGCCCTGGCCTGTGCCGGTACCACCGCCTTCGCCCTCTCCCGAGCCCGGCGACTGGTTTTGCGATTTGGCGTCGTTATCGCGCGCGTTTTCGCTATTGGGTGAAGGGTCGTTTTCGGTAGGACCGCCTTCCGACTTTGGCGTCAGGCGTTCCATCAGCCCGGTTTGCTTGGCGGTGTAGGGGAAACCATCGGGATCAATAATGGAGCGTCCGCCCATGATGCCGTTAGAGCCAGCCAAGGCACCCATAGTGACCACGCTTTGTGAGGCGGGCTTGAAGTAATCGGCCACGCTTTTGCGTTGCGAGTCATTGGTCGCACCCAAAATCCACATCAACAAGAAGAAGGCCATCATGGCCGTCATCATGTCAGCCAGTGCAATCTTCCAACCGCCACCGTGCGCACCCGCGTGCGCAGCGGCGATTTTCTTGACAATAATGGGGGCAAGCGGCGCAGCTTCATCTGGCGCCGCGACATCTTCAGCGCCCGCCGGCGCAGCGCCTGCGGGGACTTCTTCTACCTTCGGCGCTTCAGTGGCCATGCTTACTTCCCGCGCAGCCCGTCAAATACTTCAGCAAAACTAGGTTGGTTATGGTGGCTGATACAGACGCGCGCGGCCTCCAAAATCAGCGGCATGGGGTGGCCATGCAAAGTGCCGATAATGATTTGCTTGACAACGCCATACATACAGCCCTCGTCTTCGATAATTTGTTCCAGGCGTTTGGCAAAAGGCTCAAAAAATCCGTAAGCCAAAAACACGCCGATGAAAGTTCCCACCAGCGCGGCGCCCACCAGACCACCCAAAATCGCCGGTGGTTGGTCGATGTTGTCCATGGTTTTGACCACACCCATCACGCAAGACACGATGCCCAGCGCCGGCAATGCGCCAGCCAAAGTAGCAATGGCGGCAGAGGCCTTGAGTTCGTCGTGATGGTGGGTTTTGATGGCGCTGTCCATGATCTCTTCGACGGCCATGGTGCTGATCGTACCTTGGGATACGACCATCAAGCGAACGGTGTCACAAATCAGGTGCAGCAAGGCGTGGTCTGCAATGATTTTGGGGTATTCGCCGAAAATGGCGCTCGATTCTGGGTTCTCGATATGGGCTTCCAGAGCCACCGCACCCTCGGTTTTAAGCGTCTTCATTACCTTGGAGACGCAAAATATCGTATTTAAGTAGTCGTCTTTGTGGTACTTGGAGCCCTTGAAGCATCGACCAATACCCGCAAACACCGCTTTCACCACGTCCGGGCTATTTCCCAAAAACATCCCGCCTAGCGCAGATCCGAAAATACACCAACCTTCAATGGGCGCTGCGTGGATAAAGGGTGCCATGCTGCCCCCGCCTACGATGAAGCTGGCAAAGACGCAGACATTCAAGAACACAACCCCGAAGATGCCAAACATAGTCGTTCCCAAAAGAACGGATTGTGGCTGAACCAATTGGCCACAAACCTGTAAGGGCCACACAAAGGTGGCCCACAAAAAATTCATTGGGCGGCCGACCCTGTCGGCTCACCAACACCCCCAGCTCAGTGCAACGGCGCTTGCTGCGGCAATAAAGTAGGCAACTGCGCCCAGGCTGACCGGATTTCCGACATCAGGTGCTGAACTTCCTTCAATGCTTCCATATCATTGTGCGCATTGGCGAAAATCAGACGCCGGGTGACGTAGTTGTATAAATCATTCAAGTTTTGTGCCAACTCGCCGCCGCGGGTAAAGTCCAAAGCGCCTTGGAGACCAACCACGATACGGCTGGCACGGGCAATGGCCTTGCCTTTTTCCTGGATCTTGCCATGGGTCAAATGGCCCTGGGCTTGCGACACGCTGTCGACCAGGCCGTCGAACAGCATCTGGATCAGGGCCACGTTATTGGCCACAGAAGCCTGGGAAGCCAGGTTGTCGGAGCCATAAGACTCCATCGCTTTAAAGTGAACTCGCATAACTGAATCTCCTACTGGGTTGCTGTACACAGTAGACATCGGCGAGCCACGTAAAAACTTGAGGCTTGGAGTAACGTCAGTCATGAAATTAATCTCAAGACTTGGACTTAGGCGAGGATTTGGCCTTTTCCTCTATTCCCAAGGACAGTCGCAGCTTTTTAACAATACCGGTGAGCAATTGGCTGACGCGGGACTCGGTCACACCCAAAACCTCGCCAATTTCCTTTAAATTGAGCTCTTCCACATAATAGAGCGACATCAATAGCTGGTCACGCTCGGGCAGTTCAGCGATGGCCTCGGTGACGGCGCGCATGAAATCCTCATGCTCCACGATGGCATCGGGTTGGCGCGAGCGCTCGTCGGCAATACCCAGCACCTCATCGCTGATCACTTCCATAGAAAGCGTCTCAAAGCGCTTGGCGTTGCCGCGCTTTTTCTGGAATTCCTCCAAATCGTCGCCCATGTGCTCGGCCAACTCGCTTTGCGTCGGCGTGCGGCCAAGCTCACTGGCCAGGAAATTGATAGCCTCGTTCTCGGATTTGTTGAAAGCCACCGCCGAACGGGGCAAATAGGACAATTGGCGCACCTCATCGAGGATGGCGCCGCGCACCCGGCTCAGGGCAAAGCTCTCAAATTCGATACCCTTGGTCGGGTCATAGGCGCGGGCAGCCTCGAGCAGGCCAATCATCCCAACCTGCATCAGCTCGTCAAGCTCCATAAACGGAGGAATGCGCGCTTTGAGGTGCAAAGCAACACGCTTGACCATGCCCAAATGGGCCATGACGAGCGCTTCGCTGGCGTCATGGACCTCGTGGTAGAGCTTGGTGGCGGTCGCCATAAAGTCTAGTCCTGGTGCCGCACCAGGCGTTCGACAAAGAATTGCATCCCGCCCGAGAAGTTGGCAATCGGGGGCATTTGGGTGATGGATTTGGCCAGGCGCTTGAAGTCGCGGGCGCTGTTGCTGCGCGGCGCAAACTCGAGTACCGGCTCGTATTTTTTGTGTGCCGCCAGGATGGCGTCGTCATTCTCAATCGAGCCCAAGTAGTGGGTCGTGAAATTAAGAAATTGGGCGCACACTTGGTTGATGCGACGGTAGAGGTTTTGCCCGTCGGCCTGGCTGTTGACCGCATTGGGCACGATATAAATCTCGTTCAGGTCGTAATCCTGAATCAAGACTTTGATGGTTCCGTAGGCGTCGGCAATTGACGAAGGGTCGTCCCGCACGACGATATAACGGCGCTGGCAAGCGCCCATAAAGGTGAGGACGGTGGGTGAAATGCCAGCCGCCATGTCCACAATCAGGTAGTCGATCTCGTCTTCCAGGGCGCTAAAGGACTGCACGATGCGCGAGGCCTGTACCCGAGAAAGCGAAGCCAGTTCTTTCACTCCAGAGGCGCCCGGCACCAGCATCACGCCATGGCGCGAAGTGACGATAATTTCCTGCAAAGTCTTTTGCCCACTCATAAAGTGGCTCAAATTGAAGGGACATACACAGCCCAAGGCGATTTGGGCGTTGGCCAAGCCCATATCGGCGTCAAACAACATGACGCGGTGACCCGCCATGCGCAGGGCGATCGCCAAATTGACGGCCACAGTCGTTTTACCGACGCCGCCTTTGCCACTGGCGATGCCGATCACCTCGGTACGAGCAGTTTTAGTCATTCTTTTCTAGCGATATTCTCAATTGAAGGGCCCGCGCATGCCCCGGGGGCTTGCAGGCGAAAACAGACGTGGCGACGGCGGCGGCAATTTCACCGAAAGGGGTTTGGAAACCTGGATCGGGGCGATGGCTGTGATCGGGCCAATGGTCTCGGGCGCCCGCGAAAGCTGGGCAAGAGCCATTTCTACCAACGAAGCTGCACTCAAATCCCGCCTCAAAGCCCCCAACTGGGCTCCATCGCTCGCTGCGGATAGCGGCAGAAAATTATCGCAGAGAAACTCGACCAAGGGCCAAGGTTGCACAGATTCATCCAATTTACTGACCATCAAGCTATTCCAGCGGATGCCCGGGCTGCGCAAAGCGCGGCGCAAAGTAGCGGTGGAAGCGTCCGCGGCCACCAGTGCGTGGGTGGAGCAAGTCGGGCATACCGCTTGAATTTCCATGACCCGTTCGGCCATATGGGTACCGCAGGTGTCTATGAGCACCAGGCTGCGCCCGCCTAACTGGGCCAGCAGCGCACTCAAGGCGGCACCGCTGTCAGCGCGGAAACATTCAATACCGGCTTGGTTGGCCACGGCCTGGGTCTGCGCCCAGGCACCCACGCGCTCATCGCGGTAGCTGATGATGGCAACTTTGGCCGCCGCCTGCTGGCTGGCGGCTTCGCGCGCCAAGCGCACCACCATCGTCGTTTTGCCCGCGCCTGAGGGGCCAGCAATCACATGAATACCGGCCTGAGGCAGTTCCATACTGGGGCGGTGCGACACCTGCTCCAACTGGCCGCGAACCGCCAGCAAGGCTTCGTGCTCGCTGCGCATGTCTTTGACGGTATCCATGAGCAATGTGCGTAGACCACCGGGCATGCCGGCACGGGTGAAGGAAGCCATCAGCTCCTCCACTTCGGGGGACATGTGCTGCCCATGGTTCCAGGCCGGTGCTTGTTGGGTGAGTTGGAACTCGCGGCGCAAAGCCGCCAGTTCCTCACGGATCAAATCCATCATTTCGCGGCTGGCGAAATCCTCGCTCTGGGGAGCTTTTCTTTGCACCAGCGGCAAGGACTGCGCTGGCGCAGGTGTTTTGGCCGCTTGCGCCTGCCCTTTGGGCTGGGTCTGAGCCTGCGCGAAATGGCGTTTGAAATCGGTACCGGTTTCGCTCGGCTTGACCGCCACTGCAGGCTCAGGGGATTCCTCGATATCGATAGCCACCACTAACTCGGTTTGTCCGCCGACCATATGGTTGGAAATGACCAGGACGTTGCGGCCGTACAAGGCCATGGCCTTTTCGGTGGCACTTTTGGTGTCGTGGGCCAGTATGCGTTTGAGTTCCATGGTACGTGTTCCGCAATAAATATTATGGGTGGGTCAGGGCGATGGCCAGGCATCAGGCCTGCTGGTTATCAGCGCTGACGGTATGAATGACCTGAATCGATTGGTCATCCGGGATTTCTGCGTACGATAAAACCACCATTTCGCTTACGCGATGGCGCACGGCTTTGGCCAGCCAAGGGCGTATCGCCGGGGACACCACGAGCACGGCAGCGTGGCCGAGTTCTTCTACTTCTTTCGAGCCGTTACGCAAAGCGGCAAACAGGCGCTCGGCCAGGCCAGGCTCCATGACGACGTTTTGGTTTTGGCTTTGCTGTTGCAACACGTTGTGCAGCAATTGCTCTAGGCCCGGGTCCAGCGTCATGACCGAGAGTGTTTCTTTCTCATCGAGCAGGTTTTGCACAATCATACGGCCCAAACGGGGGCGCAGCAAGGCAGTGAGTTGTTCGGGCTCTTGGGTGCGGGCGCTCACTTCGGAGAGCGTCTCCACAATCGTGCGCATATCGCGGATAGACACCGAGTCATTGAGCAAACCTTGCAGCGTGCGGGTGAGCACGCCCAGAGACAATTTGGACGGCACCAGGTCTTCCACCAGTTTGGGCGATTTGGCGGTCAACTTGTCGAGCAACTGTTGCACTTCGTCGTGGCTGAGCAGATCGGCTGCGTTATCGCGCAATACTTTGTTTAAGTGGGTGGCCACGGCGGTGGCCGAATCGACCACGGTGTAGCCCAGAGCACGGGCATGGTCGCGCTGCGAGGGCTCGATCCATACTGCTTCCAGCCCGAAAGCCGGTTCTGTGGTGGGCGTGCCCTCTAAATTGCCATACACCTGGCCGGGGTTGATCGCCATTTCGCGACCGACTTTGACCTTGCCACGCCCGCGCACCACGCCTTTGAGCACGATGTGGTAGCTGTCCGGGTCGATGCTTAGGGCATCGCGGATACGCACCGGCTGGATCAAAAAGCCCAGTTCGGCAGACAATTTTTTGCGCACGCCTTTGACGCGTGTCATCAGCTGGCCACCGGTCTCGGCATTGACCAGCGGTATCAGGCCATAGCCGATCTCCAGACCCACCAGATCCACTTGGTCCAGGTCTTCCCAGTCCAGTTCCTTGGGCTGCTCGGCGGCGGCCACAGCGGCGGCTTCGGCCACTTTCTCGGGGGAGTCGGCGGCGGCGTCGCGGCGCAACAGTATCCAACCCAAACCCGCAGTGGCAGCGGACAAAAAGATAAACACCAAGTGCGGCATGCCAGGCACTACACCGAGTACCGCCATGATGATGGAGGTGACAAACAAAGCGGTCGGATTGCCCAACTGGCTGGAGGCCTGCTCGGTCATGGACTCGGTGGTCGTCACCCGCGTCACCACAATAGCGGTAGCCAGCGATAGCAACAAGGCAGGAACTTGGGCGACCAGGCCGTCACCGATGGTGAGCAGGGAATAAATACGGGCAGCTTCGCCCATGGACAAGCCGTGCTGGCCTACCCCAATGGCAAAACCACCTACGAGGTTGATGATCAAAATCAACAGCGCGGCAATGGCGTCACCGCTGACAAACTTGGAGGCACCGTCCATGGAGCCGAAAAAGTCCGACTCTTGGGTGAGTTCAGCGCGCCTTGCACGGGCCGTGTCCTGGTCGATCACGCCGGCGTTCAGGTCCGCGTCAATCGCCATTTGCTTACCGGGCATGGCATCTAAGGTAAAGCGGGCATTGACCTCGGAGACGCGTCCCGCGCCCTTGGTCACCACAAAGAAGTTGACAATCATCAAGATGATAAAAATGATGAAGCCCACGACGTAATTGCCGCCGATCACAAACTCACCAAATGCGGCGACCACTTTGCCCGCCGCATCATGGCCCTCGTGACCGTTAACCAAAATCACCCGTGTCGACGCCACGTTAAGCGCCAGGCGCAACATGGTGGCAAACAGCAGCACCGAGGGGAAAGACGAAAACTCCAAGGGCTTGCGCACTTTGATGGCGATCATGATGATCAAGAGCGCAGACGCTATGTTGAAGGTAAACAGCACGTCCAGCACCATGGGGGGCAGCGGAATGACCAGCATGCCCATGATCAACAAGACCAAGCCGGGAATGCTCAGGTCATTGAAGTTGAACTTGGACAAATTTTGTCGGATTGTCGACAGGGTCAGCGTGCTCATAGTCAGTATTCGGTAGAAGTCGGCAGGTTGGAGTGGTGTGCAGGCTTGGGAATTATTGGGTTTCAAGGTCTTGAAGCAATCTTTATGCCATTGACTTTGCAGGTGCCCTCCTTTCCCAGCCCTGCGGCAAACCCTTACCAGTCACGTTTCTTGCGTTACACATGGCATTGCCACATCCAGTGGCGCGCTGAAGGATGGTAATTTCCATGGATGCAACGACCAATTTTTTAACCGCTCCGGTCCCCGCTCAGAGGGGAAATGACGTTTTAGCCGACTCCGCAGGGGGTGAAGGCAGCGCCTCGGGGGCCCAATTTGCGGGCGTGCTCAATGGGCAAATGCTCAAGCTCGAACGGCAAGCCCTTGCCTCATCGCCCCAGGAATCAAGCGATTTACAGGTCTTGCGCTTGGGCAACAAGCTCAATGTCATCACCACCGACGCCCCTTTACCCGACCTTGCCAGCCTGGCCGACTTCGCCCGCGCCCAAGGTTTGGGAGATGCAGCGGTACAGGCCTTGTTTGGCTCGGCCAGCACCGGCGTTGCCAGCACTGCGGTTGCCAGCGTCAGTACCATAGCTTCGGACGGGTCGGGCAGCAGCGCAGATGCCACTGCTTTGCTAGACAGTGGCAACCCGCAGGCGGCCCAGGCTTTAGCGCAAAGTGCCGCGACCAGCTTGATTCAGCTCGCGCTGACTTCAACGGCGCCTGGCACAGTAGCAAGTGAAAACTGGTTGTTGCAGCGCGGCTTGGTGTCGGGTACAGCGGATGCAGCCGAGGCATTGATGGTCAAAACGGGCGATGGCGCACCCGCTTTGCCCAAGGACGCCTTGAGCCCATTGAGCGCCTTGAGCCCATTGAGCGCCTTGAGCCCATTGAGCGCCTTGTATGCGCTGCGCAACCGAGGCTTGGCTTCGGGTACGGCCCAAGTCACCCTGGGTGAAGGCGCCCTGCCCACCGAACGACTCATTAACGTTAGCGCCCAATCGACCGAAGACGGCGCCAACCCGTTGGAGGAGCAAGACGCGCAAGAGCGCACCGTGGCCCAGGAGCCGGACACCCTGGAGCCGGACGCCCTGGCTGCCGCCGCATTGGCTGCAGCCGTGCAAGCGGGCCTAGGGATGGTGCCAGTGCAGCACACCACCGCGCTTGACGAGCCCGCAGTGACCGTGACCAATCTGTCCATTGAAAAACCCGCAAGCAGCCAATTGGCGAGCCTGCGACCCATTGAAGTAGCAGTACTTGCGAGCGCAAAAATAATCGGCCAGTTAAGTGGCCCCGAAAGCCTGGCCGCAGTCGGCGAAGAGGCGCCTACCGAGCCCCAAGCCGATTTGCAGATCCGCCTCGTTCCGCCAGACCAGGCCATTACCCAGCGCTTGGCCCAGATGACCGGCAAATCCAAGCCTATCGATTGGTCGGCCTTGTTGGCAGGACAAAAAGTGTCCGACACGCTGGCCGGTTTGGCCCAAAGCCCCATGCCGGCCATGAGTGATGCGCAAGCCAAATTGGTCGCGCAAATGCAAGCCAACGGCCAGTTACCGCCCTCGGGCGACCAAGCCCGCAATGACCTGTTGGCCAAATTGCAAGTCCAAGCCGCAAGCGCCGCTGCGACCCCTGCCGCGCTCGGCGCGCCAACGGGCACCCCAGCGTGGGCAAGCCCCGCCGATCCACAGCGCGCGGCCAGCGCGCCAGCCTTTGCCAGCCAAAGTGCAAGCGCAGCCAGCCAACTAAGCACTAACGACAAAGCGCAGGCAACGCTCAGCACCCTGGCCATGCAAGGGACCGGCGTCGCACAGACACTGGAACCAGCACGCACCAACCGCCTATGGGAAAGCGTACGGATCGAGCTACCTTCTGGCTTGCTTTTGGAAGCCTTGGAAGAGCACCAGGCCCAAAAATCAGATGCCGAACCTAGCCTGCCGACCAGCGCCAGCGCCGCATCGGGCGCCGCAACCAGCCTGTCGCACAGCCTGGCCTCCGACAAAGCACAGGTCGCCACGCCTCAAGCCCTGGCCGAGCAACGCGCAGCCCAGTACCAGGAGGTAGCTGACCAATTGGGCGAGGCCATGGCCCGTCGCCTGATGGCACAAATTGAGCGCGGCCAATGGAAAATGCAGCTGCGCATGCAACCGGCTGTGCTGGGCACCATCAATGTCGAATTGGACATGCACGCCAAAGGCCTGGACGCCACCTTTACTTCGGATAATGCGGTAACACGCGAATTGATGACCCAAGGCTCCGCCCGCTTGCGCGACACGCTGACTCAGACTGGCACGACAGTTGCTTCAGTTGTTGTGAATGGGGATTCAGGCCGTCAATCCGGCGGAAATTCGACAGCCGGACAAAAACCCAAGAGCGGGCAAAACGCCGATATCAAGAAAATCGCTGCCCAAGCGCTAGTCCAGACGGCCGCAATGCCGCCTGCTGCGCAGGGCGATGGTCTGAATGTATTGGCTTGAGACCGGCCCCGAGAACGATTGCAATTGAAGAACCCAGATTGAGAGGTACCTTATGGCAGACGCAGCACCAGCAGCAGAACCGGAAGCGGACGGCGAAGCCAAGCCAAAGAAACCGATTGCACTGATTATTGGCGTAGTGGTAGGCATTATTGTGCTGATCGCCGGTACGGTAGTAGGTACGCTTTTGCTCGCCAAGCAAACCGGATTTTTCGCACCTCCTCCCAACCCCGATGCCATGCTCGAAGCCGAAGGCGGCGATGGTCACGGTGAAAAAGCGGGTGATGGCCATGGTGCAGCTGCCGCGGATGGCCACGGAGACAAAAAAGCCGACGCCCACGGAGCGCCTGCTGACGCGCATGGGGGGGGCGGTGGCCATGGTGACAAAAAAGGCGACGCTAAAGAAGGCGGCCCGCCCAAGCTCAATAAAAAATCTCCAGACAGCCCACGCTTCGAATACACCTACTTCCAGTTGGAACGTGAATTCTTAGTGAACCTTTCAGGCTCCAAAAAAGTAATGTCGGTGCAGATCGCCTTGATGACGCGTTACGACGAACGCGTGATCGAGAACGTGAAAAAGCACGAGTTCGCCCTGCGATCGGCCATCATGGACGCCATGCGCATGACGACCGAGGCGGAATTGGCGAAACCAGATTTTCGTCGCGATCTGGCCAAGAAAGTCGCCGACGTGATGAACACATTGTTGGAGAAATATGAAGACTTCGGCGGCATCGAAGAAATTAATTTCACTAACTTTATCGTCCAGTAAACCACCGGCCCCACCGACAACGCGCTTTGCACCATGGCCGAAAATCTGCTTTCCGCTGACGAACTTTCAGCCCTTGCTGAAGGGGTGAATGACGGTTCCATCGCGGTGGACACCGGCTTTAACACCGCAGCCCGCGTCAAAAAGCACGACCTGGCCAGCGAAGACAGCAGTCTGGGCGTCAATGTCGGCTCTATCGACATGATTAACGAGCGCTTTATCCGCTTGTTCCGCCCGCAATTAATGGATGTGTTGCGTACCAGCCCGCGCATCAATCCGACCAAAGTACAAATCGTCAAATTCGGTGACTACATTAAAGACTTGCGCGCACCCTTGTCGGTCAATGTGATCCGCATGAACCCGCTGCGCGGTTTCACGCTAGTGGTTATGGACCCGACGATTGTATTTAGCTCCTTAGACAGTTTTTTTGGCGGATTTGGCAAAGGCACCCTGGGCCAGCTATCGCCTGGGCGTCTGTTTACGCCCATGGAAACGCGCATCATCAACATGATTTTGGACGTGACCTTCCGCAACCTGAAAGAAGCTTGGAGCCCACTGATGCCGGTGGACTTCGAGTTTGTAAGCTCTGAGATCAACCCCCAATTCGCGCAGATTGCGGACGAAAACGATTTGGTAATTTTGAGCCGTTTCGAAACCGAAACTGCAACCCAAAACGTGGGGTTTTTTGACGTGGTACATCCCTATACCTCGCTCAAACCGGTGCGCGAATTGTTACGCAGCCGGGTGCAGTCGGGCGATGGCAACGAGGACTCCGACCGGCAGTGGCGCGGCGAGCTCGAAGACGCCGTGGGCGGCGCTTGTATGGAAGCACGCGTGGTGCTGGGCTATATCAACTCCACCCTGCGCGTGGTCGAGTCCATGCAAGCAGGCGATATTTTGTACTTCAAGAAACCCGAGTTTGCGGTGCTTGAGGCCAATGAAATCCCGGCCTTTGACGTGCATGTGGGCACGCTGGGCGCCCAGGTGGCAGTTCAGGTCGAACGTGCCGTTGTCCCAGGCAAATCCTAACGTTTGAGGAAATATCCCATGACCGAAGCACTGACCGACGAGAGCGCCTCCAGCCACGACGCAGAAAACCAGATCAACCCGGAAGTTCTGCAAAATATCAGCGTCACGCTGAGTATCGAGGTGGGTCGCGCGATGATCAAAATCAAGGACCTGATGCGCTTGACCCAGGGCAGCGTGGTCGAGCTTGACCGCATTGCCGGTGAACCGCTAGATCTGCTTATTAACAACACCGTGGTCGCACAAGGCGAAGTGGTGCTGGTCAATGAACGCTATGGCATCCGCCTGACGCGTGTCGTGCCTGCATCCGAGCGGATGAAAAACCTGTAGGCGCAGCATGGGCACGGCCGGCGCGAGCGGAGTCGATTGGCTACGGGTCAGCGGCAGCTTTGTATTGGTATTGCTGCTGCTAGGCGGCATGCTCTGGCTTTTGCGCCGTATGAAAGACATGCAGGTGCGCCACAAAGGGCCGGCACTGCTGGAATTGCGCGAAACCATTCACGTCGGCCCCCGCCAGAAGGTCGCACTGCTGCGCGTGGGTGACAAACACGTACTGGTGGGCATCAGCCCCCAACAACTGGTCGCATTGGGTGAAGTTCAGCCCTTTGCCAGCATGGAAGGAAAGCCCAGTGAAAGCTAAATACGGCGTCGGCCTTCTGCTGCTGCTTTTGCTGGCAGTGCCCGCCTATTCTTTGGCGCAAGGCATCCCCATGGTCAATGTGACCGGCACCGGCAAAGACACGCAGTACAGCTTGTCTTTGCAATTGCTGGCACTGATGACCGTACTCACGCTGCTGCCTTCGCTGCTGTTGATGATGACCTCATTTGTGCGCATCATCATCGTCATGTCTATTTTGCGCCAGGCCCTGGGCACTGGTCAGACACCACCGAATAATGTGCTGGTGGGTATTGCTTTGTTCTTGACGCTGTTCATCATGGCGCCGACGCTCGAAGCGGTGTACCAGAACGCGGCCGTTCCCTACATGGAGCAAGGCATGAAATTTGACAAGGCCCTGGCCGCAGCCGAAGCGCCCATGCGCAGTTTCATGACCAAGCAAACGCGCGAAGACGATATCGGTATGTTTATGCAAATGGCCCGCAACAAGGATGTGGCCAGCGCCGATGCCGTGCCCTTTACGACGCTGGTACCGGCCTTTATCACCTCCGAGCTGAAAAGCGCTTTTACCATCGGTTTTCTGATTTATATCCCCTTTGTGGTGATTGACTTGATTGTGGCCAGCGTACTGATGTCCATGGGTATGGCGATGTTGTCACCGATGATGATTTCCATGCCCTTCAAACTCATGTTGTTTGTGCTGGTAGACGGTTGGAGCCTGATCATGGGTTCGCTGGCAGCCAGCTTTGTGACCTAAATTGCCCTTGGAGAAAAAGCATGGATATCGCAGCCGTTGTAGATATAGGGCATCAGGCGTTATGGATGGTGGTGCTGATTTCAGCCCCCTTGCTCGGTGTCTCGCTGGCTGTCGGCTTGGTCATCGGCATCATTCAAGCTGCTACGTCGATCAATGAGCAGACCCTGAGCTTCATACCGAAGCTGGCCGCCCTGGCCATTACCCTGGCGCTGGTAGGCGGCTGGCAACTGGCCACGCTGGTGGACTACACACGCAGCCTGTTTCAACGTATTCCGACGCTCTTCACCTGAGCGACATACCACGAGACCTTGCGCACCATGAACCTGCTGGCCGCCGACATCATCGAAAGGTTTTATACCTTTTTGTGGCCTATGCTGCGTATTTCGGCGCTGCTTTTGTCGGCCCCTATTTTTTCTTTGCGCGCATTGAACACCCGCATGCGTGTGTTCTTGGGTGTTGCGCTGACCTGGATGGTGTACCCGCTGTTTGACTGGCCGACCATCGACCCGGTTTCGCCCGCTGGACTGGTGGAAGCTTTCAACCAAATCTCCATCGGTTTAGTGATGGGCTTATCGCTCCAAGTCATTACCGCGGCCATCTTGCTGGCAGGCCAGTCCATCTCTACCGCCGTGGGCTTGTCCATGGCCATGTTGATGGATCCCAATTTAGGCAATGTGCCAGTGATCGCGCAGTTCGTGTTGATCTTGTCCACGCTAATTTTTGTGGGACTGGGCGGACACACCATGCTGCTGGCACTGGTCGTAGATAGCTTTAACAGCCTGCCGATTGGCAAAGGCCTGCTTACTGCCACCGCCTGGGCGCATTTTGTGAAGTGGAGCTCGATGATATTTTTGGGCGCCGTGCTGATGGCCTTACCGATCATGGTAACCATGTTGTTCATCAACATCGGGCTTGGCGTGGCCACGCGCGCGGCGCCTAGTTTGAACCTTTTTTCGCTTGGACTGCCGGTCATGATCGTGGCTGGCTTTGCCGTGATGATGGTCGCACTGCCCAGCATGGGCGCACGCATCGAATGGCTCTGGCTGCAGGGCTTTATGGAAATACGGGGCCAGATCAGCCCCGCCGGAGGCTAAGCCATGGCCGATGACAGCGGCGATCGCACCGAAGACCCGACCGCGCGGCGCCTCAAGCGTGCGCGCGATGAAGGCCAGGTCGCCCGCTCTGGCGAACTGCCCGCTGCGGCCGTCATGATTTGCAGCGTCTTCATGCTGCTGATGTTGGGCGACGTATGGTTCAAACAGCTGTCGGTCTATTTCGGCGCAGGCTTCACTTTTGACCGCAAGTTGCTGGAGTCCCCCATGCTGCTGCCTATGGCCTTTGGCAGCCAATTGCTCCATGGCCTGCTACTGGTCTTGCCGCTCATGCTCGTGACCATGGTGGTCGCGATACTTGCTTCGGGCGCCACCGGCGGTTTCTTGTTTTCGCTCCAATCCATCCTGCCCGATTTTTCCAAACTCAATCCCATAACAGGGATGAAAAAAATCGTCGGCGTCAATGCCGCGGTGGAGTTGTTGAAATCAATTTTGAAAATGGTCTTGATCGGCACGGTGCTAGTGAATTTGCTCAGCAATCACTTTACCGAACTGATGTCGCTGGGCGCCATGGCCCTAGAGCCCGCCTTGGCCAAAGCCGGCAGCCTGATCTCCGAATCGGTGATGTGGCTCACGCTATGCCTGGTGCTCATTGCCATGATCGATGTGCCTTACCAGAAATACAGCTTCATGAAGCGTATGCGCATGACCAAACAAGAAATCAAAGACGAGCACAAAGATATGGAAGGCCGCCCCGAGGTGAAGGCGCAAATCCGCCGCCGCCAACGCGAAGTGGCTACGGCGCGCATGATGCAAAAAGTCAAAGAGGCCGACGTCATCATCACCAACCCGGAACACTTTGCGGTGGCCCTGTCTTACGACCCGACCTCGGACGGCGCCCCACTGCTGCTGGCCAAAGGCGTAGACCACAGCGCCGCGCGCATACGCGAAGAAGGCAAAGCGCACAGTATCGAAATCTTTGCCGCGCCTGAGCTGGCCCGTGCGCTGTACTTCACCACCGAGTTGGACCAACCCATTCCCGAAGCACTGTATTTCGCGGTAGCCCAGGTGATTGCCTATGTGTTCAGCCTGGCCCAGGTACAGCCGGGCGTCGACCCGATGGCACGTCCGGCACCCAAACTCCCGTCCTCGATGCTCTTTGACACCAACGGCAAGCCTTTGCACCCTGAGGCAGTTCCCACATGACCGAACACCACTTCCCTGGCGACGACAGCATTGCGGGCGTGCAACCGCTGCTTTTCCGCGTTGCAGACCGTATGCGCCTAGAGGGCTATGTCTCTGCGCTGGTGCAGGACAATATGAGCCTGTCCCTGGTCAGCGGCTTTGACGCCATCTTGGACCATTACGGTAAATTGCTGGTAGCGCGCCTGCGCGAAGCGGCCCCGCACATTGGCCTGGAAGTGTGCTTTCCAGCCAGCGCTGATGCCCTGATCACCCGCTTTAACGAGGTGCTGCAGGACTACTCCATCGAAGACGCCATGGGCGCAAAATTTCACAACGCGCCGCCGAAAATCTGGATCGTGCATGA
>Ga0136641_1000315_pt1 | contig 20579 bp, 21 predicted proteins | sample EliLak1302023Y_FD_115312 | JGI IMG/M metagenome (GOLD analysis project Ga0136641, IMG submission 115312) | Freshwater microbial communities from Elizabeth Lake, Yosemite National Park, California, USA - 13020-23Y | ecosystem: Environmental > Aquatic > Freshwater > Lake ...
CGGGGATTTTCTGGGTCGTACTTCTCCCCTACCAATTCGGCGACCTTTGAGAAGAATTTAGCACCTGTCTTTGTTTCACGCTGAGGCCATTGGTACTCGCCGATCCGCGCAACCACTCGAGCCAATTTAGTAACGGCATTTGCGGGGTTGATGAAGGATCCGTGACCAGCACTTCCTGTCGCTGAGATTTTTAACCATTGAATACCCTTTTGAGCGGCTTCGACGAAATACAGACGATGCCCTCCGGTGATCGTTACCGAGAAACCACCTACTTCAGATATAGCTTCTGAATATCCGTCAAATAGTTCTGGTCGATTCTTTACCAACCAACGAGAGCCATAGATACTCCCGGCCTCTTCATCGGCGAAGAAAATGAGAAGAACATTTCTTGGTGGAATAAAACCGGCTCGCGCCCAAGCTCGGACGAGCGCCAAAAACATTGCGTCGCCATCCTTCATATCAACTGCGCCACGTCCCCAAATGAAACCATCTTTGATCTCTCCACTAAAAGGATCAACGCTCCAATCTTCTGCATTTGCTGGGACAACATCAAGATGGCCGTGTACAACGATTCCAGGACGGCTTTGATCGGCACCTTTGATGTGCGCAACAACGTTGACACGATTTGCTGCTGGCTCAATAAGTTCAGATTGGATTCCAACCTCTGCTAATTTGGCTGCGCAATATTCTGCAACAGTTCTCTCATCACCCTTGCCATCACCATAATTAACGCTGGGGATACGAATAAGTTCTTGCAGTAGTACAACTACATCGGCTTCCATTTCAGCCATTTGCTCAGGCGTAAGGTGGTAATCAATTCCGGCGCTCTTCTCTACATTCTGGCTCATGACCCAATCCTGCACTACAAGTGCTCCATTTCCCACGCCCGAGAGAGATTGCTATATTTCTCTACTGGCCCTCCCGCAGAGCGCCGGAAAAGACACTCGTCCGGGTGGCGGAATTGGCAGACGCGCATGCTTGAGGTGCATGTCCTCGCAAGGGGTTCGGGGTTCAAGTCCCCGTTCGGACACAAGTAGCTACGCTCGAAGGTTAAATTTAATGTGGATTGAGGTGGCAAGATACCGCCATGGCCGAGCTCACCTATTACTGCGGGACCATGGATAGCGGAAAATCAACCCTTGCCCTACAAACTGCACATAATCACCAAAGCCGTGGTCGCAGAGGGGTAATTTTCACCAACAAAGATCGCGGCGGCCCCGGAATGATCACGAGCCGCCTTGGATTAAAAAGCGAAGCGGTTGAAGTTGGAAGTGGACTTGATCTCCATAAATTCATTGTTGATGCGTTAAGTAGAGGCGAAAGGGTTGAATTCATTATCTGCGACGAGACGCAATTCTTTGAGCCGGACCAGATTGAACAATTGGCACGGATCGTTGATGGTCTCGGCATTGACATCTATGCCTTTGGAATCTTGACGGATTTTAGAACGAAGATGTTTCCTGGATCCGCCCGCCTAGTAGAACTCGCGGATAGAGTTCTGCCCCTCCAGGTTGAGGCGCTCTGCTGGTGCGGTCAACGTGCAACACATAATGCTCGTGTCGCCTATGGTGAGATGATTACTGAAGGAGAGCAGGTGGTTGTGGGAGACACTGAGGATCAAGATGCTATTGGCTATGAAGTACTCTGCCGCCGTCACCACATGAGGCGTGTTACTGGTCGTTCGGCACGCACGGCGAGACCAGAACCACTACCCTTCCAGGGCCTCGAATAAATTGGAATAAATTGGAATAAATTGAATAAATCAAAATAAATCGAAATAGATACGACAGAAGAGTTAAAGAAAAAATAAAAGAACCGACAACTCGACACAAAACAACTCGACACAAGGGAGCTTGACGATGGAATCTAAAGGGTATGCAGCGCTTATCGGAAATGGCAAGTTAGAGGCCTACACCTTCGAACGTCGTGATCTTGGAAAGAGCGATGTTGCTCTCGATATTCTCTTTGCTGGAATCTGTCACTCTGATATTCATCAAGTCCGTGAAGAGTGGGGCTCAAGCATCTTTCCTATGGTTCCTGGACACGAGATCGTTGGTCGGGTAACTGCAATCGGAACGGGAGTGAGTAAGTTCAAAGTTGGAGAACTGATCGGTGTCGGAGTCTTTATTGACTCATGTCGCACGTGTGAGAACTGCCTATCGGGGTTGCACCAATATTGTCTCGAGGGAATGACTGGTACTTACAACACGTACGAACGGAATACGAAAAATATCGCCTTCGGTGGTTATTCAAATAACTTTGTCATAGATGAAGGCTATGCCGTTCATGTTCCTGAGAATTTGCCACTTGAGGGCGTAGCACCACTAATGTGTGCGGGCATCACCTTGTACTCACCTCTCAAGCACTGGGGTGCGGGTCCTGGAAAGCGAGTCGCCGTCATGGGCCTTGGAGGACTAGGACACATGGGAGTGAAATTTGCTGCGGCACTCGGTGCCCACGTTACTGTTCTCTCGCACTCACCATCGAAGCGAAGTGATGCCCTAGCCATGGGCGCAAATGAATTTGTTGTGATGGACTCTGACACAGCTTTTGATGGCTTGAAGCGCTCCTTCGATATCATTCTGAATACTGTTTCGGCTGATCTCGATATAGAGAAATATCTTAATCTCGTAAGCGTTGATGGAACACTGGTGATGATCGGTTTGCCCTCTTCACCAGTCTCGGTTGGAATTGGAACCTTGATTGGCTCGCGGAGAAGTCTCGCGGGTTCCATGATCGGTGGTATCCCAGAACTTCAGGAGATGCTGAATTTCTGTGGCGATCATCAGATTGTGAGCGATGTCGAGGTTATTGCACCTTCATACATCAACGAGGCCTATGAGCGCACCGTGGCCTCAGATGTGAAGTATCGATTCGTTATCGATACGACTGCAATTTAATCAGCCAAAACAACTCAGAGTTTTATAAAAAGTGATGAGCTGCTGTTGCGATGAAAGGCGCTAAGAATATCGCCGGCAGCAAGTTTCCGATCGCAATAATCTTTATATCTAGAATTCGTAACCCGATAGCTGCGAGCAATACTCCCCCGACAGCGGTCATAGCGCCCACCTGGTACTCGTTCATGATGCTGCCTAGCCCCCAGCCAGTAAGGGTCCAGAGACCTTGATAAATTCCGACGGGTATAAAAGATGCGAGCACTCCCCAGCCAAAAGTTGCGGCAAAGGCGATGGAGGTGATGCAATCAAGGAGGCTCTTCAAGATGAGTTGTTGATGGCCGGTATTCATCCCATCTGAGATAGAGCCGAGGATTGCCAACGGGCCGATCGCAAAGAGTAAAGATGCAGCCATAAAGCCCTCAATAAAATTGGTATGGGAAGGGTTGGCAAAGCGTTTCCGTAGAATCAACCCGAGCCGCTCTAAGTGGCGTTCAATATCGAGCGCGCCTCCTATCAAAGCGCCGACAACAAGAGCGGCAATAATGGTGAGTAAAGTCCAGCCTTTGGGTAGCGCCGAGATGTAGCTTGGCTTCCAGATAATACGCAGCGCATCGCCGGCCGCTATCAGTGTGACGAGACCTAAGCCATCGGTGATGAGCGAACGCGTTTTCTCTGGTATCCGATTCCCAAAAAAGACACCTAAGGTGCTACCACCGATTATTCCTATGATGTTGAGGAGAGTTCCAAAACCGACAAACATCAGCCAAATATTCCAAATCGAATTATGGAGATTGATCCAACCGCCAGGCAATAGAGCGCGAATGGTCGAAGAGTGTTACTTTTGAAATACTTAACAAGAAAGGTTACAGCGATGAAGGTTGCGATGAATGAGGTGATAACGCCTGCAAGAAGCGGTCCATTAGAGCCTGGAGCTATTGCGCCATGATGGAGGAGCTTAGGGAGCTTGAGTACCGACGCTCCAAGTATCGCTGGAAATGCAAGTAAGAATGCGAAATCAGCAGCGATGGATCGAGAAAGACCACGCAACATTCCGAAACTGATCGATACGCCGAATCGGGAAATCCCGGCAAAGAGCGCTGCGCTCTGACCGATACCCACGATAAAGGCTTGACCAATCGAGATCCGCTCGACGATTGCGGCATCAGAATCCTTCGCCATTGCATGTGCATGACGGCGTTCGGTGAGGCGTTCAACAGCGAGGAGAATCACGCCATTAACTGTAAGAAAGAATGCGGCGAAAACGGGCTTTCCAAAATTTCTTTCAAAGAATTTGTTGAGAAGTAGACCAAGAATTGCGACTGGGATTGTGCCAACAATCAACCGGATGAGTAGCGGCAAACCTGATCCTGGATTGCTCTTCTTCCGAAGACCATCGAGGGCAGAAGCAAAAATACGTAACCACCGGCGACCAAAGATCAGAAAGAGTGCGACGGCACTTGCAAAGTGAAAGGCAACAGCTACCAATAAATACTGTGGATCAGCCCCAAAACTCTTCCAACTTCCACCCAACCAAGCTGGAAAAAGAACTGCATGGCCAAGACTAGAAACGGGGAAAAGTTCAGTCACGCCTTGTAAAAGGCCAATAACAATCGACTGCAGATATGTGAAATGAAACATGGGTAGACTCTACAGGTGGAGGATTCGGAAAATGTGAAACGCTCCTCTTTCGCCTCACTTCTAAAGATCCTCTATCCACAGCGAACGATTCCACGTATGAGATGGACCGGAAATGGCCGATGGGATCTCTCCGTCCCTCGAGTTCTCGTCCTCTTCTTTGGACTTGCTATCTTCGGGTTAGGCGATGGACTAATTATTGATTCACATATTGGAAATGCACCCTGGTCGGTACTGGCACAAGGTCTCTCACTGCACACACCATTTTCGATTGGTGAATGCACTTTTATCATTGGTGCCTCGGTATTGCTCCTGTGGTTACCGCTTAAAGAACGTCCTGGCTTCGGGACGCTCGCAAATATCGCAATCATCTCGCTCTTTATCCAAATCGCCTTAAATATCTTCCCTACTGTCCACCACAACTTTGCCGCCTCTCTCGGGATGGTTTTAGTGGGGATAATCCTGGTAGGAGCTGGCTCAACCCTCTACATCACAACCGGGCTTGGCCCTGGTCCTCGAGACGGTTTGATGACAGCTCTACATCATAAAACAGGTATTAGAGTCGCACGAGTTCGGCTGGGAATCGAGGTTTGCGCACTGATCATCGGCGCGCTCTTGGGTGGAACGCTAGGCGTAGGCACCGCACTTTTTGCACTTCTCATCGGCAACTCTGTTGCGATCTCTCTCAGCATCATTAAGCACTTCGCAGGGTCCAATCAATAGGAGCTTCTCCTGCGCTAACTAAGAGCTGATTACTGCGTGAAAATGGTTTACTTCCAAAGAAACCACGATAGGAACTCAGTGGACTCGGGTGGGAAGAAGAGATCACAAGGGCAGGATTGAAAAGCTCTGAATAACTTTTAGCTCGAACGCCCCACAAAATCCCAACAGTTTGCTGGGTGACAACTGATTGTAAAACTGCATGCGTGAATTGTTGCCAACCTATATCTCTGTGCGAGAGTGATCTATATGGGTGGCAACTCATAATTGTGTTCAGAAGTAGGACTCCTTGATCTCTCCACGGGGTGAGGTCTCCTGCGACAGGGGTCGGTAGCTGGAGATCATCCACATATTCACGGAAAATATTTCGCAGCGTTGGAGGGAATCTGCGTTGGCTAGTTGGTATCGAAAAGGCTAATCCATCAGCATCCTCTGGGTTCGGATAGGGATCTTGGCCGAGGATAATGACTCGGATGCTTTCGATCTTTATATCAAGAGCCCTAAAAATATTATCCCTTCGAGGATTGAACGGTTCTTCGGCCAGCGAGGCATCAATCTCATCCAAGAGGGGTAAAGAACCCTCAAGGCGCTCGGCCCATTCTGCTCTCAATAGCGATCGGAGGGGAATCTGGATAGACATCAGAGTGCTCGGGCGAAGAACCGACCACCATCTTTAATCAATGAGATCGGAATTCCGTAGGCAGTGGTGAGGTTCTCGGCAGTGAGCACAGAATCAATAGCACCACTACTGACGACCGTACCTTGAGATAACAGAAGAGCATGTGTCGTGCCGTGCGGAATTTCTTCAAGGTGGTGGGTAACAATCAAAGTAGCGGGCGAAAGCGTATCGAGTGCTAGTGCATCTAAGCGATGAAGCAGATCTTCACGCCCAGCGAGATCTAAGCCAGCGGCTGGCTCATCCAATAGAAGCAATTCTGGGTTCGGCATGAGCGCTCGTGCGATTAAGGTCCGTTTCTTCTCTCCCTCGCTGAGGGTTCCAAAGAGCCTGGAGTTCAATTCACGCACGCCGAGCGTCGTCAGCAAACTCATCGCGCGAGATTCATCCCAAAGGTCGTAACTTTCATTCCAACGACCCACAACGGCATAGACGGCGCTCATGACGAGATCGAGAACTAGCTCATCTTCTGGGATCGAGGTAACAAGATTATTTGTCGTTAAGCCAATTCGAGGTCTTAATTCGAAGAGATCAGTCCTCCCGACCCGCTCCCCTAGTACATCAAGTGAGCCTGTCGTTGGGTGCATATTGGTCGCTGCAAGTTGAAGAAACGTTGTCTTGCCAGCGCCATTGGGCCCGACGATGACCCAACGCTCCCCCTCTGAGAAGGTGAGCGAGATTGGACCGAGAATAGTTTTTCCGTCTCTCGTCACTGAGACCTTCTCAAAATTCAGTATCTGGCTCACGGGGATAAAAGATACCTGCTCGGCGGTGAAAGAGACGCTAGCCTCACCCTGTGAATAGGCAATCAAAATTTACTGGCCTGATTCTCGCCTCGGGCGTACGTAACGGCGATCCAGCAACGATCATCCTTGAACAACTGGAAGCATTCTCTGTGATTGTGCTGAGCTCTGATCTCCTCTTCGTGAGAGATCGATATATCTTTACCTTGCTTATCGAAATTAGCCCCGACCATGCCCAAGCGATCTCTGATGAACTCGATCTCATCACGCAGGGTGGAGAGGTAGATGTTGCCTACGAGTTCACTTCATTTACCGCGCCTGAGAGTGAGAGTGAGAGAACAAACTCACGCTATGAATGCGTCATCATTGGCAGCGACATTCGCCTCGCTGCACTATCGGCGCTGCAGAAGCTGCTGACCTCTTACAGCTCGATTGACGCTTTTAAACTTTTCAATGAACATGGCTATACCGTCGCGAGATTCACCTTCTCAATTACTGAAGCAGAAGCGAGCGAAGTCCTTCTAAAGCTCCGAGAGCTCGCGAATTCTGAGGCCCTCGCAATCAATCTATTTAGCGTCTCGCAGCACACGACTGGAAATGAACTTGTGATCCTCGATATGGACTCAACTTTTATTAATGAAGAGGTGATCGATGAAATCGCAGCCCTGGCAGGAGTAGGTAGCCAGGTTGCAGCCATAACTGAGAGTGCGATGCGCGGGGAACTCGACTTTGCACAATCTCTTATGGCGCGTACCGCGCTTCTGGCTGGAAAACCCGCAACACTCATCGACGATGCCAGAGCGAGAATTTCTCTGACACGTGGAGCTGAAGATCTCGTGCGTGCACTACATGCAAAGGGTGCTCGGGTGGGAATCGTCTCGGGTGGGTTCCACGATGTCATTGATGAATTTTTAGCCCCGCTCGATCTAGATTTTGTAGTCGCTAATAGCTTTGAAATTGAAGATGGTCTCTTTACGGGTGCGATTCTTGGCGAGATCGTTGACGCCAAGGTAAAGGCGCGAACTCTCCTTACCTCTCGAGGCGAATCAGTGAGGACTATCGCCATAGGCGATGGAGCGAACGACATTGAATTACTCAAGGCTGCTGACCTAGGTATCGCATTCTGCGCAAAGGATGCACTGACTGCAAAAGCCAACATTTCTCTGAACCACAGGGATCTCAGAGCGGTGCTGCCACTCTTGGGCTATTAGAGGTTATTAGAAGCTATTACAAAACATCAGAAGTTATTAGAGCCGGCAGGCGTGGATATCCGTCACCAGGATTCCCCTAGCTCCAACTTTCCAGAGGTCATCAAGAATTCGATTAACACTTTTACGCTTTACCATCGCCCTAACAGCGCTCCATTCAGCGCGCTGCAATGGTGAGACTGTTGGGGATTCGATCCCTGGCGTGAGGGCACATGCCGCCTCTAAATTGCTATTTGCAACGTCATAATCGACGAGTACATATTGGCGGGCCATCACAACTCCATTGAGGCGGCGAACTACCGTCTCGATTTCTTCACTGCGAGTTGTTTTATCCCCCTCAATAAGAATCGCCTCGCTCTCCAAGAGCGGAGAACCGAATATCGCCAGACCTGCTTGGCGCAGGGTTCCGCCTGTGGAAACAACATCCGCAATCGCGTCGGCGACTCCGAGTCGAATAGCGCCCTCAACTGCGCCATCCAATCTCACGACATCTGCAGTAATTTTTTCCTTTGCCAGATATTGCTCGAGCAGCCCAGGATATGCCGTAGCGATGCGGAGCCCGGAGAGATCACTCTCTTGTAAAGATTTACTAGCGGGACCGGCAAAGCGAAAGGTAGATCTTCCAAAATCAAGTGGAAGAATCTCCTTGGCACTCACTCCGGAATCAATGAGGAGATCTCGCCCTGTTATTCCTAACTCGAGTTCGCCAGAACCCACATAAATTGCGATATCACGAGGTCGAAGGTAATAGAACTCGATATCATTTTCTGGATCGTAAAGAGTCAGATCCCTACTATCGGTACGTTGTCGATACCCTGCTTCGCGCAGCATCAGCGATGCACTATCGGAGAGTGAACCTTTATTTGGGACTGCGATCTTAAGCATTATCTCTCCTGGCGATTGGGGAAAATCTAGAGCGTACGATAAATATCTTCAGGTGTGATTCCACGAGCCACCATAAGGATCTGCAGCCTATAGAGAAGTTGTGAGATCTCGAGAGCTAGGGCCGCATCACTCTCATGTTCGCCAGCGAGCCAGACCTCCCCAGCCTCCTCAATTATCTTCTTGCCCATCGAATGGATGCCATCGTCAAGCGCCGCAACGCTCGCCGAACCTGCTGGGCGGAGTAGAGCCTTCTCTGAGAGTTCGAGATAGAGCTCATCGAAAGTCTTCACTGAATGATTTTACTCGAGACCAGACGCGGATGTTGCCAATTTACGAAGGGTATCGAGCATTGTGATCGGAGATTCAGCTTTATAAACAGCGCTCCCCGCAACGAAGGTATCTGCGCCGGCCAGGGCCGCCATTTCTATCGTCTCGATAGAGATACCTCCATCAACTTGTAACCAAATTGCGCGGTCCAGCAGATCGATCGCATCTCGTGCTTGGGCAACTTTTGGCATCATCTCATCTCTAAATTTCTGCCCACCAAAACCAGGTTCTACCGTCATGATTAACACCATGTCGAGATCAGCGATAAAATCCCTAACTTCAGAAAATTCGGTATCAGGCTTAAGGGCGATGCACACCCGTGATCCAGCTGAGCGAATCGCCTCTATCGTCGTCCGTGGATGAGCACTCGCTTCGAGGTGAAATGTGACGCTGGCAGCCCCGGCTTGCGCATAACGCACCGCTTCTTCATCAGGATTGATGATCATCAAATGAACATCGACGGGCAATGAAGACTCTTCTATAATTTTTTGAGACTCTCGAAGCGAAAAGGTAAAATTAGGAACAAAAATATTGTCCATAATATCGAGATGTAGCAGATCAGATGAAGGGGCGACGCGTTCTATTTCGCTCTTAAGGCTAGATCGATCTGCGTTCAATATGCTCGGGCAGATCCGGATGCTGCGATCTACACCTATTCCCATATCCTTACGATACCTCTGGCAAGCGCCTAAAGAGGGCCATAAACATTGAATCGGTGCCGTGGATATCTGACCACATTTGAATCGTGCCATCTTCTCGCAAAAAATTCATCTCGCGAGCACTCTCGGGTATGAATGGTTTGAGAGAGAGCAGTTCGAAATCTGGGTGGCGATAGCGAAAATCAGCGACTTGAGCTGTCGTCTCACTCCGATGGGGAGAACATGTGACATACGCAATCAATCCATTCGGCTCGAGCAGGGCTACCCCAGCGTCGAGGAGCGAGCGTTGAAGTGTCACGAGTCCTTTCAGATCCGCAATTGTCTTACGCCAACGTGATTCAGGTCGGCGTCGTAGGGCGCCTAGTCCACTGCAGGGGGCATCGATCAAGATTCGATCGTATCGATGAGCAAGGCCTGGAAGATCCTCGCCGAGATGAGAGATGAGCTGCGCCTTGGGGATGACGCGACTTACCAATTCGGCGCGATGTGGGGTCGGTTCGTTCGCGATAAAATTATCTTTCGGTCTGGATTCATGGAGTAAATTGTTGAGCATCGCAGCCTTGCCACCCGGACCTGCACACATATCAAGCCAACTTAAATAACTGATATTTGTTGCAGTATTAAAAAAAATTTCACTGACAAGTTGGGAACCCAGATCTTGAACTCCTGCGCGACGTTCATGAACAGCGGCGTACGAACCCGGCATTTTACCGGCCTTAATTGCGTAATCGCCTTCGTGGATTATTTCGCCACCCTCTAGCAATACTTCTTCTCGAGTGGATTTGCCTGGCCAACAGACGATATGTGGTGCAACGGGAGTGTTGTGAGCTTGAAGAAGCGCCACCAGTCTCGAGCCATCCTTTAATTGATCGCGCAGCGCATTGACGATCCATTCTGGATGTGAGTAGACCGTTGCAAGATCTGTCAGAGTATTAAAATCTACCGGCTCGCGTAGAGCAGTTCTGAGGATGGCATTCACAAATGAAGCTTTACCCTCACCGGCCACAGAACGCGCCAGCTCAACAGTCGCATCTACGGCTGCATGGTCAGGAACCCGCATCTCATAGATTTGGTGGAGTCCGATTCGCAGTAAATCAATGACTGCTGGATCTAGGGCTTCGAAGGGCCGGTCAATCTTTGCCCTGATCACAAAATCATGTTTTCCTTGCATTCGCAGAGTCCCATAACTCAATTCAGTTACGAAGGATCGATCTCGTTCATCGAGTCTAGATTCGGCGAGTAGCTGAGGCAGTCGAATATTTGCGAAAGCGCCTTCACGATTTACCTGAGAGACGAGACGGTACGCGAGTAGACGACTCTCGTCAGGTCGAGCCTTTGTGAAAAGCGGTTTAGCCAAGAGGAGAGAACCTCTCGCCCGCCTCTATCCGTGCGCCACGAAGAAAGTCTGCAGCGCTCATTCGGTTTTTTCCGGCCGGCGTTACCTCAGAGATTTCCAGTGCTAAATCTGAGCTCTGCACGAATGCGCGGGAACCTTCTCCCCAAACTTCCCCGATGGTTCGTTGTTCAGCTGAGAGATCTGCGATTTTCACCTGATGGATAGTGATTTTCTCACCTCGAAAATGGGAGTACGTACCAGGCTTGTGTCCGAGTGCTCGAATCTGTCGAAGGATATGTACTGATGAAGTGCTCCAGTCAATCTCACCCATCTCGCGCGAGATTTTCGCTGCCGCAGTGGCACCAGCCACAGGTTGTGCTTTTGGCTTCTCACCCTTCGCAATCATTTCTACAACGTCAATAATGCGTTCACCACCCCGGATCGACATTGTTGCTAGAAGCTCCTCAGTTGTTGCCTCATCACCAATATGCATCTCTTCCGACAAATATATCGGTCCAGTGTCCATGCCTTTATCCAGCTTGAAGATAGTTATTCCAGAGACTTCATCACCATCCAGGATTGCGCGTTGAACCGGCGCCGCCCCACGCCATCGCGGCAATAACGAAAAATGCAGATTGAGCCAACCAAAACGTGGTCCGTGAAGAAGTTCGGGAGGAATCAATTTCCCATACGATGCAGTGACGACGAGCTGTGGCTGTGACTCAAGTAGGTGTTTATTTATTTCAGAGATATCAGAAGGTTTCGCAACGGTCAACGCTCTCTCAGTCGCCCAAAGCGCGAGTTCATTTGCCACTACGTTCTGCCCGCGTCCAACCTTTTGATCTGGATTTGTAATGACCGAGGAGAGGGTATGTCGAGAGTCAAGAATCGCCTCAATGATTGGCACACTAATAAGAGAAGAAGAAGCTACCGAAATTTGCATGGGGTTAATGTCCTAGACCACGAGTGAGATGCGGGGAGATTTTGATTGACGGTGATTCACCGAGTTTTGCTGCATTTGTAAACCATTCACTCTCGCGAATCTCTCTCATGGCAGCTTTTCTATTTTCAGAACCCATTCGATCAACGAAGAGAATGCCATTTAGGTGATCGGTTTCATGCTGTAGAGCACGCGCTAAGAACTCTGTACCTTCAATAGTGAGAGGTTCGCCATCCATTGAAAAACCCTTCGCTACTGCTCGAAGAGCCCGTGGAGTATCTGCAAAGACGCCAGGAAAAGAGAGACAGCCCTCTTCGCCATCCTGCAACTCATCACTGAGATCTAGGGTCGGGTTGATGAGATGTCCTTCGATTCCATCTACCTCCCACACAAATACCCTGAGTGAAACTCCAATCTGGGGAGCAGCTAAACCAGCTCCTGGGGCATCACGCATAGTTTCCGTGAGATCCGCTACGAGGGTTCTTAACTCCTTATCAAAATCCACCACGACTGATGCTGGGGTCGTCAGCACCGGATCGCCAAAATAACGTATTGGTTGAATGGCCATCGGGACATTCTACTCGCAACGATTGGCCCTGTTAGACGATCGAGAATGGATCGAATCTCAGAGCAAAGAGTGGGCTCTTCTGGGCGGCTCGTATGCGCTGAACTCCTGCAAGCAGTTCTGAAAATTCTTCCCCACGAGCAGTTTCGACCTTCACGAGAAGTCGATCGATTCCCTTCGCGGAGTTGACCATGGGGTAAGAGATAAAAGCTCGCGCTTGAAGAAGCGCTGAAAGACCAGCCAGATCGGCGAAATTACCTTCGCATATGATCGTCCGATAGAAGGGTGGTAACTGTGCAAGAAATCTTTCGTTCGATTCACGAAGGGCAAGATCGTAGGCCTGTGACCGAATCATTCCTTGAGAGAGAACCTCATGTGCCGGGAGCGATAGATAAAAATCCCCTTCGGGGGCCAGCGAAGAAAGTAGCTTGAACCAGTGACTGCGCATTTCCTCTTGACTACGCAGATCGACATGAGAGTAGGCAGCCTCTGCGTCGAGAATGAAGATCCCTTGATATTGCGCCACTGGCTCTGAACCGATGGTCGCAATTACGAGTGATGTCCCCAGAGGAATTTGCACGATTTGATCTCTCCCTGAGGAGGCGATCACGCGGTGCTTGGGGAAGGCACGACCAAATTCAGCGGCCTTCCGAATCGCACCGCGCGAAGTCACCCACATTTCTGGGCTGTTGCATTGTGGACAATGCCAGTCGATCGCAACCTCACCACATATTGCGCACGATGGCGATGACTCTGTTCTAAAAATTGCAAGATGGCCACCGCAGGGACAGGTCGCTCTCGTTCGGCATTTTTTGCAAGAAAAACCGTTTATATATCCCGCTCTTGCGACAGAAATCAGTACATTCCCCTTTTGCAAAGAACGTTCTATCATGGGGAAGATCGCAGGTTCATCTCCCTGAGGGGTCAAGAACTTCATCCCCCTCACTTTGGAAGAACCGAACTCATATTTAGTTAACCAGCCAACTTCGACCTGTCGAACAATTTCTACCGAGGGTGAATGAGAAATAAATATAATCGAGCGTTCTGAGCTCCGGAGAAGGGCAACATCTCGACTATTAAAGCTCGGGGAACGTCTCTCGTAATGATGACTCTCGACCTCATTAACAATGAGCAAGGTATCGTTCTGATGAAGCGCGAGCAGGACTCCATGTCGAAGCGTGAGAACGATTCCTGCAGTCATCGAGTTTGCAACAAGGTACGCTTCAAAACGATCACTCTTGCTCAGTTGAGAAGTGATTGACGAGTAATTGATCTTCAAGCGATCAAGAATGTCCTGGCAGGCGATCAAATCTTTAACATCAGGCAGGACGACAACGGTCTTCCCTCTCGCCGCACGCTCGAGCGCTACTGAGATTATTAACCCGTAGGAGTCACTTCCAGTGGAGAGAATAAAGAGTTCTCTTAGGAGTTCGTTGCTCTGTAAGCGCCGGGTCAAAGCCGGCGATAAAGCTGCGGGCTTACTCCCAACATCACTGAGGGTCTGGGTCATCCTTAGATCATGCCGGTGTTGCAACTGTTGCTGGCGGTTAGAGAGATATCGCCTCTCCCCTACCTTTGAAAAAGGAGGCGCCATGCTCGATAGAAAAGACCAAGTATCTGTCGCATATCGTCGCCCGAGTGCCAGCGCCAATTCAATCTGCCCCACTGTGAAAACTGGCGACGCCGAAATTAACGAGATGATCGCTTTGATACCACCAGCAGTTTGGCTCTCTGAAGATCGCGCAACAATCACGCCCTCCACAGTGTGACTTCCGAATGGGGCAAAGACCAGATCTCCGATAGCCGCACTCTCTGCGCCCGCTATGAGATGGTAGGTGTAGATCTCTTGAGATTGGAGAAAGGGAGACTTTATGAGGACTTCAATGTAAGGCTCGGCTTCAAGAAGTTTAGGTGCGATATACGCCTTCTCAATACGTAACTTGAGTGGCTTAACTGCAGCCACCTTCAATCAACCTTTAACTAAGTTCTTTAAGGCCTCGGCACGATCGGTTCGTTCCCAGGTAAAATCAGGAAGTTCGCGGCCAAAGTGACCATAAGAACTAGTTCGTGAGTAGATTGGACGAAGTAAATCTAAATCACGAATGATCGCCGCGGGGCGAAGATCAAAGACCGCCTCTATCGCACTCTCGATCTGCAGAACCGGAACCTTTTCAGTCCCGAAGCATTCTACGAAGAGCCCCACCGGTTGAGCCTTGCCGATTGCATAGGCAACTTGAACTTCACAGCGTGTAGCCAGCCCTGATGCAACAACATTCTTTGCCACCCAACGAACAGCATACGCCGCTGAACGATCCACCTTCGATGGGTCTTTTCCAGAGAAGGCGCCGCCGCCATGGCGTGCCATGCCACCATAGGTATCAACGATGATCTTGCGACCAGTCAACCCAGCATCACCCATGGGGCCACCAATCACGAAGCGCCCCGTTGGATTGATGAGAATCTTGACGTTGCTAATATCAATTCTTAGATCCGCAATCATTGGTTCGATGACATACTTTTTTATTTCGGGAATTAGTGATTTCTCGATATCAGTATCTGCAGCGTGTTGTGAACTAACGACAACGGTATCCAATGCGACTGCTCTATCTCCATCGTACTCAATCGTCACTTGGGTCTTACCATCCGGTCGCAGATAACGAAGCTGACCTGATTTACGGACTGTTGCTAATTGCGAAGAGAGCTTATGTGCAAGCGCGATCGGTAGTGGCATGAACTCTGGGGTGTCATCACACGCATAGCCGAACATGAGTCCTTGATCTCCAGCCCCTTGCAAGTCAAGCGGATCAACGGAGGAACTTACTCGCTTCTCGAAGGCAGAGTTGATGCCTTGCGCAATATCTGCGGATTGCTGTCCAATCGATAAGGAGACACCACAGGAATTCCCATCAAAACCCTTATCAGAGGAGTCATAACCAATCTCGAGCACGGTCTCTCTAACGATCGTTGTGACATCTGCATATCCTGAAGTAGTAACTTCACCAGCTACATGTACTTGGCCTGTGGTTATCAGCGTTTCAATCGCGACTCGAGATGAGGTGTCCTGACTAAGTAGCGAATCGAGGATTGCATCTGAGATCTGATCCGCCATCTTGTCTGGGTGTCCTTCAGTTACAGACTCAGAGGTGAAGAGGCGTTTACTCATTGGGCAAACCTAACTTATGTGCAGCCAAATCTAGAAGTTTGTGGGCCAAATCGACCTTACTTATTCCGGAGATAACTTCAGTAACGCCTTCGCCATCTATGATGACACCCGAGGTGAAATCCGACCCAAAGACTGCTCCCCCTGTTACATCATTCATATAGATGAGATCAAGGTTCTTGTCGCGATACTTTGAAATCGCCTTATCTACGCCATCACTACCGGTCTGGGCCGCGAATCCGATGAGCAGTTGATTCCTCTTCTCTGCCCCAAGTGATTTGAGAATATCTTCAGTTGGGATCAGATCGATTGAGCTATACCCACTCTTATCCAGCTTCTCTTCTCTGCTCTGCGAGGGCCTCGCATCCGCAACGGCAGCAGCCATAAAAATTAGGTTAGCTGCTTGAGAGTGATCTAGAACTGCCTGGTGCATCTCCGCTGCAGTGTTCACTCGGATCAGAGAAATACCTTCAATGTCTGGCTCATGAGAATTAGCTGCAATCAAAGTTACCTCTGCACCTCGCACTGCGGCGGCATAAGCAAGAGCAAACCCTTGCTTACCCGAGGACCGATTTCCAATAAAACGAACTGGATCAATCGGCTCTTGTGTGCCTCCTGCTGTCACTAAGACTTTGATACCCTCTAAATCTGCATTACTCCCCAAGGTTTCCTCAAGCGTTGCGATAATCTTCTGGCTCTCGGGATACCTGCCGATTCCAGTATCCAAACCCGTCATTCGTCCCTCGTCAGGATCGATGACAATGACGCCGCGAGAGCGCAGTAGAGCTACATTTCCTTGAGTCGCCAAGTTCAACCACATCTGTGGATGCATCGCCGGTACGAGGATCAATGGCGCCTGAGAGGCGAGAATTACATTGGTGAGGAGATCATCCGCTCGGCCCTGAGCGATTCTCGAGAGTAAATCTGCTGTCGCTGGTGCGACGAGAATGGCATCTGCGGTACGGGCTAAGGAGATGTGGGAGACGCTATGAATATTGCTCCACAGATCGTCGTAGACCGGTCGACCAGAAAGCGCAGCCCACGTGGCGCTACCAACAAAGTTTTGCGAGGAGCGAGTTGGAATAACCGACACAAGAAAACCGCGATCCTGGAGTCTTCGAATGAGATCGGCGCTTTTGTAAGCTGAAATACCTCCACCGACGCCGAGAATAATCTCCCGACCACGTGGAAACATAAGGGCTAGAGGTTACGCAGTTTTTTCTGGAGCCTTAGGCTCAAGATTTTCCAAGGTCAGAAGGCCTTCATTTATCTCACGAAGCGCGATCGAGAGTGGCTTTTCGTGGACATAGGTTTCTACCAACGGACCAACGTACTCGAGCAGGCCTTCACCTAATTGTGAATAATAGGCATTTATCTGACGGGCACGCTTTGCCGCGTAGAGAACGAGGCTATATTTTGAGCCAGCTTTATCGAGCAGTTCATCTATCGAAGGGTTAGTTATTCCATCCATATTTGAAATTGAACTCACAAGCGCCTCTTTCATTTCACTAAAAACTTAAGCCGGCAACAACAGGGGTTGAACCGGAGCGAACGCCATACAATCGAAGAAAATTAACTCTCCTCGGAAGTCGCCAAGGATACCAGTTCCTCAATAACCTTTCCGACCTCGTGGTTTACAAGGATATGGTCGAATTCAGTAGCGGCCTTCATCTCTGCCTCCGCAAGAGCTAAACGGGCCGCCTGGCGCTCGGGGCTATCCGTTCCCCGCGCGATCAGCCTCGCCTTTAGCTCCTCCCAAGATGGTGGAGCGATGAAAACCAAGAGAGCAGAAGGCTGGGCTCTTTGAACCTGTCGTGCGCCCTCAATTTCGATCTCAAGTAGAACACTTTTTCCGAGTGCTAACCAGTGCTCGATCGGCTCCTTCGGTGTTCCATATCGGGCGCCAGCAAACTCGGCCCACTCGAGGAAAGCGGCATCGGCGGTCATCTGATCGAACTTACTATCGGTGTAAAAGAAGTAATCGACACCTTCACGTTCACCATTTCGCGGCTCTCTCGTCGTTGCGGAGACCGAAATCCAAAATCTGGGATCGCTCCGAAGTGCGCGACTGATTGTGCTCTTACCAACGCCGCCGGGACCAGAGATCACAATGAGGGTTCCGCGACGCGGATCTACTTTCGACATTGAGAGCTCCCCCTTCAGCGCTGTTAGCTGGTTACGTCCCAATCCGGCAATTCTGCGAGTTGGCGATATTTTAGCCCGCTCCATGACCGCTTCGGCCCGAACTTTACCAACGCCAGGGACCGCTCCAAGTAATTCTGAAACCCTCATTCGCCGGATCGCCGGATCTGGCGAGTTGATGGCATCAAAGATGCTGAGCTGAGAGTTCCGAATCTGCTCTTTCACCGCGGCCCGCGATTGACGCGCTGCGTTGGCGGATAAGAGCGCAGCAGTTCTCGCCTCGACCGAGAGCTTAGGCGGAAGTGGCATCATCGAGAATCTCGCGTGCACGATCGCGCATTGCTTGAACTCCATCTTTATAGAGTGAGGTGATTGGTCTCCCAATGACAAGATATGTCGAACCAGCACGCATTGCTTCTTGTGGCGTCATGATACGGCGCTGATCTCCAACAGCCGAACCTGTGGGCCTTACCCCTGGCGTGATAATCGCAGGAGTTGAACCAATCCGATCTCGAATCCCAGCAACTTCTAGCGGTGATGAGACGATCGCTCGGGCTCCGGCCTTTATTGCAAGATCAGCAAGTTCTATAGCGCTTTCGCCGGCGCTCCTCGCGTAGCCAATTTCCTGCAGCTGCACATCATTGAGGGAGGTAAGAATCGTCACTGCTGTTATGTCAATGTCTGGCGCAGCAAGGGCTGCTGCGTTGATCATATCTGCTCCACCAGAAGCATGAACCGTCAGAAACTTTGGATCGACCGATCGGATTGAGGCGGTGGCACCAGCAACAGTATTTGGGATATCGTGCAATTTGAGATCTAAGAAGAGGTCGAAGTCACCCACTGTTCGAAGTTTTTCGATGCCAGACCTACCAAATTTGAGGAAGAACTCTAAACCGGCCTTGTAGGTAGCGATTGAATCTTTTGTTGCGCTAATCCAAGCACAAGCGATCTCGAGGTCATCGGTATCAAGTGCCAATATTAATGGATTCATGACGGCAACTCTCTATGGGCGAAGCCAGTCGCTTCCTGAACACTTGAAAAACCTTGTGAGATCAGGATTGTTTCGAGTTCATCTCTTACCTTGATAACAGCAGATGGGTTTCCAAAGTTTGCAGTGCCAACCGATATCGCAGAAGCCCCGGCAAGAATGAATTCAAAAGCATCTCGACCATTAGTGATTCCTCCCATGCCAAGAATAGGTAGTTGCGGGAGCGCTGCGTGTACCTGATAGACAGCTCTGATCGCAACGGGTCGGATCGCTGGGCCACTGAGGCCACCCGTCTTCTGTGCAAGTTTTGGAAACATAGTGTTGGTATCGATCACCATGCCAAGAAGGGTGTTTATAAGAGCAACACCATCTGCACCAGCATCAGATACCGCTTTCGCAATCGCGACAATATCTGTCACGTCCGGAGATAGCTTGGCAATTATTGGTAGCTCACTACCGATATTGCGTCGAACTGCTTCGATTGCCGCTCGGGCTGTCTCGGGCTGGCAAGAGAAAACCATGCCACGATTTTCGACATTCGGACAAGAGATATTGACCTCGATCGCCACAACACCAGAGAGGTTACGCATCTTCCGCGCCAAGATTGCATAATCTTCTACACTCTCTCCTGCAATGCTGACGATTGTTCTGGCACCTTGGGAGGCTAGCCATGGAATATCGTTCTCTAAAAATGCATCTACACCAGGCCCTTGTAGTCCGATCGAATTGAGCATGCCGCTCGGAGTCTCTGCCATTCTTGGTGTATCTCGCCCATTTCTTGCTTTGACCATAATTGATTTAGTGACGATCGCGCCCAGCTCGCGCAAGGGAAAGAATTGTGCAAGTTCCTTGCCCGATCCAGCACAACCACTAGCAGTAAGAACTGGGTTAGGTAGTACCGCACCCGCAAGGTTTGTGGCAGAAGAAAAAATCATTTTCTACCCTTTGCCTCATCGCTAATGGTTCTCTTATCCCAAATAACCTGAGCTCCGTCCATGACTGGGCCATCGATACAGGATCGAAGCATTTTTACAGCGCCACCATCACCTCGGACAGGAACGACACAGGTCATACAAACCCCAATTCCGCAGGCCATTGATTCCTCGACTGCGCATTGATGTAGAATTTGATAGCGCTCACTTACCTTGGTGATGGCCGCTAGCATCCCCATAGGCCCGCACGAATAAATAATCTCAATCTCATTTTCTTCGATCAGCGCTGGAAGAACATCAGTTATCTGTCCTTTTGTTCCAGTCGAGCCATCATCGGTCGTTAGAGTCAGAGTTGATACCGACCGTTTACCATCAAGCGGGGCATAAATTTTTACCGCTGTACTTGCCCCCAGGACCATATCGACTCGAGAACCACGTTGTTTCAATAGTTCGGCCAATCCGAAGAGAGGAGCACTACCGTAACCGCCGCCAACGAGAAGGGCACGGACAGGTTCGGTAGGAATCCCAAACTGGGTACCAAGAGGCACCACCATATCGACGGCGTCGCCAACGCTCAGCGCAGTCAACCAGCGACTTCCTTGACCATGGGGTGCGACGACTAATTCGATCAGGCCACCACCCACTCCCCGCTCTGTAGATCTGTAGATCGCAAAAGCGCGACGAAGGATCATTGAGGAACCTTCGCCACCAACTGCGATAGCCACGAAATTACCCGGTCTAGCTTGAGAGGCTTGTTCGCCGACAG
>Ga0136641_1000316_pt1 | contig 20573 bp, 20 predicted proteins | sample EliLak1302023Y_FD_115312 | JGI IMG/M metagenome (GOLD analysis project Ga0136641, IMG submission 115312) | Freshwater microbial communities from Elizabeth Lake, Yosemite National Park, California, USA - 13020-23Y | ecosystem: Environmental > Aquatic > Freshwater > Lake ...
GGTTTTGATGAGGCAGCGGAGATAGAGAAGGCTAAGACTAAGCCGACTAAGACACTACTTCTACCACAGTATAATGAAATAGAAGATGTTGAACAATCCGCTTCCAAGTTGACCAAGACATTCCGGCAGAGAATACCTGAGGGTGGTACGCGACGTTTACAGAATTTTATGTCTGGAAAACTAACAAAGAAGCGTAAGAGAAATCAAATGAAATGATAGGATGTCGGTACCTTTAGTAACTGAAATCGGATTTATTCTTTTCATAGTTTCCGCATATTTGTACTTTTTGTATCAGGATTTGGTCCATAGTACTTTTCAAAATATGTATAAACTAGGAACGTCCGCCATCACTGTTGCTCTTGTAGCAACAAGTGCCTATTATCTGTACAAAAATCCGAACCAAATTCCCGAATTGATTACAAAGTTTCTAAAGAAACCTAATAAGTAGGGAGAGATGGCTAATCTTAATCGGAATTTAGCCGCAGCCGGCTCAGCATTCAAAGAAGCATCGGGCGAAAGTCGCTTTATACCGCGACTTCCAAGTGTAAATCTAACGCGGGTTAATCTAGGTCTGCCTGAGCCGAGTCAATCTACAATGCGTGTGCTTGAAATAGTGGGGTTTGCCTTACTAATTATTGTTACAGTCGTCTTATTAATATATTTGAAAAACAGTTTTCTTCCCTTTTCATCTTTTTACAATAACGGACTCTTCACAGGTATTCCTCAATCTAAACGATATTGGACAAATCTTCCTATTCCATCGGGAGGCAATTCACCTTCCGGCCTGTATATTTCAAAAGATGATAATATTGCGAAGCGACCTGCCTTATATTCAATGATGTTTGACCTGAATATTGCCTCATCAAAGGCACCAGGCTTGGGCTCTTACCGTCATATTTTACACCGGGGCAGTGATGACTATAATCAACAAACATCAAGTGGCCCGACTCAGCAAATAACCGGCAATACATCAAGTGATGCGACTTGGGAAGCCTCAGCCCAGTCGGCTAAATCTGCTGGAGGTACACCACTTCCCATATTTATGAATCCTGGAATTTTCCTCCATCCTTATCGGAATGACATTGTCTTTTTTATTCAAACTGAGGCCGCAGCGGCCAGTGTTGTTGGATATGATGTTCTCTATATGGAAAGTATCGCCTTGGATGATGTTCCTCTCCAGCAATGGATTCGTATTACACTTGTGGTAAGTGGCTCAGTTGTAGATGTGTATTTGAATGGTCTTTTACAGAAATCAATTATTTTGAAGGGGCAGCCACGCGGTACTCCAGCAGATATTTATGGCCGCAGTGGACCGATTCCATTCTATGGTGCTTTAATGAATATGAAAATTTGGAACGGGGCCCTGAATCCCAAGCAGGTCAAGGACGCAGCCTCAATTGTGATGCCCGCTCTAATTACATTAGCGACTATCAATGAGTCATGTGATGCTCCTACAGCATAAACCCCGCATATAACAGGATGGAGCAAGCTTCAATAACACCAACTCAGATTGCAGGAATTGTAATGGGAGTTGCTGCTATAATCAGCATTATATTTGCTGTTATAATGTACTATCAGTACCGGAATAGAGTAGGAAATCCTGGACCATGGGAGTTCAAGCCGACTGAATATCCGTTTGTGATTCGGAATGACCAGCTAGCGAAAGTCGCAACTGGATCTTTCTCAATTTCAAATTATTTGTATGTCACTGGAGCTACTGAACAGCGTTCAAATCCGCAAGTCCTCTGGAGATGGGGTGTCAATGATCCCCTACGGCAGGCACTGGCTTCTATTACAGCCTCATACATCCCAGCAGAGGAAAAGATGCGTTATGAATTTGCTAATATTTCAACGGGAGATACAAATCGCGTTACTTCCCTAGATGTTCCGAGCATCAGCCCTCTAAAATGGTACCATACCGCAATAACAATTGAGGGTCGCAGTGTTGACATTTTTGTAAATGGTGTTCATGTGAAGAGTGCCCAGTTACCTAACGTCTTGAAGCAAAATAGTGATGGGATACAAATGGTGGGTAATTCAGGTATCCTGGGTAAAATGGCTTTGTGGGAAATTACGCAGGGTCGTCTGACAGAATCAGAAGTCTTGACACAGTATAAAACCTCATCAGATACACTTGGGGCACCACTCTTACCAGTGGACTATTCCTTTGTGACGCCTGACTTAAGTAAGTTGAGTCTATGCCCTGGAATGCCCTGGTGCGAAGAGGTAAAGGGAGACTGTAAAACATATGTGAATTATGAATACGCTTGAGGCTACCATTTTTGTATTTGCTATTCTTAGAGAATGAACAATGCTAGAGCAGCCTTATCCGGTGCGGGTGGAAGTTTATTTACCAATGTGATTTATGTACTTGTCTCATTTGTAATTGTCTATTCGGCCTACCGCCTTGTATACCCGCAGAAGGATCCGCGTGAGGCCCTCGTAGTTGAATTTAATGATGGCACATCTGCGGTAAATGCGACCCAAGATACGAATGGTGATAATCTTCCCCAACTTTTCACAGGCGGCGAATGTACGCTTGCCTTCTGGCTCTACGTCAGTGACTGGGAGGTTCGTTCTGGCCGGATGAAGCATGTCATAACGCTCAAGGGTGCTAACAGCCAGAATAACTCTATTGTAATCGGTATGTACCCGTATGAGAATAAGCTCATGATTCGCGTAGACACTGCTGGCGTTGGTACACCCAGCAGCACGGGTGCCGCAGCGGCCTCTGCTGTTGCGACTTCTGGAACGGTCTATACAGATGTCACGGCCTACACCAATCTCTTTGGTCCCAGCAACAAGGGTGTCAGCGACTTCATGAACACTGTAAACTACCCTGTTTGCGACTTACCCGAGTTTGACCTCCAGCGTTGGGTCCACGTCAATGTAGTTGTAAACGGCCGCGTGTGCGATGTATACTTGGACGGCAAGCTCAGCCGCAGCTGTATGCTGGATAATGTAATCCGGTTCCCTAAGGCGGTCGGTGCGGCGGGCATAGGTCTTGATGCGTGCCAGTTCGGTGGCTTCGGTGGTGCCTTGAGCAAGGTTCAGCTATTCAGCTACGCCGTAACTCCTGACCGTGCTTACAACATGTACCAGGCCGGCCCCACACTCAAGAGTAATACACTTGTTGATCGTCTCCTGGCACTTTTTGGAATTAATCTGACGTACAGTGCCTACAAGGTTACACCTCCGCAGGAAAAGTGCTCGAATGCCCAAACGGTAACAGTACCTGGTTCAGTGGCCTCTGCCCTGGATGGTGTGGGACTAACAAGCACAGGAACTGTTGGAGGTATCATCCAAGGAGTTCAGAACGGTGCTATTGCGGGTATTTAAACTATTTGATATTAATTCATAATTTCTAGCAGTATAACTGTCTGAAATTATCAGGTATATTGTAGAGATATGGAGTCATTTATGCCTACTGGACTTACCAATAATACTCCTGACCAAATAATCCAGGTTGTGATCGTAATGCTTTTTATGTATGTATTACTTTCTATTCTTAATAATGCGGGAATGCTCTATAATACATATCTAGAGATGAATACAGTTCTACAGCCTGATACCTCATCATCAACGGATACATACACCCAAGAACCCAATATTGATACATCTAAGACCTGTTTTTTGAGTCGTAATGAAGCGGGTGGCACTGAATTCACATACAGTATTTTCCTAAACTTCCGCAACTCCAACTTCACAAAGGAGCCGAATACACTCCGCCACGTTTTCCACAAGGGCTCACCGCCTCCTGATGCGTATCCTCTGCTGGCACCTGGCGTTTTTACGGTAAGTAATTCTAATACTCTCCGTGTGATGATGAACTCAGCCGATAAGTGGGATAACTACGTAGATATCCCTAACATCCCGGTTGAGAAGTGGTTCCACCTTGTCATCTCATGCAAGGGCCGTGCCTTGGATATCTATATCAATGGTAACGTAATCCAGCGTATGACCCTAACCTCTGTACCGAAGCTCAACTTCGGTGATGTGTATGCTTTCCAAAGTCTCCAGAATGACGACACCCGCATCAGTGCGTCACCTGAGGCACGCTATTCAGTCAATGGAAAGGCTGATGGCATGCTCAGTCGTCTCAATTACTACGCCTATTCTTTGTCGTATGCTGAGATTGATTCTCTCTACAGACAGGGTCCTTCATCTAAGATTGTTAGTGCGTCTGACCAGGTTCCGCCGTACATGGCCGATGCCTGGTGGGTACAGAGCTACCAGGGCAACTAGTAAATCCCATATAAACATATATTCCCAAACCCTGAATCTAGCAGATTCATAGTTTAAGAATTCCCATATAATCCATACAGATAAAACAGGAGATGCCCGGTGGCTTAATAGCTTTAGTTTCATTTGGCAAGCAGAACATTGTAATCAACGGAAACCCGCAAATAACTTATTTCTATAAGACATTCAAGCGTCATTCGCATTTCAGTGAAGAAAATATAACTATTCCGCTAGATGGTCCTCAAGAATTAACAATGGATATGCCTATTCGTGTTAGAGCAAAAGTCCAACGTTTTGCTGATCTAGTTCGCAATATCTCATTGCGTGTTCGTATTCCTGATATGTATAGCAAAATCTATGGTGGCCGCACACCTCATGAATTTAAATGGGTTCATCAATTGGGTGCTCAAATGATTCAATCCGTAGCAATCTATGTTGGAGGCTCTAAGATTCAAGAATTTACAGGAGAATGGTTAGCAGTACGAGCCCAGTTAGATTACAACTTAGATCATTACAACAAGTGGCAAGTTCTAACAGGTGATGTACCTGAACTCAACAATCCAGCAAAGGGCGTAAATGCTGGAATGCCTTATTCTGGCTCAGTCTATACAAATATTCAGCAGCGTAGTACCTATCCTAATGTTTTACCTACCTTTGATTCAGCCAATAATCCTGTTTTACCTCAGTCAAATAACCCCAGTGTTCCCGGTAAGTATCTCTTAATTCCGCTTCCTTTCTGGTTTTCGGAGGGTTTGGGAAATGCCCTTCCACTTATTAGTTTAGAATATCATGAAGTTGAAATTCAAATAACTTTCCAGCCGCTACGAAATATGTACACAGTCACTGATTTATCCGGTTTCCCTGTTCGTTATGGATACCAAAATGCTTCTTTTCCCACTTCACCTTTGAACCCGAACGCAGAACTCTTTAATGCCCTTTACACGTCTTCCTCTGATATGTCGGGGAATCCACAGAACTTTTACGTTGATTATGGCGTAACAACACCGCAAACGGAATATTATAATCTACAACCAAGTCTTCAAATCGGGTATATCTATTTGAATGATGAAGAACGCAAATTTTTCGCATCCCAGCCCTTGACATACATTTCAACGCAAATTCAAGAATTTGATTTTCAGGGAGTTACTAGCAGAACCAAATTTGACTTAGACGCACATAATATGGTTCGCCGAATGATTTGGTTTGCTAGGCGGAGCGACGCAATTACATATCGTAACAATTATCTGAATTGTACAAATTGGAAATATGCGGATAGACCGCCTCTTCAATACGGACTGGACCCTACAGGAGCCCTAAATACTGGAAGTTCTGGAATCCTTCAACCGGGTTTACAACGTGAAATTCTACAATCTGCTAGAATCTTGTGTATGGGAAATGAGATTTTTGAGGAGAAACCCGCACAGTACTTTAGTTCCCAGCAGCCGTTTGATAATTTGATGGGTGCTATCAATGGCCTGCCGGGTAGAGACTCAATTGGCCCACTTTATGTATATAGTTTTGCTACAAAAGGGTCTGATGTTCTACAGCCTTCTGGATCCTTGAACGTCTCTGTTATTAATAATTTTCAACTAGAAGTCAATCCGTTTCCTCTTCCTCCTTTTCCCGAATATGATTACGATTTCACAATCTATGTGGAAAGCGTAAACTTTGTGGTTATTACTTCGGGTATGGGTTCACTCATGTTTGCCATCTAAACAGAAGGGAGTTTGTAGGTTTTCAATGCTTCCAAACCAAATTTTCGCTCCCCCTCAGCACGAGCATCACGCAGCCGGAGTTCTAAGAATCCCGACTTCTTGGTCGCATTTAATTTAGTCAAATCAGGAAAGGCTTTATGAAGGGCTTCCGCTGATTTTGTCACACGGTTCATAGTCCGTTCTTCCTGCATGCCTCCCGCTTCCTTATAATAGGCTGTCTTGGGTGCGATATCCCTAAAACGAAGAACTCCGCCATCAGCAACATACATAATAAGAGAACGCAAGTAATCTTCTTTATCATCTATTGTTACTTTCAGGACATCTAAGCCAGGATTGGTTATACCCCAGAAAGCACCGATAATATATTTCAGATCTGTGCTAGGTTCTCCAGCACGCATGAAAAAGCCATTGGGAACTGGATAGATGCCCCAAAGCCGGAAACCTATCTTCTGTGATTGAGCAAACGCCCGCCTGATAAATCCATCCAGATTTCGCAGAGGCATCTCGTGGCGTCTAGCAGTCTCAGAAAACTCCAAGAATCCTTTAATGTCGTCATCAATATTGACAATCCGCTGGCCAATGGGATAGTAGCCAGTAATAAAATTACGCACCGCCGCCATTCCCGGGATAGCAACTATTAGTTTTCCGTAGGTACCTGCCTCCAACGTCTTAGCATAAAGGTCCTTCTCTTCTGGAGTAGCAACAAATACATGGATTCGTTCTGCTGGAATCCGATGTTCCTTTAGTGTAGCTAGTGTTTTATCCCGCAAAGTTTCCGCCCGTTTATAGGAAGGAATCGCTACGATATAGTCACCCTTCTGTTTCCTAGTTATACGCAATGAGTTGCGTGTTCGTCTTGTTACCATCCCTATTAAATAACTATATAATTAGGGGATGTCAGATCAGCAACCAATTCCTAAAGATTTTGAGGGAGTTAAGTTTATAGAAGCATTAGGATTAACAATTGATGATTTTAAAACAGCAGATAGAATGAATGCTAAAATTTTCCCCACTATGTCAGATGCCTATAAAAAAGCAGGTGATACATACATCACAATGATGGGCCCCAATGGTACTTTCTTGTTTAGTGTCCTTTTAAAATTTTATCAAGAGGTCTACTCAAAAATGGAAATTAAGGAAATTAAAGATGACGTAATTACAAAATTCATAAATGATAATTATGGTTCTAAAAGTCCGGTGGCATCACTCAACTTATGGCTAGTTAAGCCTGATTTCTTTCTGGAAACCATTTCTCTTTTAAAAAATGGTTTGAGGCTATCAAAACCTCTCTTTGATTCAAGTATACCGGTGGAAACAGGGCCCAGCAAAAAAGACGAAGACCGTGCTATCTTTGATTCTAAACGTTTTGGCAAGAAATTAGGAATCTATGTAGGAGCCACTTTTGGTATTAGTCTTCTTCTCTGTTTTATGGCGTTGTCACCCAGTCTCATCATGAATGACTTTATCTATAAGCCCACCATGATGCGAATCGTTCTTGGCATCTATTCTTCTCTTTTGTTCATATTCATTATTCCATATTATATCTTTATTGGTCTAGCAAATCATGAAAAGTCACCTAAGCGATTTACTTTATTTCCTATTGTTACACACAAATATGAATGGCAGATTTCTAATTATCTATTTGGTCTGAATAGTTGGATGCCCACAATTTATGACGGCAATGATATTGATATTCGGAATACCATGGGCTGGCTAAGGGACACACCGCACGAGAAAGACTTGAATCCTATACCCATAACTCTTGAATCTCTAACAGCACGTTAAAATCATGCCATACTTTAGATATGTCAAGGCGATTTGTCATAGAAATGAAGCCAAATGATGATGTCATGGCTCAAAAATTAGTTCCTGCTTTTCCTGAAGGTTTGCGTTTCTTAGTGAATTTGACGGAAGTAGGTACTGTTAGAGCCCTTCAAGAAAAGGTACAAGACGTTCTTAGAGAGCATGGTCTTACTGTAGAACCTCGGGGAATCCATGTTGGAAATGTCTATGAGAAACCTTCAACAGATAATCCACTAAATGTTAGATATCTAAATACTGGCCACTTGTTCCCTGAGGGAAATAGTTTTGCTGTTTTTCAAGATTTAACTACAATTGTTGTAGAGATTAGCAAACCACTTGTTTTATATTATATAGAACAAGGCGTTCGGTACAATCCCGAATGGCTTCAAGCAGCCCAGAATGCTGGCTTTGAAGTACCTGCCCACATACCTCCTAATGCGGCGGCTCCAGCAGCAAGAAGGAAGCAGAGTAGAAGGCTCCGCATTAAAAGAAAGTCTAGCCGTCGCAACTAAGCCTTCTCATAAAATGCCCGCAACTCTGACTGCTTCTTGATAAAGTCTTTAATTTTATGATTTGTAAGCTTAATAAATGGATTGGGAGTTTCCCGCATCTTCTTCTTATCAAAGGTATTCTCTGAATGTGCCATTACAAGCATAACTTTGAAAGGATCAAGTTGGAGCATAGGCTCCTTATAACTATTTAAAAATGATGTTTCCTCAGCATGTGTTACAGTCTCATCATACTTATGATTCTCTAAAAATTTGCGTTTATAGGCAAATGTCCCGTTTGTCGCATGGTTAGGAGCATAGGGTCCTAGCTTATAAATCTTCTGAATATCCGTGTAGTACATATAGATTTCGGATGATCCGCAAATAAGATACTGGGGATTTGACATGAGTTTCTTAACACAGTGGGCTACACGCTCATCTGAGTAGTAATCATCATCATCCATACAGACAATAATATCGCCCTTTGCGGCTGCGTTGAGTTTATTTCTCTTCATCCCAATATTCATCTTTTCATCTTCTGCTAGATAAACAATATTAGTCAAACCAGATGCGTCAACAAGATCTTTAATCTTGTCGGAGCCATCATCTAGAATTACGAGTTCCATCCGATTCTGAGGATAGGTCTGTGCTAGAAAGCAAGAAATCATATGGGGAATGAATCTCCTGCGATTATATGTAGGACAAATTACGCTGACAAAAGGTCGCGACATCTTATGACAGTATCATGGGAAGTCGTTAAGTCCGTTTCTGTTTACGGGTCTGTTTACGGGTCTGCTTACGGGTCTGTTTACGGGTCTGTTTACGGGTCTGTTTTCTATTTTTCTTTTGAGCAGGAAGTTTATCAGTATACATCTTTATAAAATATTTGATTTCTTTATCATATTTCTTATGAAGTGATTCTTGAATGGCCAAAAATGTTTCACGTGTCATTTTAGGATCTTGTATATAAGGACGAAGTTCTTCCTCCACTCTTTCGGAATAATGTTTGTTAATAAGTTGAATAGCTACAGGCTGTTCTATTTCACCAGCAAGCATACTATTTAAAATGGTTTTTATGAAGATGTTATCTAAATGATTTATATCTGGGTTTTCCTCAGGTTTAGCAAAGGGAGTAACAAGTTTCATAAGAATTGCCGATTTTTCTAACTGTTCTGATTCTCTTCGTGCAGCATTTTTTTCTTCTTTGAACGCATTTCTTTCCCTCCTTATAACACCCAGGTTTGGAGCATTTGCTTGAGCTCCATTCTTTGACCGCCGAGCAGTCTTTGCTAATCTGAGGGCTTGTGTTAATCTATTTGCCATCTATTATTGGCTAGAGTAAAAAATTATCTTATAACAGATGTGTTAGGTTGTGTCTTGTTTTTGAAAAAATTTGAATATTAAGCAAACACTCAAAAAGCCAAAGACGAAATGGACTACGCTTTGAAGACAGTTGAGAATATTCTTAAGAATTCATTTACAAATAAATCTGCAATGGCACCACAACCATCTCATATTCGCCTCCCCCTCAAAATCCACCAGCGTGCTCTTCTTAATGCAGCCCGCAAGTTGGAGACAAATAGACCTACGGGAATTGAGTGTGAAGATGGAGCCATCATGTACACAAAGTACGGTGTTATCGGAGACCGTGTTGGTTCCGGCAAGTCGCTTGTTGCTCTTTCTCTAGCGGGCATGGAGCGTCCTCTGACAGAGATGTACACTGCGGAAGCCTCCAATTACAACGACGTTGTTGTGATTAAGAAGCATGATGAAACCAAGCGTCTTATTGCTCGTGAATTTGTTATTTCTAACACGTCCCTAATGGTTATCCCGCATTCTCTTGTTAATCAGTGGGAACGCTATGTCAAGGATCAGACAACTCTTAAGGCCCTTGTTGTTAAGCAGCGAAAGCAGACAACAAGCAACACTCTTAAGGAGGACATCAAAACGCTTGACCTCATTGTGGTCTCATCCACGATGTGGAAGGATTTCGCTGCTCAAGAGAATTTCAATAAGATTTCATGGGCCCGTCTCTTCATTGATGAGGCGGATACCTGCCCTGTATCTATTACCGGTGAAGACGCAGTCAAGGCCGCATTCTATTGGTTCATTTCTGCTAGTTGGCTGAATATGGTCTTCCCCTCCTTCACCAATATTTGGCGTCATGAGGCAACCAAGTTGCTTTATCCGATTTCATGGGAATATTTTAAGAATTCAGGTAATTATATTCGTGTGGAGGGTGTTCGCCGCAATAATATTGTCAGTCGGATGTGTGTTTCCGCTAATCATCAGAATCTGCGGACAAATTACAGTTGGCGTCTTGTTCTCCGTAACAATGAGGATTTTATCCAGCAGTCCCTCAAGATGCCCGAGATTATTCATCACCGGTGGATTTGTGCTATCCCGCAGAATGTCCAACTCCTTCATGATATGATTGGCCCCAATGTTATGGAGATGCTTCATGCTGGTGATCATGAGTCCGCCCTTGAAGCCCTCGGTATTCAAGAGGATTCTATTACCAATGTGGTAGAGGGTGTAACCAAGCATCTTCAGCAGCAGCTTGATACTGCGATTAAGTTTCGCGACTACCGCATGTCCACTACTTTCCCCTCCGAGAAGGCCAAGCAGGAGGAAAAGGAGAAGTGCGATCAGAAGATTAAGGAGATTGAGGGAAAGTTGTCAGCCCTCAAGGACCGTGTCACGCAGTATAAGGAAACCTCCTGTCCAATCTGCTTCTGTGATATTGAGAAGCCCACTCTTACGCCCTGCTGTAAGAATCTCTTCTGCTTCGTCTGTATGGTAGAGTCTCTTCGTCGCAATCCTGTGTGTCCCCTCTGTCGTGCGTCTGTTTCTCTCCAGCAACTCAAGGTTCTTGGCACGGAAAAGCCTAATACAAAGGTTAAGAAGCCGGAGGCAAAGATTCTTTCAGATGAGGAGAAGACAAAGGCTGCTCGTCTGCTAGAGTTCCTTGAGGGAAATAAGTCAGCCAAGATTCTGCTTTTTAGCAACTATGATAAGACATTCAATAAACTTATCCCCGTATTCGAGCAGAAGAATATCACGTACAGTATGGTAAATGGAACATCTGCCCGTATTCAGAAGATTATCAAGGAATTTGGAGAGGGTCAGCACCAGGTTCTCTGCTTGAATGCTCGGCATTTCGGAGCGGGTCTCAATATTGAGTCTGCTAGCCACGTCATTCTGTTTCACAGGATGGCGGAGGAGATTGAAAAGCAGATTATTGGCCGTGCGTATCGTTTTGGCCGCCAGAATAATCTAGATGTTATCCATCTGCTACACGCAAATGAGACGGGGGCAGCCTATGATACTAATCAGTTTCTGGTTTCACAAGATCAAGGAAATGTAGTTCTTCAACTTTAGACTTCTTCTTACGCTTTACGGTCTCCTTTACTTTAGTTTCAACAGGGGGAGCAACAATCCGTTGTCCATGTATCTGTCGCACAGGTGGTGGTAATAAAACCTCTAACCATTTTTCAAGACGATCTGCGGGAGGCATTTCTCGGATTGCGGTCAATTCGTACCATGTCGCAGCTGTCTTATTTGAAGCATTAAAAGCAATTAGGATACGGTAAGCACCCTCAAATCCAGCATTCCGATGGGGCGACTTATGATTTGAAAGAAAATCCCGGACTTCACCCAAGTATTTAAACTGATTAAAGAGCCAGGATTGCCGGCTCAAAACAGCCGTATACACCATCGCAACATCTTTTGCCGGCTTCTTAACCTGTCCAATAACCTCAAAAAAGAGACGGGTGTTTACTGCTTGGAGTTTAGCAGTATAAGAATAGGGAAATAAATTCCAGTACTGGAAAAAGAATGTATAATAATCAATTCTATCAGACTGAAGGATGTCATGAAGTAATTTTCTATAATTGACATATCCTTTCCGTTGGTCTAGAATATTTGTTTTTAACCAGTACGGAATTGTTTCATGTAAATGAAGACCGGCTAAATTCATGTCGTTATTTTCAAGAGCAACTTCCCGCATTATATCCACTTGATTATTCAAGATCTGCATAACGGCCGCTTTCAAATTCTCTAACCGACTAATCCGATTCGTACTTTCAATTCGGGGTCTGAAATCACCACCCTTGTTTAATCCATACTTCTGTATATTTGTACTCCATATCTGTAGGATTTTTCGTAGATCTCCTTGGTGGAGTGTGGATAATTCAGTGACAGTATCAGGACTGGGTTGAACTGTTGGATGCTTTTTAATTAGCAAATTCTGAATCTCTGTAATTGACGGTGGAATCACTTCAAAAGAAAGACAAAGTCGCATCAGAGGCCGATATTTCTTATCCGCCCATTCATTGCTAATACAGAAAATAGCATTCACACCTTTATAGTCCTTCAAGGCCTTTATAATTTCCGTTAGACCACCACGGTCACCCGATGACATTCCATCTATCTCATCCAAGATTACACCAAGAGGACGATGGCCCTCAGGTCGGAAAAAGTCCGCAACATTGTTACTTTGTAAGAGAGGCTGAATAAACTCAGCAACACCAGCACGATTCCGCACATGACTGGCATTACATTCAACTGCTCGTAGATTAGAAGCCGCACAGACACGATAAGCTAGTGTGGTTTTTCCTACGCCGGGTCCTCCATATAAGAAAACAGCAACAGGGTCTCTACGACCAGGTTGTTGGGCCCCTGCTTCCCCGGGGCCGAGGTTGCGAGCCCATTGAACAAGTTTAATAAATATATCTTGATGAATTTCTTCAGTCATCCTGTTAGAATTGTCTGTCCATGTTTTATATGGTCAGATAATCTGATATAGAAAAGTCGCTGATTTACGCACAGCCCGTTCCAGCGGTGATTCCCGCCCAGGAAAGACCGCGGCTTAACGCATCATTACACTTCTTGTTGTGCGGGTCAGTAGGGGAGGTTAGGAAAATATAATCCATCTCAGTCATCTTAGGCGGAATTAAGGGGTCAGCCTTACGGAGACCATTGCGACGAGCAACACCAATAAAGTCAACGCACATTGCCTTGCCTGTCTTTGAATCCGTACCCATAAACGTTAAGTAGTCAGGGCATGTAGAAAGATATGGGGGCCACGTCGGGTATAAGAATTGAGAAGGAGTGATAAACCACTTCACGTAAAATAGCCAGAAGAGTGCTAGTAAGCCGAGGCCTCCAGCAATGGCTAAAAGGGGGCGGCCTTGACCATCAAGATATTGACCCGTCAAAGCAACGTATACAAAGAATACTGTAATTGCGGGTACTAAGAAAAAGGCATAGGTTTTAGCAAGAAAGTCGATAGTGCGTTGTGATATAGCCATCTCTACTTTAGATTACAAAAATTAATAGTCTATAAGACTTAATTAATTTTTATATGATCTATCAGACAATTAGACTGTTTAACCCGTGCGGGCCCAGACAGTCTTGGAAAGACCGCTCGTGCCGGACGCACCCGCCGCACTGGCAGGGCTTACGCCAACGCCGGCGTTACCGTCGAACCAACCAAGCTCGATGTAGCCCGTGCCATAGTCGAACGGAGCCGCAGCCGTGGTGCCCGTCTGGCCCACAACGCCGCCGAATGAACCGACGGGGGAAACCATCTGAACCTTACGGTATACCGTGGACTGCGTGGAGACAAAGATGGAGCGACCCATGTCCTTGAGTACTACCTGTCCGGGCGTGCTGACGTTGTTGTACGCAGCCAGGGAAGAGAACCATGACAGCTGGCTCTGGAGGGTCGTCGGCGCACCCGTCGTCATGTTTATGGAGTAGATCGCATCGTAGCAAGATGAGACATTGATGAAGAACTTGCTCGTCGTGATCTGGGCAGGCGTACGCAAGACTGACATTGTATATACTGGAATGAGATTTTTTTTATTCCAGGATAAAGGTAGAAATGAACGGACGTGTAAATCTGGAATCCGCACAAACCGCTACCGGCTCATTTGATAAGGTTCGGCAACAATTTGACTACGCCACGTCACTGAACGAAACTGTTGGAGCAGATTTGGTGAAAGGCAATATTGAAAAAAATGTTTTAAATATGGCTTTTTTTAGTCCAGAGAATGTACAGATAATCCAGAATCGGATCATCCGAGAAGTCTATGACCGAAGCCAGGGAAAATACCGCATTGGCCCGCAGAGTGCCGAGAATTTGCTTATTATCATGAGGTCTATGTATCTCCAGTATGGAAAGAATCTACCCTATAATATCAAAGAGCAGATTCAGGAGTTGAACACCTATGTAGCCAATTTTGCTGTTCCTCAAATTATCAGTGAAGCCGACATGTATCAGCAGTATCGTAAGGATATCACAAGCCTACCTACACCAATGTCTCAACCCATGAATATTAGTCGTGCTGGAACCAAGAGTCTTCCCCTCAAGCCTTTCTTTTAACAATCTTCTTCTTAGGCTTTACGGGTCCATCAGCAGGTACATTAATCTCCTGACGCATCTCCGTATACGGTGCCCACACAGCCATGAACTCATCCAAGTCCTTAAGCCACAAGTTCTCAGCCGTTGTTCCCTCTAGCATCCGAATATCTTCCTCAAGCCCAGCAATTTCTCCCTCCAATGTAATCACGGCGGATGCCTTGAGGCGGTCAATCCGCATCCGCAACAGATACTCATAACCATCAAGGCCTTCGCCCTTTGAAAGAGCCGGCAGAGCCAACTGCTGGAGATCTGCTAGAAGATCCAAGTCCTCCGTCTTACCAATTACTAGAGTTCCATCAATAACAGCCATAATGAACTTACGCTTTGCCTGTGCCTCCAGAAGCTGACTCCTTAGAGATGCCAACTTGTAAATTTTCCGCCGACCATAAGCACTAAGACGAGCACCGATAAACTCCTCAATAATTTCACCAACCCCAGCATAACGCCGAATCTTTCCAGCAGAGTCAAAGGCCACCATATTCGTCAGACGGAATGTACTATTTAGCTTGAACTTCGTCATGAACTCCGCAGCAAAAGCGGGAGTCTGCCGGAAATGCCAATAGGCTGACTCAGTCAGTGTTAGAATAAAGTCAACATCAACATCGTTATATGCCTCCTCAAAGTTCTTGAGTGTAAGCTTTCCGCCCTGCTCATCCATTCCAGCAGACTCTCCCATCATGAGGCTCTCCAAGAACTCCTTATAGTCCCTCGTCCACATACCAACGGGAAGTTCCTTAATGCGAACCTGGTGAAGTTCATCATTCCAAGCAATGATACCCGAGGTCATCCACCCCTTTCCAGCATCCAGTTGCTTCACAGGTCCACGGAAGCCCAGCCACCAAGGGGTCAGCGTACGCTTGGACACATCTGCAACCGCACCAGTTAGCCTGTCCTTGATCGCAGCAACTAGGTCTACTGGATTGTAGGGCAGAATATCAGTTGAGAAACCCGTGCCAATACCGATACTTCCATTTACAAGCAGCATCGGAAGTACAGTAAAGTAATTCTCGGGCTCCACAAGAGTACCGTCATCATCTACATATCGGAGAATTGGCTCATCCTCCTTGCGGAAAATCGTCTTAAGAAGCGGCTCAAGATGCGTGTGGATATAACGGGGAGAAGCCGCATCCTTCCCTCCCATAAGACGAGTTCCAAACTGACCATTTGGTGTCAGCAGATTGATATTATTGGAACCCACAAAGATCTGAGCCATACCAATAATTGTTGAGGTTAGCGATGCTTCACCGTGATGATAGGCGGCTGTCTCGGAAACATAACCGGCCAATTGAGCAACACGAATCTCCTGTGTTAGACCACGCTTGAAGCAGGCCCATAGAATCTTTCGCTGGCCCGGCTTCAGCCCATCCAAGATTGAAGGAAGAGAACGAATATTATCAGCAGAAGAGAAGTGAATCAGTTCATCATTGATGAACTTAGTGTAGGGAATCTTGGAACCGCCCTTCTCTACAACCAAGACACGCTTAGCATCGTAGGTTGCTAGCCAATCCTTTCGGTCATCCGCACGCTTCTTGTTGAAGGCCATGTCAATAGAGCCATCCGCACCAGCATCCCACTCAAAATCGGCTGTGTGCATATTCTCAAAGTATTCACGGGCCTCCGCCGCAGTGGAAGTACCCAATCCCTTATAATACTTACTCTTCCATCCCTTCCCGCCATCATTGGCAGCGGTCCACTTATCATACTCCTGCTGAGAATAGAAAGCCAGAACCTGCTGTCCTCGGAAGACCTTAAGAAGTGGAGTCATCAGCGAACAGAGAAATCCCATCTTAAGAAGTTCGGGCCACTCTGTGTGAAAGAGGTTAATAAGCAGACCCTTGATATGCGACCCGTCCACATCTTGGTCAGTCATAATCATTACGCGGCCATAGCGGAGTTGCTCCAACTTCGTATACTTTGTACCATATGAAAGACCAAGAATCTGCTTAATCTGGTTGAGTTCAGCATTGGCGTTCTTCTTTGCTAGTGCCATATCCTTGACATTTAGCAACTTACCACGCAGAGGGAAAACTCCGTAGCGTTCGCGACCTACAACCTTAAGACCTGAGATCGCAGTAGAAGCGGCTGAATCTCCTTCAGTCAGAATGAGTACGCACTCTGTAGACTTTGCTGTACCGGCCCATAGAGCATCCTCCAACTTGACAATTCCACGGACAGACGCCCGCTTCTTACCATCAGTCTTCTTAGCATCCTTCATGAGTCGGGCTGCTAGAATGTGCTGAGCTTCGTCCAGCAGACCAATCTTCACAAGCCCCTCCACGAATCGGTCAGTAATCTTAGGCTTGGAGCCAAACTTGGTCGCAGGCGTAGTCAAGCACTCTTTGGTCTGCGTGTCAAAGTTAGGATTTACAATCACACTCCGAACAAACCAAGTCAGTGAATCCTTGAGAAGATTGGGTGTGACCTCAACCTTCTTCTTCTTTGCTAGTTCGCAAAACTCCTTCAGCACATGGGTCGCAACATAGTCTACGTGCTTTCCACCACGCCGAGTAAGAATACCGTTTACAAAGGAAAGATGACGGTCATCCGGTGGATCTTCCTTATACAGCCGGCTAGTCAGAATCGCACCAATTTCCCAGCGTTCACCCGCAGACTCGTAGGCAATGAGGGCTTCCCGACGCTTCTTGGGTGTCAACTTCTTGATGTCATCAGGTAGACCAGCAGCATCCAGCGGCGTGAAAAGTTCCATGTAGGCAGCCATTGATGGGACAGGCAGCACATGACCATTCAGATAAATAGCACAACCGGGCACACAGACAGCAGCCTCATAGCAGCGGGTTCGAAGCACATCAAGCATATCTGCTGGAATCTCAGTTACTGTCTCCTCAGACTCACCCTCGGTTTCACTAGAGCTTATCCAATGAAACCGCGACAAGTCCGGCTTGTAGGTAATCATAGTCTTCGGCTCAGTTGCCTTCATGGCCTTAGTAATAGGCGGCATTTTGACCTTCTTGTTGTCCTTCCAAGTGTAGGTTGTCAGTGTCTGTGCCTTCACATTGACAATCTTAACTGAGAACTCCTTACTGAAGATATTGGTCAACTTGGCTCCGTAGCCGTTCTTGCCGCCCGTAATCTTCTCCTCTGCTTTGTCGTAGTTTCCACTGGTCAAGCACTGACCAAAGATGAGTTCTGGCAGAGGAATCTTATACTCGGGATGCATATCTGTTGAAATAGCGTCACCGTCATTGGATACGGAAATTTGTGTTGGTGACAGGTCAATCCGAATCTGTGTTACGGGTGTAACACCGGCCTCCTTCTTACGAATCCGTTCCTGCTGCTTGACATAGTGGTCTGTCGCATTTACAAGGATTTCGTCGAAAATCTTAAAGAAGCCTGGACAGAACTGAATCTTCTTCCATACCATGCGTTTAATTGCGGGGTCAAAGATCCACCGACTCTGCGTTGCGGTGTCAATTGACCCAATATACGTATCGGGGAGCTCCAAAATGTGCTCCTCAAGTTCCTTCTTAGTGTAATTTTCCGGATTCATTCTGCCTTGATGGTTATAAGCGTACCTTAGGGTTTCAAATTTTTAAGTAGTGTCGTTGGTCAACATCCAGATGTGGATTGAAAAAAGATTTGTAGAGGATAGAATAGAATGGGTTCATATCCTCATCAAATGTTTACTAGAGATGCGGTCCCGGGTTCTTCTGTAATTGCTCAGGCTCTAGCATCAGTCCCTACTTCCGCTGCTAATACTCAGGTTATCCGTCCTACAATGGCGAGTACCTTCTCTGCTCGTAGACATAGACAACAAGGAGGTGCTTCCCGCAAGAAGCAACAGACTCGTAAGCAAAAGCAGCGTGGTGGATACTTTTCCCCCAGTGTCATGGGTCCTTTTCTTAAAAATGTTGAGGCTCTAGCAGCCCCTGTTGCGATCTATCTTGCCTATAAGATGGCGAAGGCTATGCGTAGCGGAAAGAAGACCCGGAGGGTTTAATTATATTCCTCAAGATAATAAGGAATCATATCCTTGTGATGCCACATAAAATGAAGAACAAATGCCTCAAGACGCTCGGGGTTTCGGCCCTGCATTAAAAACCAAGGATAGCGGACAGTATCTTCTTTGAAGAGGGGTAGAACATTCTTAGTGAATGATCCCTGTTCATATGTTTTGCCGGCCCATGGTCCGTCTGTCCGCCATTTCCCCGTCTTACCCAAACGCCAATCTGCTGGAGAATACTGGCCCATCCAAGCATCCATTATCCGTTCACCATCCGCATCTCCAGTAACCAGCCAAACTCCAGCATTAAAATGGGTCCGATTTCCAGGCGGGTCACTAGCATAGTAAAAACATCTATCTGCTCGTACCAAGTCTTCCAACCGAAGTAATAAATTATGAACAACAGCATCCATATCTAGCCAAAGGATGCCCTTGTACCTTCCAGACCGAAGTAGATTCTGAACCATCTTCACTTTTGTCCAGTAGGGTGGCAGACCAAGTTCATCATCTGAGAAAACGTATTCGTATCCATGGATCCGACAATATTCCTTATTTCGAGCCTGAAGAATCTGAAACTCTTCCTTAAGAGGCCGATTATCAAACTGTACAATAGCCCATTTTCCAGGCATCCCTACAATCTCAAAAGGAAAGTCTATTTAAACGCAAGTTAGCAAAAACAAATTAAACGCATGGAAACTGATAAACACGCATTCCGTATCCGGACGGTCAAAGCAAGCCCTTTTCGTATTTTAATTGAGGCTCTGAAGGAGATTCTTACAGAAGCCAATCTGGAAATTGATCCGAATGGCCTAAAGATTATTGCGATGGACGGAACACAGACTGTGCTAGTTCATCTTCGTCTCCACTCGGAGTGGTTTGAGGAGTTTCATTGCCCGAAGCGTCTTATCCTTGGTCTCAATATGATTAACTTTTTCAAGCTTATTAAGACGGTCAGTAATAATGAGTCGCTCATTCTGAGTATGGAGAAGGAGGATACCACGCGTCTCAGCATCACAACTCTTAATGGTGAGAACCAGAAGACAACAAAGTATCACCTTAACCTGATTGAGTTGGATATCCATCCGATTGAGATTCCGCCTGTTGCCTTCCAGACTACGATTACGATGCCTTCTACGGATTTCCAGAAGGTCATCCGTGATATGTTCTCCTTGGCTGAAACGGTTGAGGTGCGTTCAGCTGCGAATGAACTAGTCTTCAAGTGCCGTGGTGACTTTGCCGAGCAGGAGACAGTTTTCCATGTTGGAAACACAATGACGGTCAAGCAGAATCAGCTGGATATTGTACAGGGTCATTTCTCCCTCAAGCATTTGAATATGTTCTGTAAGTGTACGTCCCTCTGCTCGGATATTACGCTCTATCTCAAGAACGACTACCCCGTCATCGTAGAGTATGCGGTAGCGGGTCTTGGTGAGATTAAGTTGGCGTTGGCTCCGCACAAGCAACCGGGGAATAGATAGCTGAGCTAAAAGTGACGGACGGATTGTTCATCGAAGATGAACTGTACCTGGAAACAGGTAAACTACTAAAAGGCGTTGACTCCGCCTAAGTAGTCTGGCACCCGATCTATCCTGTAAAGTTGTCTAACGTTATACTAAAATTTGTCTTAATTTTTGAATTCTGGTTGTCGATTTATGATGGCTTTAGCCATCTCATAAAGTTGTCTAGTATAACACTAAAATTTGAAAGCATACTTCTGCTAGAAAAAGGCAGCCCGCAGAAATGAACTACAATCAGAAATGGACGCTCTATCATCATGACCCGGACAATGAGGACTGGTCGGAGGAATCGTATAAGAAGATTGGCACGCCGGCTTCTTTTGAGGAAATGTTTGGAATGATGAAGGAAATTGGGTCCAAGAAGTTCTTGGAGGGGATGTATTTCTGGATGCTAGATCCCTATCCGCCCATGTGGGAGAA
>Ga0136641_1000317_pt1 | contig 20557 bp, 16 predicted proteins | sample EliLak1302023Y_FD_115312 | JGI IMG/M metagenome (GOLD analysis project Ga0136641, IMG submission 115312) | Freshwater microbial communities from Elizabeth Lake, Yosemite National Park, California, USA - 13020-23Y | ecosystem: Environmental > Aquatic > Freshwater > Lake ...
CCTCGATTCGCGTGTGGTGCTTGTTGGCGCCATCGTAATTGGCCGTGATGCTGCCCGCACCGTAGTTGACCCGCTCACCCAAGGACGCGTCGCCAATGTAGGCCAAATGGTTGGCCTTGGCGCCAGCGGCCAAGCTCGCATTTTTAATTTCCACGAAGTTGCCCACATGGACCTCACGACCGAGTTTTGCGCCTGGCCTGAGCCTTGTGAACGGGCCCACCTGTGCCAACTCGCCCACCTCAACGAGCGAGCCGTCTTGTAAAGCCTCGCCCTCAATGTGCGTGAACGCCTTGATGTGCGCACCAGCCTTGATCCTGGCATGAGCGATCACACAGTTGGGCTCGATGCGAACGCCAGACTCCAAGATCACTTTGCCCACAAAGACACAGTTGACATCAATTTCAACATCGGTGGCACACACCAACTCGCCTCGAACATCAATGCGAGCAGGATCTCGCAAGCGAACACCACTGAGCATCAACTTGCGCGCCAACTTCGCCTGATAGGCGCGTTCCATCTGCGCCAATTGCTCCGCATCGTTCACCCCACTGAGCTCAAGTTCATTTCTCGTGGTGTAGCTTTGAATGGGCTCAGCATCCTCGTGGGCCATTTTGACCAAGTCGGTCAAGTAATACTCGTTTTGCGCATTGTTGGGCTCTAGCCTCTTGAGCCAAGGCTTTAAAAGACGATTGGGCACCACCATCACGCCTGAATAGATTTCTTTGATACCGCGCACATCGACACTTGCATCCTTTTCTTCGACAATGGCTTGGATGTCCCCCAAAGGGTTTTGCGCGTTCTTGTCACCGCGAACAATTCGCCCATAGCCGTAGGGCTTGTCTTTGTACAAGTTCAAAAGGGTCAAATATTGCCCCTCAGAGGCGGCCAGTAACAGCTCCAAGGTCTCGCGCTGGATCAAAGGCACATCACCAGACAACACCAAGGTCAGACCCTCATCGGGCAAATGCGGGGCAGCAGTTTGAAGCGCGTGCCCGGTTCCAAGTTGCGGCTCTTGCAAGGCAAAACGAAGACCCGACACGCGAGACAACGCAGCTTGAACCTCTTGGGCACCGTGACCGATCACCACCACTTTGTGTCTAGCACCCAAGGACTCGGCCAAGTCAATCACATGTTCAATCAAGGTCTGCCCACCCAAGGTGTGCAAAACCTTTGGCGTACGGCTTTTCATGCGCGTGCCCTTGCCGCCTGCCATAATCACCACATCCAAGTGGCCCTCTAAGGTGTGTGCCTGACTCAGTTGCATGACTTGTGTACTTTTTTCATCGTCTTTTTTTCAACAGTCAACGTATTAAACATGACTTTCACATATGTCTATTATCAATGCTAGCGCGCCCTCAAGATCAGACAAACCCATGAATTATGCCCGCAAAGCGGCTTTGGCAATGATTTGCGTGCTCTCACTGGGATCTTGCAGCGTTTTAGGGTCTTTGTATGAAAACAGCCCCCAACTCGTGTTTTGGTGGCTTGACAGCTACGTGGACTTCAAAGATGAGCAAACCTCAGCGGTCAAAGAGGAGCTCAGAGCCCTGCAAAAATGGCATCGCGAGACCCAACTGCCCCAAGCACTCGAGCTGATCCAAGAGTTGCTCCCCCAGGTGCAAAACGATCTTTCCCCTGAAAAAACCTGTGAGATTGAGAAAAAACTTCTGCAAACCGTGCCCGAAGTCATCGCTCGTTTGACCCCCATGGTTGCCAAAATTGCTCCCACCTTGAGTGCTGAACAACTCAAAAACTTAAGGGCGAGCTTTGACAAAAAGAACAAGGAATGGAGCAAAGAGTGGCTCACAGGTAGCCCCAGTGAAAGGCTCGATCACCAAGCTGAAAAAGGTCTCGAACAAGCCAAAGATCTGTACGGACGCATCTCCAATGCGCAGAAGTGGGAGCTGAGAAATTTGGCCCAAAATTCAGGCTACGACCCCACCAAGAACCTTGCCATCAAAATTTATCGCCAAGATGAGATTTTTAAAGCGCTTGAAAAAATTCGCAGCCTTAAAAGCAAAGGGACCTCGAGCACCGAGTCCTTGGTCAAAGAAAGTGAGGCCATTGTGAGCGATTGGCTCAACAACGCCAACCTCATCAAAGACCCCGTTTTGTTTGACTACAATGAGCGCCGCCTCAAGGCGAACTGCGAGGCGGTGGCGGCTTTTCACAACAAAACCACGCCAGAGCAACGCAGCAAAGCGCGAGCGAAATTAAAGGACTATGAAGAAGTGATCTTGAAGCTCACGAAACCACGCTGAGCCCTCTCTATGATCCAGTGAAAACTGGCCTTGCGAATCAATCTGGCCTAGGCGTCATCGGGGCGATGGGCCACACCACGCCGTGCTCGTTGAGCAAGGTGTCCAGCGGCAGGTCAAACTCATCAGGTTCAAAGTCATCCAAATACCCTTGAGCAAACCCCACGCCCACCGTATCGGGCTTGGGGCTCAAGCTGGCCAAAGTGCGATCATAGAACCCACCCCCATAGCCAAGCCTGTAGCCACCGGGCGCATAGCCCAAACAGGGCACGAACAAGAGCGTTGGAGTGATCTCCTCGGTGTCTTTGGGCTTGGGGATGTTGTAGGCATCTTCTTGCATGGGGCAACCCGGGTACCAGACATGAAAACTCATGGTCTTGGTCTGGGGATCGACCACCGGCAAGCCTATTCGCCGCCTCAAGGGCTCGTCAAGCAACTCCCCATCTTCTTTCCATCGATGCAAAGCCGGCAAGGGGTCAAACTCCCCCTTGATCGGCCAATAAGCACCAATGACCACATCCTCACGCCCTAAAAGCCAAATGCGCATCGCCCGTTGCAACAACTCAGCCCTTTGCAAGCGGTCGGGCATGTCCATGCGAGAAGCCAGCAACTGAGCGCGTAAATTTTGTTTCAACTGATTGGCCATGAACAAATGATCCTCAAAACATGTCGGCCAAGAACTTGCTGGACAAGTCAAACCAACCTAGCTTGTATGCGTCAAAAGTCTTGACACGCATCACCCACTGAGCACAAGCTCCTTATTATGGTGCCAAACCCTCACGCTGTAACGCCCCAAAGGGCCCTAGAGAGCCATTTGAAGGGATTGCTGAGCTCTGATTGACAGAGCCGTTGGCTTCAGCACAACACCTGCCAACCGAAAGCGCACCCCTCCTACCTTAAGGACTTCAGTAAAATACACCTCCTCGCATACACTCGGTGATTGATCTTGTTCATCCCTTCTAGAAGGACCTTGTCCTTAAACCCTTTGCGCAAGCTCGTCTGCGCTCACGCTCGCTCTATCCTCCTACCTATGCATGTGTCTTTGTCTTCTTTGTTGTTCAGAACTTCGTGGCTCATTGGGCTCCATCTGGGCTTGGCACTGGCGTGCTGTGGCCTGGCGGGTGCTGCCCCCCTGTCCGTGAATGCTACGAGCTCTCAAACGCCATTGCCAAGCAGCTCTTTGGCGTTGGACTTGAACGCCAACACCTACCAAGGCTTTGAGCTCGATGGCCTGCAGTTGGCCATGACGCATGGTGCAAGCCACCCCAAACCTAAAAAAGACAAGGCCCCATCCAGCGCCTCCAACCCAACTGCTTCGCCTTTAGCAAACTCGCCAGTGATGGCCACCCCAGCCGATCAAGCCGTGATTGAAATGGCCCAAGCTTTCAAATACATGGACCGCAATAAGCTGAGTGCCCTCTTGCCACTGGCCCAGTCAAGCCTTTTGGCACCTTGGGCCGCGTATTGGGAACTGCGCGCAAGACTTGACACCGCCAGCACGCGAGAGGTCAAGGAGTTTTTCAAAACCTACGCCAACACCTACCAAGAAGATCGCCTTCGAAACGATTGGCTGCTGCTCTTGGGCAGTCGCCGCGACTGGACCACCTTTGCCAGCGAGTATCCCTTTTACCGCATGCGAGACGATCGTGAGTTGTTGTGCTACGGCTTGATGGTTGAGTACTTGAGCCCCATGGCCAAGCCCTCCGTTGAAAGCGACATCAAATCCATCTGGTCCAAGCAAAAGGACGCCGACGATGGTTGCAAATGGGCCATTGATCGTTTGTACGACCATCAAAAAGTCTCAGCCCTGGAGTTATGGCAAAAGGCCCGCACGGGCGCGCAAAACAACCGCCTCAAATTGACCCGCGACCTGGTCCAAATCGCAGATGCCGATGCCCTGTCCTCTTTCAACAGTGCTTGGAGCCAGCCGCACCGGTTTTTAAAGGATCGCTTTGCGTCCCCTCAAAAGACCAGGCAAGAATTGATCGTCTTGGCCCTCATTCGAGCAGCCAGTGCCGACCCCGACAAGGCAAGCGAACTTCTCAAAGACAAGTGGGAGCCCTACCTGAGCAGTGAGCAACGCCATTGGCTATGGGGTGTGATTGGGATGCAAGCCGCAATCAAGCTCGATCCACAAGCCTTGGCTTATTTTGAGCGATCCAAAAAAATCAGCGACATGAACGATGAGATGCTGGGCTGGTATGTCAGGACGCTTTTGAAACAGCCCCAAGGCCCTCAATGGGCTAAAATCGAAGACGCCATCAAGGCCATGGGGGCGGACGGCAAAAAGGAGGTGGCTTGGACTTACTGGCTTGCGCGCGCTTTGTTGGCCCAAGCCTCCAACTCGCCCTCCAACGCACAAAACAAAGCCAGAGCAGAGGCCCACGCCTTGCTTGAATCCATCGCATCGGTCAAGGGCTTTTACGAGCAACTCGCCCTTGAAGAGTTGGGAAAAAAAATCACGCTCCCCCCACCACCTCCCGCTCCAAGCCCCCTAGACTTGGCCACCATCCAATCTCACCTGGGGCTCAAGCGAGCTCTGTATGCCATTGCCCTGGGTCTGAGAAGTGAAGGCGTGCGTGAATGGAACTATTCCACCAGTTTGGTCAACGCTCAAGGTGCTAGCGGTCGCATGAGCGACGCTGAGATGATGGCCGCCTCACAACTTGCATGCAGCCACATGGTGTACGACCGCTGCATCTTCACCAGCGAACGCGCTCGCGAGTTTTGGGAGCCTGAGTACCTCTTCCCCGCGCCGCACAAAGATCTGGTCCTTGCCTACGCCAAAACCAATGAAATTGATCCCGCCTTTGTGTATGGTTTGATGCGACAAGAAAGTCGCTTTGTGACCGATATCAAATCCCAAGTGGGCGCCTCAGGCCTCATGCAAATCATGCCGCAAACTGCCAAATGGACCGCTAAAAAGATTGGTCTGTCGCCTTTTAGCCAAGACATGCTCAAAGACAAAGAAACCAATGTCGCCATCGGCACGGGCTACATGCGCTTGGTCTTGGAGAGCTTTGAGTCTTCGTACCCTTTGACCGCTGCCGCTTACAATGCGGGTCCTTCCAGGTCCAGACGTTGGCGCGAAGGCCCAGAGCTTGAAGCGGCGATTTGGGTGGAGAACATCCCGTTCAATGAAACGCGTGACTATGTGAAAAAAGTCATCAGCAACACAACCGTGTACGCCGCCCTCTTCACTTCACAGGCCCAGTCCATCAAAGCCAGGCTGCCCAAGGTGGGACCGCGCAAAAGCGACGCGTCTCGGGCAGAACCCAACCCAGATTTGCCTTGAGTCCTACTCATCCACATCCAGTAGGCTCAGACAAGTCCACTAAATTTTAATTTATCAATAACGTAGGTCGTTGAATGCTCTTTTAATCTGCGTTAAGGCCCAGCGATATCCACTCTCGGCACCCATAAATTTTTTACTTTGGCTCAGCAAAAAATTCACCTACCAGCCCTATACCCCCGGTGTCAGGGAAGTTGTCGCAGCAGTCACCACCTTCTACGAGAACCAAGACTGAATTGGAGATGTGATGGAAAGTGAAGATGTTTCAAAAGAGTGAGCTGATATGTGATCATCAAGCGCAATAGATTGCAGTTGTCTGTCACTTATGGGCATCATTTTAAACTCTGTGCCTGTTTCGTTCAATTTCACCCTAATTGGGTGGAACTAACCCTAGACAACTAATGACGCCGCATAGTTTGAGCAAAACTCAGTGCAAGGGCAGACGGATGTTAGCAATTGAGAATTAGGGGCGAAGCGATATGGTAGGGTCTGCCGTAAAAGGCGGCTTCAGCTAGAGGCGCTTGCATTGACTTGAGCGTGTTCAGCAGTTGATTCAACGTTCTGATCAGAACCACTTTGCTGCAAAGCCCACATGTGCGCGTACTTGCCTTGCAGGGCCAAGAGCTTTTCATGGTTCCCACGCTCCAAGATCTCGCCGTCTTGCATGACCAAGATCTCGTGCGCCGAGACAATCGTCGACAAGCGGTGCGCAATGACCAAGGTGGTCTTGTTTTGGGCCACCCCTTTGAGCTCGGCTTGAATGGTTCTCTCGTTGGCGCTGTCCAAGGCCGAGGTGGCCTCATCGAAAATTAAAATGGGCGGGTTTTTGAGCAAGGTTCTCGCAATGGCCACGCGTTGCTTTTCTCCACCCGACAGCTTCAAGCCTCGTTCGCCAACTTGCGTTTCATAGCCCAAAGCCGTCTGTGAAATGAAGTCATGGATATGTGCACTTTTGGCGGATTGAATCACTTCTTCGCTCGAGGCATCCACTTGACCATAGGCAATGTTGTAGCGAATGGTGTCGTTGAACAACACCGTGTCTTGTGGCACGATCCCAATGTGCCCTCGAAGACTGGCTTGCTTGATATCACGAACATCTTGTCCATTGATTTGAATCTGCCCGCGCTGCACATCATAAAAACGGTACAAGAGTCTTGCCAGTGTCGACTTGCCTGACCCAGAAGCACCCACAACGGCCACGGTCTGCCCTGGCGGGATCTCAAAACTGATGCCCTTTAAGATCTCACGGCTTGGCTCGTAAGCAAAATGAACATCCGCAAATCGCACGCAAGGCGGAGCGTTCAGCACGAGTGTTTGAGCGTTTTCACGGTCAGAGACCTCTTTTTCTCGCTCAAGCAAATGGAACATCTTGTCCAAATCCGTCAGACTTTGTTTGATCTCGCGGTAGATCACGCCTAAAAAATTCAAAGGAATGTACAACTGAATCATGAAGGCATTGATCATCACCAAGTCACCGAGTGTCATGCGCCCCTCCACCACGCCTTCAGTAGCCCGGTAAAGCACACAAACCAAAGCAATCGCAATGATCAACTGCTGGCCCGTGTTGAGCAAGCTCAGTGAGGTCTGCGCTTTCAAACGAGCCCGCCTCAGGTGATTCAGACTTTGATCGTAGCGCTTGGATTCGAAGGCCTCGTTGTTGAAGTACTTGACCGTCTCGTAATTCAACAAGGAGTCGACTGCGCGCGTGTGCGCCATGGAGTCCAATTCATTGACTTGCTTTCTAAAATGCGTTCTCCACTGCGTGACCTTGACCGTGAACACGATATAAAGCGCCAAAGCAAAGAAGGTGATCACGGCAAACCACGCATCGTACTTGTAAGACAAGATCGACAGCACCAACACCACTTCAATCAAAGTGGGCACGATGCTGTACAAAGAATAGGAGATCAAGGACTCAATGCCTCTGACGCCTCTTTCAATGTCGCGGGTCATGCCGCCAGTTTGACGCTCCAAGTGAAAGCGCAAACTCAAACCATGCAAATGCTCAAAGGTTTGCAATGCAATTTGTCTGGCCGCCCCTTGCGTGGCTTTGGCAAACACCAACTCCCTGAGCTCTGTAAAGCCCGACACCGACAAACGCAACAAGCCATACGCCACCAACAGGGCCATGGGCACAAGCAGCACAGGAGACGCCCCACCCGAGCTTTGAGCCAAGGCCGATGGGGGCGTCATGGCATCGATCAACTCCTTCAACACCAAGGGCACACTCACATTCGCAAGCTTGGCACAGACCATGAACGACAGCGCCAAAAGCACACGAAGCTTGTAGGCCCAAAGATAGGGCAACAAGCGCTTTAAAACATCGAGATCGGATTTTGAGGTCACGCCAACTGAGGCTTGGGGACTGGGGAGAGGGGCTTGGTGTGCAGCAAATGAACGCATAGGGGGCAATACAAACGAGACAAAAGAGAGAGAGACTAGACAGACACAAAAACATACAATGTTTGCATTGTGCCTTTCATTGAGCCTAAATCATGAACACCCCAGAAATTTCTCCCTCTCCAAAAGACCCAGCCAACACTGTGAGCGAGCACACCGTCGCCCAACTGCCCACCGATCAGGAGTTGGTTCTGAAGGTGATCCCCATGCCTGCCGACTGCAACGCCAATGGTGACATTTTTGGCGGCTGGGTGATGGCTCAAGTCGATCTAGCAGGTTCGGTCATCCCCGCCAGGACCATTCGCGGACGTTTTGCGACCGTGGCCGTCAATCAATTTGTGTTCAAGCAACCCGTTAAAGTGGGGGACTTGCTCAGCTTTTTTTCCAAGATCACCCACATGGGCCGCACCTCCATGACCGTTCGGGTTGAAGTCTTCGCTGAGCGCATGAGGTCATCGTCTGAGGGGTTTTTAAAAGTCACAGAGGCGAGCTTGACCTATGTGGCGATCGATGAGTCTGGCCAACCTAAAGCCATTCAAAACGTCGACCCCAAGCCCTAGACTTTAGAAACGGCATCAACGGCAGAGAAAGCCCAGCCCAGCCAAGCCCGTCCAAACCAGACAAGCAAAGCGTTTTCTATCATCACCCGTGCTTGGTGAAATCTGGCTTTCGGTGCTCAAGAAAGGCACTGAAGGCCTCTTTGGCAGGACCTTCTTTGAGCATGCGAGCAAAGACCATGGCCTCTTGCTCCACCACGGCCTTGACGGCCAAGGCCTGCGGCGCCTTCATCAAGGCCTTGGTTTGCATCACCGCCGTTGGGGGTTTGGCCGCCAACTTCAAGGCCCAAGCTTTGGCCACCACATTGGCCTCAGACGGCACCACCACTTGGTTGACCCAGCCCACCTCCAAAGCCGCCTCGGCCATGAAAGGCTCGCCCATCAACAAGGCTTGTGCTGCGCGGTGGTAACCCATCAACTGCGGCAGCAACAAGGAAGAGGCCGCTTCTGGGCAAAGCCCCAAATTCACAAAGGGCAATGAAAACGCAGCATTGTCCCCCGCCACCACCAAGTCACAATGCAGCAACAAGCTTGACCCAATGCCCACAGCAGGCCCACAAACACTGGCAATCACGGGCTTTTTAAAGCTTGAAAGTGTAAGCAAGAAGTCAATGACCGGTGAATCCAGACCAAAACCCTCAGCTTGCAAGAAGTCTGCGATGTCGTTGCCGGCGCTGAAAAACGTTTCATGCCCCTGAACGATCACCACCCGAACCTCTGGGTTGTCTTGGGCCGCTCTAAGGCCGTCGGCCAGTTCGGTGTACATCGCTTGCGTGAAAGCATTTTTTTTATGCCCCCGGTTCAGCGTGAACGTGAGAACCGCGTCTTCTAAATGGATCAAAACGTCTGTCATGTCAACTCTTCTCTCTTTGGGTGAATGCATCTGGGGCGGTTGGGTCATATCTAGGGTCATATCTAGGGTCATGTCTAGAGTCTTGACCACCGTTGTGTGCGCCAAAAGGGCCCCAAATACCCACGCACCTGCAAGGTTTGTCCTTGATCGATCAGCCAGATTTTAAATCGATACTCCTGCCCGGTCTCAGGATCCAAGATCCGTCCGCCTTCCCACAACCCTTCTTTCTCATTTTTTTGAGCTCCCCCCCGAACGATCTCCAAACCTAAAAGTGCTTGGTTTTTTCGATCTCCTGAGCATTTTGTACACCGCTCATCAGGCAAAGCGTCGGGATCCAAGATTTTGACAACGCGTCCACTCAAAACGCCATGGTCCAAGCTGATCTTGATGTGCGCTCGGGGCTCTTGCGAGTTGTCGTCATGCGTGACCCAAACGCCAACGATGCTGTCTCGGCCCGTGGCTTGTGCGCTGGCCTCTTGAGTCACCATCAAACACCCCAACACCAACACCAGGATCAAACCCCAAGCCCATGAAGCTAGCAAATTGGGCCCTTGATGGGACCTTTCATTGGCGCCAATGCTCACACGCCGTCCTCCAACACCGCTTGGGTGTCCATGAGGCTTACGGCGCCAGCCTTGATCTGCTCCAGCAAAGAAAGCGTTTCGGGCATCAACTTGGCAAAGTAAAAATGGGCCAACTGAATTTTGCCTTCATAAAAAGACGTCCTTTGAGACCCTTTTGCTTTTGCATGCGCTACAAAGGCCATTTTTGCCCACATGTACCCCATCACAAAGTGCCCCAGCAGTCGCAAATAGTCGACAGCTGCGGCGCCAATTTCATCTGCATTTTGCAAAGCTTTGAAACCAAGCTCTCCGGTGACTTGCTCAATGCGCTGGGACAAGCTCTTGAGCGTTTTGACAAAAACATGCATCTCTGGTGCATGCTCGCTGCTTTGTACCTGCTCTAAAAAGGACTGCACCTGAGCGCCAAAGCGCTTCAAGCTTTCTCCCTCATTGGCCAACACCTTTCTGCCCAAGAGATCCAAGCTCTGAATGGCATTGGTCCCTTCGTAGATCATGTTGATGCGACTGTCCCTGACAAACTGCTCCATTCCCCAGTCACGGATGTAGCCATGCCCGCCAAACACTTGCAGACTTGCAGAGGTGGCAATCCAAGCATTGTCCGTGAGAAAGGCCTTCACAATGGGCGTTAAGAAGGCCAACTCCTTGTGTGCCAAGTCACGCGCTGTTTCTTGGGTCGCATTCACGCTCTCGTCCATCAACACCGCGCTGTACATTGACAACGCTCTCCCGCCTTGAGCATAGGCCTTGGCCGTCAAGAGCAGTCGCCTGACATCGGGATGCACAAGGATAGGATCGGCGGCTTTGGACACATCCTTGGGACCGAGCAAACTCCTCGATTGAATTCTCTCCTTGGCGTAGGTCAATGCATTTTGAAAGGCCACCTCGGTCAAACCCAAGGACTGCATGCCCACGCCAATGCGTGCGGCATTCATCATGACAAACATCGCGGCCAAACCCCGGTTGGGCTCGCCCACCAGAGTCCCGATCGCCCCTTCAAGGCTCATTTGACAAGTCGCACTGCCCTTGATGCCCATCTTGTGCTCAAGCGCTGTACAAAAAATACCATTTCTTGCCCCCAGTGCGCCATCGGCTTCAAGAAGAAACTTGGGTACGAGAAACAAGCTGATGCCCTTGCTGCCTTTGGGCGCATCCGGCAAGCGCGCCAAGACCAAATGCACGATGTTGTCCACCAAATCATGCTCACCCGCGCTGATGAATATTTTTTGACCTGTCAATGCATACGCCCCGTTGTCTTGAGGCAAGGCCTTGGTGGTGATCAGGCCCAGATCCGTTCCACACTGAGGCTCGGTCAAACACATGGTGCCGCTCCACTCACCGCTGGTGAGTTTGGGCAAAAAGGTTTTCTTTTGCCATTCATTGCCATGCGCATGCAAGCACTCGTAAGCCCCATGGGTCAAGCCCGCATACATGGTCCAGGCTTGGTTGGCTGCATTGAGCATTTCATAAACGCATTGGTTCACCACCATCGGTAGTCCTTGCCCGCCGTAAAGCGGGTCACAACTGATCGAGGCCCAACCGCCCTCAACGAAAGCTTTGTAGGCTTGCTTGAACCCTGCGGGGGTTTTCACTTCATGTGTTGCGTGATCGAGCTCACAGGCCTGTTCGTCGCCAACTTGGTTCAAAGGCTGTATCACCTCAGAAGCGAAGCGAGCACTTTGATGGAGTATGTCTTTCAAGGTCTCCAAGTCAACGTCACTGTGAAGGGGCCACTTTTTTAAGTGTTCCGACAAACCCAAGACCTCATCGAGCACGAACATCATGTCCTCAAGGGGTGCGGTATAACTTGGCATAAGACCTTCTTTGCTTGTCTGTGTTCTTTTAAGGCGTGCTTGAACTGTCATGGATTGAACCCCTGCACACCCCCATTCATGAAGAGGCTGGCATTGCGCGAACATTCAGCACCTCCATCAAAGGTTTATTTTGACTCAAATCCACTTAAAAACACATGGTAAAAACACACAAACATTTAAAACAAGCGTTCATCGGATCCTTGGGCCGTTTTGGCTCAGCCGCCATGAAGCTTCTACGGCTCAGTTAAACTTCCTGTGTTTTTGTCACCAGCCTTAATACGGAAGACCGCTTTCATGAACGCAACACGAATCATTGCCATCCGTCACGGTGAAACCGACTGGAACGTGCAAACACGCATTCAAGGTCACATGGACATCGACTTGAACGAAAAGGGGCTTTGGCAAGCCTCTCGGCTTGCACCGAGCTTGGCCGATGAGGGTCTCGCTCAGGTCTACACCAGTGACCTCTCTCGGGCCAAAGTGACGGCACAATCTTTTGCACACGCTTTGTCGATTCCGCTCCTTGAAGACCCTGGGTTAAGAGAAAGACATTTTGGTGTGTACGAGGGCCTCACGTGGCAAGAGCTTGAAGAACTCCACCCGCAAGAAGCACGTGCATGGAAGTCGCGCGACCCGCATTGGTTGCCGCCGCAAGGCGAAAGCTTAGAGATGTTCAGGTTGCGAATTGTGACGGCCATCAACGGCTTGGCGGCGAACCACCTCGGAGAGCAAATTGCCATCGTCACCCACGGAGGGGTGTTGGATGTTTTGTACCGAGTTGCCACCCATCAATTTGACCAAAGTCCAAGAACTTGGAGCCTTGGCAACACCTCCATCAACCGTTTGCTTTGGTCCAAAGAGGGGCTTCACTTGGTGGGTTGGGGCGACCAAGCCCACTTGGAGCAAACACCTCACGCTGAGCCCTCGAAAGCTTTTTTTTAAACCCAGCTCAGCCCTTGGGCATCTCTGGGGGTTTGAGACCCAAATGCGCATAAGCCGCAGCACTTGCAATGCGCCCCCTGGGCGTTCTTTGCAAATAACCTTGTTGGAGCAAATACGGCTCGATCACATCCTCAATGGTGTCTCGCTCCTCTCCAATGCTTGCGGCCATGTTGTCCAAGCCCACTGGGCCGCCGTCAAAGCGAAGGATCATGGTCTCTAAAAACTTTCGATCCATCACATCCAAGCCCAACTGGTCCACATCCAACATCTCCAAAGCTTGATGGGCCAAGTTTTGTGTGATCTCCCCCGTGCCCTTGACCTGCGCATAGTCCCTGACACGTCGCAGCAATCGATTGGCGATGCGAGGCGTGCCTCGCGAGCGCTTGGCAAGCTCCAAAGCGCCGCTCGGCTCAATGTGTGTTTTTAACAACTGCGCCGAGCGAATGACGATGCGGTTGAGTTCTTCGACGGTGTAGAACTCAAGCCTGGACACAATGCCAAAGCGGTCTCTCAAGGGATTGGTGAGCATGCCCGCGCGCGTGGTTGCACCGACCAAGGTAAAGGGTTGCAAATCTAGTTTGATGCTTCTTGCCGCAGGTCCCTCGCCAATCATGATGTCGATCTTGAAGTCCTCTAAGGCCGGGTACAAAATCTCCTCGACCACCGCCGACAAGCGGTGGATCTCATCGATAAAGAGCACATCGTTTTTCTCCAAACCGGTCAACAAGGCCGCCAAGTCCTTGGGCTTTTCCAGCACAGGCCCGCTGGTTTGGCGCAAATTCACCCCAAGCTCGTGGGCAATGATTTGACTGAGCGTGGTCTTGCCAAGACCAGGGGGTCCAAACAAGAGCACATGGTCCAAAGGCTCGCCCCGTTGTTTGGCCGCTTGTATGAAAATACTCAACTGCTCACGCACCTTGACTTGACCCACGTAGTCCTCAAGCGACTTGGGCCGCAAAGCCCGCTCGATGGCCTCCTCAGCAACGGTGCTCTTGCGTGCATCCACCACCCGTGCGTCCTCGGCTTGCTGCTCTATCACAGGACCCCAACTTGGACCCTCTGAGCTTGGGTGCAAGTTCTGTGGGCCAGACTTTTGCAACTTCAACGCACCCTTAGGTAAGGGGGTGATGTCATCGGTTTGAACACTCATGTTGTTTGGCTTTGCTGCATACGTTGAAGATACTTTGACCGTTCGAACGGGCGCTGATTCACCGCTTCAAGTTGACAGCGACTTCAATGCCCACTTGATGCCCTCACTGACACTCAGCTCCAAGGGCAGGCTCTTTAAAGCCAATTGTGCCTCCTTTTCGCTGTAGCCCAAAGCCACCAAGGCTTGGAGAACATCGGCTTTCTCGCCCTGCTGGTCCTTTTTGTCAAGCCCCGTGGGTTCGCCAAGCCAGTCCAGCTTACCTTTGAGTTCTAACAAAAGCCGCTCGGCTGTTTTTTTGCCGATCCCGGGGATTTTCACCAAAAAGTGGGCGTCTTGAGACTGGATGGCTTGGGCCAAGTCACTCACACTCAGGCCACTCAAAATCCCCAAAGCGGTTCTTGGTCCCACCCCAGAAATTTTAATCAGTTGCCTAAAAGCATCGCGCTCGCCAGCGCTTAAAAAGCCAAATAGAATTTGAGCATCTTCTCTGACGACAAAATGGGTCAAGAGCGTTGTACTTTCACCCATCGCCGGCAAATGATAAAAGGTGCTCATGGGCACCCAGACCTCATAGCCAACGCCATGACAGTCCATCAAAATTTGAGGTGGCGCTTTTTCAGCCACCACCCCTGTTAGCCGTCCAATCATGCATGCCCCTTTATGTTGTAACCAAGGATTATCGACTTGATTTTGAAACACACTTTCTCGCCTTTGAACAACACCAGGCTGTCTCATCTCTGCGGCCCCCTTGAGGAGCACCTAAGGAGCATTGAGGCTCAACTGAATGTCAAAATCACGCGCCGCCAAGGCCACTTCAAAGTTGAAGGACCTCAGGGGCTGGCCACTCATGCCTTGCAAATCTTGCAATCCCTTTATGAACAAGCCCGCCGACCGATTGAGCAGGCCCATGTTCACCTCATGCTCAGTGCGCCACCCTCCGATCTTAATGCCTCTGGCCAACCGGTGCCTCTCTTGACCAAACGAGGAGACTTGAGGCCCAGGACACCCAACCAAGGCCACTACATGGACCGCATCAACACGCACGACATCACCTTTGGCATTGGCCCTGCAGGCACCGGAAAAACCTATTTGGCTGTGGCCATGGCCATCGATGCGCTAGAGCGTCAATCGGTTCAACGCATCGTGCTCACAAGACCAGCGGTGGAGGCCGGCGAAAAATTGGGTTTTTTACCCGGCGATTTGGGTCAAAAAGTAGACCCTTACTTGCGCCCCCTTTATGACGCTCTTTATGACCTCATGGGCTACGAACGAGTTCAAAAAACTTTTGAGCGCCAGGCCCTTGAGATTGCACCGCTCGCCTTCATGAGAGGGCGCACACTGAACCACGCGTTTGTGATTTTAGACGAAGCTCAAAACACAAGCATGGAACAAATGAAAATGTTTTTAACTCGTCTTGGACTGGGCTCCAAGGCGGTGATCACTGGAGACATCAGTCAAATCGATTTGCCCAAAGGTCAACAAAGCGGTCTGATCGATGCACAAAAGGTGCTCAAAAACGTTCAAGGCATCGCGTTCTCCACCTTCACATCGGCCGACGTGGTTCGCCACCCCTTGGTGGCCAGGATCGTGGATGCGTACGACAAGAAACGCTCCGTGTAGCTGATAGGGAGTGATGGCTTCACATGCATGATTTGAAAGCGTCAAACCTACCTCAACCGCCCCCTTTGTCCGATGTCCAATGTCCTAAGCCCAATCCACAAGGTCCACGCCCATGATCCAAGCTTTCCCTCCAACGGCACTTGAACTTTCTCTTCAATTTGGCAAAGAGCTCGAGTCCCTAGAGCACAAACGCATTTTGACTCGCTACTTTGTCAGCAAAAGCTTGAGTGCGTGTCTTGAGCGTTTGAGATGCCAAGCAAGTTTCACCGTTCGCGTGGTGGGCCAAGCGGAGGGGTTGGCGCTCAATCAAACGTACCGCGCAAGAGCCTATGCCACCAATGTGCTCACCTTCTCCTATGCCAGCGCCCCACATGTTTTGGCCGATTTGGTTTTGTGTGCGCCAGTGATCTTGCAAGAAGCCAGCGACTTGAACATTCCGCTAAAAGACCATTACCGTCATTTGCTCATTCATGGCGCCTTGCACGCCTTGGGACATGACCACGAAGTGCATCCCAAGCAAGCAAAAATCATGGAAGACTTGGAAATTGAACTGTTGTCGCGCTTTAAAGTCCCCAATCCCTACGCCCAGTAAGTGGCTCAAGCCCAGAGCTTTTTTTATAAGTACTTGCCTTCCTGCCCTTCGTAATGCGACTCCATGTCGCTTGGCAACAGTTGGATGGAGGCTCTGAGTCCAGGCACCTCGCTCATCAAGGCTTGTTCCACAGACACCCTCAGGGTAGCGGCACGACCCAAAGACCAATTGAAGGGCATGTGCATGTGCATGTCGATGTAGCGGCGCTGGCCAGCCCGTCGAGTGACCAAGTGATCAAAGCGGATGACTTGCGTGTGCTCGGACGTGTGAGAAAAACCCTCCAGCGTTGCATGGATCTTCTCCATCACCTCAGGCTCCAAGGCTTCATCCATCAGCCCTTGCGAGGACTCCCACAACAAGGAAACACCTTCCTTCATGATCACCAAAGCCACCAAAACGGCGACCAAAGAATCCAACCAAATCCAACCACTCAAAACCACCAGACCCACACCCACGACCACACCAAAGGAAGTCCACACATCCGTGATCAAATGTTTGGCATCCGATTTCAAGGCGATGGAGCGGTGCTCTTTGGCGGCACCAAACATGACCCAAGCTAAAAATCCATTCAAGGCCGAGCTCACCACAGACAAGGCCAAACCCCATCCGACTTGATCCAAGGGCTCTGGGTTGAACAAGCGGTGGCCGGCCACCCAGACGATCCCTAAGGCCGCGACAATGATCAAGATGCCTTCGAAGCCCGAAGAAAAATATTCTGCCTTGTGGTGACCATAAGGGTGGTCTTCATCGGCCGGCCGTTGAGCGACCGTCACCATCATCAACCCAAAAATCGCACTGGCCAAATTCACCAAGGACTCCAATGCATCTGACAACAGACCTACAGAGTCGGTCAGCCACCAAGCACCCGTCTTTAGAGCAATGGTGATCAAAGCCACCACAACCGACGCTTTGAGCATGGCCTGTGGGGTCAACCAATGTGTTTTAAGATGTTTGTTCAAGGCAAGGCTTCAAAAAGGAATCGGAACTTTCACATGGAGATGCTCTTAAAAAAAGGGCTTCTGAGGCTTGAAGAAGCTAAAAAAACCAGAACACCCCTGCTTTTTTTAGCTTCAGCTCAAGTGCACCTTTGCAAATCGTCGTTTGCCCACTTGCAGCACATAGGTCCCAGCGGACAACTTCAAGCCCTTGTCGCTGACCCCTGAGCCATCGACTTTAACGCCTGCACCTTCAATCAAGCGATTGGCCTCACTGGCAGAAGGGGCAAGCCCGGCAGCTTTGAGCAACGCGCCAATCCCCATGGGCGCCCCCTGTAGCGAGATCTCAGGCAACTCGTCAGGTACCCCGCCTTTGCTTCTGAGTTCAAAATCTCGCTCGGCCCCATCTGCCAAAGCCTGACCATGAAACCGTGCAGTGATTTCTTTGGCCAAGGCCACTTTGAGTGTTTTGGGGTTGAGACCGTTTTGAACCTCCAAGCGACTGGCTTGAATCTCTCGGGTGCTCTTGAAACTTAAAAGCGGGTACCACGTCCACATCAAATCATCACTGATCGAGAGCACTTTTGCAAACATGGTGTTGGCATCCTCGGTGATGCCAATGTAATTGTTTTTGCTCTTTGACATTTTATCCACCCCGTCCAAACCCACCAGCAAGGGCATGGTCAAAATACACTGGGGCTCTTGACCGTGCTCTTGTTGCAAGTGACGCCCCATCAAAAGATTGAACTTTTGATCCGTGCCACCAAGCTCCAAATCGCTCTTGAGGGCCACCGAGTCATAGCCTTGCATCAAGGGGTACAAAAACTCGTGCACACTGATCGATTGTCCAGATTTAAAACGTTTGTTGAAATCATCCCTCTCCATCATCCGAGCAACCGTGTACTTGGCGGCCAACTCAATCATGCCACGCGCACCCAAGGGATCGCTCCACTCGCTGTTGTAGCGGATCTCGGTGCGCTCGGGGTCCAAGACCAAACTTGCTTGTTTGTAATAGGTTTGCGCGTTGGCTTGGATTTCCTCTTTGCTCAAAGCCGGTCTGGTGTTGTTTCGCCCCGATGGGTCCCCAATCAAGGTGGTGAAGTCCCCAATCAAAAAAATCACCTGGTGCCCCAAATCTTGCAATTGCCGCATCTTGTTGAGGATCACGGTGTGCCCCAAGTGGATATCGGGTGCAGTAGGGTCCAAGCCTAGCTTGATCCTCAAAGCTCTGCCCGTTTGCTCCCAGTCCTTTAACTTCTTGATCCATTCCAGCTTGGGCAGCAACTCCTCACAACCCTTTAATGTGAAGTCCAAGGCCTCTTGGACCGCGGGACTTAAAGAGGCTGGATCTGTGGTGGCGTCGTTCATGTGTTCAAGCCAGTGGCGTTAAGGGTTGAGAGGGTTTAAAAACGGGGTTCAATCAGCTCCATCCTGCAAAAGGTCGCTTTTTAGCTAAAAACCCATTGCTTTTGAAGGCTTACCAAGATAAACCTCATTTGATGCATTAAAAAACACATGCAAATGATTTATACTAGATATAGATCATAAGTTCTATATTCAATCGTTTATTTTAGCCTGATATGCTTGGGCTTTAACGGTTGGATTTGAATGACAGGGATGGCTTGCTCGAAAAATTGGGCCAGCACGTCTTTATTGTAGACTTGCGCTTTACGGCGTTACCATCTTACGTTGTGACTTGGCTTGCCTATTAGGCCTTGTATCGCACAAGGGATGCGTTGGAGATTTTGTGTTGTTAAAACTGCTGTTTCGCGTTTTGGTGCTGGGGTTGCAGGCGGGTCATTGGCTTGAGGTGCATGCGAGACGTGTGGCTCATGCGCTTTGGACCCGTCATTGGAACAACGTCAAAGCCGCTATGTACCTCTCTTTGGCTTTGGTGATCGTGGGCTCTGGCGCTTCGTTCGCCTTGGTGAGCCTTGGACCTGACGCTGCTTTGCTGCCGCCTGTCTTGATGACCCAAAACCTGGACCTCCTTGCACAAAGCAAGCGCCGTGCCCTAGAAGACGGGAAGATCATCGATCTTGAGGGCGCAAAAGACCCCTCAACTGGCTTGTCCGGTAACGGCTTTGAAGACTTGAGCGCACACAACAAGCCTGACACTCCTTCATCATCAAGCCCCTTGGTTCAAGATCGCTTTTACACCACCGAATGGTCCCGCAGCAACGACACCGCTCAAAACACACTCAAGCGACTTGGCATCTCTGACCCCCAGGCCTTGGCCTTCATCTTGGCCACGCCCAGCACCAAGCAAGCACTCTTTGGCAAAAATCAACGCCTGCTCAGCGCAGTGCGCAATCGCTCCCACCTTCTTCAAGAACTGAACGTGCGTTGGGGTGACGAAGACCCCAATTACTTCAACCGCCTGACGCTCAAACGCAATGCGAGTGGCTTTGAGGTCCAACACGCCAAAGTCCGCTTTCAAACCCAACTCCAAGTGGCGGCCGGGCGCATCAAGACCTCCTTGTTCCAAGCCACGGATCAGGCAAGAGTGCCCGATGCCATTGCCATCCAGTTGGCCGAAATTTTCTCTGGGGACATTGATTTTCATAGGGCTTTGAGGCAAGGCGACCGCTTCTCTTTGATCTATGAAGTCATGCTTGCAGATGGTGAAGTCTTAAAGGTCGGCAAGATCTTGAACGCCGAGTTCATCAACCGTGGCAAGTCCTATCAAGCCGTTTGGTTTTCTGAGCCCAATCAGCCCAAAGGCGATTACTACGCCATGGATGGGACGAACCTCAGGAGAACTTTCTTGGCTTCTCCCTTGGCTTTTTCGCGTGTGACCAGTGGTTTTAGCATGCGCATGCACCCCATTTTGCAAATCTGGAAAGCCCATCTTGGTGTGGACTACGCAGCCCCCACCGGTGCGGCTGTTCGAACGGTGGGCCAGGGTTTTGTGGAAAGTGCTGGCTATCAAAATGGTTTTGGCAATGTGGTCTTCATCAAACATCCCCAAGGCCCCTTGACCGTTTACGCACACTTGTCTCGCATCGACGTCAAAAAAGGCCAAGCTGTTTCACAAGGAGAGGTCATTGGTGCGGTGGGCGCAACCGGTTGGGCCACAGGGCCGCATTTGCATTTTGAATTCCGATTGAATGGACAACACCAAGACCCCATGTTGCTGGCCAAACAAAACACCCCCATTCCCTTGGCAAGCGAACTCAAGCCTCAGTTTTTAAAGCAGGCCCTCTTGGCCAAGACAGCCTTGTCTGGCTTGACAAGCCTTGAAACTGTAGACCTCGACTGAGCTTTCATGGCGCTTCAAGTTGGCAACTGAACCCACGAGATCGCCACTGTCTTCTGAGCGCTTGGACCCAAGTACGGGCCTCTTCATGGGCCTGATGTCTGGCACGTCTTTGGACGGCGTCGATGCGGTGTTGGTCGACTTCCAAGGTAGCCCTCAAAGCTTGGGACATGCATTCACTCCCTTTGAGCCAGCGTTCAAAGAGGAGTTGCTGCGCTTGAACAGCGCAAGCCCCAACGAGCTGCACCGCGCGGCACTGGCCAGCAACGCCTTGGCAAAACTCTATGCCCAAACCTGCAATGGA
>Ga0136641_1000318_pt1 | contig 20555 bp, 17 predicted proteins | sample EliLak1302023Y_FD_115312 | JGI IMG/M metagenome (GOLD analysis project Ga0136641, IMG submission 115312) | Freshwater microbial communities from Elizabeth Lake, Yosemite National Park, California, USA - 13020-23Y | ecosystem: Environmental > Aquatic > Freshwater > Lake ...
CAGCGATACCGAATCAGGAGTTTCGCCCGTCCTGCGCCTCGCCGTAGCGGGACTTGCTGCGTTCGACGGTCAGATCGGCGGAGCAAATGTCTGACATGTACGAACTCATTGAAAGCCCTGAACTCGACTCGCCAACGTTGCTCTTGGCGCTTGACGGTTGGATCGACGCGGGCTTGGCGTCAGCGAATGCCTTCGGAACCATCCTCGAGAACCTCGAGACCGTCACAATCGCTCGATTCAATGCCGATGCACTTCTCGACCACCGTTCTCGCCGGCCCACGATGCACCTTCTCGACGGAGTCAACACCGGACTCACGTGGCCCACGATCGAGCTTCAGGCCGGATTCGATTCAGAAGGAGCATCAGTGCTCTTCCTTGTCGGCGCAGAACCTGATCATCGGTGGATGGCGTTCGCTGATTCGATTGTCGACCTTGCCCATCAGTTCGAAGTCTCTGCAGTGTTTGGACTCAGCGCGTACCCAGCACCAGTCCCCCACACCCGACCTACGCAATTGGTCACAACAGCTACCGATGCAGAAATGGCGCAGAGGGTAGGAGGCGAGACCGGACGCATCGATGTACCTGCTGGAATCAACGCTGCCATCGAACTCGCTTGTGCTGCGTCAGGAATTCAAGCCACCGGCCTCTGGGCGCAGATTCCCCATTACGCAGCAGGTATGCCCTACCCCGCCGGGGCGCTGGCCCTCATCGAGGGACTTCGCACATTTGGCGGACTGAATTTCAGTCTCGGATCATTGGTCGAAGATGCACGCACATCGCGTGAACGACTCGATGAACTCGTGGCGAACAGCGCCGATCATGTCGAGATGGTGCGCCAACTCGAGGCTCAAGCCGATTCGAAGGTCGTCGTCGAAGACCCCCTGCCAATGGGCGACGATCTGATGGCTGAGCTCGAACAATTCTTGCGCGAACAGGACTGAACTCCGATTGCTTGTTAACCGGCGACAAGGTTGACCAAACTTGGTGGTTTACAAATCACTTTTCGTGGTGGCTTGCCAGCAAGATGCACCTGAACTTTTTCGCTTGCGAGGGCGATTGATTCTGCCGTCGCTGCATCAATTCCTGAAGGGACCTCGATGCGGTCGCGCACCTTGCCGTTTACCTGTACAACCATCGTGACGGTGTCGACCGAAAGCATCGCATCGTCTGCAACTGGCCAAGACAAGCGATGGATATCGTCGCCATTTCGACGCTCACGGAGTTCGGCAGTTACGTGGGGAGCCATCGGAGCCATAAGCAACAGCAACGTATCGATTGCCGAATCAAGAGTTGCCTTCCGCGGACCGCCTTCGATTTTTACGTAGCGATAAAGCTCATTTGTGAATTCCATAAACGCAGCGACGGTGGTGTTGTAGGCCCAACGTTCATAATCTTCGGTGACCTTCACGATGAGCCGGTTCGTCCGGCGTTCAAGTTCGAGGTCGGCTTCGTTGGCATCGCGCTCGACCGCTTCGACACCAAGGTCGCCGAGAGCAATTCGCCACACACGGTGAAGGAACCGAGAGCAACCCTCGATACCGACGCCTTCCCAGTCGATGTCATCCTGTGGCGGACCAACAAAGAGATGCGCGAGGCGCAGTGCATCGGCGCCGTCAGTGTCGAGAATCTCCTCGGGCGCAACCAAGTTGCCTTTTGACTTCGACATCTTGTCGCCGTCCAGTCGAATCATTCCCTGCGTGAACAACCTCGTGAATGGTTCGCGCAGGTTTGCAGGAGCGACGCCGAGATCCGAAAGAGCTTTCGTAAAAAAGCGGGCGTACATCAGATGCAAGATCGCGTGCTCAACACCACCGATGTACTGGTCGACGGGCATCCACGAATTGATTGCCTCGGTCGAGAACGGTTGCTCGGTATTCCACGGGTCGCAGAACCGGAGGTAATACCAAGACGAATCGACGAACGTATCCATCGTGTCTGTCTCACGATGCGCCGGACCACCACACGACGGGCACGTCGTCTCAAAGAATCCCTTGTGACGTCCAAGCGGCGATTCACCTGTTGGAAGGAACTCGACATCGTCTGGCGCAAGAACAGGGAGGTCTGCTTCCGGAACCGGAACCATTCCGCACTTTTCGCAATTGATCACGGGGATCGGACAGCCCCAGAAACGTTGACGGCTTACGAGCCAATCGCGCAAGCGAAAGTTGATCGTTCCCGTACCAATCTCTTGTGCCTCGAGGAATGCGATTGCCGCTGCGATCGCTTCTTCCTTGCCCATCCCGTCGAGGAACCCGCTATTGATGTGAAGGCCGTCGCCCGTAAACGCTTCGCCGTCGAAATCAACAGGCGGTTCGATCGTACGAACGATGGGCAAGTCATGTGCTTTCGCGAAATCCCAGTCGCGCTGATCTTCGGCAGGAACAGCCATGATTGCGCCGGTTCCATAACCCATGAGCACATAGTCGGCGAGATACAGAGGTACCGCCTGTTTCGTGAACGGATTCAGTACGTACGATCCGGTGAAAACGCCGCGCTTGTCAAGTGATCCCTCCGAAGACATTCGTTCAACGTCGCTCGCCTTGCGGGCGCTTGAGACAAACGCAGCTACTTCAGCGCGACGTTCAGAAACAACGACAGATTCGACAAGAGGGTGCTCGGGCGCCATGACGGCATAAGTCATTCCGAAACTGGTGTCGGGACGAGTTGTGAAGACATCAACCTTCACGTCGTCGGCATGCGGAACTCCATCAACGTCGACGACCTGCATCGAGAACTCGGCGCCCTCGGAACGACCGATCCAGTTGCGCTGCATGATCTTGACCCGTTCCGGCCAATCGAGATCATCAAGGTCATCAAGTAGTTGTTGGGCGTAATCGGTTATCTTGAAAAACCATTGCTCGAGATCGCGCTTTTCAACGACATCGCCAGAACGATCACATGTGCCATCGGCATTCACCTGCTCGTTTGCAAGAACCGTTTGGCAACCGGGACACCAATTCACGGGCGCGTTGCGTCGGTACGCCAATCCTGCCTCGAGGAACTTAAGGAAAATCCATTGCGTCCATTTTTGGTACTCCGCTGAATGACTCGTAACCTGGCGACGCCAGTCGTAGACAGCCCCGATGCGGAGGATCGAACTACGGAGCATTGCGATGCGTTCGTCTGTGAATTCTCGGGGATGACGTCCGGTTTTGATCGCCGCGTTTTCTGCGGGGAGACCGAAACTGTCGAAGCCCATTGGCGAGAGCACCGCGTAACCATTCATCGTGCGGTATCGGACGATGAGGTCGCCAAAGGTGTAGTTGCGAACGTGCCCCATATGCGCCGCACCGCTGGGATACGGATACATGCAGAGCGTGTACCAGTGCGGCCGCGGGTCGTCATTGTCGACGTTGTAGAAGCCATCGCTTGCCCAGCGCTCCTGCCACTTCGCCTCAAAAACGGGGGGTTCGTAGCCGTCGACCATGACGGTTGATGGTAGGCGACCCACCGACCTCAACCCTTCACTTGCAAGGCGTGCGACCGACGTCAGCGAGAGCCAAACGTGCGCTGTTTCGATTTTGCTGGTTTGGTGGCTGCCGGTACAGTTCGGAATCCATTCGGGGCTATAGCTCAGTTGGTAGAGCGCTTCCATGGCATGGAAGAGGTCAGGGGTTCAATTCCCCTTAGCTCCACTCCGAAATATAAAATGCCCGTGACTTAGCGTCACGGGCATTTCTGATTTCTACAGCGCACGGAATTACTTCGCTTCGCTCTGCCAGTCGAGAACGGGGACATCGCGCCAAAGACGCTCGAGGTCATAAAACGCGCGGGTCTCGTCGTCAAAGATGTGCACGATCACATCGCCGTAATCAACGAGAACCCAAGTTCCGTCGTCGAGACCCTCGACACGGACCGGCTTTGGGCCTCCAGCGGCAGCAATATCCTCTTCAATGCCTTCAGCAATAGCGCGTACTTGCCGGTTGCTTGTGCCGGAGGTGATGACGAACCAACCGGTGATCGATAGGACATCTCCAACCTCGAGGATGACGGTCGAGCTATCGGTCTTTTTCGCGGCGGCACGTGCGACCTCGAGATGAAGTGGAAACTCCTCAGAAGAATTCACTTGCGCACCGTTGTCGATGTCGTCGCTACTTTTGAGGACGTCGATGACGACCCCAAGCTTGATGATCCACTTGTCGGTCCGTATTTGGTGAGGAAATCCTCACCGAGCATGACTGTCATATCTGAACCTGAATTCGATTGTTTGCTTTCGACGAGTTCACCAACAGTCAATGCATCGAGCATCTTCTGCGCAGTTTCTCGTGACGTGCCGTCGAAATAGATGATCTGGGTAGTTTTTTGGCCGTACGACTTTGCGTTTCCTACAACATCAACCTGACCGCCAGCGGCATTCAAAATGATCGCTGCGTTGATTCCGTTGCTGAGCTTGCCGGTTCCGTCAAGTACGCGAATTCTTGGTCGAGCACCTGGGGCACCGTCGGGGAAGGGCACGATTGCCGCAACCGCATCACTTGCGGCTGCTTCTTGCACCATGCACATTGCTCCGCCACCGGGGAAAGGCGAACCCGCAGCAACCGGGACAACAGGCAATGAGGAGACGCTGAGTTGTCCACGCGCAACGGAAGCGACCAATCGGCCAATGCCAGAGTCGATCGTCACTGAGAATGCGGCACCGCTGGACTTCACTTTTGACAGCCACGCCTTCCAGAAAAGCTCATCGCGAACAAGACGATTGGAATCGTTGTCTTTCGCGCTTTTACTTGTGAGGAAGGAAGCGATTTGGTCGGCTTTCAATGTCACCGACCCCTTGGGGAACAACACTGCGTCCTTCGCATCGCGCACAGCGTCAGGGTTCGTGAAACTGAAAGGCGCGTAAGGTCCGACTAATGTTGACCAGTCGAATGGATTTAACGTCACTTTCTCAGTGAAATTGAGATTCAGAACTCGGCCTAGTCCCTCAGCCACTGCATCAATACCGTCTGCCTTCCAAAGTTCAGTCAACGGGAACATTCCGAATTTCGTCGGAATACCCAACGTTCCAGGGACCAAAACCACGCCGCCGGAAGATTCGGAGGTGAGGGCGAATACGACGGCAGAATCGAGGGTTCCGTCCGGCGCGAGGACTGCGGCAATCGCAGTAGGCGTTTTCTCGACAACTGCTTCATAGCCAGGAGCGGTTGGGTCGGTGACTCGTTTGACCAGTTGACCATCAGAGCTGTCAAGGATGACCCGCAAACCGACAAAAATGAGGAGTGGAAGAACGACCACCAAAATCGCGCCGACAAGGACCGGATAGCCGAAGCGCCACCATCGAGAGTGAATGGTTGAACTCGATCCGTTCGCGTCGCTCGTAGTTGACGACCAAGCGGAGGTTGAGCCGAAGTGCTGGTCAACTGGCTCAGAATCCACTGCGCGCTCTTTCGGCCGAGAAGCCGGTGAGTTCTTCGAAGCAGTGGCCTGATTGTGCTCCGCGACAAGCGCCGAGAAATCGAAGTCGTCGGCTGAGGACGAGGACCCGGAGGACGGCGGAGGAGGGGGTTCAGGCGTCATCAGTCGGTCAAACCGTACAACCCACGAGCCTCGATCTCATCGATGACGCCCGGCACAACCAGTGGGGAAAGGGGACGTCCATCGCGAACTCGATCACGCAGATCGCTGGAGGAGACATCTAGCCGCGTCATGGACACTCGGAGTATCGACCAACCTGTGGGCGGCCTGGCTTCGCCCTCTCCATCGCGTTCCACAATCACGAGTGTTGCGAGCTGTTGCAATTCTTCGTGACGATGCCACGTGTGCAGGTTGGTTGCAGCGTCAGAGCCGACGATTAAAAAAAGTTGCTGCTCGGGTGCTGATTCCTGCAGAGATTCCAAGGTGTCGATCGAATACGTCGAGCCGCCCCGGGCAATCTCGAGGTCACTTGCCTCGATTCCTTCGATCCCCTGGGTTGCGGCACGGGTCATCGCAAGGCGATCCAGCGCACCCGATAACGGCCTCGATCCCGTCTTCTGCCAGGGATCATTGGCAACCATCAAAAGCACCCGCTCAAGACGAAGGGCTGATCGAACCTCTACTGCAGCAGCAAGATGGCCGATATGAGGGGGATCAAATGTTCCGCCGAGAATCCCGAGACCACGGCGAACTGGGAACATTCGCAAGAGTGTACGGTCGGGAAAGGACGAATTTCCTGTCGGTCGGCGGAGGCTCGTGACAAAAGTCACGCATCTCCGAGGGAACACCCCCACCCCTCCGTGCGGTTACACCATTGTCATTTCCCCCCGAAACGACATGTTCGGGATTTGGGTCCGGAACGAAACCGTCGGTGGACACACCGGCATCATTTAGGAGTCCCCCCGCTATGAGCGATTCAGTTGGCCAGTACCTCAACGAAATAGGACTAGTCCCCCTCCTCACCGCGCTTGAAGAGCGTGAGCTTTCTCAGATCATCGAAACGGGCGTTGCCGCTGCTGCCCGCCTTGAGAATGGTGAACGATCTGTTGCGCTCAAGTCCGAGGTTCGTGCCGCGGCTCGCGCAAAAGACCGCTTCATTCGCGCCAACCTGCGCCTCGTCGTGAGCGTCGCACGTCGCTATCCCCTGCCCCCAGGTATGGAGCTTCTCGATCTCATCCAAGAAGGAAATATCGGCCTCGAACACGCCGTCGACAAGTTCGATTGGCGAAAGGGCTTCAAGTTTTCCACCTACGCAACCTTCTGGATCCGTCAAGCGATCGGTCGTGCCCTTGATCAAAAGGCCAGCCTCGTGAGGCTCCCCGGCGATCGCTCCGCCGGGCTCCGAGCAGCCCTTCGTCAGGTTTCTGGCGATGGCGACCAACTCGATTCCGAGAACGCGTGGCTCCACCGTCTCACCACGCCCACATCGCTCGACCGAACGATTGGCGAAGACGATTCCAACGAACTCGTTGACATTCTCCCCGATTCGCTTCCGGGCCCCGAAGAAATCGTGCTTGAACAGATCGACCACGAGATGATCGCTTCTCTTCTCGCAGTTCTCGATCCGCGAGCCCGGTTGGCAGTCGAACAGAGATACGGTCTCCACGATGGCCGCCGTCGCTCCTATCGCGAGGTTGGCGACGAGCTCGGAGTCACGGCTGAGGCTGCCCGCAGACTGGTCAAGCGGGCGATGGCATCGGTTCGAGAGAACGCCCCCGACACCATCGACGCCGTCTAATCCAGCGTCCGCCGGAAATGGCTTTGCGCTCAAGGGCGTCGGGCCACCAACCTTGTGCCGTGACATCCGAATGGACTCCTTCCTCGTGGCGCACTCGAACCGTCGTTCAGCAGCCTGATTGGGCAGATGTTGGCGAGCTCGACGATGTCGTGAAGCGTCTCGGCTCGATGCCTCCACTGGTCTTCGCTGGTGAGGCTCGCAGTCTCACCAGCGACCTCGGCAAGGTTGCCAACGGCGAAGCGTTTCTTCTCCAAGCTGGCGACTGTGCTGAATCATTCGACGCGTTCAGTGCCGACGCGATTCGCGACAAGCTCAAAGTCATCCTGCAGATGGCCGTTGTGCTGATGTATTCGTCGGGGGTTCCGGTCGTAAAGGTCGGACGCATTGCCGGCCAGTTCGCGAAGCCACGTTCTGCTGGCACCGAAACGATCGACGGCGTCGAGTTGCCTTCGTTCCGCGGCCACATGGTGAACGACATTGACTTCACCCCTGAAGCCCGCATCGCCGATCCCGAGCGTCTCATCACCGCGTACCAGCAGTCGGCAGCAACACTGAATCTTGTCCGCGCGTTCACAAAGGGCGGATTCGGTGACTTATCGCGCGTGCACGCCTGGAACCAGGAATTCGTCGCGTCAAGTGCCGAAGGTCAGCGCTACGAAGAAGTTGCCGCAGGCATCGAGCGTGCGCTGCAGTTCATGTCGGCCTGCGGAGTCGACACTGTCTCGACGCCCCAATTGCACACGGTCGATGTCTCGACGAGTCATGAAGCGCTGATCCTCGGCTACGAAGAAGCGCTCACTCGCCAAGACTCGCTCACTGGTGATTGGTACGACTGTTCTGCCCACATGCTTTGGATTGGCGAACGCACTCGCCAACTTGACGGTGCACACGTCCACTTCCTCTCTGGCGTTGGCAACCCGATTGGTTGCAAGGTCGGACCTTCGGTGACTCCCGACGAAGTCCTTGCGCTGTGCGAGGCGTTGAACCCGAATCGCATTCTTGGACGCCTCACACTCATCACTCGAATGGGTGCTGAAACCATCGGCACCGCCCTGCCGCCACTTCTCGAAGCAGTTCGCGACGCCGGTCACCCGGTTGCATGGGCATGTGACCCGATGCATGGCAATACCTTCACCGCACCGAGCGGTCGTAAGACCCGTCATTTCGACGCGGTCCTCGCTGAGATTGCGGGATTCTTTGCCGCCCATCGTGCGGCAAGCACCTGGCCAGGTGGCGTCCACATTGAGCTCACAGGCGACAATGTCACCGAATGCCTCGGTGGCGCCGAGGAGATTCTCGATGCCGATTTGGGCACGCGCTACGAGACCATGTGCGATCCACGCCTTAATGCTCGTCAGTCGCTCGACCTTGCGTTCCGAGTTGCGGAACTCCTTCGACAGGGTTGAATCCCTAAATCTGACCATTTGGGTCGACAATCGTTGGAGCTCGGGCTAGATTCCTGACTGATCTAGTCAGGTTTCTTACCCAAAAGCACAGAAACGCCCCCAACATGTCTGATTTCGAAATCGATGCTGCGTCTGCCGCTGACATCGCCAAATTTGAGGTGCAGCTCTCCCGGTATCTTTCCGGCGAGCTCGAGGAAGACGTCTTTCGTGTCTTCCGCCTGAATAACGGCATTTATGGCCAGCGCCAAGGCGGCCATAACCAGATGATCCGAATCAAGGCGCCGTATGGAACCATCACTGCTCCACAACTCGATCGCATGGCCGATCTCGCCACGACGTACTCGCGCGGATGGGGCCACCTCACCACCCGTCAAGCCATTCAGTTTCACTTCGTGCAACTTGAACGCGTCCCTGATCTCCTGCGAGACATCGCTGTTGTTGGACTCACCAGCCGGGAAGCCTGCGGCGACACGGTTCGCAATGTTCAGGGCTGCCACCTCGCCGGAGCGTGCCCGAGTGAAGTTCTCGACATCACGCCATGGGCCGAGGCCGCATTCAAACATTTCTTGCGCAATCCACTCGGTCAGCGTCTTCCCCGAAAGTTCAAAATCAACTTCTCGGGCTGCGCGACCGATTGCGGACAGGCGATGTTTAACGACGTCGGCATTATCGCCACGACACGAGCAAATGATGATGGTTCTCTAGAGGCCGGATTCAAAGTTTTTATTGCAGGTGGACTCGGGGCCAATCCGCACGCAGCCCTCGCACTCGAACCATTCACGGCAAAGGAAGATCTTCTTCCGACAATCGAGTCCGTTCTTCGGGTCTTCGAACAAACCGGCAATCGCGACAACAAACTTCGAGCTCGAATGAAATGGGTTGTCGACAATCTCGGTTTTGAAGAGGTTCAGCGTCGAGTACTCAAGATCAGACGCTTTCTTGTTGGCTCGTCATCTTGGCCTGGAGGTATTCCTGTCGAGGTTCTCGAACAGGGAGACGCTCCAGCAGGTACGGCAGGCGCTTCTGGCAACACAGCAATGGGGCAAGGGACACCGGTCGTCCTGCGTCGTCCCGGCGCATTTGAACGCTGGGAAGATTCCAACGTCATCCGTGGAGCCGCAAAGGGAACCGTCTCCGCCATTGCCCATGCTCGTCTCGGTGATGTAACAGCTGCTCAGTTCCGTGGCCTTGCTGGCGTCGTTCGCGAGTTTGGTGTCGATATCCGAGTCACGAACCGTCAGAACTTTGCCATTCGAAATCTCACTGAAGACCAACTGCCGCTTCTCTTCGATCGCCTCACCTCGATCGACATGGCAAGCCCGTCAGCCGAGCTTGTGAGCGATGTCGTGGCGTGCCCCGGCGCCGATACCTGCAACCTCGCCGTCACCCAAAGTCGCGGTTTGGCCGATGCGATTGGTTCGGCGCTCCAAGCTGAAGGATTGGCGGAAGTCGGCGGCCTGCGCATCAACATCTCAGGTTGCACGAATTCCTGCGGTCAGCACCATGTTGCCGACATTGGATTCCATGGCGCCGAACGACGGGCGCACGGAAAGTCTGCTCCTGGTTACACAATGCTTCTTGGTGGATTCGTGGGCGACGAGAAAATCGAGTTCGGTGAACGAGCAACTCGTTTGCCTGCAAAGGCAGCGCCCGAAGCTGTCGTGCGCGTCGTTCGCCGATTCAACGATGAACGTAACGCTGGCGAATCATTCCGAGGTTGGATTGATCGCTCTGGTGGAGTCGCCACTCTCGGCAAGGAACTCAAAGAACTTGACGTGTTCCCGAAGCCGGACGAGAATCCCGATTTCTTCGTGGATTACGACGAACTCGGCCCGTACACCGCAGAAATCGGCGAATCCGAGTGTGCGACATGAGCCTTACCAACTTGTCAGCGCCCGAGTTCAGTAACGAGGAACTCGCAGAACTCAGCAGCGACTTCGAATCGTGGTCAGCTGAGGAAATCATTGGGTGGGGAGTGGAAACGTTTGCACCCCATCTTTCAATCACTGCGTCAATGACTGACGCCGTGCTCATTGACCTTGCAACCAAGGTATTTCCTGCGATCGAAGTTGTCTTCATCGACACCGGCTACCACTTCCCCGAAACACTTGAGACTGTTGAGCGAGTTCGACAGCGCTACGGGCTCAATCTCCGCATGATGACCGTCGCGCTTCAGGACGAACCTCTCTGGCAGGCCGATCCCGAAAGTTGCTGCTCAGCGGTCAAAGTCGGCCAACTCGACCGTGCTCTTTCCGGCAAAGCTGCATGGATGAGCGGACTGCGTCGAGCTGAAGCCGATTCTCGCGTTACTGCGCCAATCGTTGCTCGTGATTTACGCGGGCTCATCAAGATCAATCCGATTGCGATGTGGACCGATGAGCAGGTCGCCGACTACATCGAGCGCAACAACATCATCGTGAACCCTCTACTTCATGATGGCTTCACCTCGATTGGCTGCCAACCGTGCACGCAAAAACCTACCGACCCGAATGACCCACGTTCCGGTCGATGGACAGGCAGTTCAAAGACCGAGTGTGGTTTACACATAATCTAAGAAGCGTTGCTCTATTCGAGAATGTCGACGAATTTCTCGAGCTGCCGGAGATTGCGACATTCGTACACGCCGTCGGTGTGTACGCCGTAGTCGCTCACGATTGAATCGCCGGTGTCCCAATAGGCCTTGGGCTCGGGATTTAACCAGTACACGTGGCGCGCCTTCTTGCGCATTTCCTTGATGGTCCATGATTGCGATGCGTGATAGTTGTTACGCGCATCGCCCAAGATGAGCACGGTGGTTTTTGGGCCTACTTCGCGGCCGTACTTCTCCCAAAACACTTCGAAGGCATGGCCGTAATCTGAATGACCGTCGACCCAAACAACATCAGCTTCTGTGTTGACCCGATGAATTGCCACGCTGATGTCTTCAACGCCCTCGAAGTACTGCGTAACTTCGTCAAGGCCATCAATGAACACGAATGAACGAACACGCGAGAACTGGCCAGAGATCGCGTAAACGAGTTGCAGCGTGAACCGAGCAAACGCAGCAACTGAACCAGAAATATCGGCGACAACGAAAATCTCTGGCTTTGAGGGCCGGGGATAACGAAAACGCGGATCGGCGGGCACGCCGCCGTAGCTCAACGATTGGCGAACGGTCGCACGAAAATCAAGTGGACCTTTGCGGCCGTGACGACGCTTTCGCGCAAGACGAACCGCAAGTTTGCGAGTGAGCGGGTAAATAGCCTTGCGAAGGCTGACAAGCTCTTCGCGGTTGGCATGCATGAAATCAACATCTTCGGGCAATGGCTTACGCAAGGTCTTCGCCATTGCTTCAACGCCCCGATCAGCAACGAGCCGGCGGCGAATCTCGGCTTCGATCTCCTTCTTCATTCGATCAATGCGAGATTCGAATTCGTCGCGCTCGAGTCGTTCCTCAAGCGGAGTGAGCGGTGACGGACTTTCCTGCTGCGCTTCGTCCATAAGCCGCTCAAGAACGCCGTCGAGGTCAAGATTTCGGAGTGTGCGGTAGAGGTAATAGGTACCCCCAACCGGTCGACCTGGCTCCATACCGGCAAAGCGAGTGACAGCCTGACGGGCCAGCGCTCGCATCATTGCGTCGTCACCTTGGCGCATCGCTTGAAAGAGCATCTCGGCCATTTGCTCTGGCGACATTGCCTCGCCGCCGCCACCAGAACCTGCTCCCCCAGCATCAGGGTTCATAGGCATTTCATCGTCGTCAGTAATTTCGGGCAGGTCATCGCCGCCACTGAGCGAATACTCACTGCCGCGCAACGAGAAGTAGACCTCGAAAACCGTTTCGAATGCACGCCAGTGCGAATTGTTTTTGACCAATGTCGCCGCAAGCGCGTACTTGAACGCATCACGATCCTCGATGGGGATGTGCGTGATGGCTTCCATGGCATCGAGGTTCTCGGTGAGACTCACCGGCAAACCCGCAGCGCGAAGTTCGACGATGAATCCCGAGAGCAACTCGAGCATTGGAGACGGCGTTGCCTCAGTCGAGGTCATGGTGGTCCGGATCTACCGATCAGCTCGTGCGCGGGACGCCGGGCTTCTTGGCTCCACCATCGCCCTGAAGTTCCTTCGACGCCTTTGCGATATCGCTCTGATACTTCAGAAGGATGTTGAGAGTTTCAACGGCGTCGGCCTCGGTGACCGAGTCGACACCGAGAAGCAACAACGTCTTGGCCCAATCAAGTGTCTCCGAAACCGACGGGGACTTCTTGAGTTCAAGCTGACGAATTGACCGAACAATCCGGGCGACCTGATCGGCGAGACTGTCGCTGATCTCGGGGAGCCGGGTGAGAACGATTTCCTTCTCGCGCTCCATGTCGGGATAGTCGATGTGCAGGAACAAGCAACGACGCTTGAGTGCCTCGGAAAGCTCGCGGGTGTTGTTTGAGGTGAGGAACACCATCGGAATCTGACGGGCCTCAATCGTTCCGAGCTCTGGGATCGAGACCTGGTAGTCGGACAAGATTTCGAGGAGTAGTGCCTCGGTTTCGACTTCGACACGGTCGACTTCGTCAATGAGGAGCACGACCGGGTCTTCAGCGCGAATTGCTTCAAGCAACGGACGAGTGAGAAGGAACTCGTCAGAGAAAATGTCGGTCTCGATGTCTTCCCAACTGGAATCAGAGTTGCGTTCCGCCTGGATACGCAGCAACTGCTTCTTGTAGTTCCATTCGTAGAGCGCCTTGGATTCGTCGAGGCCCTCGTAGCACTGGAGGCGAATCAGACGAGCGCCGAGAATCTCGGCAACGGACTTGGCTAACTGGGTCTTACCAGTCCCTGCCGGGCCCTCAACCAATATTGGCTTACCGAGGCGATCGGCAAGGAACACGACCCCTGCTATGGCCTCGTCGGAGAGGTAGTCGACCTCACGAAGTCGGGTACGAACATCCGCGGGGTTCTCAAAGCGATAATCCATTTCCCGACAGTACCGGCCCGCCGCACCTCGGTGAGCACCCAAGGCGTCGACCTCGGGCAACTGGGTGGGCACTAACCCCGAACTTGACCCTGACCGCGCACGACGAACTTGGCGGTAGTGAGTTCGCGAAGTCCCATTGGGCCTCGGGCGTGGAGCTTTTGGGTCGAGATGCCGATTTCGGCGCCGAATCCAAATTCCTCGCCATCGACAAACCGTGTGGATGCGTTGACAAGAACGGCTGCAGCGTCGACCTCGTTCGTGAACCGATCAGCGGCTTCGAGAGAGCGCGTGACGATGGCCTCGGAGTGACCAGAGCTATTCCGAGCAATGTGCTCGATTGCGTCGTCGATGTTCTCAACGACGCCGACTGCCAGCGTGAGGTCGAGGAACTCAGTTGACCAGTCATCGTCGGTAGCGGGCACCGCTCCTGGAAGGAGTTCGAGCGCATGCTGGTCGGCACGAAGTTCAACGCCCTCGAGAGCGACTGCTGCTCGAGGAAGGAATTCGCTGGCGACGGAACGGTGCACGAGCAACGTCTCTGCGGCGTTACACACTGACGGCCGTTGGGTCTTTGCGTTCACGATGATCTTGATCGCCATGTCGAGGTCGGCGTCAGCATCGACATACACATGACAATTGCCATCGCCATCGATGACATAGGGAACCGTTGCATTCTCGAGAATCGACGCGATAAGAGACGGCCCTCCGCGCGGAATAAGGCAGTCGATTGTGTCTCGTTGGCGCATGAACTCAACAGCAGCGTCACGAGAGGTATCGGCAACAAGGATCACCGAATCGGCGGGCAATGACACACTCTCGATTGCGGCACGCAAAATCGACTCAATTGCGATGTTTGAATCGATCGCGCCGGACGATCCACGAAGGAACGCCGCATTCCCTGACTTCAAGCAAAGACCGGCAGCATCTGAAGTGACGTTTGGTCTGTTTTCATAGATGATGGCGATGACGCCGAGGGGCACACGCACCCGCGAGATACGTAAACCGTTGGGACGAACCCAGCCGTCGATTACTTCACCAACAGGATCAGCGAGCGACGCGACCTGGCGGAGCCCACCAGCCATTGAATCGATACGCTTCTCGTCGAGACGCAGACGATCAACCACGGTGGGGCTGACACCCTCGGACTCGGCCCGACCAACGTCGATTGCATTCGCTCCGAGTATTTTGTCTGCCGAACTCACGAGAAGGTCAGCTGCGGCCATGAGACCGTCGTTCTTCTGCGCTGTGGAGGCCGTGGCGAGAAGCCGCGACGCCGTCTTGGAACGGCGTCCGAGTTCGGGAATGGGGGTCGTTGCGACATGCTCGTTCATGGGGGCAGAGGGTAGTCGGCGCCTCTGAGCCCTCACGGGGCCTCACAATCGCCGTGGCATGCGCCAACTAGCGTGAGGACCGATGAGCAACTCCGGCGAGGACACGACCTCTCAGAGGACACATCACCTCGTCCGGTCGAGCGCAGTCGTCGCTTTAGGTACGGGGTTGAGCCGTCTCACCGGATTCCTTCGTGTTGGCGTCATGGCCTACGCCATCGGGGCCACTGCCTTGGCTGAGGCCTACAACTTGGCCAACAACACACCCAACCTTCTGTACGACCTTGTCCTCGGAGGCATCCTCTCCGCCACGCTTGTCCCGGTCGTCGTGGCCCACACCGGTCGAGACGACAACCGGGGCATCGACGCTCTCGCCACGGTCATCACTGTTGTTCTTGTCGCGGCGACCGTCATCGGGATTGCGCTCGCCCCAGTCATCATCCACCTCTACAACCTGTCTTCATCCCAAAGCGAAGCGTCGACACAAGCTGCTGTTGCTGTTCCGTTGCTGATGCTGTTCGCGCCCCAAATTCTTTTCTACGGATTAACCGGCCTCGGAACCTCGCTGCTCAACGCTCGTCGATCGTTTGCCGTGCCCGCCTTCGCTCCCGTTCTCAACAACATCGTCGTCATCTGCCTCTTTCTCGCACTCCCCCATCTCGCCACTGGGAACGCGCTCACCTTCGACCAGGTTCGTCACGACACCGGCCTTCTGCTTCTCCTCGGCCTCGGGACAACAGCGGGTCTCGCGGCGATGACCTTGGTGCTCTGGCCAGCGATGCGCAGCGCAGGCATTCGACTTCACTGGAACTTTGACCTTCGAGATCCAGCAGTTCGCGAAGTCGGACGATTGTCGGGATGGACCTTCGGCTACGTGGTTTCAAATCTCATTGCCTACGGCGTCATTCAGACGCTGGCCAATGGCGTCAATGGGGTTTCGATCTACGCCTACGCGTGGCTGTTCTTTCAACTTCCCTACGGGCTTTGGACGGTTTCGGTGATGACCGCCTATACGCCCGAGCTTTCCGCCCTCCATGCAGCTGCGAATGTCGAGGGACTCAGGAATCGTTTTGGCACCGGACTTCGACTCGTTCTCGTGATCGCACTCCCCGCAACAATCGGGATGATTCTGCTGTCAGGCCCAATCGTGCGCCTCATTCTCGCCCACGGCGAGTTCACGTCAGCAAATGCCGACACAACAGCCAACACGCTCGTTGCATTTCTCTGCGGACTGCCGGCGTTCTCGCTGTTTCTCTATGCAATGCGTGGTTTCTACGCGCAACGCGACACTCGACTCCCGTTCTATACAAATGCTGCAGAAACCGTTCTCGGACTTGCAATCGCATTCCTCGTCGTCGATCGTTTCGGCGTCGTTGGTCTCGGCGCCAGCGGTTCGATTGCGTACTCCGTCTTTGCCGTCATCGCACTCGCACTTCTGCACCGGCGCATCGGACGGTTCTTAGATCCAAACACCTTGCTCACAATTTCCAAACTTCTTGTTGCATCCGTCGTCATGGGCGTTGCGGTTTGGTTCCTCATCGCCTCAACGTCATTAAGTGATCTCGTCACTGTGATCGGTGCTGGCGTCATCGGCGTTGTAATCTACGCAGCGATGCTGTTCGCATTACGCGTCAACGAAGCGAAAGCGTTTATGAATCGGTTCGTTCGCCGCTAAGGAAGAATCACAAGGTCGTCGGCATGGACAACCTGTGCGGGCACTTCAACCGGCAATTCTGAGCGCGAGTGCCCTGAAGCATCAGTAAGTATTGTCGAACTCATTCGCACGAGCCCCTTTGCAAATACTTCACCGGACTCGTCGGCGATCTCGACTGCATCGTCGACGTCGAACTCGCCACTCACGCCTACGACGCCAGCGGCGAGCAACGAGGTACCTCCACGTTCGAGAGCCCTGCGAGCACCAGCGTCGACAGACACCAAGCCAGAGGAACGAACAGCGAAAGCAATCCAGAGTTTGCGAGCAGGAAGATCGCGCTCATGGGCAGCAACCGTGGTGCCAACACCAGCAACACCATTGATGGCATCGAGAAGAACGTCCTCGCGGTGCGCCGCTGCGATCACGGTTCGGACACCCGACCAGGCTGCGATCTTCGCGGCTGAAACCTTCGAGGCCATTCCCCCGCTGCCACCAGGAGTTCCGGGCCCGCCGGCAATGTCATCGAGTTGCTGATCGAACTCAACAATCTCTACGATAAGCGACGCGTCGGGGTCGACGCGAGGGTCTGCGGAAAGCAAACCTGAGGTGTCAGTGAGCAACACCAAGAGTTCGGCATCGACAAGGTGCGACACCAGCGCCGCCAGTCGGTCGTTATCGCCGAAGCGGATCTCGTCGTCGGCGACTGCGTCGTTCTCATTCACGATGGGAATGACGCCAAGCTCAAGCAGCCGCGTGAGCGTGCCTCGGGCCTGCAAGTACTGACGGCGATCCACGAAATCAAGCGGCGCAAGCAAGACCTGCCCGCCAACAAGCGAATGCCGATCGAGTTCTTCGGAATAGACGCCCATCAGCCGCGACTGGCCGACAGCGGAAACTGCTTGCAACGTTTGCGCGTCTCGAGGACGCTTGTCGCCGCCAAGCCCAAGTGCCGGCAACCCTGCGCCGATAGCGCCCGAGGTGACGATGACAACCTGATGACCAGCCGCACGTGCTGCAGCAACCTCAAGGCAAAGCTTGACGATCGCATCTCGCCGAATAATGCCTTCAGAATCGGTAAGTGATGACGTTCCGATCTTTACGACAACGACCATCACTCCTCCTCGTATTCAAAGCTGAGGGAACCGATACGCACGGTGTCGCCTTCCGAGGCGCCAGCACGCGCAAGTGCCTTGTCGACTCCGATCTTCTTCAAACGTGAATGCGCAAAGTCGAGAGCTTCAAGGTTGGTGAGATCGGAAAGCGCCACTGCTCGTTCGGCAGCTCGACCAACAACGCGGTACGCGCCGTCGTCTTCACGCTCAATACGAATGCCCTCAGCAAGGGGTCGGTGAATGACGAATCCGTCGAGCTCAGGTTCGACCGAGCGGACACCACGAACTTCCTCGGCCATTCGACCAATAAGCCGAGGCAGGCCTGCGCCCGTGATAGCCGAAATCGAAAGGTCGAGTTCGAGTCCGTCGTCCGTAACAAGAGGTTTGCCAGTTTCGGCGATTGCGAGCGCGCCGGGAACGAGGTCGGCGCGCGAGCCGATGATGATTCGGGGCCGCTCGAGCAGCTCAGGCCGATAGGCCTCGAGTTCGGCCAGAAGGATTGCCGCTTGTTGCGAAGGAGTCTCAATGGTCATGCCGTCGATTCCGCCGGCGAGATCGACCATCAGGACCAGAACGCGAGCGCGCTCGACATGGCGAAGGAAACGATGTCCGAGGCCGCGCCCGTCGGAAGCGCCTTCGATCAAACCTGGAAGATCGGCGACAACAAATTCAAAGTTGTCTTCCACCCGAACAACGCCGAGGTTGGGTTCAAGCGTGGTGAACGGGTAATCAGCGATCTTCGGCTTTGCTGCAGAGATACGAGAGATAAGCGTTGACTTTCCAACGCTCGGGAAGCCGACAAGGGCGACATCGGCCATCAACTTCAGTTCAAGGTTGAGCCACTGCTCTTCGCCGACTTCACCTTGTTCGGCGAATGAGGGAGCTCGGCGGATATTCGAGAGGAACCGGGCGTTGCCCTTTCCACCACGGCCGCCAGCGGCCGCCATCCATCGGTCACCTTGGTGAACGAGGTCGGCCAGCATCGTGCCCTCGAGGTCATGGACAACTGTGCCTTCCGGGACAAATACGATGAGGTCTTCGGCGCCAGCGCCGTGCATTTTTTTGCCTTGACCATGCACGCCGCTTTGGGCACGACGGTGAGGATGGTCCTTGAAGGCGAGAAGAGAGGAAATATTTCGGTCGGCGACGAGCCAAACATCGCCACCTCGGCCGCCATCTCCGCCGTCGGGTCCGCCCTTGGCCACATGAGCTTCACGACGGAACGCAACGCAACCAGCGCCACCGTCTCCGCCTTTGACATTTAGTTGGCACTCATCGATGAACCCAGACACGACCAGAGAGCCTACGGGCTTTGGGGGTGGTGTCCGCCGATGGATATCGGAGATCCCCGTTCTGTCACAGCCATGAGGCAGGATTCGTCCATGGAACAGCAGTCCCCCACGCCTCCGGATCCCCTCTCGGGAGATCCAAGTCAGCGTCAACAAGAGTGGGTTGCAACCATGCACGGATCAGCGGCATCCAACGATCTCGTGCTCGCGCATCGCAACGCCCCGCCTCCTGTCATCTCTTCGCATCGCGTGCTTCGACCCGAGCGCGAAGCACGCTCTTCCGATTTTCTGGCCAAAGGCGCAACCCAAGCGATCGGCGGCGGCAACCGTGTGATTGCCGAAGCTCCCGATGACTACCGCACCTGTTTCGAGCGAGACCGCGACCGGATCCTGCATTCGCCCGCCTTTCGTCGTCTTGCCGGAAAGACCCAAGTTTTCGTCTTTCCTGACGACCACCAACGCACTCGCCTTACGCACGCTCTCGAGGTCGCACAGGTGGCTACAGCGATCTCTCGTGCCCTTGGGCTCAACGTTGCGCTCACCGAGGCAATCGCTCTTGGCCACGACTGTGGGCATGGTCCTGGCGGGCATGCCAGCGAAGATGCCTTCGATGCATTCATACCCGGCGGTTACCACCACGCCGTTTGGGGCGCCGATGTCGTTCTCGAACCGCTCAATCTTTGTCTCGAGACACTCGACGGCATCCGAAACCATTCGTGGTCTCGACCAACCCCAATGACGCCAGAAGGTGTCGTCGTCAGTTGGGCCGATCGCTGCGCCTACAGCTCACACGACCTCGAAGACGCCACCAGCGCTGGCATCGTCAGCCTTTCCGAATTGCCGACCGAGGTCACCGATGTCCTCGGCCAAACCCGTCGCGAGCAACTGCACGCCCTCATCGTTGCCGTCGTCGACTGCGCTACGTCCACCGGCGTCATCGGGATGGACACAACGAATGCGTCCGCTCTTTCGGCCTTGCGGTCGTTTAACTACGAGTTCATTTACAACCGTCCCGATTCAATCGCACAGGGGCGTGCAGTCATCAACGTGCTCACGGCATTGGTCGAACATTTCATCGCCAACCCGAACACTCTCCCGGCACCAAACAACGTTGAATCTGATCCAATTACCGCTGCAGTCACCTACGTCGCCGGCATGACCGATCGCTTTGCCTTCGACACCGCCGAACGCCTTCTCGATTGGCCGACAGACCGTCGACCACTAGGCATCGACGTTCAGGGCTGAAAACGACGAAAGCGGACCAAATGGTCCGCTTTCGTTCAGATTGTTGAGCGAGTCGCTCAGACAGGAATGACGTCAACAAGCTTGCGACCCTTGCGGGATCCAAACTTGACGGTTCCTTCGGTGAGAGCAAACAGCGTGTCGTCTCCGCCACGGCCGACGTTCTCGCCCGGATGAATACGAGTGCCGCGCTGGCGCACGATGATGGTTCCTGAGTTGACGGCCTGACCGTCGAAACGCTTCACACCAAGACGCTTGCTCTGGGAATCGCGGCCGTTGCGGGTTGAACCGCCACCTTTGGTCTTTGACATGGCTCAGCCCTTCTTGATGCCGGTGATCTCGATCGTCGCGTAGTGCTGACGATGACCCCAACGACGACGCTCGTTGGCCTTGTTCTTGTAGGTGAAGCCGATGACCTTGGGA
>Ga0136641_1000319_pt1 | contig 20543 bp, 22 predicted proteins | sample EliLak1302023Y_FD_115312 | JGI IMG/M metagenome (GOLD analysis project Ga0136641, IMG submission 115312) | Freshwater microbial communities from Elizabeth Lake, Yosemite National Park, California, USA - 13020-23Y | ecosystem: Environmental > Aquatic > Freshwater > Lake ...
AAAAGAGGAGGCTAAAGAGGATTCAGAAAAACCAAAGGCAGAAAAAAAGCCGGCGGCTAAAAAAGCCCCAGCTAAAAAATAACCTTAAAAAAAATCCCGGCCTAAACCGGTTTTTTTTATCTCAATGAATTAATCCACTTCGCAATAATAATGGCATCGTCCTTTGGAACATTTGTCATAGGAGCCATTGGTGGATATCCTGGCCAGTTGGCAGGCTGAGGTTTCGCAATCAAGGAAACTATTTTATCCACACTGTACTTCTTCTTTGCCACATCCTGATAAGCGGGTCCCACTAACCTTGCATCTACTTTATGACATGCAAAACACGTATACTTTTGCATCAATGGCTTAATAGCTTCTGGAAAATCTTCAGCTTTAGCTTGAAAACTCAAAGCTGAAAAACTCAATACTGCTGTAAAAATTAACTTAGATATCGTTTTCATAAAATTTGTTTAATGGGCACAACTATATGGCCAAATTTAATATTGTTCAGTAAAATTATAATCATCCAAATTGGATTCACAAATTAAGGGAATTCTCTTTAAAAAATTACTTTGAATCATACCTTTTTTAAAGAATCAATCGTATTTCTTACACTTCCATACTTTTCTAATAATTCAGCAGCCTTTGCTTCACTGATTCCCGTAGCTTCACATACCATCATAATCGCTCTTAAAACTAATTTATGATTGCTTAATTGCATGTCCACCATTTTATTGCCTTGTACATGACCTAGTTGGATCATGACCGAAGTCGAGATCATATTTAAGACCAATTTTTGAGCCGTTCCAGACTTCATTCGCGTACTTCCTGTGACAAATTCAGGCCCAACAATCACTTCGATAGGATATTTTGCCTCTTTGGCCACAACTCCACCCGCACTACAAACAATGCAACCTGTTAATATACCATGCTCGTTTGCTGCGCGCAACCCACCTACTACATAGGGAGTTCTTCCGGAGGCTGCTATGCCAATGACCGAATCCAAAACACCTATTCCATAAGCTTTCATATCCAACCAAGCCTGTTTTTCATCATCTTCAGCATTCTCAACCGCCTTCCGAATCGCCCCATCACCACCGGCAATTAAACCGATCACCCGATCAAAAGCCACGCCATAGGTTGGCGGACATTCCGAAGCATCCACAACGCCTAGTCGGCCAGAAGTTCCCGCGCCTATATAAAACAAGCGTCCTCCTTGTTTCATGCGAGGCACAATTTGATTTACGAGTGCCTCGATGGCCGGAATTACTTTTTCGACCGAATGAGCTACCGTCTTATCCTCCGCATTCATTTGTCGGAGTAAGGTATCCACACTCTGTTGCTCCAAATTTTCATATTGAGAAGCAGATTCGGTCGCCAATAAGCTTAGATTTTCAGCCATTATTGTTGGTATAATTCATTATAATTCGAGAAAAAATACGGAATGGTTTCAATCCCCTTATAAAAATTAAATAAGCCAAAATGCTCGTTTGGAGAATGTATCGCGTCGGAATCCAAACCAAAACCCATTAAAATGGACTTGATTCCCAATTCCTTTTCAAATAAAGCTACAATGGGAATACTTCCACCACCACGCGTAGGCACGGGCTCTTTTCCAAAAGTGGTCGCTAAAGCCTCAGAAGCTGCTTGGAATGCAATGTTATCCGTAGGCATTAAATACGCCTCGCCGCCATGATGTGGGGTAACTGTCACTTGGACTCCTTTGGGGGCTGCAGCTATAAAATAGTCTGTGAATAATTTAGTGATTTGCTCTGAGGATTGATTAGGAACCAACCGCATAGAAATTTTGGCATAGGCCATCGAAGGTAAAACAGTCTTCGCCCCCTCGCCGGTGTACCCACCCCAAATGCCATTGACGTCTAAAGTTGGCCTAATCGAGGCCCGTTCGATCGTTGAAAAACCTTTTTCTCCGTGGACCGCATGAATACCTAAATCATGTTGATAGGCTTCTAAATCAAAAGGAGTTTGTGCCATAGCCGCGCGATCTGCAGCACTGACTTCCAACACCCCTTCATAAAAACCTGGAATAGTGATGCGATTAAATTCATCGTGCATGGAGGAGATCATCTCACATAAAATATTAATAGGATTGGCAACCGCTCCACCATATACGCCGGAGTGCAAATCTCTATTTGGACCTTGAACAGATACTTCCATGTAACTAAGCCCCCGCAAACCTACATCGATGGATGGAGTATCATTGGCAATAATGGCCGTATCTGAAATTAAAATAACATCCGCTTTTAAAAGATCTTTGTGGGCTCGGACAAAAGTGGCTAAATTATTTGACCCAACTTCTTCTTCCCCTTCAATCATGAATTTAACATTGCAAGTTAATTCACCCGCCGCATGCATCGCCTCAAAAGCCTTGATGTGCATAAACATCTGGCCCTTATCATCACAAGAACCGCGGGCATAAATAAGCTCATTTTTGATGATCGGATCAAAAGGAGGATTGTCCCACAAATCTAAGGGATCCGCCGGCTGAACATCGTAATGTCCATAGACCAAGATAGTTGGTGCCTTCTCATCCACCATTTTCTCTCCATAAACAATGGGGAAACCTGCCGTTTCCTCCAGTCGAACATGGTCAGCGCCGGCTTTTTTCAGCTTATCGGCCAACCATTCTGCAGCTTGTCTCACGGAACCGCTGTGAGTTGGGTCAGCAGAAATAGAAGGGATTCGCAACAACTCGAATAATTCAGTTAAAAATTGATCTTGATGGGCGGATATATACGCTTGTGTTTCTTTCATATTTGAATTTTAGGGCTATAATGCACCTATGCAAATATAAAAAAAATAACGTTTAGGATTGCTTTTTACGCGGGATAAGGTACATGCGATTTTCTGTACCTTGAAAAATACGCCCAATATTTCCCCGATGCGTGAAAATAACCAGGCAGGCAATCAATAGACCAAAATATTTTAGTAGAGATATTTCCTGACCAAATACATCAAAAATTAACAACATTGAAAATACAATGGAGGCGAGTATAGAACCTAAAGAAACGTATTTTGAGATGGCAAAGACGATTAAAAAAACACAAATGCTGACCATCGCTGCTTGTGGATGTAATGCTAAAACCATCCCTAAAGTGGTTGCCACTCCTTTTCCTCCTTTAAAATCACAAAATACTGGAAGCAGGTGTCCGATAATAGCTAAAAAACCAAAAAGTATTTTTAAAGTCACACAGGTTTGCCAATCAATTAAATGAAAGTAAAATAAAACAGCGCTGAGGCCCGTGGCGATAAATCCTTTGAGCGAGTCCACCAACAATACAATCGATCCTGCTTTTTTTCCTAATACTCTGAAGATATTAGTTGCACCCGCATTTCCACTCCCATGCTTGCGAATGTCGATTCCATGGTACGTTTCCCCGTACCAAATGGCAGTTGGAATAGACCCAAGAAGGTAACTTAGAATAGAAAGACCAAAAAACAATAACACCATAAATTCAAATTCAACCGCTAGGTAGTAGTCAAATATAGAATGCTAAGCGCCATAAATCAAACCCCAATAAAACATTCTTGAAATGTTTAAATTTTAGTCTTTAATTTATGCTAATTCCGACTAAAATGAGACATTAATGGAGGCCATCAACCTGAAAGGCGTTGCTATTCCGTGGTTTAAATAAGTGAGACGATGAAAGGCCTGAATACGGAAAATCTTAAAAATATTATCTATCCCATAGCCTGCTTCGACGTAAGGTTTTCCAGGCTCAAGCGCATCGAAGGCATACTGATCTAAAAACTTAGATTTCAAAGGGTTATTAACGTCCTTCATAACCTCCTTATTAGAAGCTCGCTGACTCCCGACAACCATATTAGAACTTGCAATAAAACGCCACTTCAATTTTTTTATTAAAGGAATTCGATTAAAAAATAAACCTTCAAAATTGTGATTATACTGCAAAGAAACATATTGATCACTGACAAATTCAAAATAATTCATCGTGGAAAACGCACTCCTTACAAAGAAGAAGGTCTCGTTGCCCAAATGCGGGAACAAAAGTGGAGCAGGCAAATTGGAAGGCGTGTATCCCGCCATCAAGGTATAATCCGACCGGCCAATTTTACCCAACTGGAATGACTGATAGGCTTTCAGCGTAAAACGTTCGTAATCAAAGTTTCCACCAAAAAGACCTTTGATACCCCTTTGGTATTTAAAGGTCAGCACCGGAATTCTCTTGGTCGACAAAGTGATCTTTTCATTCCCATTCATAATAAAAGTCTCATTTTTAGCAAACCTAGCCTCAAAGGTCAAAAATGATTCTTGGTAATAATCTTGTACGGGCGAATTTAATCCCATCTCAGGATTCAAACGGTATTGAAAGCGAAACAATGGATCAAAGGATCTTGAATTTGCCGATACAGAAAAGCTAATTCCTTTGGTAGGTTCTGTGGTAAAAAATGCTTCGGTTTCCCGCCGATAAAAGGCGCCGGAGAAAGCACCCCAACGAGTAAACGCGTAAAATAATTTATTATCACCAATTAACTCGGGAGTTAAACCGACTCTTTCTATGTCATAAGAATGGCGCAGACCAGCCATTGTCCATTTTTTCTTTGAAAATAGATAATTGACCTCTCCCGAATATTTCAACACTAAATCTTTCGTGCCAAAACCTACATTACCTCGTAAAATCCAGTTTTTATCGAAGTTTGCATTGGTCCTGAAGCCCAACCTAAATCTGGCTCCTTCTAAACGATTAATCGCCAAACTCGAAATATAGGGGCCTACTTCAATATCATTGAAACGCTTAAATCCACTAAAAACAATTTCGGCTATTTCGACATATGTTTTGACGACCGGCAAATTTCTCACCGAATCAATCAAGGAGGATGCTAATAAATCCTGAGAGCTTAATGGCTCAAAGCGCGCATTCTTCCAAAAATTGGGATCTGGTTCTTTTGCATCTTCAGCCACCTCAGAGGCCAGATCATAAAAATCAAGTGGCTTGGGCTCGTTCACAACAAAATCCTTGTTGGATATATACATCTTTAAAAGCATACCAGCCGAGCCTTTGGTAATTTCTTCTAGATCGATTAAGAATCGAGTCCTTGCAGGTAACCAATATCCCGATACCGTTTGCTCTAATTCCTGAGAAATTTTAATCTTATCAATGAAATTCAGATTTGCCTCTTTATCCACGGAAGCATCAATTTGAACTAAAGCGAAACTAGTTGTATCAATCCAAACTTGGCCCGTAAACACTAAATCCATCGGATTCTTAGGCTCATAATCTATTTGATAACAAACCTTTCCCTCCACCTGAACCGTATCTCCTATGTAATATTTGTAATTCGCTTTCCACCCATCGCCAATAGGACTTGCAAAATCTTTTCCAAAAAATCCAATGTAGTTTTGATAAAAGTTGTAGTTGGCCAATAAATTCCCCCCGACCAATTGCGAAATGAAACTTCCATCTTTTACCCCAACTCCTTTGATGTTGGTCTTTAAAATGAGCTCTTTTTTTCTTTGTGGTGATTCCCGATAATAAAACTTACTTAAAGTCTCAGAAATGAAGGTCGGTATAACTAATTTACCATCCTCTCCTGCCATCTTTTCGAATTTTTTAACCGCCTCTTGGATGTCCTTCATCACCTTACTCTCTTTGAACTTATCCGAAATATTATCCACATCCAACTCCATTTTCGTGTAAGAATCATACGAGTAGGCTGATAACTTGCTCCGGTCATTCTTTTCTCGATTTTTAATCACATTTCGCAATATTTTGAAAACTGGATTTTCCCCTGAATAAACAATGACTTCATTTAAAGAACGATTCGTAGGATCTATTTGAAAGTCGATAATTTGAGATTTCAGTTTTTTATCTATCAACCGAACCTTCTTTTTATATCCAACAAAGGAAACATAAATTGAGTCTGATAAAATTTTTGAATTTAAGGTGTACTCGCCTTGGAAATTAGTACTTGTACCCGCATTGACCCCTAAAATTCCTACAGAAGCAAATGGAACCGGGTCACCATTGCTCGCGTCACGTACAATCCCTTTTATTTGAAATTGCGCCCGAAGGGGATCCGTTAAAAAAACTATTAGGAATAGCGTTAAAATAACGCTAAAAATACTCTTTTTCAAAACTTTAAAATAGGGTTTATTTCATTTATAAACAATCAGAAGCCTTTTGTTTCAGGAATTCTTCTAAAATAATTTAGGCGGATACAAAAATACAAACTATTGTGAAATAAACGCTATTCGTCGACAAAATTTAAACATTCGTCGGCATATGATTTAAATTTGAGTAAAGCGCGTGCCCGATGAGCGATAGCGCTCTTTTCAGAAAGTGTCATTTCAGCAAAAGTCTTTGATTCATTTTCTGGCTGGAACAACGGATCATACCCAAATCCATGATTTCCCCTAGGAGCTAAGACTATTTCTCCCCTAATTTCTCCTTCAAATTGATGAAATTGTCCCTTGTGATGAAAGGTAAGGACGGTCACAAAACGAGCAGATCGATCGGCGCAATTGTACATGTCTATTAATAACTTCTTAGAATTTGCCACATCATTTTTTGGTTCTCCAGCAAACCGAGCTGAATATACCCCTGGCAAACCTCCGAGGCAATCAACTTCAAGTCCTGAATCATCCGAAAGACAGGTAAGCCCAAAACGATCTGCAATGTACCGAGCCTTCTGCATGGAATTTTCAGCTAGTGTATGTCCAGTTTCAGGAATATCTTCTGTAATACCCAGCTCAGAAATGGATTTGATCAAAAACTCATGACCCAAAAGAGCCGACAGCTCTTCGATCTTGTGCTTGTTTTGGGTAGCTAAATATAGTTCAATCATTATAGCGCTCCCACTACTTCTACTTCAAAATACAGTGGAGAATTAGGCGGTATCGTAGAATTACCACTCGCGCCATAGGCAATTTTTGAGGGCATAATCAAAGCGGCTTTTTCACCCACTTTCATTTTTAAAATCCCTTCGTCAAATCCAGCAATCACGGCGCCCGTACCGGCAACAAAAGTGAAAGTTCCCGCGTTGAATGATGAATCATAAATAAGCTTACCGCTAGTAGGATCATTTTGCAACACCCCATAGCTAAATCTACCTATATAATTGACTTTTACAGACTGGCCAATGGTAACCTGAGCACCCTTGGGGTTTTCCACTAATTTTTTAAAAATTAATCCCGTTGGAAATATGTCAGGATTCGTAATCTTATACAAAGTTTGAAAGTCTTTTAATTGCTCAGCTTCAGTACGAATAGCAACCACTTCGATTTCTAATTTAATAACTGAAAATGCAGGAATATTTGTGTAGGAATTACCGCCAAAAGCGAGCGCTGAGGGCAAAATAAATAAACCCGATTCGCCCTCCTTTAAAAATGAAATTGGCAAATTTAAAATATTGGAACTTGACCCCCAAACCATGCCTTTTAATTGGCCCAAGGACTTAGCCGTAGAATCTAGTTTAGTCCCATCGAGCAAAGTCATTTTGTAATAAAATTTAATGACATCCGTGTTAAAGGCCTGCTTCCCCGTAGACTTGGCCGTATTAATTGAATAATACATCCCCTCAGGAGATTTTTGAAGCTTTAAATTGGAACGGCTAAGATACCCGTCGATCTCCTTTTGATTATCCGATTCTGTTTGGTTTATTTCGTTAAATGTACAACTAGACATTCCGCCCAAAAGCGAAATACACATAAAAAAGTAAACTAAATTTCTCATTTTTCTATTGAATTTTGGCGATATAAATCTCAAACATCAATGGCGTAAATCCGGGAATACTTTTACCTGAACCTTTTTCTCCATATCCAATCGTCGACGGAAAAACAACGATTGCCTTTTCTCCTAAACGCATTTTTTCAATACCTTTTTGGAAACCAATGACGGTTTGGGTACCGCCAACAGTCACCGAGAAACTATCAGAACGCGCCATATTTCCGTCAAAGGCAAAGCCGTTTAAAAACCTCCCTGTGTACTTTAATTTAACCGTTTTGCCCGATGCAGGAATATCACCTGTTCCAGGTACCAACTGAATGTACCTCAATCCATCCGTTTCCGAAGTAGTTACTTTATACCCATTTTGGGCAATAAATTTATTGATTTGATCGCTCTGACTATGCACCGCATAACTCTTAATTGTCACTTTAAGCGGGGTGTATGCCGGCAAGCCCTCAAAAGATTGGGAAGTTCCAGGCAAAGCCATGACCGCCTGCTCTTCATCACGTAAATGAGCCATTAACCGAGTAAATATTGGGTTTAAAAAACCATATTGATAGATCAATGGGGAATTGGTTTTACGATTTGTGCTATCCAAAACTTTCCCTGTTGCTAGGTTAGTTAATTCATAGTGAATCATTAATGTATCCCCCCTTGACGCTAATTCTCCACTTGGGTTTGACTTAGTGACAAAGTAATAAGCCCCATTTTCCATGGCGACTGGTGTTTGGTTCAACTTGGAGAAGTACGACAGTATTTGCGTCTGATTCTCCTTTGCTTTCACCTCGTCTGCCAACTCAACATTTGACAAACAAGAAGTCAATAGAGAACCCACAAATACCATCGCAAATAACTGCTTCACCAAATTTCTCATATTTTTTATTTCTTAGACAATACTTCTACTTCAAAAACTAACACAGAATTAGCTGGAATTGGACCTCGTGCCTGCTCGCCATACCCTATCGTGGATGGAATCACAAATGTACCTTTTCCACCTGCTTTTAATAAAGTTAATGCTTCATTAAATCCTGGGATCATTTGGCCCACAGGCATTTCAGATGCATTTCCTTTATCAAATTCTTTCCCGTTTAAAAAGGTACCTCGGTAGTTGACCAACCACGTCTCTCCCATTTTTGGAGTTGCACCGGCACCGGGTTTTTCCAAAGAATAATACAATCCTGTTGCTGAGGATTGAAATGATTTTCCCGTTTTTGCGATATAATCAGCAATCATTTTGGGTTGTAAAGCAATATCCTTCGCAGCCGACTGCTTCGCTTTCGCCGCTTCATTTGCCATGTCTTTTTCAAACTCCGCACGAGATTGAACCTTCAAGATTTTGACTGTGTACTTCAAATCTGTTCCTGGCTTCAAGAAAGGAGGCAAAGGAGACTGAACGGCCTTGGTCAAACTGTCAATCGGAACTAGTATTGTGGCACTATCACCCAAGGCTAACAACCGCAGACCGTTTTCAAAAGAGCCCTTAAACGCACCTGGAGCATTAGAAGGCGCTTGAATCATCCCCTTTCCTGGTTGGCCATCCTTTTTAGTATCCTGTAAAACCGAATCAGCACCATTTTTGATCACTAAATTAAAGGTAATGATATCGCCTTCTTTCAATTTCTTGGCCGCATCATCATGGCTATGCATTTGAATTTTTACTCCGTCGATTACCTCAACTTTATTTTGATTACAAGCTGCCAATAATAGCGCCGCTGAAAAAATTAAACCTATTTGTTTACGCATGATTGTAGTTTTTTGACCGTAGTCCGATGAAAAATTTGTTTAGTTTCTTTATAATTTTTTTACTCGATTTATTTCTGAAAGGTACAAAGGTAATACTTCTTCCAATTTTTCCCTCGCTTGTGCTAAAGATCCTCCAGAAAATCGACCACCGGAAGCATTTTTATGCCCACCTCCTTCAAAATAAGTAGATGCAAATGTGTTCACAGCAAAAGGTTCTATCGATCGAAATGAAAATTTAATTCCGTCCGGTCTTGCGATCATCAGGATGGACCAAATGGCTCCTGCGATCTGCAATCCATAATTTACAATGCCCTCGGTATCACCTGCCTGAGAATTGAATTGAACCAAATCCTCTTCTGTGATCCACATAATAGCCAAATGATACTCTGATAAATACTCCAGTCGATTCGCCAAAATATGACCCAAAAATTTTAATCGGTCTATCGAAGCAGAATCAAAAATCTTACGATGAATCGCATTCGTATTGACACCAATTTTAATCAATTTCGCAACAACCTCATGCACGTGAGCCGTCGTATTAGGATGTCTAAAACTACCCGTATCGGTCATAATACCTGAATAAAGGCATGAGCCCATCTCTTCACTGATAACCTCCTCATCCCCCCATTCGGCTATTAAATCATAAATTAATTCACAAGTGGACGCAGCGATGGTCCGATGGTAATAATAATCTGCAAAATCTTCAGGATCTAAATGATGATCAATAACGACCTTTTTTCCTCGTGCATGTTTAACCAAAGGAGATACGTGGTGAAGACGTTGTAAACCAGAAAAATCCAAACAAAAAATCCAATCTGCTTGGTCGATGAGCGGACCCACTTGTACCTTGTGCAAAGGATTTTCAGCATTTAAGATAGCAGAAGCCCCAGGCATCCATTGAAGATTTTGGGCCACCGCAGAAGGTACAATCACCTGAACCTCCAATCCTTTGATAATTAAGTATTTTTGCCAAGCTAGACTCGAACCAATGGCATCTGAATCTGGATTAAAATGAGTTAGGATAACCGCCTTTTGACCTGATAAAATTTTTGCTTGCAAAGCAGAAAATGGAGACATATGAATATTTACAGCCATAAATAAATTTGGGCAATCGCAAAGTTAGAGATAAATTTGTAAAAAAAATGATACATGTCCACAAACAGAACCTTTACCATGATTAAACCCGATGCCGTTTCAGATGGCTTTTCGGGCCCTATTATTCAACAGATTGAGGAAGCCGGATTTAAAATCGTTGCCCTTAAAAAAATCAAATTAAGCCCGGAGGAAGCAGGCAAATTTTATGAGGTGCACAGCGAAAGGCCGTTTTTTCAAAGCCTTTGCGACTACATGTCATCAGATGCCATTATTCCTATGGTCCTAGAGAAAGAAAATGCGGTAGAAGATTTTCGCACCTTGATCGGCGCAACCAACCCGGCCAATGCCGCCGAAGGAACCATTCGTGCCCGTTTTGCAAAATCGATCGAAGCCAATGCCATTCATGGTTCGGATTCGAACGAGAACGCGGCTTTAGAAGCTACATTTTTCTTCACAGAGACGGAATTGAAAAATTAATTATTTGTGCTTGTAAAAAAGAAAGCCATTCTGCTCATTGATTAAAATCAAATTGGGATGGTATTTAAATCGATCCTCGGCATCCGACTTCATGACAAAAAATGAGGGTCGGTCTATCGAGGATCGATTCATTAATTCTTCGCTGGTCGGGCTTCCCGTTTGTTTCTGAAAATATAACAAATGGGCAAATGACTTAAAGCCCACCGTTTCGATGTAGACTTTTTGGCCTGATTTAGCCACGTAAAAATCGATGGCTGTGGCCTGGGTGTAGCCTTCAATCTTAGGAACCACATAGCGCGAATATGCAAAAATCACACAAGTCCCGGCTGCCATAAAAAATAAAAACTTTCGGAAACTGAGTCCGTTTTTACCCCATGCAGCGTAGATAATCAAAACAGACCAAACTACTCCTATCCACTTTTCAAATCCATTCCAAACTACGGGTGATTGCAAATTCCCACGAACAAATCCATCCTGAATGTAGGGCAAAAAGTTACTTGGATTTTCACCTATTAAGGGCACTAACGTAAAAACAAGACCCAATAACAATCCAAAAACAAGAAAAAGAATTGTCTTTAAACGGGTCCAAGGCACATTACCCTCATACCAACCCATTAATGCCTGAGCAGAAAAAAAGGTGATTGGCAACCAGCACATAGACGAATAATGAACAATCTTTGTTTTGACCAAACTAAACAAAATCAAAACTACCCAAAAGAGTACTTTCATCCAGGAAGCAAAAGCTGATGATTCTTTTTTCACCCAAATCCCATTAAAAGCTAAGATGGAAATTGGAAAACAACCCAACATTAATACCAAGGCATGGTAATAAAAAGGTTGGCCATGACCTGCGTCCCCTGTTGTCAAAAGTCGGATCTGATAGGCAAAAAAGTCCTCGATAATTCCCGTTCCAAATTTCAAGGCAATCAAGCCATACCAAGAAACAAAAAATATACAGGCCAAAGCCGCGGACAAAATCGCACCTCTAAACAGCGTAGAAAAACGAAGCAATACTTCCTTTCGATGGATTATACCGAAAATCAATAAAGTTAAACCCCACAATAATAAAGCAACTGGGCCCTTTGTCAACATCCCCAATCCGATCATCAAGCCCGATAAAATAGCATTTTTAATTCGAGTAGAATCGGCATAAAACTCAGCAAAATGGTAAATGCCCAAAAATATAAATAAGTTGAACAATGGATCAATAATGCCAGAGCTTGCATAGACATGTGGGGTGATTGCTGCCAAATATGAAAAGGCCCAAAGATGTCCTAAATTTTCAGAATAATACTTTTTGCCCAATTTAAAAATGATTAGTAGCGTTGAAATTCCCACGATTGCATTGGGAAAACGAGCGGCAAATTCCATGCTTGTCCAAGCATTCTCCGTAAAAGTGCCAAAGAACATAAAACTAAGCGCCTGCAGCCAAATAAATAATGGAGGTTTTTCCCAGAATGGCAAAAAGTTAATTTGAACACTAAGAAAATCTTGGCTGACAATCATTTCGCGCGCCGACTCAGCAAAATTTATTTCATCCCAATCAAAAAGATGTGATACCCCTAAATTGGGCATATAAACGAGGCCTCCTAAAATAATCCAACTTAAATATGGATGGCGCTTAATATATGAAATCATAGCAAATCTGATTTTGAGACTTGTAAGTAATAAACGAACAGGGAAACTCCAGTGCCGACCACTGCCCCCACCGCAGTGTCAACCGGGAAATGTTGAAATAAATAAACCCTCGAATAAGCCACTAAAATGGCATAAAAAACCATTGCCAGCGTAACCCATCGCTGATTAGCCGCCAAAGAAATCCAAAAACACATCAACCAAGCAGCCGAAGTATGACCCGATGGCATGCTATTATATTCGCTGATCAACAGATTTTGCACCAAATGCCACGTATGGGCTTGCCCCTTAAAATAAGCAAGCGGCCGGAGTGCCTCCTTAAAAACGACTAATTTCAAAAATTGAACCAAAAGCGTAGAAAAAATATACGATAGAACATACGACTTCCACCAATTATTTTTTTTCCAAATAAGGTACCCCAAAAACAAAATTGGAATCGTAATTTCCGCTCCAGAAGTAATTATTTTGAAAAAATTATCAGCCCAAGGAGAATGAAATGCATTAATAAGGCTCATTTGATCTATACGACCCAACGAGAAAACATAGGTCAAAACGATAGCTTCAAAAAAGATTAATCCCGCTGTGTAATAAACAACAACCTTATTCCTTGTACTCATGCCGACAAAGGTCGGAAGATTTTACGAAATTGTTATTTGATCATTTGCTCTTTAATAAAATTTGCCTAATTTTGCATTCCTTTTTTTATCCACCTTTGGAAATGAAAGTTTTAGACGCATATCAGATACCCATACTATCATTAGAAGATAAATCGTATCGACATACGTTTGAAGGGGCGGATGATTTCTTCCAAGCTTTCGAGCAAGAATGGGTTGAAAAAGGTCAATTCAGTTCAGTAGTAGAGCTTAATAAGTCAGCTACTATGATACAAGTGGAGTTGAAAATTGAGGGTTCGATTCGATTAATTTGTGATCGATCCTTGGAGGAATTTGATTATCCGTTTGAGGTGGATGAGAAACTTATTTATAAGTATGCTGATCACTCAGAGGAAATGGGGAACAACTTGTTTTTACTGGACAGGAAATCACCAAAATTAGATTTATCGCAGGATTTGTTTGATTTCATAGCTTTGCAAGTACCTATGAAAAAATTACATCCTCGATACCTCCAGGAAGCGGAAGCATTAGAAGGGAATCAGTTTATTTATTCGACCGAAAAAGTTTCGGCAGATCAAGCAACTGAAAAAGCAGAAAAAGATATGGACCCTCGTTGGGCCGCATTAAAAAATTTAAAAGACAATAATTAAAAAAAAATACGATGGCACATCCTAAACGAAAAATTTCTAAGACAAGACGTGATACGAGAAGAGCGCATGATTTTGGTACACCAAGGCAATTAGCGGTGGATAGCCAAACAGGCGAAACACACTTATTTCACCGTGCACATGCTCACGAGGGTAACTTATTCTACAAAGGCAAAATGATTGTAGAAGGTTATACTGGAAAAGCATAATCAGCCTACAACAAATCAAGGTATTTTCGTTAATGCGAAAATATCCCGTTAAAATGCTATTTTTTGACTAAATTAAATACTATTTTTGCATCAGAATTTTAGTATTTAAACCAAAAGAGATGAATATAGCAATCGATGTGATGGGAGGAGATTATGCTCCAGAGGCAGTGATTGATGGAATAATTGAATCCATTTCTTTGTTGGCCGCCGACGAGACTATATTAGCCATAGGGCCTGAGGAGCTTATCCAATCTTTATTTAAATCTCGAAATTTCGCTCATGCACAGGTTCGTATCATTCATGCGGATCAGGTCATTGAAATGGGAGAACATCCAACGAAAGCATTAAGTCAAAAACCCAATTCCAGCATCGGCATTGGGTTTTCGCTTTTAAAAGAGGGGAAAGCCGATGTGTTTGCTTCTGCAGGAAACACGGGTGCAATGATGGTGGGATCCCTATTTTCAGTCAAAACAATTCAGGGAGTTCAGCGACCGGCCATTGCAGGTTTTGTGCCACAGGTCGATGGCCATTATGCGATCATGTTGGACATCGGTGCTAATGCAGATTGCAAACCTGAGATGTTGGCACAATGGGCGGAATTAGGTTCTATCTATTTTGAGTCAACAACGGGAAAATCAAGTCCACGTGTGGGTTTAATGAATATCGGAGAAGAAGAACAAAAAGGGAGTATCTTGGCCCAGGGCACGCATGCACTCTTAAAGGAAAATTCTCACATTAATTTTATAGGAAATATAGAAGGAAAAGATTTATTTCGTAACAAGGCTGACGTCATCGTGACCGATGGATTTACCGGTAATATAGTGTTAAAAATGGGTGAGTCTATTTATAACATCATGAAGGAGCAGGGGATGATGAATGATTTTGTTGAGAATACAAATTACGAAAATTATGGAGGGAGCCCCATTATAGGTATCAATGGAAATGTAATTATTGCCCATGGAGCATCAAGCCCAAAAGCGATTAAAAATATGATTAAGCTTTGTAAATCAGTCGTCAAATCAAATGTATGCCAAAAAATTAAGGCAGAATTTGAGGAAAAGTAACAAAACACATAGGAGGTTAAACAGAACCATGCAAAATAAAATTAATGCGGCCATAACAGGAGTTTCAGGATATGTTCCCGAATATGTGTTATCTAATGAAGAATTAGAAAAGTTAGTCGAGACCAATGATGAGTGGATTACTTCAAGAACTGGAATTAAGGAAAGACGTATTTTAAAGGGAGAGGGGCAAGGAACTTCTGTGATGGCTGCCAAAGCAGTAGCCGACTTATTAGAAAAAACGAATACAAAGCCTGAGGATGTTGATTTGGTTATTTGTGCGACGGTTACACCCGATTATTTTTTCCCTTCCGCATCCAATTTGATTTGTAAGGCTGTGGGCATTCGCGAGACGGCCTCCTTTGATTTAGCAGCGGCCTGTTCGGGCTTTTTAAACGCCTTAGCGACCGGAACCGTATTTATAGAATCAGGTCGATATAAAAAAGTAATCGTGGTGGGCGCGGATAAAATGTCTGCCATCGTGGATTATACTGACCGAACTACGTGTATTTTATTTGGCGATGGAGCAGGAGCGGTTTTGTTGGAACCTAGCCAAGATGGTTTAGGAGTTCAAGATTTTATTTTAAAGTCAGATGGGGAAGGTTGTGAGAGTTTAATGCAAAAAGGGGGTGGCAGTGCCTATCCGCCAACGCATGAAACCATCGATCAAAAATGGCATTACATTCGCCAAGAAGGCCAGTCGGTCTTCAAATTTGCGGTCACTCGCATGGCCGATATATCGGCCGAAATCATGGAAAGAAATCAATTGACTGGAGATGATGTGCGGTATTTGGTTCCTCATCAGGCCAATAAAAGAATCATTGATGCCACGGCAAATCGGATGGGTATCGGGGAGGAGAAGGTGATGTTGAATATTCAAAAATATGGAAATACGACCGCAGCCACCATACCCTTGTGTCTTTGGGATTATGAAAATCAATTAAAAAAAGGAGATAATTTAATTTTAGCAGCTTTTGGAGGCGGTTTTACATGGGCGTCAGCGTATGTCAAATGGGCCTATGACCCAAAAAAATAAACAAGCATGGCAACTACAGCAGATATTAAAAACGGAATGGTGATTAAATTCAATGATGATTTATTTTCAATCATTGAATTCTTACACGTTAAACCAGGAAAAGGACCCGCCTTTGTACGGACCAAATTACGCTCATTAAACACGGCCAAAGTGATAGACAATACCTTTAATTCAGGTGTGGCCATCTATCCGGTGCGCGTCGAGCGGAGGAAATTCCAATTTATTTATAAAGATGAATTTGGGTACAACTTCATGGACAATGAATCTTTTGAGCAAATTTTACTCAATTCAAATTTAGTCGTCATGGCCGATTTGATGAAGGAAGGCCAAGAAGTGGAGATTTTAATTAACACAGAAAACGAACAAGCGATTTCTTGTGAACTACCTCCATTTGTTGAGTTAAAAGTCACTTATACTGAACCTGGTGTCCGTGGAGATACCGCAAATTCACCGAAAAAACCGGCTACCGTTGAGACTGGAGCCACCATCACTGTTCCAATTTTCATCGAACAAGACGAAATCATTAAAGTTGACACAAGAACCTACGCTTATGCGGAGCGTGTAAAATAATTTTATCTACCTTTACTCGCGTAAAATAATTTAGAAATGGATACGAAAGAAATACAAAGACTTTTAGATTATATAGCTAAATCCCCCCTAGCTGAAGTAAGCATCGAAACGGAAGGATTAAAAATTTCCGTAAAAAAACACGGTACAGCCGCTCCTGTAGCACAAATGACAGTAGCACCAGCTCCAGCACCTATCGCTAGTGCAGAAGTGGCACCTGTAAGCACAGCAACAAGCACAACAAGTACAGATCATTTATTTACAGTAAGATCTCCGATGATTGGTACATTTTACCGTGCAGCCGGCCCTGACAAAGAAAATTTTATTGAGGTAGGATCCCTAATTGAACCAGGCAAAACGGTTTGCATGATCGAAGCCATGAAACTTTTTAATGAAATTGATTCTGAGGTTTCAGGCAAGATTGTTAAAATTTTAGTTGAGAATGCCACACCGGTTGAGTTTGACCAACCATTATTCCTGGTAGAAATAGCATAATGTATGTTTAAAAAAATATTAATTGCGAATCGTGGGGAAATAGCCCTTCGGATCATTCGGACTTGTCGAGAAATGGGCATTCAAACAGTGGCTGTTTTTTCAACGGCAGACCGAGATAGTTTACATGTTCGTTTTGCGGATGAGGCCGTGTGTATAGGCCCACCCCCTAGCCGACAATCCTATTTAAGTATTCCCGCCATCATTTCTGCCGCCGAAGTGACCGGAGCAGACGCGATCCACCCAGGTTATGGATTTTTATCTGAAAATGCCGAGTTTTCAAGAATTTGTTCTGAACATGGAATCAAATTCATCGGTGCTTCCGCTGAAATGATCAATGCCATGGGAGATAAAGCAACGGCCAAAGACACCATGAAAAAGGCCGGAGTTCCCGTCATTCCTGGTTCCGATGGCTTAATAGATACCGTCGAGGAAGCCATCGAATTAGCCAAAACCATTGTTTATCCGGTCATCATCAAGGCTACTGCTGGAGGTGGAGGACGCGGAATGCGAATCATCCGCGAAGAATCTGAGTTTCGGAAGTTGTGGGATGATGCCAAAATGGAAGCAGCCGCCTCCTTTGGAAATGATGGCATGTACATGGAAAAATATGTCGAAGAACCCCGACACATCGAAATACAAATTGTAGGAGATAAATTTGGAAAAGTTTGTCACCTTTCTGAACGAGATTGCTCCATTCAAAGACGCCATCAAAAATTATGCGAGGAAACACCTTCACCCGCATTAACGGACGAACTTCGCAAAAAAATGGGAGATGCTGCCATTGCCGGTGCCACCGCAATCAGCTATGAAGGAGCAGGAACCATCGAATTTTTAGTGGACAAAAATGGAGATTTTTATTTCATGGAAATGAATACGAGAATCCAAGTAGAACATCCGATCACCGAAGAAGTAACTGATTTTGATTTAATCAAAGAACAAATCAAAGTAGCTGCTGGCATACCTATTTCAGGCCAAAATTATTTTCCTAAATTATTTGCCCTCGAATGTAGAATTAATGCAGAGGATCCGGGCAATGGATTTAGGCCGTCTCCAGGGAAGATTACCAATTTACACTTGCCCGGTGGACATGGCGTCAGAATCGATTCTCATGTATACTCCGGCTATACCATTCCTCCGAATTATGACTCGATGATCGCCAAAGTGATCGTCAGTGGACAAAGCCGTGAAGAAGTCTTGCTTCGCATGAAAAGAGCTTTACAAGAGTTTGTGATCGAAGGAATCAAAACCACTATCCCATTTCATATTAAATTGATGGATGATCCTGGTTTCAAATCGGGCCAATTTACCACCGCTTTTATGGAAACTTTTGATATGACAGGATTATAAATCATCCGCATCATACATTACATTTCAAAGGAGGCTCAGGCCTCCTTTCATCATTTATCCGCAGTGACTCTTTTTTTTATTAAAACATTTCAAAAGCATTTGCATATCACATTTTGATTTTCTAAATTTGCACTCCCATTTTTTCGATTGAATGCCCGTTTAGTTGTAAAATAGGTCATAATCAAATCTTTAGACGTATTCCGTTGTCTAGTTGGAATTGATTCAATATTTAAATAATAAAATAAGTGGATACTTTAAGTTACAAAACAATCTCCGCGAACAAGGCTACTGTAGAGAAAGCCTGGGTAGTGGTCGATGCTGAAAATCAAATTTTAGGACGTTTGTGTTCTGAGATTGCGAAAATAATTCGTGGCAAACACAAGCCTTCATTCACCCCACACGTAGATTGTGGCGATCAAGTGATCGTTATCAATGCGGATAAGGTTCGTTTGACAGGAAAGAAAATGACTGACAAGGTGTACATCCGTCACACGGGTTATCCAGGGGGTCAACGTTTTTCTACGCCACGTGAAGTTTTGGTCAAAAACCCAAGAGGTGTAGTCGAGGCGGCAGTGAAAGGTATGTTACCAAAAAATCGTTTAGGTCGTGAGTTATTTCACAACCTATTTGTATATGCGGGACCAGCTCATCCACATGCGGCGCAGCAACCTAAAGAAATAAAGTTTTAACGGACAATATGATCCAAATTAGGATCAATCCTCAATCAAATGGCAGAAACATTAAATAAAATTGGTAGAAGAAAAACGGCGATAGCTCGTATTTCGATGACTCCTGGTCAAGGCCAAATAAAAATCAATGGTCGTACATTGGCTCATTATTTCCCTTCTGAGATTCTTCAGATTGTGGTTAATCAGCCATTCGCGCTAACAAATACAGCAGGTTCTTTTGATGTCACAGCCAGAATTGATGGTGGTGGAATTAAAGGACAGGCTGAAGCGTTACGTTTAGCTATTTCAAGAGCTCTTCAAACACAAGACTCTGAATTGCGTTCCCCTTTGAAAAAAGAAGGTTTTTTAACGCGTGATCCACGCATGGTGGAACGTAAAAAACCAGGACGTAGAAAAGCACGTAAGAGATTCCAATTCTCTAAACGTTAATATTCGTTTTGCGTGGAAAGGGCTTGTGTGTTGCCGATGCCTTTTCCACATTTTTTATTCATTCATATTTAAACTCAAAAAATGGCACAATTAAGCTACAATGACCTGCTTGACGCAGGTGTTCACTTCGGTCACTTGACGCGTAAGTGGGATCCAAAAATGGCTCCATACATCTTTATGGAGAAGAATGGTATTCATATCATTGACCTCAACAAGACTATTTCTAACCTAGAAGAGGCTTCTGCCGCAATGCGTGCCATAGTTCGTTCTGGACGTAAAATCATGTTTGTTGCAACCAAAAAGCAGGCACAAGAAGTGGTTACTGCTGAAGCTAGCAAATTAAACATGCCCTACGTAACCGATCGTTGGTTAGGTGGAATGTTGACCAACTTCGCGACGGTACGCAAGTCGATCAAAAAGATGTCTAGCATTGACAAAATGTTAAAAGACGAAGTAATCGTTAAAACGTTGGCCAAGCGTGAGCGTTTAATGATGACTCGTGAGGAAGAGAAATTAAAGCGCGTTTTAGGTGGTATTACAGAACTAACGCGTTTACCGGCCGCCCTATTTGTGGTCGATGTGAAGCGTGAGCATATCGCAGTTTCAGAAGCTAAGAAATTAGGTATCCCTGTGTTTGCGATGTGTGATACAAACTCCAATCCAAATCTTGTTGACTACCCAATTCCAGCCAATGATGATGCATATAAATCTATCTTTGTGATTACTTCAGCCATTGGAAAAGCAATCGAAGAAGGATTAGCTGAAAGAAAACAAGATAAAGATGATGCGCGTGTAGCAGAAGAAGAAG
>Ga0136641_1000320_pt1 | contig 20542 bp, 10 predicted proteins | sample EliLak1302023Y_FD_115312 | JGI IMG/M metagenome (GOLD analysis project Ga0136641, IMG submission 115312) | Freshwater microbial communities from Elizabeth Lake, Yosemite National Park, California, USA - 13020-23Y | ecosystem: Environmental > Aquatic > Freshwater > Lake ...
ACCGTTAGCACTGGCATCGCTGGCTGTTGCAGGGCTTACTGGTTTTGCTAATTCTATATTCTTATCGGCAAATGTAGTAGTTGTACTGTTAATAGTTTCAATAGTACCATTAACTGTTAAGTTACCACTAACAATCAAATTGCCTGCGGCTGTTGTATCTACACCTGTTGAGCCAATTGATGTTAAACTACTTAAAGTGGCTACACTGGCTGTGATGTAACTGCTTAGATTAGGGGGAGTATACTTAAACTTGCCATTTGAATTACTATAAGTTACGCTACCGCTACCACTGGCGGCGCCAGGAGTATCCATACTCAAACTTGTGAGTGTGATATAATTATAACCGCTTAGTGTACTACTTGTTACATAACTACTTAATGTTGTTGATAGACTACTTGATGTTACATAACTGCCTAGTGTTGAGCTTAAACTGGTCAATGTTACATAACTACTTAAATCTGGCGGAGTGTAAGTGAATACCCCTGTTGTGTTGCTGTAGCTGATTGATCCACTACCACTCGCACTGTTTGGAGTACCAGTACTCAAACTAGTAAGTGTGATATAATTTAAACCGGTAACATAACTACGAGTAGCAATAGTTGTGGTATCTACGGCAATGGTTGTTGCGCTTGACCCATCAAAACTTGTACCAGTTAAGCCTGTGCCAATTGTTAGGGCATTAGTGGTCGACGCTTTAACTGTGACATTTTGTGATCCGTTAAAGCTAACACCGTTAATATCACGAGCAGTTTGTAATGTAGTTGCTGTTGTAGCGTTACCACTCAATGCCGCTGTAATTGTACCTGCTGTGAAGTTACCGCTTGCATCACGAGCAACGATTGCACTTGCTGTGTTTGCGCTAGTAGCTGTTGTAGCAGAATTGCTTACTTTGCCAGCTGTGCTGATTGTTGATAGTTTTGTATCAGCAATAGAACCAGCTAACATTGTGTTTGTAACTGTACCAGTGTCAGTTGTATAAACACCGTTTGTTACAGTACTTGCGTTACCAGTCAACGCACCAACGAAACTTGTTGATGTAACACTTGTTAAACCAGCCAATGTTGTCGAGCTTGCACCCAATGCGATTGCTGTTGTACCAACTGTCACACTGCTGTTAGCCAAGTTAGCATTAGTAATACCAGCAGTACCACTCAAGTTACTGTTAGTTAAACCACTAATTGTATTACTACCTGCGGCAATTGTCTTGTTAGTCAATGTATCAGTAGTTGCTTTACCAACCAATGTATCAGTTGCGGCTGGCAATGTCAAAGTATTTGTACCAGCTGTTGCGGCAGCTTGAACTGTAATTGCACCACTTGTTGAACCGTTAAACACACCGCTCGTGCCATGTGTAACTGTAGCAAATGTCGGTGAACTTGTTGTAGCAATACTTTGCGGTAAACTTAATGTTATAGCACCAGTAGAAGCACTAGCTGTAATCTGACTTGCTGTACCAGTAATGCTTGTAACACCTGTGTTAGTAACTGCTGTGCCACTTACGCTAATACCTGTGCCAGCTGTAACGACTGTGATATCAGCACTACCGTTAAAACTTACACCTTGAATGTTACGAGCAGTTTGTAATGTAGTAGCAGTACTTGCATTACCATCAATACTTGTACCAGTTAAGCTAATTGATCCGGTAGCCCTGTTTAAGTAAACTGCGGTAGTACCGATGTAAACTGTGCTGTTGCCCAGTACTGTACTAGGTATAGTTCCTGATAGCTTGCTAGCGTCTAGGGTACTTGAAGTGTAAAGTACTGTGCCACCTGCTCCAAATGCTACACTCGATGCATCAGTACCAGTAAATGTTAATGTGTTACTGGCTGTTAGTGTTTTACCGTCAGCAATGGTTAATGTTGAGCCAGTAGCCGGTGTTGTGATAGTTAGTTTGTTAACGCTAGTTACACTTGCAACACCCAGTGTTGGAGTAACGAGTGTTGGACTGGTTGCTAGTACTACGCTACCAGTACCTGTAACTGCACTAATTGCAGTTCCGCTAATTTTGAATACATTTCCTGTGCCAGCAGTATCAAATGTCTTGTTGGTAAATGTATCAGTAGTTGCACGACCAACTAGAGTATCTGTGCTTGTTGGTAATGTCAGCGTGCCTGTGTTTACAATAGTGCCAATTATGGGACTTGTTAGAGTCTTATTAGTTAATGTTTGTGAACCGGATAATGTAACAACTGTATTATCAATAGCAATAGTAACTGCTGTTGATCCATCAAAACTAGTTCCACTTAGGCCAGTACCGATAGTCAATGCATTTGTAGTTGACGCTTTGATAGTGTCGTTGGTATCACCAAGTGTTAGAGTGACTCCATTAAGCACAATAGTACTGTTAGCTAGATAACTATTGGCAATTGCAGTTCCATGCCAAGTACCACTAGTGATAGTGCCAACTGATGTTAAACTTGAGCCGGTAACTCCGCTACCTAATGCTGTTGAACTTAAAACATCTGTGCCATTTATTTTATATGTCTTATTGTTGGCTATGTCAAAGTTTTCGCTCGATGTCCAAGCTAGCGTACTTAATACCCAATTTAATGTTTTGTCTATAGTACCATGTAGAGTAATACCGCCGCCGTCAGCAGTTGTATTAGTAGGAGTCGTTACTGTACCTAACTCAATATTTTTATCTACAACACTAACTGTTGTCGAATCAATAGTAGTAGTTGTACCTTTTACTTCTAAGTTACCAGAAATATAAACAGTTCCACTAGCATTGCCAAGATTAACTGTGGTTGCTGCACCAGCAAAGTTAACTGTGGTTGCAGTAGTATTAACTAGATCAAAACTAGTGCTGGTCGTTGACAAGCTGGTAGTTACTGTAGGTGTAGCAACTGTTGGGCTTGTGTCTAAAACTACCTTGCCTGTACCTGTTACATCACTGACCTGTGTGCCATTGATCTTAAATACATTGCCTGTGCCTGCGGTATCGTAAGTTTTGTTGGTAAATGTATCAGTAGTGGCCTTACCGACTAGTGTATCGCTTGCACTTGGTAATAACAATGTTCCGCTAGCTGTGCTGGACGCTGCTAAAGTTACAGTACCACTAGAATATCCGCTTAGTTTAATATCTGTTACAAAAGTTGGACTTGTATTCAGTACTACTTTACCAGTACCAGTAGTATTAGTGACTTGTGTACCGTTAATTTTTAATACATTGCCAGTGGCTGCTGTATCAAAAGTTTTATTAGTAAATGTATCGGTAGTAGCACGACCAACCAGTGTATCAGTACTGGTCGGCAATGTCAATGTGCCGATATTGCTGATTGTACTGATGATAGGGCTTGTTAAAGTCTTGTTAGTTAATGTCTGTGTACCATCTTTAGTAACTACTGTGCTGTCAATCGCAATAGTAACTGCTGATGATCCATCAAAACTTGTACCAGTTAGACCCGTACCAATTGTTAGTGCATTAGTAGTTGATGCTTTGATTGTAATATCGGCACTACCGTTAAACCCTACACCGTTGATATTTCTAATGTTTTGTAGTGTTGTAGCAGTACCAGCGTTGCCACTGATACTAGTGCCGTTTAAAGTTAACGATCCGCTTGTACGATTCAACTGTATATTGGTAGTACCAATATAAATTGTAGAGTTGCCTAATACAGAGTCTGGAATAGTGCCAGACAGTTTGCTTGCATCTAAGGTACTGGCACTGTATAATACTGTTCCACCGCCACCAAATGCAACACTACTTGAATCAGTACCGGTAAATGTTAGAGTATTTCTGACTGTTAAAGTTTTATCATCAGCAATGGTTAATGTCGAACCAGTAGCCGGTGCGGTAATTGTAACCTTGTTTACACTAGTGGCAGTCGCTACGCCTAGAGTAGGAGTAACTAGAGTCGGGCTTGTATCAAATACAAATTTACCTGTACCAGTAGCGCCAGTTGAAGTTACACCTTCAACGGTTACATGATTACTTAAAGTTGCCCCACTAATAGTTGGACTTGTATCTAATACAACTTTACCAGTGCCTGTAGTATCAGTGACTTGAGTACCATTAATTTTTAATACATTACCTGTGCCGGCAGTGTCAAATGTCTTATTAGTAAATGTATCAGTAGTTGCACGACCAACCAGAGTGTCAGTACTAGTTGGCAATGTTAATGTGCCGGTATTGACAATAGTTCCAATCACCGGACTTGTCAATGTTTTGTTGGTTAAGGTCTGTGTACCATCTTTAGTAACCACAGTTGAATCGATGGCAATAGTAACTGCTGTTGACCCATCAAAACTTGTGCCGGTTAGGCCAGTACCAATAGTTAGAGCATTAGTAGTACTTGCTTTGATGGTATCATTGGTATCACCTAGAGTTAATGTTACTCCATTAACAACAATAGTGCTGTTGGTCAAATAGCTGTTGGCAATTGCTGTACCATTCCATACGCCTGTGGTTATTGTACCAACTGATGTTAAACTTGATCCAGTAACTCCACTACCTAATGCAGTTGCACTTAGTACATCTGTACCATTTATCTTATAAGTCTTGCCACTTGCTAGGTCAAAGTTTTCACTACTTGTCCAAGAAGTAGTGCTTAATACCCAATTTAAAGTTTTATCTGTTGTACCGCGTAAAGTAATACCGCCGCCGGCGGCGGTGTTATTAGTAGGAGTTAGTACTTTACCAAGTTCAATGTTTTTATCTGCAACACTGACAGTGGTGGATTCAATGGTAGTAACAGTACCTTTAACATCTAGATTGCCGGCAATATATGTTGTACCGCTAGAGTTGCCAATATTTAATGTAGTAGCGGCTCCCGCAAAATTAACATTAGTTGCAGTAGTATTGACTAGATCAAAACTGTCACTTGATGTTGCTAGACTTGTAGTAACAGTAGGTGTTGCAACTGTTGGGCTTGTATCAAATACAAATTTACCTGTACCTGTAGCACCGGTTGATGTTACACCTTCAACAGTTACATGATTACTTAATGTTGCTCCGCTGATAGTGGGATTAGTACCTAATGCAACTTTACCAGTACCAGTAGTATCAGTAACTGGTGTACCATTGATCTTTAATACATTGCCGGTTGCCGCAGTATCAAATGTCTTATTGGTTAATGTTCCGCTACCAGAATAAGTAACCACAGTTGAATCAATAGCAATAGTTACACCACCTGAACCGTTATAACTAGTTCCAGTTAATCCAGTACTGATAGTTAAATTATATAAGTTGTCGCCTAGTGCTACACCGCTGATAGTTGAGTGGCTCAGTGAACTATTAGCAATATTAGTAATGGTATTATCAGGACCATTAATTGTTTTGTTAGTTAATGTATCAGTTGTGGCACGACCTACTAGAGTATCAGTACTAGTTGGTAATGTTAATGTACCAGTGTTAGAAATAGAACTAATTTTTGGACTAGTTAGTGTTTTGTTAGTTAAGGTTTGTACACCGTCTAATGTAACTACAGTTGAATCAATGGCAATAGTTACGCCGGTTGATCCATTATAACTAGTTCCGCTTAGACCAGTACTAATAGTTAATGCATTTAAATTATTACCAAGTGCTACACCGCTGATAGTTGAATTGCTAAGTGAGCTGTTGGCAATGTTAGTAATGGTATTATCAGGACCATTAATTGTCTTGTTGGTTAAAGTTTGTATATCAGTTTTAGTAACAACAGTATTGTCAATATTGATAATGCCATCATTGTTGCTATAGCTAATGCCTGTGCCGCCGCTTATTGAAGTGCGGGCTCGTTGAGTAGTAAAGTACTTGTTGTTACTACCTTCGTTTACATAATCAGTTGTTTGCGTAAACCATTGGATGCCTGTAGCAGTAGACTTTAATACTTGTCCTTCTGTTCCCACACTATTAGATGAGTCTTTTAATGTGCCCGGTAGCTTTGTACTACCGTCTGTACCAAATGTCCAAGTATAAGAACCAGCACCTACAGTTACAGAACTGTCTCCCACAGTTACATTGTTTGTTTGACCGTGGTTGTATAATTTAACTGAACCAGCGGTTGCCGCAGTCCATGCACCGTTGTAGAAATAACTATTGTCTAACAAATACAAGTTGTTGGGTACTTTTACATTTCCGCTTGCGTCTATTGACAAGCTGTCAGTATGTCCCGGAACATTCAAATGTACCGTGTTAGCATTTAACTTGTAGTCTGCATAGCCAGCGCCGTTAGCTGTCAGTACATCATTGCTGATGCCAAATGTGCTGTCACTGCCTACACCAATGGCAAACTGTGCTCCAGTACTAGGCTTACCTTTAAATCGAGCTATATACTCTGTACCAGTAACTGCACTGGTTAATGTTAGTCCTGCAAAACTTACGCTAGCCGATGTGGCAACACTTTGTCCAATGTTAATGGTACCATCAGTAGTATTGTAGGTAATACCTGTACCGGCATCAAGACCTATATTGTGTCTTGCATTAGACTGTTGGGTAGTTGTGAGTGCTTGTGTGCTGATGTCATAACGAACCGCACCACCAGCGCCGCCACCACCAAAAGCAGTCCAAATAACACCGTCCCACCCTTCAAATGCATGGAGTTGATTATTGTAACGAATCGTGCCTTCTGGCATGGTTTCGTCACGCTGATTATTATCTCCTGTGGGAATTACTAGACCATTGGTACCTACAATTTCTACATAGCCTATGCCGTTGGGGTTTAATAGGATGTTGCCGTCAAGGTCTGTACTGCTGACAGTGTTTGTAGATCCTGTAACAGTAATGTTACCAATATTAATAACATCAATTTTGCTGTCACTGTCAACAACTAAGGCACTGCTGGCAACCAGTGTGCCTTTGTGATGACTCAGCATGTCGGTAAAATACTTACCGCCAATGACAAAATGGTTTAGTGCATTACCGTCTGTTTCGGCACCAAAACCAAAATACAGTCTGTCGCCACCGTTTGACTCGTTACCAGATAACGCGGAATAAGCTAATTCGCCTGCTCTGAGTACACTAGGATTACCGCTAGATCCGGATCTTTTTATTTTTATAACTGACATGTCAGCGTCCTAATAGTTAATAGACGCCGCCATCCAAATCTGCATACTCTATGTCAGTACCGGCAGCGTTAACCCTTAATACTTGTCCGGGGCCGCCTATACCTAAAATACTTAGACCGCCACTGGTGTTACCAATCAACAAGTCGCTGCGTGTATAAGTGGTGTGTCCAGTACCACCGTACGCTGCAGCCACTGTGTTGCCATTCCATGTACCAGTAGTAACTGTGCCAACTGTGGTGATACTGTTCTGACCAATATAGGTGCTGGCAATGTCAATTGAGTTTGAGCTTACGCTGATTCTATTACTTGTTCCAACAACATTGATTACACCATCTGTATAGGTTAATCCATTGCCTGCAATTGAACTTGCAACTTGTAACTTGTGTGTGTTTAATGTTAGGCCACTGTTGGTTTCAAGATTTACACTGAATACATTACCGTTCAGTGTCATGCCGTCACCGGCTAAGAATGTACCTTGTCCGCTAAACTGACTAAATGTTATGTCGCTTACACCGATTGCCGTTGTTGTATTAGTCTGTACCCAACCTGTTGATCCATATTGAGTACCTTCCTGTATGAATAAGAAATCGCCGCCACCAACTTCTACTATGTTGTTAAAGTCAGCTACACGAGTTAATACTGTGCCGCCAATGGCCCATGAATAGATACCGTTTGTAAATAAATCTGTTTCATTTTTAACTAGAACTCGATCACCGTTGTGTAATGAATAGTTATCTAGAATTGTCATTGGTGTTGACAATGTAAGTGTGGCACCTACTCCGCTGACCCCGTTGTTATAGGTCACTGTACCACCAGTGATTGCTGTTAATGTGTCAGTTGTTGCTGCCATTGCTGGCTCATGTATGTGCAAGCCTGCTGCCACATGATCAACATAGTATTTGGTAGCTGCATCTTGTGGATCAGTTGGATCATTGATATTTTTAATCTGTCCAGCGAATGATGTGTTACCGTCTGTTCCAAATGTCCATGTGTAGTTAACTGCGCCATCGCTGGTTTCAATAACCACATCACCAATTCCGCTTTGGCCTGCAATTTCATTATTGCTGATTACTAAACTACCAACATCAATTGCAACTAGACCTATCAGCGTAGTGTCTAAGTTAACTGTCACATCGCCTGTGGTTGCATTGCTAGTTGTGTTTAAGTTAGCACCTCCTGAAACACTGTTAACAACCGCGGTCCAACTCACTGCGCCGCTACCATTAGTAGTTAATGCATACTGATTTGATCCGTCTGCTGTTGGCAGTGTATATCCGCCAGTGCCTGCTACACTGCTGCCGAATGTGACCGGCTTTGCAAATACCCATTTGGCATCTTGTGTAGGCGATGCACTGTATTGTGCAATATTCTGGCCGTTGGCTGCTAATTGTACATAACCATCAGCAGTGCTGAACATACCAGTGTCAAACTGGCTGTCGGAGTAGAATGTATATCCCGAACTGCCATTAAAAGCAGTGCCTTGAGCTGCTTTGAACATTGTTGACTTTAATGATCCGTCGCTTTGACCAAATGTCCAAGTTTTACCGTTGGTCTTTATCAAGAAATCGTTGTTGCTTGAAGTCTCTAAAGTGTCATTAGGAAAGCTGGTAGTGCCGTCTGTATTAAAAGACCAAGCATAGCCGCCGCTGGCATTGATTGTAACTGATCCAGTGCCACCTGTTGCGCTAACAGAGTTATTGGCTAATACCAAATTGCCAACATCAACTTCAACTAGGTTAGTCAGTGTGCTGGCCAATGACACTGTGGTTGTAACACGGAAATTGCTTTGAGCAACACTTGTTGTGATATTTGTATTGCCGGAAACTGTTGATAATGTATCTGTTAATAGATCAAATACTTGCGGACCGCCTGATTGTGCATCAACATTAAATGACGATGCAGGTTGTGCCCATGCTAAGGCGCCGCTACCGTTATCTACTAGTACCTGTCCAACTGTGCCATGTGCGCTTGGGAATGTATAGTTGGGAAACGCTGTGGTGCCGTCTGTACCAAATGTCCATGCATAGCCACCACTGGCGTTTAATGTTACACTGCCAGTACCACTTGTTGTGCTAACAGAGTTGTTGGCTAATACCAAATTGCCAACATGTAAATCGCCACTGATGCCAACACCGCCAGTTACAATCAATGTTCCACTGGCAGTGTCTGTAGCGGCTGTGTTGTATGGATTGAATACTACACTAGGGTGAGTGCTTGTAGTGCCTGAAGCAACTACAATCTTAACTTGGCTATTTTCACTAGTTGTACCAATTACCAAATTACCAACACCAACACCAGGTATGCCGTTCACATTGGTTGTGGTGTCACCAGTCACATACAAATAACCATCGTTGGCTGTGACAACAGGACCCAGTACACCAGTTTGGCTGCTATCATAGGTACCGCTTGCAATACCCATGTCAATAAAGCCAGTGTAGTTTGAGCCATTGTCTGCTGTGGCCACATAGTCTGCACTGGCAATGTTACCGTTACTGTAGTTCTGGAAGTTTATCTGTGCATAGTCATTCTTATAGGCTGTGACTTGCAATGATGTGTTTGGTAGTTGTGTAAATGTGTTATACCCAGCATACAACGCATTGAAACCATATTGGTCACCAAAAAACTGAGCGCTGCCGTTGCTGGCACCCGTAATGTTACCAGTCACACGCAAGTCGCCGCCAATTCCAACTCCGCCTGTTACAACCAATGCACCGTGTGTGGCATCTGTACTGGCTGTGGCATCTGCAATGGTAAATGTGCCACTGGCATAGGTCAAGTTGGCACTGCCACTCAACAGGCCGCCTGTGCTAGCAAATGTAACACGAGTTGCTGTTAATCCAGTGTCAGTTACTGATGTAAATGTACCAGCTGCAGGAGTTGTGCCACCAATTGTGATATGATCCAAACTGCCCAGCGCACCTGAATTGATTGTGGTAACGCCAGTGCCAGTGCTTGCGCCAAGATTGATATCTCGATTGGCTGTGGTAGCTGTAAGAATTGTTTTTACAGTCAGTGTGGTAGTTGACCAGTCTGCAACACTAACACTGGTGCCTGGGATACCACTAGTGCCAGCATAGAAATGCAATGTATCGTCGCCAGCACCCGGGCTGGTTTCAGCAATGATGTAAGCATTGCCATCAACTGAGCGAACACCGCCCAAACTGGCCCAGTTGGTTCCGTTATAGCCTTCAAATGTTGTTTGATCTGTGTTGAAACGGATTGCACCTTGGTGTCCTGTACCGCGCTGTCCAATAGTACCAACTGGAATAATCAACTGACCATGTGTGTCAATCTGTACATAGCCTAAGCCGTCGGGTCTTAGAATGATATTGCCGTCTAGGTTAGTAGCTTGAATGGTGTTGTATTCGCCGCCGCCTGCAGCACTACCAATGGTAAGATTACTGATGTTGAGTATGTCAATCTTATTGGCAGCATCAGTGACCACAGCACTGCTAGCAGTCAGCACACCCTTGCTGTGATCCAGCATATCGGTAAAAAACTTACCACCGATTGTTGTGTGATTGGCTGCGTTGCCATTTACTTCGTTGCCGGTACCGATGTATAAACGGTCACCGCCATTAAACAGGTAACCACCGTCTGCCAAGAATGAATAAGCTAATTCACCTTGTGCTAGTACTGCTGGGTTACCGCCCGTGCCCGATCGTTTAATTCTAATTGTTGACATATTTGTCGCTCCGTTTATATTTTAAAAATGCCCGCCATCCATGTTTTCTTGATTTAGGTTTATTGTATTGTCCCAACGACTTAATACAGTGTTATAAACCAGTACGCTACCGTCAATTAAACCAGATCCATTTACATTTGGGATGTCTTGTAACTTATTTATTCGCTGGGCACTGATAGTCCCGCCCGCAGTAACATCAATACCGTCGCCTACTTTTACCACACCTAGCTGTGTTTTGCTGGCAATTTGACCCGGATCTCCTCGATCACCTTTGTATCCTTGGATACCCTGTGCGCCAGGTGGCCCAGCAGAGCCTCGGTCACCTTTGGTAGTTGTAATAGTTACTACCCAAGCACTGCGATATCTAATGTACAGGTTACCGTCTTGCGTATTCCACCACAGATCACCTTCTCTAACTAGGTTATTATTAGGAGGATAAGCACCAGCAGTCATGGGCTTGTTTTGCAAGCTGTGATAATCTAAGACTACGCTTAGGACACCGTCACCATCTACATCTAGTCCGGCACCAGCTTTAACACCACCTAATCTTGAAGTAGTAGCAGCAGGTAATGTATAGTTAGTGGCTCTTTGCAGTATCTGTGTAGTATCTGCAAGTTGGCTAATATCTGTAGGGATTGTGGGTGCATTGCTTAAATCGCCATAGTTACCTGTATTGGCTACACGAGCTAGTGTAGGTTTGCCTGTTAGATCAGCATAGTTGCCGCTGAACAGTTGCGGCTTGTTGATTAGCTCGCTGTAATTACCGCTGAATAAGCGTGGCTTATTCTTAATGTAATCTTTTTTTGTGTCGTCGTTTTGTGTCCAGTCACTTTGAATCTGTGTAGAAGCCAGTGAGGGCTTGTTGGTTAGGTCGTTGTAGTTGCCACTGAACGGTGCGGCTACTGATATCTTTCCGCCCCCATCCACAGTGATGTTAGCACCGAGTCGAACACCACCTAATACAGTTTCAGAAGCTATGGGTAATTCGTATGGGCCGTTTGGTGTGCCGCCACTGGTATTACCGCCTAGTAATCCCTGTCCCAGCCATTTGGTACCGTCCCAGGTGTAGGTGATTCCATTACTGGCTAGGTATACCTGTCCTACATAAGGGTCAAATGGGAAAGATATTGTGGTCATCACTAGTTCCTTTACAATATTTACCAAATATTTGGAACTAGCAGTTTTGTAATTATATTAGCTGTTTATTGGCTACCGTATCCAAATATCCAAACATCGCCAATAGCTGTGGTGGTTGAGAACAATTCAATCATCATGCTTGATTGTGCTACGCCGCTGCCACCTAGCACAAAGGTAATGCTACCTGTAGTATGTATGCCATTTTCATAATTTGTTTTCCTTAAAATCCGTTGGTTGCTGCGTTGTAGAATATTAAACCAGTCCAGTTGGATGTTTTACTTATACTAGGAGTTGAATAGCTAACAGTTAATGCTCCCGGGCCACCATTATTACCAAATAAAATTCTTACTGGATAATAGACATTTTGTATTAAATTCTTTGTACCGCTTGCTTCAACTACTCCATGAAGGCTGCCGTTACTAACTACAGCATTTCCAGTAGTAAATCCTGTTACAGCATTAGTTCCAATCCAAAGATAACTGGCATCATCACTTGCCGTATAAAATGTAAATGTGGCAGTCGCTGGTGCTTTCAAATATCCTATGTACATAATGGAATTGTACTGTGGCTGATTTGAAATATTGATAGTATTTACAGTACCAGTGGTCTGTGTTACCGGGCTTGCTACAGGAGTGTTAAAGAATGCAACATTGTCAGCAAAATATCCATTGGCGGTATTTGTCCCAACTCTGTTGTAATAATAGATATCTGGAGCAAATGTAATATCAGCAATATTAACCCATGGACGGCCTTTCAATAGTCCGTTAGGATTAGCATTGTCATATATGCTGTTACCTACATATTGTGTTGGTAACGCGGTAATATCATACGTATTGTTTTTCCTATAATAGGGCTTAGTAGTATCGCCGGCGGCTTGACGCTTGGTCTGAGCTAGATCTAGTTTAGCTTTTTGTTTTAGCTCTTTAGTTGTTAGTGTTGAAATTCCGTTTGCGCTCATTATTTGAATCCTCTAGCAATATTTAGCTTAAATAGTTGACTATGATAGATAAAACTCCCTTTGAACGGCTAGTAGCAGAACTGAAAGACTCGGGAAAGTATCGTGTGTTTAATGATATTGTGCGTGAAAACGGCAAGTTTCCCAATGCTATCTGGTACGGACCATACAACATCAAAAACATTGTGAACTGGTGCAGTAACGATTACTTGGGCATGGGTCAGCACAAAGTGGTGCTAGATGCCATGCACACTGCGTTGGATCATACTGGATCAGGATCAGGCGGTACTCGTAACATTGGCGGCACTAGTCACTATCATGTGGCCCTGGAGCACGAAATAGCCAGCTTGCATAAGAAAGAAAAGGCAGTGCTGTTTAGTTCAGCTTATGTGGCCAACGAATGGACACTGATTGCTTTAGCTAAGATTATTCCCAACATTGAATATATCAGCGATAGCAACAATCACAACAGTATTATCGTAGGGATCAGTCATAGTCGTGCTGACAAAGTTGTGTTCAAACACAACGACTTAGATGATCTAGAACAAAAATTAAAGATTAGTTTTACACAGGGCAAGACTCCGTGTGTGGTATTTGAATCAGTGTACAGCATGGACGGCGATGTGAGCCCCATGGCAGAGATATGCAAGTTGGCCACAAAGTACAAGGCCATAACTTATATTGATGAAGTACACGCTGTGGGTTTGTATGGTAAAACTGGTGGCGGCAAAGTCGAAGAACTTGGGCTTGAAGACAAGATTGATATAATCAACGGAACCTTGGGAAAGGCCTACGGAGTACAAGGAGGTTACATTGCTTGCGATCGGATTGTGGCTGACGCAATTCGTAGTGTTGCCGCTGGTTTTATCTTTACAACCAGTATGAGTCCCGTTACCTGTGCCGGAGCAATGGGTGCTATCAAATATTTGAAAGCGCATCCCAAACTACGAGAACGACATCAAGAAAGGGCCACCACATTAAAACGCAGATTGAAGGACGCTGGTATTCCTGTCATGGAGTGCGCTACTACACACATTGTGCCTGTGCTGGTAGGCGATGCCAAACGTGCCAAAGCTATGAGCGATGAGCTGTTGAATGAATACAGTATATTCGTGCAGCCAATCAATTATCCCACGGTTGCAGTTGGAACAGAGAGGTTGCGTTTTGCACCCACTCCGTTTCATGATGATGGTATGATTGAGGACCTTGTTGAGGCCCTGGTCAAAGTGTTTAATACAAACTGATCAACTGCGTGACGCCAAATACTAGGGCAGCACGAGCCTGTTGATCAGCAGCCGCTTCTTCTAGTTTCTCTGTGCTGATCAAGTCTTGTAAGATCTCTCTAGCTTCACTGGGACTCAATTGTCCAGCACCCACAGCTTCGTGTACTTCCAATGCATATTGAGCACGCTCTGCGGCCCATTGATTACCACTGGTTAATAATTCTGATAGTACGCTCATTCAAAATCTCCCTTGAACTGATCCAGCCAGTATGTCAGCTTGTTGTTGTATAATCTTTTTCTTTATATCGCAATACATAGGGCTAACTGGCCCAGCTTTCAAACGATCCTCGTACTCTTTGACAGTTGTTGTCATTGTACCAGTCAGCTTGCTGATATCCCTTGTAGGTTTAGTCTTGGCATAGGTATCAAACCATTCTACATTGATAGCCAATGCTGACAATTGACTTGCTTGATCTTTCTTACAGTCAAAGTGATTAACTTGTACCTGTATGTCTGTTATGACCTTAGCTTGATTAACATCCCATCGACTAGGGATCATTTCCATAATGCTGGCACAGCCAGTCAGTCCTACTAGTGCTAAAATAACTATGAGTTTTTTCATAGCGTCTCCTTAAACAGGACTGTATGGATTACGAAACCGATCATAGCCATCGTCCTCTGGGTATACTGGATAGTTGTTCGAATCAGTCTTCTGACTTTCCGCACCGTGCTCGTTTTGCATTTGTTAGTGCTCCAAAGTTAACAGGCCATTCTTGACCTGGGGCAAGTTCAACTGCGCCTGCTGGAAATTTATATTGTACGCCTGCTTCTTGCATGATTTGTGCAATAGGCTTGCGGAATACAGTTAGGTCATTGCCAAGATTAACATATGGCTTGGTATGTGGAAATGCCCATCCGGCCACTTGTTTTGTCTGATTGTTAATTACAATCTTGTAGTAGCCATGCGGAACAATCACTCCGTTACCAATAGTGGGATCACCAGCGCCATAGAATGCTCCAACAAATATAGTAAAAGGTTGGTTCAGTTGCACTGCCCATCCTCTAACAGAAGTCTCTAACAACTTCCATATTCCCCTGTTTAAAGAACCGTGTTGAGGGTACATGTTTGTCATTAAGAAACTTTCGTATTCTACCTGTTGGCTCCAACTTAGATCACCGTCTGGACTTGCATGTCCTTTGTCATAGCCTGTGCCAGCATAGTCATCTGGACGAGCACCTGTGCCGCCCAATGACTGGTCAGCAACGAATGCGTTGGTGCGTGGAAAGCATCCTAGTGCGTTCTGTGGTAATAGTGTGTAGGCAACATAGACAGGAATCTTTACAGGTGCATCATAGGCAACTAGGTATGCTTCTCTGCAGATGGGCTGGGCAGGGCGTTGTGTAGATGCAAAGCCGTATGGGCTGTGAACAGCACAGGCTTGTGTATCTAGGGGAGCTCGTTGGTCCCAGGCAAAGCCAGTAGCATTGACAACAGCAAGTGTCAATGCAAGTAGTATCTTCTTCATAATAGTCCTTAATCAAGTGCTAGTATTTAGTAGTATTACTTGCATTAGTCAACTAGGTTAGCACCATACATTCTCTTGTCCAAAGAACAAGGTTGCTGTGTAGGTAATTTCAACAGTGAAGTTCTGTGCAGTAGCCGGAGTAGGATTAAATCTTGTCCAAACACCAAGATCATTGGCAGCAACAAAATGTGTCATGTTACCGGTGCTGTTTGTTCCTGCTAATAGACAATTAGCATTGGTATTGTATGGACCATAGTTAGCACTGAAAACATACTCAACATAGTCGTCAAAATCTATGTTACCTTGTGTTCCGCGCACTGTGACCAGTGCTGATATTTTGCCACCACGAACTCCGTTGTTAGGAAGATTAGTAAAAAATGGCAAATCATCGGCCCAGCTGAGCCAGTTCCAATCATTGGCATCGTTCACAGAGCCTGTAAAGGTTTTACCGGTAGTGCCAGAGAATGTGGCAATTTTCTGGTTGGTAGCAGTTTCAGTAGTTGATACAGATATGCCATTGAACGCCGCTGATTGTTGTATAGTACCGTCAGGGAATGTAATTGTGCCGTCTACGCCAAAGGTCCATTCTTTACTGCCATTGGTGCCTAGCAATGTGGTTGTTAAAATTGCACCACCACCGTCAACTGTGGCCACTGTGATTTTAAGATCGTTACCTGCAGGCGGCACACCAATCAGTCCGCCTAATTCAGTACCAGGAATGGTAAACCAATCTCCCGGTGCAAAACTAATGCCTGAATTAGCAACAGTGACACTGTATGTGCCGTTGACATTCAAACTAACTGTACAGGCAAAATATTGTGCGTTGCCAGAACCTGTATGAATTCTTAGAGCGTTACCATTTAGTGCAGACCAATAGCCTTGATTAAACCCATATGTTCTTCTATCGCTACGAGTAGCAATGTGTACAGCATTGTTATAATCGGCGCCGGCAATCACCGCAGGAGCAGCCAGTGTCAATACACCATCACGGCCAAAAGTAAATTTATATCCGTCTTCGTCAGTACGGATTTCAACTTCCTCGCCGCCTGATACTATCAATGGTTCACGATTGCCGGCATAGACTTGTTTAATATATCCGTAGTCTAGATTGATCAAGTTACCGCCGATACCGTATGCTAGAGTTAAATCTCCATTGGCGCTAAAACGCCAGTGGTTGTCACTGTGTACATCATCATTGGTATAAATGTGTGCGCCGTTGTTATCAACAGTCATGCGTTGGTGGTAGTTCCAATTCATCTGCACATATTGAGATGTTTCGCCACCCCTCACTGTGGTTGCGTCTGCGTACAGATCTAGTCCGGGGCCTAAATTTGAATATGCTCTAATTTTTGTATTGCCAAAGGGTAAAGTTAACTCACCGTTTGCATCAAATCTCCAAGTATAACCAATATTATTAAAGTCGGTCATGATGTCAAATGGTTTTGCGGTATTAGTTCCAATGCGGGCACCGCTGTATACATCACCATCGCTGTTATACTGTACATCAAAATTTAAGAAAGCGTTGCCGCCTCTAATTCTAGTGTACTGTGACTCAGCGGCTGCGCCATTGGGTAAAGTCAAAGTACCAGTATTATCAAATTTCCATTCGTTAACATTCTGACCTGTGTAGTGACCAGTACGAAGTCTAATGTTGCCCATGTCGCCACCGAATGAATTATCAATTTCACTTCCGCCATCAACTCCGGCAAAGATATCAATGTTGCCACTGAGCGGATTTGTGTTGGACGAGTTACCTTCACCACCCGAAGCATGCAGTGTTATGGTGGCGCCAGTGCCACCAGTGCCAGCACGACTGTGAATTCCAATGTCGCCACTGCTGGCTATCTTGACATACTGATCATCATCACCTAGGAATAAATCAGTTGTGGCGATGTTACCTGCTACCAAATGTATGCGACTGTTTTCTGTAACTGCTGAACTATTCAATGTGATAGTAATAGTTGTTCCGGCGGTGACTCCTCCTTGAGGAACAAATCCAGTTCCGCCAGTTATAGTGAATGTGAATGTGGTCATGGCAGTCTGTGCAGGCACTGTCCAAATTACATCTTTTGTACTTTCTGAATTAAATGTCAGTGTACCAGTTGTTGCACGGCCTAAACCTCCAGGCCCAAAGTCACCGGTAATTTCATAATTTACTGTGCCGGTACTGTTACCGCCAAAACTATTTGTTATTGTTATCGTTATACTAGCGCCCGGCACAAATCCACTTGGATGATCAGTTGCTAGAGCAAACCCTGCTCCTGTTGGACGAATAACCAAACTCTGTCCAGCCAAGCCAGTTGGTGGAGTTATAACTGTAGTAGTACCGGTTTCACTAATAACGGTACCTTGTGGAAATGTTAGATCTCCGTTAGTTCCAAGAGCAACTGAGCGGCCGTTGTTGATCAATGCGGGAGGATCGCCTATGTAGGCTTTTACTACTGATGCCGCAACTTTCTTTGTGGTACCGTCATCTACTGTTACAAAAACTGTACTTGCTTGTACTGTGTTTAGGCTAGGTAGTGCTGATATTCGTTTGGTTGTCATTGAATGCTCCTGAATTCTTTCTAGTATTTAACTGCTTTTTAACGATCTGCCATGATTCGTATCTATTGTGTGTATTTAGTTTAAATATTCTCATGAACACAGACAACGACCTGCAATATTGGACAGGACTACAGTGGCCTGCCGCTCCTAATCAGGATGATTATAGAGTATTTTCTAGCTATTGTACAGGGCGTGTGTTGCTGTTGGGCAGTACTAAACTGCTGTTGCCATTATGTACACAAGCATGGGACATAGAACCCGTGTATGATGACGCTAAAATCAAACAACGAGATTGGTTTAGTTTAAACGAACATTGGGATACTATTATTGTAGACGGAGCGTTATCGTTTGGCATTGAGTTTACGAATCAGTTATTGCCCCTAGTTTTGGCCCACTGTGATCGTTTTGTATCGCGCACATTCTTAAATCCCAACTGGCCCACACGCTATGCCTGTTACTTTCCCAGAGCTGACGAATTAACTCCACAACCTCAAGAGCACTCTATTAACGAAGTTTATACATTTTACATATGGAACAATCAATAAAACCTACCATACTTGCCATGTACTCAGGCGGCTTAGACAGTTTGGGCATGGTCTACAAGCTGTTGACCGAAGATGCATACCAACAATACGATCTGCACATACATCATGTACACAACAAGAATATTGAAAACAGATGGCGGGCTGAAGCTATTGCTGTGAATCTTGCAATTAAACAGTTAAAAGAACTGGGGTTTGATTTTGTCTACAGTGAAAGTGAAATCGGCACTGCGCTTTACGGAAAAGAATTCATGTACGATTCAGACAGCATGAACTTCTTTGCAGGCTATGTTGCGTCAGTAAATCCCAATATTGCAAAAGTTGCCATGGGCATGCAGGCCAACGATGGTAATCACGCACTAGAGGAACGCCGAAAACGAGCTAACAAGATACTGGCTGCTTTTACTCCTGTAGAAAAGATCTATCCTGTACTTGACATGACCAAGCGTGAAATATATGATAGCTTGCCAGAGAATCTAAAAGAACTTTTTTGGAGCTGTCGGAACCCTATCTACAGTGAAAAAAATATCGCACCTTGTGGAAAGTGCGATACTTGTGTTAAGCTACAAGAGCAGGGTATTAGGTAATATAAATTAGGAACACAGTTGCCAGGCTGTTGGACATCATCGTTGATGCCATATTATTTTACCAAGTGCCCGTACCGTGCGCTGTTCGTTTCCAAATATCAGCAGACGGAGGTCCGTAAAGGAAAATGCTGTCAGCAGGTATGAATAATGGTGTAGCGGTAAACACTGTGTAGTATCCAGGATTGCCGCCGTTGATGACCTGATTGATCACTGCGGTCTGGTTATTGTAGTAAATGATCCAACCCACAAACGGCAATTGATAGCTGTTGGGCACTAGGTATCCATTATCAACTCCGTTGGCACCGGAAAGGGCTGCCAGTGCTGGATATTGTGTAGGTTCATAGTCTACTAAACAGTAATAAATGTAGTCATTATCAAATGCCACTGTGCCTGCCTTATCGCCCGTTGCGCCTGTGCTGTGTGCGGGCACAGTGCCTACTCTCAATGTTCCGCCTTGTGGAAATGTTATGCTACCAGTAGTTCCAAACTGCCAAGTATTGCTACCGTTGCCACGCAGACTAAATCCATCGCCATTGGTGTAGAAGCCGCGACCGCTGGCGTCCCGAAAGTCCAGTGACTGTGTAGTAGTGTCATTGACTTTGAGTTGTCCGCTGTCGCCTAGACCAAATCCAGCCCCGTGTGGCAATGTCAATGCGCCATCTGCACCAAAACGCCACTTGTGATTGCTATTGCTTGTATTGGTAACAATATCAACTGGTTTTGGACCGCCAGTGCCTAGGCGCATACCTCCGATTATATCACTGCTGAATTGTACATCCAAGTTAATGAAACTACTCTCATTATCAGATAAGATTTGTCCCTGGGCTGTGTTATCTGCATTACCTGCGGGTATTAGTAATGAGCCATATGTGCCAAAGGTCCAAGTATTGTTGTGTGTTGTTAATTCAATACCCGATGCTGTTCTATCTAACAATGTAATGCTGGTAATACTATCTCCGCTACCAGTTGACACTGCAACGGTTAAACTTCCACTAGGCCCTCCGGTATATAGGCCATTTACTGTAGTTGAAATAGTTCCTGTTCTAACAGTGGTTATCGATATAAAATCTCCAGATTCAAGTAATGACAATTCATGTTGCAATGATGTAGAAGCATTGACAACGCCAACGGCATCTCCACCCCAACTTCCAGAAGTGTAATTAGTTCCCGCAGTAAAGTTATTGAATGATCTATTATCAGTAATGGTGCTGCCTTGGGGTAATGCCAGGCTACCATCTGTGCCAAACTGCCAGTTATAGTTGTTTGTGTCAGCCAGTGTTTGTATAACCACATTGCTGGTGGTCACAGTCACATAGTTCTGATCATCACTGGAGCCTAGTTGAACAGCATTGG